>Ga0209167_10002115_pt1 | contig 10966 bp, 10 predicted proteins | sample Coa_R1_9_FD_187154 | JGI IMG/M metagenome (GOLD analysis project Ga0209167, IMG submission 187154) | Surface soil microbial communities from Centralia Pennsylvania, which are recovering from an underground coalmine fire - Coalmine... | ecosystem: Environmental > Terrestrial > Soil >...
TGCTGGAAACTGAAGAAAGGCGAATCCGTACCGGTTGATATCGAGGCCACCGAGCCGGGAACGTATTCGTTCCAGTGCTGCAAAGCATGCGGCACCGGCCACAAACGCATGAAGGGCCAAATCATCGTCGAGCGCTAAACGACGCACAGCTCGGCGCGCCCCTTCGCGCAATTCCTCCGTGAGCCGCTTTGTTGTCTTGGTCACTTCCAAATTCAATTTCCGTAGAGTTGGCCGCTGTGTGCGCGATACTTGATTCAGTGCCTCACAAGCGGCGACGGCTTTCCATCGCGCGCATCCAGCATTTGAAAGACTGATGAACCCGCACCAATGAAAGACTGGCTCCCAAGATCGATTCAGTGCCTGCGGAATTACAACGGCCGGACGTTCGTCGCCGATCTGATCGCTGGCGTCACCGTCGGACTGGTCGCGTTGCCGCTCGCGATGGCCTTCGCGATCGCCTCAGGCGTGCCGCCGCAGGCCGGTCTCTACACCGCAATCATCGCGGGCTTCCTGATTTCCGCGCTCGGCGGTTCCAATACGCAAATCGGCGGGCCGACCGGCGCCTTCGTGGTGGTGGTGTACGGCATCGTCATGAAATACGGCATGGACGGGCTGTACATGTGCACGCTTATGGCCGGAGTAATGCTCGTAATCCTGGGTCTAACTGGACTGGGCGGCGCGGTGAAATTTATTCCGCGCCCGGTGGTCGTCGGGTTCACCAACGGAATCGCGGTGATTATTGCCAGCACGCAGATCAAGGACTTCTTCGGCCTGCGGATCGATAAAGTTCCAGGCGAGTTCGCGGCGCGCATCGAAACCCTGGTTCTTAATTTTCACACTCTCTCACCGGTCGCGACGGCGCTCGCGGTTCTTTCATTGGCGCTCATTATCGTGTTCATGCGCTTCGTGAAAAAAGTTCCTGGATACATTGTCGCGCTCTTCCTCGGGACCGCGCTGGTGGTGATCTTCAAGCTTCCGGTGGAAACCATCGGCACGCGATTCGGCGGAATTCCGTCGGGCCTGCCTCATCTTCAGGTGCCGCAATTTCGCTTCGATCTGCTGCGGCCGCTGGTTTCACCGGCGATTACCGTCGCCATGCTCGGAGCTATCGAATCGCTGATGTCCGCAGTGGTTTCCGACCGGATGAGCGGCACCAAACATAATCCCAACGTCGAGCTAGTAGCTCAGGGCGTCGCCAATATTTTCTCGCCGCTCTTCGGGGGACTGCCGGCCACCGGCGCGATTGCCCGCACGGCTACGAATATTCGCTCAGGTGCCAAGACCCCGGTGGCGGGAATGATTCACGCGCTCACGCTGCTCGGGATCATCCTGTTTGCCGCGCCGCTCGCCCGTTTTGTTCCTTTGGCTGTGCTCTCCGCTATTCTGCTGGTCGTTTCCTACAACATGGGCGAGTGGCGCGAAATCCCGGAGTTGCTGAAGCTATCACCGCTCGAGATCGGCACGTGGCTGGTCACTTTCTTTCTCACCGTTTTCGCCGACCTCACCGTCGCCGTCGAAGCCGGCATGATTCTTGCCGCTCTCGTTTACATTCGTAAGGTCACCGAAACCACGACGGTTTCCGAAGTCACCGAACAGTATTTGCAGGAAGGCCACGCGCACATTCTGCAGCACAAGGAAATTCCACCGTACGTGGCTATCTTTCGCATTCACGGGCCTTTTCTATTCGGCGCCACGGATAAAATCAATGTCGTCATCGAACGCATTCCAGACCTGCCGCCGATCGTCATCCTGCGTCTGCGCAACATGACTGCTCTGGACGGCACAGGCTTGCAGGCGCTCGAGAATCTCGCGGACGTAGTGCACAAATCCGGCCGCTCGCTGCTCCTTTGCGGCGGACGCCAGCAGCCGGCGGAAATCATGCGCAACGCGGAATTCGAGCAGCACGTGGGCGCGGAAAATATTTGCCCGAGCGTCACCGAGGCGTTGCAGCAGGCCAAGAAGCTGTGGTCTCAGCGAAGCGAAGAAGGATCGGTGGTAACGCAGGTGGATGAGGAATCGCCAGCGCGCAGCTGATGATCTCCAGCCTCTTACTTTTTGTCGGTGTGAACTTTAGCGCGTGATTCAGCCGCAGTTTCAGATCTGCCCACACTCCGAATTGCGGGAAGCCTTTCGTCTCCTGGTCTCTGCCTTTCACCCAATGCCCGCGCCCAAAATTTTGCCTCTTCGCGTAGATCCTGGATCGCCAGGCCGCGATGATCGGCAGGGAATCGCGTAATCTTTACGATTCCAGCAGCCAGCAACGATTCAGCTCCGTCAGTGTTCCCGCGCCTGTAGTGATGAAACGCCGCGGCAATCTGTATGATCCCCTGCAGAAACGTCTTTTCCGGCTCGGCCTCAACCAGCCAGACTTCCTCCCACACTTCGTGCGCTTCAAAAAACTCTCGCGCGTTGAAATGCCGAAGCCCACGCTCGAATTTTTCTTCCTTCTCGCTCGATTTCATCGCGCGCTGGTCCGTTTCCCGCTAGAATTTCTTTGTATTTCCCGGTTGCGTGTCATCATAGCAGCGCTGAAAGAGCGCACCTCATGGAAATCAAAATCGAGCTACCTGGAGCAAGGCTCGGCGTGGTCGAAGCCGACGGCGCGAGCGTCGTCCTGGTGCATCCCGAACTCGCGAAGCTGATGGACGAGGTCTGCGCCCGCAAGCGCGCCGAATTCACCGTGGAAAGTCTCGCCGAAGCGGAGCCGGTTCGCGCCGTGCGCGCCATGTTCCGCGAGTGGGGCATGGACCCATCGAAGTATCGCCCCTCGTCGGAAGCCCTGCTGCGGCGCGTAGTGCAAGGCAAGGGTCTCTACCGCGTATCGAACGTTGTGGACATCGGCAATCTTGGCTCGCTCGAAACCGGCTGGCCGTACGGTTGCTACGATCGCTCGAAAATTAATTCGCCGGTGGCGTTGCGCCACGGTGCCGCCGGAGAAAAATACGAAGGCATCGGAAAACAAACCTGGCACCTCGAAGGCCGGCCGGTCCTCGCCGATTCCGCGGGCCCATTCGGCAGCCCCATCAGCGATTCCACGCGCAGCATGATCACCGAATCCGCCAAGGAAATCATGATTGTAATTTACGCGCCGGCTCGCGTCTCGGACGCATCACTGAACCTGGCGATGGCGCGTCTGAAGGAGCGGCTCACGCAATTTGCCGGCGCGAGTGGCGTCCGCTCGAACATTTCCGCGGTTTGAAGATCTGTGAGACAACTCGCGAAGCTTTGCAGGTCGTAGCTTCAGCCACGACATAAAATCCGCAAAACCAGCGCGGCTTCACAGCTTGCGGAAAAAGTCGGTTTTTTAGGGGGTCGGAGCTTTAGCTCCGACAATAAGTGCTTTGCCTTCATTGGGCTTTAGCCCCTGAGGACAAGGCTTCTGGCATTTTTCCGCAAACTGTTCAGCCGCTGAAGCACAGGTCTCGCAGTTGTCACGCAGATTCTGGACATTCGCCGCATGAATTTCACCGACGCCCTGCGTTTATTGTTGGTGAGGCAAACGCGCCGAAGTGCGTTTGAGTACTCCCGCGAATTCAGGTTATCCTGTTACTGCTTCAGCGAGGCCCTGAGTGGCGAAATTCCAGTTTGTCCTCCTCATCCACGCGCATCAGCCGGTTGGAAACTTCGACGACGTGATTGAGCGTGCCTACGCGCAATCCTATTTGCCCTTCGTTCAAGTCCTCGCGCGCCATCCATCCATCCGCATGGGTTTGCATTACACCGGCTCGCTGCTGGAATGGATCGAGCGCGCCCACCCAGAATATTTCGACCTGCTGCGCACGCTGGTGCAGCGCGGCCAAGTGGAAATCGCCGGCGGTGGATTTTACGAGCCGATCCTGGTCGCCATTCCGCCGGAAGACCGCCACGAGCAGATCACACGCCTCGCCGATTACATCGAAAAACATTTCGGCGCGCGCCCGCGCGGTGCGTGGCTCGCCGAACGCGTATGGGAGCCGCAGTTGCCTTCATCCCTCGCGCCTTCCGGGGTCGAATACACGCTGGTGGACGACAACCATTTTCTCGGCGCCGGCTTCGAGCTCGACCAACTCTTCGGATACTATCTCGCCGAGGACCAGCGCCACTCTGTAAAAGTCTTACCCGGCCTGAAAGCGCTGCGCTACCTGCTCCCTTTCCGCGCTCCCGCGGACACCGTCGAATTTCTGCGCGCTTGCGCGATGGAACATCCCGGCGGATTCGCCGCCATGGGTGACGACCTGGAAAAATTCGGCGTCTGGCCCGGAACCAATAAGCTTTGCTACACGGACGGCTGGCTGGAGAATCTTTTCGTCGCGCTCGAGCAGAATTCGGATTGGCTGGAAACCGCGACGCCCGCAACCGCCGTTGCCTCGCACCCTCCGCTCGGACGCGCCGATCTTCCCACCGCTTCCTACAGCGAAATGATGGAGTGGGCGCTGCCCACTCCCGCGCGCAATCGCTATCACGCGCTGTCCACTGAATTTGCGTCGCGCGCCGAAATGCTGCCCTTCCTGCGCGGCGGCATCTGGCGCAATTTCTTCTCTAAATACGGCGAATCGAACCTGCTGCACAAGAAAATGCTGCATGTTTCGGAAAAAGTCCGGAAGCTCTACGAGCATCCTCACCCCGTGCAGGCGTTCCGCGACGCGCGCGACAAGGCCCGCACCTTGATGCTGCGCGGCCAGTGCAACGACCCTTACTGGCACGGTGTGTTCGGCGGCCTCTATTCCCCGCACTTGCGCACGGAGCCCTGGCGATCGTTGATTCAAGCCGAGGCAATCGCCGACTCGCTGGCAAACCCCACCGGCAATTACCAGACGGTTACGACTCTGGATTTTGACTCCGACGGCCGCGACGAAATGTATTTCACATCCGATCACTATGCCGCCGTGCTCTGCCCCGCCGATGGCGCCACGATTTCCGCGCTCGATTGCCGCCAGTCCAATGCCGCCCTCGTGAATTCGCTGGCGCGACGCCCTGAGTCCTACCACGCGAAGCTAAAGAATCTGCCGGCCGCCGCAACGCACGGCGCTCAATCCATTCACGAACAAACGCGCGCGAAGGAATCAGGGCTCGACCGCTGGTTGAATTACGATCGCTGGGCGCGTCACTGCTTCCGCTTGCTGCTCTTCGGCCGCGAGAAGCGACACCCCGATTGCGGTACGGCGCAACTGGCGGAAGACGCCGCGCTCGCTGGCGGAAGCTATCGCACTGCGAACGTCTCTCCCGCGCAGACGACGCTCGTATCGGAAGCGAGCGTGGATTGGCCGGCCGAAAAAACTTTTTCGTTCGCGAATAGCGCCGCCGGATTCGGCATTCTCTGCGACGTTGCGCTGCGTCGCGCCGCGCCTGGCGCCGCCTCGGTATATGTGGGAATTGAAGCCGTATTGAATTTTCTCGCGCCGTCCTCGTCCGATCGCTATATTGAAGCTGCAGGCGAGCGCCATCCTTTGCGCTGGTCAGCGACCACACCGGGTTCTTACTTGCGTTTGGTGGATGAGTGGCAAGGCGTCACCGTCACTCTCACCGCCCCACACGCCAAGGAATTCTGGATCACGCCGATCGAAACCGTTTCCGAATCCGAAGAGGGCTTCGAGCGCATTTATCAGGGCTCGCAAATCGTTGCCGTCTGGCCGCTGGAAGTGGCGTCCGGCGCGGAATGGCGCGGCCAACTCGATTTAAACGTTGTGCGGCTGCTGTGATGCGATTAGGTGAGCGCGTGCGCTGATCGCTCGCTTGCCGCGCTACCTCGCATCGCGCAGCGCACCAGGCCGCACCCAGTCGCGCATGAGGCGCGACGAGCTTGCCGCCCATCGCGCCACTCTGCTACAGTGCGCTGGGAGGAATTTTATGGCTGTTTCGCAGGAACTGCTCGATATTCTGGTTTGCCCGCAGGACAGAACTCCGGTGAAGTTGACGAACGATCAGCGCGGCTTGAAGTGCCCTTCGTGCCATCGTGTCTATCCGATCCGCGAAGATATTCCGGTGATGCTGATCGACGAAGCCCGCATTGAAGCCGAATGACGCGGATTGACGCTGAATGAGGCAGCGCCGTTCGCCTCTTCACAAAAGTTGACTGCCCCGCCGAACTCGAACGATCCCTCCACTCTGCTCCCGGCGCTGCCGCAGGGCGCCGAAATTCTGATCATCCGCCTGCGTTCGCTGGGCGACCTGGTGCTGGAAACGCCCGCCATCGCCGTGCTGCATTCCTGGCGTCCAGATTTGCGAATCTCGGTGCTGGCGGAACCGCGCTTCGCGCCGGTGTTCGAAGGGAATCCTGCAATCAGCGACCTTATTTTTTCGCGCGGCCTCGGCGAGACGGCGCTCGATTTGCTGCGCCGCAAGTTTCCCATCGTTTTCAACCAGCACGGCGGCCCGCGCAGCGCCATGCTCACCGGCGCGTCCGGCTCTCCGCTGCGTGTCGGCTGGGCGGGATACCAGTATTCGTTTCTCTACAACGTAGCGGTCCCGGACGCGAGAGAATTCTACGGCACGCCGGTCGTGCACACCGTCGAGCATCGCATCTCGCAGTTCTATTTCACCGGCTTGCCACGCGGACCGATTCCGCGCACCCAAGTTTTTGCCCAGCCCGACGCAATAGCAACAGTGGCGCGCAAGCTGGCGGAGAAGGGAATTGCCGCCGGCGCGCCTTACGCCGTGCTGCAACCCGCCGCGCGTTTGCCAGAGATGCGCTGGCCCGTCGCCAAGTTTGCCGAAACCGCGCGCTGGCTGCGCGAGAAGTACGGCCTGGCAAGCGTCGTGAATCTGGGAGCGCGCGACGGTGAAGTCGCCGCCGAAGTTCAAAGCGAAATGCAAAATTGCGCCGCAGTGATGAATGCTCAGCTGGATATCCGTGAGCTGATCGCCCTCATCGCCGGCTCGCGCATTTTCGTGGGGAATGATTCCGGCCCCGCGCATCTGGCGGCGGCGCTGCAGCGCCCCAGCGTCGTAATCTTCAGCGTCACCGACCCGGTGCAATGGGGGCCGTGGCAGACAGAACATCGCATCGTGCAAACCGGCGCGACATTCGATCACCCGCGCGGCGACAAAGCCGTCGTCGTGAGCAATCCGCGCGCGATTTCAACAATTACGATTGATGAGGTACAGCAGAATTGCGAAGAATTGCTAGCCGCCAGGTAAGCGCACAGGCAAGCGCGCCGACAAGCCCCCAAGCGTAAAACGCCGGGGCGCTGCAACGCAAAGCACCGCGTGGCGCGCTACGGCGCGAATCCCAGGGCTTGGTCCTTGTATTCGATTTGCAGCCGGACTTCCTTCGTCTTGCTCTGCTTCAGCACATCGTGCGCCGAAGGGAACGGCGCGAACGGACTCAACTCCACCGTAATCACAGTTCCGGACGGCCGCTCGGGCCCCTGCTTGATTTCTTCCGCGTTTTCGATGTGATAGCTTTTCACCGGGCCGTAATACCCGTTGGGTCCCCAATCTTCCAGAAAATCCTGATAGGTGTAGCTTGGCCCCGGACTCCACAAGTGATAGCCCTGTTCCAGATTTCCAGCCGCCACGGTATCCAGGAAATGCTTCGCGGTGCGAACTTCCGTATGGAATCGCAACAAGTACCAGGAAAAACCCACGACGAGCGCGATAAAAACGATGGTAGTAATGATGTACCGGCGAACTTTGTCCGGCGGATGCTCTTCCGACCCATCAAAAATTCCCACGCGATCTCCTCACTTTATTTTCCGGCAAAAGCGACGCCGGCCCACCGGGGCGCAGCGCGCTAGAGTTGCCGCTTGAATAGCATAATGCTAAATGTCGTCATCACCACCGCGATGCCCAGCAAAACTAGCACGTCCATGTAGATTCCTTCAATCCCGGTGTTCTTGAGGGCAAGATTTCGCAGCGCATGCACCGCGTACGTGAACGGATCAATCACGGAGACCCATTTCAGCCACCAGGGAAACGCTGCGATCGGATACACCGCGCCGGACGGAAAGAACAGCAGCGTATTCAACACGCCGAAAATCGCGCGCGGCACCAACGGGTCGTCCACGCGCACCATCAGCAGGAACATGAAACTCATCATCGCCAGGCCCGTCGCGCCCACCACCACAATCAAATAAAACAGCCGCAGCGGATTCCAGATTTCCGGCAGACCCACGATCAACCCGCCGATAATCGTCAACACCATGCCCGTCATCATGCCCTTGATCACGCCCGAGCCAACCAGCGAGAATACCAGCTCCGATTTCGTGATCGGCGTTGTGAGATAGCCCTCGTGCAGTCCGCGCGCCTTGTCGTCAATATACGTGATTCCGCCGCCGATCATCGCCACGACGAAAATTGAAAGCGCGATCGTGCCCGCCAGCAAATACTTGATGTACTCGACGTACGGATAAATTTCCACCGTATTCAATTGCACGGAGCCTTCCAGGCGCGGCGTCACGTCCGGCGCGTTCAACTCCTCCACCATTTGCTGCACGCGCTCGATGATCGCGCTGGAAATAAACTGGTCGGTATTGTCTTCGGTGAAAGCGATGCGCGGCCGGTCGTGCTGGTAGAAACGCCGGGAAAAGTCCACGGGAACCACCACCAGCGCGCGCACCTTGCCCGTTTCTAAATCGTGCGTCGCCAGCGACACGGATTCGTACTCGACCACCTTGAAGGTGCGCGGCCCCGCCGTTATGCCGTTAAACATCTCGCGGATCTTGTGCGATTCCACCGAGTGATCCTGATCCACGAAGCCTATTTCCACGCCGGTCACTTTTCCGCCGAACGCGTACCCGAGCACGATCAGCTGCACCAGCGGCAGCACCATGGACACCATCATCAACGCCGGGCTGCGGAAAAATTTCCGCAGATCGCGTTCAATAAGAGCGCCGACGCGCCGAAAGTTCATCGTGTTCCTTCAATGCAGCGCCGCAACCGCACGCCGCTAACGATAGAGATGGCCGATATCAAGCCGTGCCCCTTCTTTTGCCGCATCGCGCAGGTCGCTGCCCGTGTAATGCAAAAACACATCGTCGAGCGTCGTGCTCTGCACGGTTACGCGCTTCACCTGCACGCTGCGCGCCCGCGCCAGATCCATCAAAGCCGCCACCGTCGCCGGACCGTCGTGCGAAGCGATGTGCACCATGTCGTCCCGCTGCGAGACGTCCGCGGCCTGCGCCAGCTTGCGCAGCTGATCGTTCCAATCCGGCGGCGCGTTCGCGAATTCCGCTTCCACCGTATCGTTGCCCGGCACGCTGTCTTTCAATTTCGTCGGCGTATCCAGCGCCACCAGCTTGCCGTGATCCACAATCGCGATGCGGTCGCACAGCTTATCGGCTTCATCCATGTAGTGCGTAGTCAGCAAAATCGTCAGATCCGACCTTTCGCACAAGTTGCGAATCAATTGCCACACATTCGAGCGCGAAACGGGGTCAAGGCCCGTCGTTGGTTCATCCAGAAATAAAATTTTCGGTGAGTGCACCAGCCCGCGCGCGATTTCCAGGCGCCTGCGCATACCGCCGGAAAACGTGCGCACCAGCGCGTCCTTGAATTTCACCAAATCCACCGATTCCAGCAGGTCGAGAATCAGCTTGTCGCGCGAGGCGCGCGGCACGCCGTAAAGCTTGGCGTGAATCAACATATTTTCGGAAGCCGTCAATTCCGGATCGGACGTAAGCGCCTGCGGAATCACGCCCATGGCGTTGCGCACGCCATCGGCGTCAGTGCGCACATCGTGTCCCGCGACAATCGCGGTGCCGGACGTGGGTGGCGTGAGTGTCGTCATCATGCGGATCAGCGTGGTTTTTCCCGCGCCGTTGGGGCCCAGCAACCCGAAGATTTCGCGCTGCTTCACGCTGAAGCTGATGTCGCTCACGGCCACCAGGTCACCGAACTTTTTCGTCAGGTGCTGGACTTCAATCGCGTTGGCGGTTTGCTGTTCCATCGGCGTCGGCATCGGCGTCACAATTGCGCGAACCAGCTCTTCTTTGGCGGGCGCGGCAACAGCACCGTCGCCGTCATTCCCGTAAATAGCCGCCGCTCCGGATTCGGAATCGAAACCTTGATCGCAAAAGTCTTGATGTCGCGCTTGGTGCGGCTCACATCGCGCTGCGTCGCAAAATCATTTTCCACGCCACGGAAAATCACGGGTCCTTCGGTAATGTCCCCCGAAGGCAGTTGCACGCGCAGCTTCTGCCCCACCACGACGGAAGCGATATAAGTTTCTTCCACGTCCGCGCGCACCCACAGATGATCCACGTCCACCACGACCACGATGGGCGACCCAGCCGCGACCACTTCGCCCTGCTTCGCCACACGCACCGAGACGATCCCATCCAGCGGCGCGTAAATTTTCGTGTAACCCAACTGTGTGGCCATTTGCGCTTCGCTCGCGCGCGCCTGCGCCAGCTGCGCCATGGCGGTGGAAATCGCGCTCTTGCGCGCATCCACCTGCACGCGATTCGCCTGCGCCACGGTCACCGCCGCTGTTTCCGCCTTAGTCGCCTGCTCCAGCGCCGCAACGTTCGCTTGCGAAATTCGCACCGCGGCTTCGGCGTGATCGCGGTCCTGCGCGGAAACCTCGCCCTTGTCAAAAAGCTGCTGCATGCGCCGCAAATCGTCTTGATCGCGCTTCAACTGCGCGCGCGCCGGCTCCAGTTGCGCTGCTGCTAAAGTTGCTCGCTCGTGCGCTTCGCTCAGCGAAGCGTCCGTCTGCCCATTGGTCCACGTATAATTGTGATTCGCTTCGTTCACCTGTTCTTCCAGGCTGGTCACATTCGCTCTCGTGGCCGCCAGGTTCGCTTCCAGTTCTTTGCTGTCAAGCTCGGCGATCAGGTCGCCCTTCTTGACGGTGCTTCCCTCATCCACCGTCAGATTGATAATCCGCCCGGTGATCTGCGGGCTCACGATTACCTCGTTACCGTCCACCACTCCGATCAGCGGGATGTCCGTCCCGTGCGGTGTCGTGAAATAGTAGGCCACCGCCGCAATCACAAAAATTACCAGCAGGAACGTTGCAAACTTTCGGCCGGTCATCGGACCCTCG
>Ga0209167_10002116_pt1 | contig 10963 bp, 10 predicted proteins | sample Coa_R1_9_FD_187154 | JGI IMG/M metagenome (GOLD analysis project Ga0209167, IMG submission 187154) | Surface soil microbial communities from Centralia Pennsylvania, which are recovering from an underground coalmine fire - Coalmine... | ecosystem: Environmental > Terrestrial > Soil >...
CAGACCGGACACCAGGCTGACCACACTGCCCAACTGGCGGCCGCGAATCGCAGCGATTTCATTGAGGCTGAGGCCCTGGGCCAGCAAGTTCAAAGTCTCGTCTACGGGCTTCGATTTTTTCACGAGGCTAACGCTGGCGCGCTCTCCGTTGCGAAAACGTTCCAGCGCCTCAACAATCTGCTGGCCATACATCGCAGTCTTGCGTTCGCCGAAGCCGGGGACCCGTAACAGTTCGGCGTCGGATTTGGGATGCATTCGACAGACTTCATCCAGCGAAGTATCGTGCATGACCACGAACGCCGCGACCCCCTGCTGTCTGGCTGCCGCTCGTCGCCACTCACGAAGATATTCACGCAGTTCAGAGTCCACATCTTTGGCCGGAGGTCTTTCCCCGGTCTCGCCTCGAGGTGGACTCGTGGTCACCGGGGCAATATTTAGTTCCACGCCCAGCGGCTTCACCAGCCATGCGGAATCGCAACCGCATACGTCGCAGGACCCGCAGGCAGTCCACTTCGGCGTTTCTCCGAAATGCACGCAGACCTGGCGATGCCGGCATCGATTGGAATCAACGAAGCCGCGAATGGCATGATAGCGTTGCCAGGCGCGTTCCTTTTCCGCCACGTCGGTAATCTCGCCGATAAAGTAGGCCAGCAGGGCTGCATCCCGCTTCTGCCAGAGCAAAATACAATCCGCAGGCTTTCCGTCGCGCCCGGCACGTCCGGCCTCCTGGTAATACTGTTCGATTGATTTGGGAAGTGAAAGATGAATTACGGCCCGCACCGAGGCCTTGTTGATACCTAATCCAAAAGCAATGGTGCCCACCAGGACGCGCACTTCATCGGTTGTCCAGGATTCCTGGTTTCGCCGGCGCGCGTCCGCATCCATTTTCCCGTGGTAGGCGACCGCGGAAATTCCCTGCTCACCCAGGTAGTCCACGGTTTCTTCCACCTTCGCGATGGTCGGCGCATAAACTATGACGTTGCTGCCCGAATAGTTCCGTAACGCCCTCAGCAGCAGACCCGGTTGTTCGCGCCCTTCACACTCTTTGATGAGGTAGCGCAAATTGGAACGGTAAAAACTGGCGATGTACTTATGAGGATCGCGAAGTTGTAACTGCCGCAAAATGTCGTGGCGAACCCGCCGGGTGGCGCTGGCAGTAAACGCGGCTATTGGCCGGTCGGGAAAATCGGCCCGCAGGGAACTTAACTGACGGTATTCCGGGCGGAACTCATGTCCCCATTCAGAAATGCAATGGGCTTCATCAATCGCAAAGAAGGCAATGGGAACTCGCCGTAACCAGGTGGTGGTATCCGCCCGCGCCAGACGTTCCGGAGAAAGATACAATAACCGGTATTCGCCCTCGCTAGCTTTACGCATGACCTGCGACTGAAGACTGGCAGCCTGGGAACTATTCAGCACAGCCGCCGGAATACCCATTTGTGCCAGCTGTACGGCCTGGTCCTGCATCAAGGAAATCAAAGGCGAGATCACGACCGCAGTCCGCTCTGAAACCAACGCCGGCAACTGGTAACAAAGCGATTTTCCGCCACCGGTTGGCATGACCACGCAGGTGTCGTGCCCCTTGAGCAAGCTTCCGACGATGCTTTCTTGTAGAGGACGAAATGAGCTGTAGCCCCAGTAGCGTTGCAACCAGTTCAGAAGACCGATTTCCGAGGGCATAACGACAGTATAGGCGGCGCCGCTGGTCACACTCGGAGATCCAGAACGAATCGCGGCCCTGTTCCCCCCAAAAAGGGAAAGCTATAATCACATTCGCGAGATGAAGTCTTTTTTTCGACACACGCTGCAGGCTCTGATTTTGCTGATGGTGGCGCTGGTCTCCGCGCTAATGGCGATGCGAGTCGCCATTCATGGCCGCGAAGTGGCGGTGCCTGATCTCCTGGGTAAGACTCCGGTGGAAGCTCGACGCGTGGCTGAAGCCAGCGGCTTTCAGTTTGAAGTCGAACGCCAGTACTACAGCCCGAAAGTGCCGGAAGGGAAAATTCTCTCGCAGATTCCGCCGGCGGGGACGCAGCTTCGGCGTGGCTGGCAGATTCGCGTAGCCCAGAGCATGGGGCCACAACGGGTGGAGATTCCTAATGTGCTGGGGCAAAGCCAGCGGGCAGCTGAGATTAACATTCGCCGTCGCGGGCTGGACATGGGGGAAATCGCTCAGGTTCAATTGTCCGGCGCCGAGGCCGATCAGGTAATTGCGCAGGATCCGGCCCCGAGCGCCGGCAGCATCTCGGTTCCCAAGATCAGTTTGTTGACGTCTCAACCTCCAGCGTCCCAGGCTTTCGTCATGCCCAGCTTCGCCGGCCAGACGCTGGGGAACGTAACCGCTGTCTTGAAGGATGCAGGACTAAAGATTGGCACGGTCACAGAAGCTGCCCCGGCTGCCGATTCCGGCACATCTTCTCCCGCGCCGCAGCCGTCACCCGCCAGCATCATCATTTCTCAGAACCCCGCACCTGGCGGGAAAGTGATTGCAGGGTCCGCGGTGAATTTCGAAGTCCGATAAGTGGGTTCAGATCCTTTGAAGGATTGCAGCGAAGAACCCATCACAAGGATGCACGCCGGGAATGGTTCGCAGGTACCGACCTGAAGTGAGTGAGTCAGTCTCTTTCCATGCCAGTTCGCCTCGGGAGCACAGCTGGCGCAATTGTTCGCGGATGTCTGCGAGGCGGAGAGATGAATCCGCTGAAAGCGCAGATTCCACCACGCTCTGGTTTTCCTCCGGCTCCAATGAGCAGGTGGCGTACACAAGTTTCCCGGCCGGCGCAAGCCGCTGCAACGCCGACTGCAAAATAGCTTCTTGGCGAGCTTTGAGGTCAACGATGTCCTCGGATCTGAGGCGCCATTTAATTTCCGGATTGCGGGCTAGAGTGCCAGTGCCGGAGCAAGGTACGTCGACCAGCACTCGATCGAACGGTTCGGCAACGGGCAAGGCGCGGATGTCGGCGGTGATGACTTGCACATTCCTGGCAGGAACCAGCTTGCGGAGCAGCCGGGCGCGATGCGGATGCAGTTCGACCGCTACAACGGCGGCCTCAGGATTGCGCTCAGCCAGCAACCGCGTCTTACCTCCAGGGGCGGCACAACAATCGAGAATGCGGGAACCTTCTCCAACCAGTAGCGCAACCAGTTGTGAGGCCTCATCCTGAATCGCGACCTTGCCATCGCGGAAAAGCTGCGTTCCAGTAAGGTCGCCCGCAATCACGCAACGGGCCGAGGTCAGCAGACTGCCGGGCGCGAGCCGGACACCCTGACTTTCAAGCTCCTCAGCAATCGCAGGATCGCGGAGGGCCACACACACCGGCGGAATCTGCTGATCGTAATTACATATCTGCCGTGTGACGGGCAAACCGAACGCCGCTGCCCATCGTTCTACCAGCCATGGCGGATGCGCTGCGGAGACCACCAGGCCGGCTACGGTTGCGCTTTGCTCGATGGGAGCACCGGCGGTCCCGTGGCTTCCGCTCAGGAGCTTTCGCAAAACTGCATTGACGAAAGGCACGGCGGATCGTTTTCGGGCACGTTTCACCAGTTCCACACCCTCGTGAACGGCCGCGTGTTCGGGCACCCGGTCGAGATAAAACAGTTGATACGCAGCCAGCCGCAGGCTGGTGAGCACCTCGGGGTCAAGCCTGGATAATTTCAGAGAAGATTTGTCCGCGAGCCGTTGGTCGAGCATTGACCGCCAGCGAAGCACACCCATGACCAACTCAGTGGCCAGGCCGTGATCGGCTGAAGAAAGTTTGGCGTAGTCCGGCGCGTGCAAAAGTTCCGACGCGTACGCGTCATGCTGATCCACCCGGAGCAAAATGTCGAAAGCGGCAACTCGGGCAGGGGAGATGGACATAAAATCAGTTCCCGGTCAGCCCAGCTTCTCGCCGGTTGCTGGGTGGTAGCCATGAACAAAGTCGCGTGCGGGCATACGCTTCTTGCCTTCAGGCTGCACTTCGCACAGCTCGAGCGCCGTACTCTCGCCGCATCCGGCAAACAGCCGATCGTTCTGCACGGCGAGTTCTCCAGGCGCAACTCTAAGCTCTGCGAATTTAGTTATCCACACTTGGAGCGTCTTTCCCCGGAACGTGGTGAACGCTCCTGGCCAAGGCTGAAAACCGCGGAGGCGGTTGTAGATCTCTTCGGCAGTGCGATGAAAATCGATCCGGCCATCTTCCTTTCTAAGAACAGGAGCGAGAGACGCCTTTGCGCCGTCCTGTGGACACGGCTGAATGTTCCCAGCTTGCAAGCCGCGCAGAGTTTCGATCACCAGCTCAGCACCTACAGTGGCCAGACGCGGCGAAAGAGAGTCCGCCGTATCTTCGGGAGTGATTGCGACTTGCTTTTGCAGCAGAATGTCTCCCGTGTCCAGACCAGAGTCGATGCGCATGGTGGTCACGCCGGTAACCGACTCACCGCGCGCAATCGCCCACTGGATGGGCGCGGCCCCGCGATACTTCGGCAGCAACGAGGCATGCAGGTTAATGTTGCCATAACGTGGAAGGTCGAGCATCCAAGGCGGGATCATGCGGCCGTAGCCGACTACGATAATGGCATCCGGATTTAAAGCAGAAAGATGTGACTGGAATTCCGGATTGTTCTTAATCTTTTCCGGTTGAGCGATCTGCAATCCCAATTCGAGCGCACGGGCCTTGACGGGAGAGGGAGCGAGTTCCAGGCCACGTCCCTTGGGCTTGTCCGGCTGTGTAACCACTGCAGAAACGACGGATCCGGCTGCAAGCAACCTCTCCAGCGTCGGAACGGCAAAGCGTGGTGTGCCGCAAAATACCAGGTTCAAAGATTGGGCCATTGAGTCGTTGAATCTGTGATTCAATCACTCAATGGTTCAACCTTGCACGCCTTACCATTCTCCGGCTTTGATCAACTTGCGAATTTTGCGTTTCATCAAATCCCGCTTCAGTCCGCTGATGTGGCTGATATAGAGCTTGCCATTCAAGTGATCGGTCTCATGGAGGAAGGCGCGGGCAAGCAGGTCCTCGCCGGTCTTCTCATACCATTTACCATGCGCGTCCTGGGCGCGAATGGTGACTTTTTGTGCGCGCTTTACCGGCTCGCGAAACTCGGGGATGCTGAGACAACCTTCCGGTTGGGTGTGTTTGCCTTCAGCGTGGAGGATCTCCGGATTTGCCAGCACCAGTTTGGCGTCGGGATCTTCCTTGAAAGTAATGTCAATGACGGCGAGCCGCTTTGAGATGCCAATCTGCGGCGCTGCCAGGCCGACTCCACGGGCCTCATACATGGACTCGAACATGTCGTCGATCAGTCTCCGAAGGTCGTCGTCGAAAACTGTTACCGGCTCTGCGGGCCGTTCCAGAACCGGGTCGCCAAATTTTACGATGGGATAGATCATTCAATAGTTCTTCAGTTGCTGACAGTACCCTTGAAAATTTCGCAACGTTTCCGTCATGGAGTCGCCGCCAAACTTCTCGAGCGCGCAGCCGGCCAGAGTCAGGGCAAGCATGGCCTCAGCGGCAACACCGGCGGCCGGGACAACGCATACATCCGACCGTTCGTACGCCGCTTTCACCGGCTCACGTGTGGTGAAATCCACCGACTGCAGCGGACGGCGCAAGGTGGAGATCGGTTTCAAATAGCCGCGTACGCGAATATCTTCTCCATTGGAAACGCCGCCTTCGATTCCACCGGCATTGTTCCGACTGCGAGTAAAACCCGAGAGAGTGTCCGATCCCCCATAACCTATTTCATCATGTACGGAGGAACCAGGGGAAGCGGCGGCGGTGACTCCGGAGCCGATCTCGACCGCCTTTACCGCTTGTAATGACATGACGGCTGCGGCTAAGCGGGCGTCGAGGCGCTCGTCCCACTGCGCGTAGGTTCCCAGGCCGGGCGGCACGTTGTGGGCGACCACTTCGAAGACACCGCCAACCGAGTCTCCGGTCTTGAGGACTTTATCGACCTCCTCTTTCATGAGCTGCTCAGTTTCGTGTTCGGCACAATTAAGCAACACTTCGTTTCGCCCGGCGAGGGCAGAAATCTGCTCCCAGGTTACATCGCCCTTAATCGCGGCAGCGCCAACTGACGTCACGTGGCTGAGCACATCCATTCCCAGTTCCTGCAGAAACAGTTTGGCCAGGCCTCCGATGGCAACGCGTGCTGCCGACTCGCGCGCCGACGCCCTTTCCAGAACATAGCGCGCTTCGGGAAAGTTGTACTTCAAAGCTCCAGCCAAGTCGGCGTGTCCGGGACGCGGCGAGGCCACCGGCTTGTGCTTGGCCGAATCACCTTCCTCTACAGGAAGCGATTCCTGCCAGTTCTTCCAGTCTTTGTTCTCCAGCAGAATCGTAATGGGAGAACCGATCGTCTTACCTTGCCGCACGCCGGAGAGGATGTGCGCGGTATCGCGCTCAATCTTCATGCGGCCGCCACGGCCGTAGCCCTGCTGCCTGCGCCACAACTCGCGGTCGAGAAATGCCTGGTCCACTTTCAGTCCGGCGGGCATGCCGGAAAGGAACGCAACCAGCGCTTCGCCATGGGATTCTCCGGCGGTAAAGTAGCGCAACATTGAATCAGGATTGTATCCGATCAGGCCGCGACGAGCAGCGCTTACATGTTCCCGTTGGGGAATACCAGAATCTTGCTGGATTCGCCGGTTTTGAGCCGCTCCATGGCTTTGGAGAAATCTTTCATGGCAATACGGTCTGTGATAACGGGATGAAGGTCGAGCTTGCCATGCTTGAGTAGCGCCGTCATTTGATACCAGGTCTGGTACATCCGCCGGCCGCTGATGCCTTGCACCGTGATCCCCTTGAAGATGATGTCTTCGGAGAAGTTGAGGGAGATCGGCTTGGAAGTGAGGCCGAGCAGCGAGATGCGTCCACCGCGGCGAACGATGTCGAAAGCTGTGCGAATGGCGCTGGGATGACCGGCCATTTCCAGCACCACATCTACTCCGAGTCCGCCAGTGCGCTCCATGACGATTGCATTGACATCCTGCGTCGATGGGTCGAGCACGACGTCAGCTTTCATCTCTTTCGCAATGCGCCGCCGATGTTCGTTGATCTCGATGGCGTAGACTTCAGCGGCTCCCACAGCGCGGGCCACCGCGATGGAGAAGAGTCCGATCGGGCCGGCACCGGTGATGGCTACGGTCTTCGCGGCAATCTCGCCGGCAAGAACGCTGTGAACCGCGTTGCCCAGCGGATCGAGGATGGAAGCATATTCCTGCGGGATGGTGGGATCGAGCTTCCAGATATTCGATTCCGGGATGACCACGTACTCAGCGAACGCGCCGTCGGCATCGACGCCGATAATCTTTACGTTCTGGCAGATGTGGGCATCGCCGGTGCGGCACTGGAAGCACTTGCCGCAGGCCACGTGCATCTCGGCGGAAACAAAATCGCCTTCCTTGACGCTGTTAACTTCGTCGCCGAAGGCCACGACTTCGCCGCAGAATTCGTGGCCGGGGATCAGGGGCGGATGAATGCGGTTCTGCGCCCATTTGTCCCACTCATAAATATGGAGGTCGGTCCCGCAGATAGACGCCACCTTGACCTTAACCAGGACATCGTTGCGCCCGAACGCGGGAATCTTGACTTCACGAATTTCCGCACCGGGAGCAGCTTGCGGCTTTACAACGGCGAGCATGGTTTCAGGCATCACGGGCACCCAGGGACTTCAAACTCGTAATCGCAAACTCGTTATTTTAACACCCGCGGCGCACGCTAGGTTTGACCCTGCTGAGGGCCGGACGGCGTTGGCTTCTTTGCAGCCATGGCGCTGCGGTTGACCTGTTCCGAACCGCCGCGTGGAATGCTCAACGATTTCCAATCCCTGGACCGAAAATGCTTGGCCAGAAATACAACCTGGCCGACATGATAGGCGTAGTGAGCCAGCTGCCGGTTGATCGCCTGCAGCACGGTATGCGGTTCACCACGGATGGTAACGGTACGTTGCACATCGTCTGGCCGCAACGCTTCGATAGCCGTGAACACACACGACCAGCCCGATTCCCACCAGTTCATGATGGCGGCGCGAGTGGTTCCGGAAGACAGCTCGAATTCCTGGTCACGATGGCGGTCGGGTTTTTCGCCGTCGCTGGTAAGGAAGCCGGTAAAGCGCGATCGCATATTGCCGGCCAGGTGCTTGACGATAATGGCTATGGAATTCGACTCGGAATCGAGGGCGACAAATAGCTCTTCATCCTTCACCTGCGCCAGCGCACCTTCGCCGAGACGCTTGTATCCGCGAAACTGGCGGCGGGCTTCTTCGAGGTACAGCGCAGTAAATTCGATCATAGTCAAATAGATGCCGCGGGCAGTTGAGGGGTAGCGGATTGGACCTGCACTTCGATTCCCCCAATCCAGTTTGCGAAAAGGTTGTAGAGCGCGGCGCCGATTGCTCCCATGATGAACCCAAGGACGCCGTAGAAAATCGGCATACAAAAGGCGAGCACCAGGCCCACCATGCCGGCGAACGGGGACTCTTGCCTGCCCGCCAGCGTGCCGGCGAGTCCAACCAATAGGAAGAGAGGAATGAGAACCACTCCCATGCAGGCCTGGATCAACCCCATCATCTTGGCCACAGACAATACTCCTACCGATTTGACGATACGCATTGGAGCACCCCTTCGAGAATTTCAGTCTGAGCTTCTAATCAGCCTTCTCCCAACCACCGCCGCCTGGAGTCTCAATCCGAATTATCTCGCCCTTGCGCAACCGCAAATTGAACTTGCCCGGCAACGGTTGTGAGGAAGTGTCACTGCGAGCAACGCTTGCGTTTCCAGGCGCTCCGTCTGCTCCGCCATTCAACCCGTAAGGACCCCGGGTGCGCCTGTCGGCCAACAGGGTGACTTCGGCGTCGGTGAGCACTTCTACTTCCCGAACGATACCATCCCCGCCGTGATGCCTTCCGGTACCGCCGCTGCCGCGCCGCAACGAATAACTGCGAACCCGTAACGGATAAGCATATTCCAAAGCTTCGGCACTTGTGTTGAGGGAGTTCGTCATGTGGGTGTGAACGCCGGAAACACCGGCTCGATCGGGTCGCGCACCCATGCCTCCGGCAATGGTCTCGTAGTAGGCGAACGGTTCGTGGGTTCGAGGATCAACGCCGCCGATGGTCAAGTTGTTCATCGTCCCGGAAGCCGCAGCCGGAATCCGGGCAGGCAACGCCTGCGATAATGCCTTGAGCAGCACATCGACGATGCGCTGCGAGGTTTCCACATTGCCGCCGGCCACAGCCGCCGGCGGACGCGCGTTTACCACCGTTCCTTCCGGAGCGATGACCCGGATGGGACGCATCAGACCCGCTGTGGCTGGAACATCATCCATTAGCAGACAACGGAACACGTAGAAACAGGCGGAGTAGGTAATCGCTTCGACTGCGTTCAGACTGCCATTCACTTGCGAATCGCTGCCAGTGAAATCGACTGTGACCATTTGGCGCGACCGCCGTCGCCCGGGAGCCAGTCTGATCTGTACGGCGATTTTCACCGGCTTGTCGCTGATGCCATCGTTGTCGAGAAAGTCTTCTGCCCGGTGAGTTCCGCTCGGAACTTGTTCCAGAAACGCGCGCATCATCCGCTCAGAGTAGTCGAGCAATTCCCGCGCGGCACGCTTTGTGCGGGATAAACCGTAACGTTCGCTGACTTCACCTAAGCGTTCTGCACCCGTGTGGCAGGCCGCGAGTTGTGCTCCCAAGTCGCCTTCGCGTTCCACCGGGGTGCGCACGTTGCTCAGAAGAAGCGCAAGAACGTCAGATTGCACCTTTCCGGAATGTATCAATCTGACTGGAGGAATGCGAAATCCTTCCTGATAGATCTCGCGGCAAAGCCCCATCGAGCCTGGATAGGCGCCGCCTACGTCCGCGTGATGGGCGCGCGAAGCCACATAAAAGCCGGGCTTGGCCGCGGCGCGCGACCGCTGCGCATAGACTGGCGCGAGCAGCGTGATATCGGGAAGATGAGTTCCGCCGCGAAAAGGATCGTTCAACATGGCCACGTCTCCAGGCCCGAGTTCAAGACTGTTCAACACGGCGCGCACTGACATGGGCATGGAGCCCAGGTGCACCGGCATGTGATCACCCATGGCCAGAACTTCTCCGGCAGAATCAAACACGGCACAGGAATAGTCGCGGCGTTCCTTGATGTTGGGTGAAAACGCGGTCGAGCGCAGCGCCGCGCCCATCTCTTCCGCGACCGAGTGGAAGATGTTCTTGAAAATCTCGAGCTCGACCGGATCGCGTGCCATGAGATGGCAACAAGTTTACGACACTGGGACCGGAGGGTCGCCCGAAAGTGAAACCTCAGCTCCAGAATTGTGTTGACATTCAAAACAATACTCCGCAATATCTTGGGGTGAGGACTTCGTTCACACGAAAAATGTGGGGCGACCTCGCGTATCAAGTTTTTGTTTGAAAATCTCACAAGGGAAAATCGTTCACGGAGGAAACTTCATGGCAACAAAGAAAAAGGCCGCGAAGAAGAAAAAGAAACACTAACTACCGGCGAGAAAGTTTCTCGTACGGATCGGAAGTTCAGAAAGGCCTCGCGAGAGAAGCACCTCTCGCGAGGCTTTTCTCATGCGGCCGGCGCCGTCCGGTCCCGCTTCGACAAGCTTTTGATGATCAGGTCGGCAATGCCCCACCCGCCCTTCGTCGCCAGATTCGAAGTTAGCGCCTGCATGCCGAGAGATTGGTAGTTGTCGGAAGCGGCGTCCGTCTCTTTTCCGGGAAGCGATGAGAAAGTGCGCTCGAGCGGTCCCAGGACGGTGTTCAGCAACACCGCTTCGAACTCGTGGGCGGCCTTGGCAATTTTGCGTGCATGCTCCGCGGCAGGAGTGGAGGGTATAAACGGAGCGTTGAAAAGCGGCGTGACGCTCATATTACGTCCAAGTCGCCTTGCAGAGCGCCGGCCGCTTTGATGGCCTGCAGGATCGCGATTACGTCCACTGCAGTGGCTCCGATTCTCTGTAGCCCG
>Ga0209167_10002118_pt1 | contig 10960 bp, 8 predicted proteins | sample Coa_R1_9_FD_187154 | JGI IMG/M metagenome (GOLD analysis project Ga0209167, IMG submission 187154) | Surface soil microbial communities from Centralia Pennsylvania, which are recovering from an underground coalmine fire - Coalmine... | ecosystem: Environmental > Terrestrial > Soil > Unclassified...
CTGGATGAAGGTGAGTTCCAAACCATCGACGTCGCGGAGGCAATCGAATCGGTGCTCCTGCTTTTGAGCCATAAGCTGAACAGCCGCATCGCAGTGGCGAAGCATTACGGTCCGCTGCGCCTGCTGGATTGTTACGCGGGCCGGCTCCAGCAGGTGTTGATGAACTTGCTGGCCAACGCTGTCGACGCGGTCGTCAGTCAGGCGGGGGAGGGAAGAATCGTCATCGCCACCAGCCACACTCCCGAGGCTTTCGTGATCTCTGTGCGCGACACCGGAGCCGGAATCCCCGAAGCCATCCGCAGCCGGATCTTCGACCCGTTCTTTACCACCAAGCCGATCGGTCAGGGTACCGGCCTGGGATTGGCAATCTCTTACGGAATCGTCCAGGACCACGGCGGATCGATTGAAGTTCAGAGTCAGGAAGGCGTCGGGACCGAGTTCATCGTCACGATCCCGCGAAACCTGTCCACGCTGGCGAAAATGCAGAGGGGAAAATGAAGGAAAAGCTGTTAGTCCTGGATGATGAAGACCTCATCCTCACATCGCTTCAACATCTTTTAGAAGACGAATACGACGTGTTTACCACCGCCAGCGCTGAAGCAGCTCTGCGCCTGGCCGTGGAACACGAGCTCGCGGTGATCCTGTGCGATGAGCGCATGCCCGATGTCAGCGGGCACCAGTTTCTGGCGCGCGCGAAAGAGGTTTCCAAAGCCACCCGGGTCATCATGTCCGGATATGCCGACATGAACGCGCTCACCGAGGCCGTCAATCGTGGACAGATCTTCGCGTATATCGCCAAGCCTTGGGAACCTCCCTTGCTCAAGGCCCAGATCTCCGCTGCCGCGCTTCAATTTAAATTGGTCCAGGAGATTGACCATGAACGTGAACTGCTCCGCGCCCTGATGGAAAACGTTCCGGATCTGATTTACTTCAAGGATCGCCAGTCCCGTTTCACGCGAGTCAATCGGGCGCACGCGCGATCTCTCGGCGCGGAAACCTCCGCGGCCTGCATCGGCAAGCGCGACTCGGATTACTTCACCCCCGAAGACGCCCTCCGCTGGCGCCTGGAGGAGGAAGAACTTGTGAGCTCAGGCCAACCCCAGGCCGATCGCCTCGAGCAGATCAGGAACCCTGGCGGAAGTCTGCGTTGGTGGCCGACCACCAAGGTCCCGATGTTTGACCGGCAAGGGCGCGTCTCCGGCATAGCCGGAATCTCCAGGGATATCTCCGCTCTGAAGAAGAGCGAAGAGCTGCTCCGCGAACAAAGCGAGCGCAACCGCATGATCCTCGAGACCGCCCACGACGCCTTCATCGCGCTGGACCCCGACGGCTCCATCACGGCGTGGAATCCCCGGGCCGAGGTGCTCTTCGGATGGTCCGCCGCGGAAATCCTGGGTCGCCGCTTGGGCGATACCGTGATTCCACCTGATGACCGCGAAGCCCACGTGCTTCGCCTCCAGGATTTCTTAACCGATGCCGGGACCTTGAACCGCACCATTGAGAGGGTGGTCGTGCATCGCGATGGTCATGCGTTTCCCGTCGAAGCCACGGTTTGGGTAGCCCGCGTCGGAAGCGCTTGCAGCATCAACGCGTTCGTGCGCGATATCAGCGAGCGGCGGCGCGCCGAGGAAGCTCGGCGAAAAGAGATGACGCTGGTGCAATTGCTCCAATCGGTGACCGTGGCCGCGAACCAATCCTCCACCATTGAGCAGGCAGCCCAGCTCTGTCTCGGCTACATCTGCGCGCACACCCGCTGGCCGGTGGGGCATGCATATCTGCGGGCAGACAATTTGGCGTACGGGGCGATCTCGACGGGACTCTGGCATGTCGAAGAAGAACGCCGCTATGAGGCCTTCCGCGCCGCCAGCGATCGATGGCGCTTCGTCGAGGGCATGGGATTGCCCGGCCGCGTTCTGGTTTCTCGCAAACCCGAGTGGATCGTGGATCTCCAGGACCCCGGGCGTTTCCTGCGAGCCGATGTTGCCTCCAGGGCCGGACTCCGGTCTGCATTCGCGTTCCCCATTCTGGTCGAAGACGCCGTCATCGGAGTTCTGGAATTCTTTTCACTCTACGCGGCGCAGCCCGATGAGCAACTCCTCGCCATCATGGAGCACATTGGCTCGCAGCTCGGGCAGGTGATCATCCGCCAGCGTGCCGAAGAGGACCTTCAGCGCGCCAAAGCCTCCGCGGAATCCGCCAATCGCGCCAAGAGCGAATTCCTCACCACCATGAGCCATGAAATGCGCACCCCGATGAACGCCATTCTCGGGATGGCCGACCTTCTCGCGGACGGCCCGCTCCTCGAAGAACAGCGGGAGTATGTCGGTATCTTTCAAAAGGCCGGCGATCACCTCCTCGATTTGATCAACGACATCCTGGATCTTTCGAAGGTGGAGTCGCGGCACGTTGAATTGGAATCGATCGGCTTCGATCTGCGAGCCCTGCTCGAGAGAATCATCGGGATGATGGCTGCGCGGGCGCAGGACCGCAGACTACAACTCAAACTCGACGTTCGGCACGACGTCCCCATGGGCCTGGTGGGGGATCCCCATCGCCTGCGGCAGATTCTCATCAATCTGCTCGGAAACGCGTTGAAATTCACGGAGCGGGGCTCCGTCATCCTGCGCGTGAGGACGGAAGCCGCTGGCACAGCGGAAAGGCTGGTGCTGCGTTTCAGCGTCATCGATACAGGGATCGGGATTGCCGCCGATAAAATCGAAATGATTTTTGACAGTTTCACGCAAGCCGATTCCTCCACCACCCGCAAGTATGGTGGAACCGGCCTCGGACTCGCCATCAGCAGGGGCTTGGCGGAGTTGATGGGCGGCCGCCTGGGTTGCACCAGTGAGCCGGGACGGGGAAGCACGTTCTTTTTTGAGGCGCCATTCGGCGTCCGCGCCGAGCCGGAAACCGTGACGGCTCCGGAACCGGCCGCGCTGGCGATCGCGCCCGTGGGATCTGCCCGGCAACAGCCCGTCACCCGCATCCTCATCGCTGAGGACTGCGAAGACAATCTCGTGTTGATCCAGGCTTATCTCAAGGGCCCCGCTTTCGAGCTTGCCTTCGCCGAAAACGGCGAGGTCGCGGTGCGGAAAGCCATCTCCTGGAATCCCCATCTTGTGCTGATGGATTTGCAGATGCCGGTGATGGACGGGCTTACGGCCACTCGCGCGATTCGGCATTGGGAGGCCGAAACGCATGCGCCTCCGATGCCCATCCTGATGTTGACGGCCCACGCCACCGGAGAGGAGGCCGCCAGCAGCTTGGAAGCCGGCAGTACCGAGCACCTGACCAAACCCATCAAGAAAGCCACGCTCCTTAAGGCCATCGCCCGCCACACCAGCGGCAAAGTTCAAATCACCCCGCCTGAGGGCGTGGGAACCTTGGTGCCGAAATACCTGGCCAACATCCGGCGCGGCATCGGGGAAATTCTGGCCGGCGTCGATTCGAAGGATTGCCGCATCGCCCGCCGGGTGGGCCACAAGTTCAAGGGCTCGGGCGAAGGCTACGGCTTTCCTGAAATCGCCCGCACCGGAGCCGCGGTCGAGTCCGCCGCCATCGCCGGCAACGAGGCTGAGATTCGAAGCCAGATCCTCGCGCTGTCCACTTACCTCGACAGGGTGGAAGTCGTCGTTTCAGAGCAGTGAATTCCAGAGCGGCCGGCGAATATCCCTCCGGAACGGAACTCAGCGGGGTGCAATTGGACGCGACCGCAAGCGTGCCGGGGACATTCGTGTACACGCCACCTGTGGGAACGGTTCTGAGCGCCGGGACTCAAACGCTATCCGTGACCTTCACGCCTGCCGACGTCAAGGCGTACGCGAAGGCAACCATGAGCGTGCCGATAACCGTGAACGTCATCGGCGATCTGACCGTTACCGACGGCCAGTCCTATAGCTTCAGCCATGGCGTCATCAGCGGCAACGTCGTGATCAAGGGCGGCAGTCTCGTGCTTAACAGCAGCACCGTGGGCGGCGATGTGCATATGAACGGCGGGCGCCTGTCCGTCGGCGGTAGCAGCACTTTGGGCGGGAGCGTGCATATCCGCGGCAACAGCGTCTCCTATATTGATCCGTCGGCGAGGATCGCCGGACTGGTGACCCTCGCCGCTCCTACGCAGGGCTCCCCTTACGGGGTTTACGGGGGCGAACTGGACGATCTCCCCATTTACCCCATTGGACACTAAAGAGTTTTTCTTGCCGGAAGCGGGCCGCGCAGATCCGCAGCGGCCCATGAGTAAATGGAGATGTGCGTTTCCGTCGCGTAGCCGTTCTCGTCGTGATCACTGCGGCTCTGGGCCTAGGAGCCTTGGAGTTGTTCTGCCAAAAGACCCTGAAGGTCCGCCGGCGCGTCGGCGGTCCAGTAATTTCGGCATCCCAAGCGAACCCTTGGCGCACTGTCGCCATCCTCGCTCGCGACCACATTCGTCTGGAGGCGTCGTTCATCGCCCCGGAACAGTCGAATGGAGACTGCGTGCTGCTGCTCCACGGCATCGGCGCCGAACGCAGTTCGATGAGACGGCTGGCTACGCTGTTCCTCTCGAATGGGTATGGAGTACTGGCCCCAGACAGTCGCGCGAGCGGTAACAGCGGCGGCGATCTGATCACCTACGGGTTACTCGAAAAATTCGACGCTCTGGATTGGGCGCATTGGTTAAGATCCGAAGGCTGCCCATCCGTGTACGCTCTGGGGGAATCCCTCGGAGCGTCCGTCTTGATTCAAGCCGCCGGCTTGATTCAAGCTGACAGCACTGAGCCCCCCTTCCGCTCGATCATTGTCGAATGTCCTTTCTCCGATCTGAAGAGTGTTGGGGAGGCGCGGCTACAACTCTTCGGCCACCTTCCGGAATGGGCCGGATTCATCTCAATAATGGGCGTAAGAAGCGCCATGCTCTACGCCCGAGCCCGCTTCGGAGTGGATCTAAGCCGCGTTTCGCCGATCGAGGACATCGCTCACATCCAGGTCCCGATACTCCTGATTCACGGGCTGGCCGACAGAAGAACCTCTCCCTCGAATTCCGAGGCTTTGCGGAAGGCCGCTCCACACGCCGTTCTGTGGCTCGTGCCCGGAGCCCCGCATGTTGGCGCGTTCTCGACGGCGCCGGAAGAATTCAGCCGCCGCGTGCTCGCCTGGTTCGCCCAAACCTGACCATCGGTCAGAGCCCGAACGCTCTTCGCCGATAACGTATATTATGTTAAGTTTCGAAATGGTAGCGTTTGACTCCATTCTCTTCGACTTCGACGGCGTCCTCGCCGATACCGAGCCACTCCATTTCGCCTGCTGGCGCGAGGTCCTCATGCCCTTCGGCATCGATCTAACCTGGTCCTACTATCAGAAGGAATGCATCGGAGTTTCCGATCGAGCCATGTTGGAGCGTCTGGCATCCGCGTGCCGTCCGCCCGTCTCGCGTCCGCCCGTCACGATCGATGAGATTTGGCCGTCCTATTCACTCAAACAGCAGAATTTCCGGGCGCGGATTGCCGCCGCTCCGCCGTTTCTCGAAGCCACTCTCGATCTCATCAGGCGCATTCGACATTCCTATAAGTTAGCTGTCGTTTCCTCAAGCCATCGTTCAGAAGTCGAGCCTCCCTTGGAGCGTGCCGGCGTGCGTCCGTGCTTTCAAGCTCTCGTGTGCGGAATGGAGGTTCCCAATTTGAAGCCCGCCCCGGACCCGTACCTCCGCGCCGCGGAGCTGTTGGAAGCACGGCGGCCTCTGGTGGTTGAAGATTCCGAGGCGGGCGTCGCCGCCGGTATCGCCGCCGGCTTCCAGGTGCTGCGGCTAAGCCATCCGGAAAGGCTTGCTGAGGAACTTCTCCGCGTGTTGAAAATGTGAGTTCAAAAAAAAGGCCCGGCGAAGACTTGCGCCTCACCGGGCCACACGAGGGAAGAAGTTAAAACTCGTTCAGCGGTTTAACCGTCAGCGGTGTCCGCCGCCGCCATGCCCGCCTCCGCCGCCTCCACCGCCTCCGCCGCGGCTGACCGAGCCGCCTCCGCCGCCACTGCTATGCGACGGAGCCGGCGCCGGTGCGCTACGTTGCGCTGGAGCCTGGGCCGGTGCGCTGCGGTTCACCGTCGGCGCCGGAGTAGATCCGCGCTGCTGCACGATCTGTGGATTCATTCGTAGAGGTTGCTGCTGCGGAGCCCGATTCTGCGGCGTCGCACCGTAGGAGCCCTGTTGCGCTCCGCCGTTGTTCCGGTAGTTGGATTGAGGAGCGCCCGCTCCGCCCGTTCCAGGAGTGCCGCCCGCTCCCCGCGCCCCGCCTCCCGCGTTGTACCCATTCATGCTGCGCCATGCCGGAGCTGCTCCCGCGTTTCCGCGGCTCGCCGCGTTCGCCACCGAGCTGCGCGTTGCGAAGCGCGTGTTGGCGCTGGTCTGCGGCATGCCGCGCGAATTGACCACTGCATCCGACATACGCCTGCTGGCCGCCGTCGCCTGCACCGGGAGCGAGCCGTTGATCGCGCTCGCCCGTGCCAGATCCGCGCCGGTCGGCCGCGTCATATTGGCCGCGCTCACCGCGCCGCGCCCAAACTCGTTGGCGCGCATGCTGCTGATGGCGCCGTTTACCCGAGCGTTGCGAAACGTGTTCGCGACACCCAGACTCACGAAGCCCGCGCGAGCCCCCGCCACTACTCCCGCGCCATACCACGGATGGAACCTTTCAAAGGGACCCAGCGGCACCCAGCCCATATGTCCGAAGCCGAATCCTACGCCCAAGCCCGGGCCCCATCCGAAGAAACCTACCAGCGCCGGCCGCCAGTAATGCGCACCGATCCCGCCCGGCCACCAGGCCCAGCCCCAGGGACCCATGAACCAGCCGCCATAATGATACGGCGCCCAGCCCCACGGATCCGCACTCACCCAGGTCCAGCCATAGTAGTCCTCGTCCACCCAGCGCCCGTTCTGATACGGAGCCCATCCCGGCGGCTCCGACGGCACCCACACCTGGCCGTAGTTAGGATCGTTCTGCCATTGCCCGTAAGGATCCAGCGACTCCCCGCCCGTCACATCCGGCGGAACATAACCGGGGCGATAGCTGCTGGTCTGCTGCATCACCTTGTCGCGGTCGATGTTGAACCGGTCGAAATCGTCCATGGGAATCGCCGAGACAACCTGGAACTCCGGATCGTCCGCCGATCCCCGCACCTGCATCGTTTGCCCCTGCGCCAGAGTCTCCGACCCGCGAGGCCCGTAGATTTCGGCCTGCCCCCCGCGCACCGTGATCTCCGTGATTCCATCCGGCCGCACCGAAACGCGGTAGGTTCCCGCGTGCACCGGCCGCACTGAAACCGTTGGCGTGCTGATTTCCACCTGTGCGTCGTTGTCGCGCAGCACCCGGAACGTTGTCGTCCCCTGCGCGATCTGCACCTGATACTTTTTATATTCAAGCTGGCTCAAGCGCACTTCGCTCGAGACCCCCAGCCGGATCATATTCGTAAAATCGAATTGGACTTCCGCGCTTCCTCCATCGCCCGTGACCACGCGATCCGTCGTCACCAAAGGAGCGTTCATCGCGGCCGGCGCCAATTCGCCCATGTCGCCGTGACGAATCGAAACGTTGCCCTGAATGAAACTCAACCGCGCCACGCCGTGGTCGGGAGCGTCACCGGCATTCGGATCCTGCGCCCACGCCAGCACCGCGCCCAGGATCACCGCTAGCCCTATCCGTTTCATCACCATCGCCTCTTCGCACTTTTCCAATCGCAATTCGGCGGCCAAATACTAACTGATTGATTTTAGAGATCTTGCCTCAATTACGTCACCGGAGGCAAGTGGCCGAAAACCACCACCCTTGGTTCTAACGAGCCGATGTTCTTGTATCATGACAACTTGAAACCGAAACGCGATCAACTGCTGGGTCCAGCGATCCTCCTTGCAATCGTGATTCTTTTTCATTGGAAGCTGGTCCTGACCCACCAATATACGTGGCTGGAAACTCCCGATATGGCCAACCTGGTTCTGCCCTGGCTCCAGTTCCAGGCCGGCGAATGGCATCATCACCGCTTTCCGCTGTGGGACCCGAACAGTTGGTTCGGCCAGCCTCTCTTTGGACAAGCTCAGCCTGGATCGGCATATCCGCTGAATTGGCTGCTGTTCCTGGCGCCGCTCAAGAACGGTTGGCTGCGCGAATCATCCTTGAATTGGTACTACGTCCTTAATCGAGTTTTAGCCGCAATGACCGCATACGCCTTCGCCCGGGATCTGCGGCGTAGCCGCCCGGCCTCCATCCTGGCCGGATGTGTCTACGCTTTGGGCGGATACGTCGCCTTCACTCGCGCTCCGCAAATGGTGAATGGAGCCGTGTGGACGCCGCTGGTCTTTATGTATCTGTTTCGGGCCGAGCGCGGGGAACGTCCCTGGGCGAGTTCCCTGCTCTCGGGATTCTTCCTGGGCTTCGGCTGGCTCGCCGGCCATCATCAAATGAATCTGTTTGTTTCGATCGCGGCGGCCATCCTATGGATTTGGTTGTGTGTTCGCGAAGGCCGAATCGACCGGCGGATGACCGGCCTGGCTGCGGCATCCTTGACTATCGCCGCGCTCGCCAGCGGTTTCCAGACTCTTCCGACCGCCGAGTACGGCCGGGTCGCGGTGCGCTGGAGCGGCCCTGGCGAGCCTTTGAGCTTCGATCAAACCGTGCCTTATTCGGTACATGAGGATTATGCCTTGAAGCCTCTGGGATTGCTCGGGATCTTCATCCCTGGAATCGCACAAGCATCCATGCCAGGCTCGAATCCGTACGTGGGAATTGTGGCCTTCACGCTGGCTCTCCTCGGCGCGATTCTGGCTTGGAGGCAGCGGCAGGTGCGCTGGCTGGCCGCACTGAGCCTCGGCGGAATTCTGTTCTCCCTGGGACCGAACAGTCTGCTGCATGGAGTGCTCTACGCGCTGGTTCCTCTGGTCGAGAAAGCTCGCGTGCCCGGCGCCGGGACGGTGGTGTTCTCGCTAGGGCTCGCTCCGTTGGTCGCCTTCGGGGTTGACGCACTTGCTGAGCCGGCCAGTTGGGATTGGTCACGGCGATTCGGATGGTTGCTGGGCGGGCTCGCCGGAGTTTTGGCGTTGCTCAGTTTGATCCTTTATGCGACCAAAATCCCCAGCGCGCTGGGCGACGACCGCATCATGATCACGGCTCTCGCCGCCGCGCTGGCTTCGGGGTTGTTGGCTGCGTCGCGAGGCGGCTCGATCCCGGCCCGGTCGGGCGCGGTCGCCGCAATTTGCCTCGTTCTGTTCGAGCTGGCCAACGTCAACGGCTACTCCTTCCCCAACCGCAGCAACCCGGCCGATAACGTCTACCTGCCGCCGCTGAGCCAGCACAGCGATCTTGCCGACTATGTCCGCCAGCATGATGGCTCCGCGCGAGTCGAATATGACGACCAGCAGATTCACTACAACATCGGAGACTGGTACGGAATCGAGGCGGTGAACGCGTATACCGCCTCCGTGCTGGCGAACGTCTGGGGCATGGATCTGTTCTCGAACCGCAGCCGCGATTTCTTCGGGGTCAAGTATTACTTCGGAAGGACGCCGCAGAGTCCAGATCTTAAAGAAGTGTTTACTGGACGCAGTGGCTTGAAGGTATTCGAGAATCAGGCCGCATATCCGCGCGTCTGGAGCGTCCACCAAGGCATTTCCGTGCCTAATCTCGCCGGCGAACGAAGGATCATGGATCAGCCGGCTTTCGATCCTCGCCACACGGTTTTGCTGCGGGGAGCCGCGCCGGATCTAGGCGCATGCGGTTCGAGCGCCGACGATATCCAGATGCCGCAGCACCTGTCCAACTACGTGCGCATCCAGGTGCACCTGGGATGCCGCGGAATGGTGATCCTCACGGATCCGTATTTTCCAGGCTGGCGGGCGTATGTCGACGGGAAGCGTGTGCCGATCCTCGAGGCCTACGGCGGCGTTCGCGGCGTGGTGGTCGAGGCGGGCGACCACTTGGTCGAGATGCGTTACCGTCCCTGGAGCGTTCTGCTGGGCGGGCTGATGACCCTCGCGGCAGCGCTGATCACTCTCGGTGTGGATCGCCGGTCTCGCTCCGCCAATGCCCGAATGTGATTGAGGACCCGCAAATGAATTCGATGAATGATGGCGTCCGACCACCATCGCCAATACTCCGCCGGCCACAACCCATGCTGGTACCAGGTTGTTCCTTCCAATAGGGTTCGGTCGCCGGGGAGCGCGGTCAAGAGGAACTGGCCTTGCTTGGACACCAAGTATCCATGCAAGTGTTTTGGCAGGACCTTCGCGTAGGGGCTCCATTCGTGCATTGGCGCGGGATTCTCGGTGACCTGGAACCGCAGCAGGCGCGGCTCATCCCACACTTGAATCGGCTCGACAAACGGCCCAGTGGAGAATTCGCAATATCGCACCGCCCCTGGGCCGGATCCATCGATAACCGACCCGCGGTGTTCACCACGCGGACGCGGAGATTGCCGGTGTCCGCGAAATAGACGTTGCCCGCCGTTACGGCCAGGGACCGAGGCGATGTTCCGTGAGGCGGTAGAATGAATTTGAGGACCCAGCATGAGGTTGGCGTTTGAACTCGAAGTTCCGGACGGCGCGATTGAGAAGGGCGCCGAAGCTGAGTTGATGCGCTCGGTCAAAGAGCAGACCGCACTGATGCTCTACTCCGAACAGCGGCTCACATCCGGCGAGGCCGCGGAGATGCTGGGGCTGACCCGCATTGAGTTCCTCGATCTATTAGGACGGACCGGCGTGGGGTTTCTTGTGGAGTTGGATGAAGAGGACTTCGCGCAGATCCGGCTGTCTCTTGACGCGCATGGGCCGAACGAACGCAAGTGAGCGTAGTCGTCTCGGACAGCAGCCCATTAAATTACGTGGCGTTGTTGTCCGACTTCGACCTTCTCCGCCAGATTTACGGGACCATCCTGATTCCACCGGCGGTGCACCGGGAAGTCGTCGAGCAGGGCTCGGCCTATCCGGTGGGAAAGCGGTCCGGGCGGT
>Ga0209167_10002120_pt1 | contig 10951 bp, 12 predicted proteins | sample Coa_R1_9_FD_187154 | JGI IMG/M metagenome (GOLD analysis project Ga0209167, IMG submission 187154) | Surface soil microbial communities from Centralia Pennsylvania, which are recovering from an underground coalmine fire - Coalmine... | ecosystem: Environmental > Terrestrial > Soil >...
ACAACAGCGGGAGCCGGCGCCACTTACGATTACGCCGGAATATTTTTCGCGGCCGACCTGCAAAGCCCCATGAATTCCTCGTACGTTTACCGTTTGCCGGGCCCCGACGGCGTCTGCGATACCCCCGACGACATTTTCCATATGGTCAAGACCGGAATGTCCGCGACCACCGCACCAATTGTTGCGACGGGTATGCCCGTCGCCGCGGTGCACAATGCAATGGGTGGACTCACCGGCTTTGTGATTAAAAGCGGAGCCAATCTGACGCTGGTGGATAGCAATTTCGCGAATCCGGCGAACCTGGGCACATTCGCAGCCACCGTTGAAGTGGCCGTGGCGCTCCCAGTCGGCACCACGCAAGGTTATCCGACCGGACAGCTCTACGTCGTGGACGGAAACATCGTCTATGTGAACTACACCGCGCAAACCGTTTCAGCGAGCCTCTATACGATACCGAACTGGACCACAATCAATGCGGCAGCTACTTTCGCCGCCTCGCCAACCACTCTATATTTCAGCATCAACACCCCCGGCACCAAGGCGACGCCTGCTTCGACGACTATTTATTCCATGCCATCAAACGGCTCGGCCGCACCCGCCGCCATTGACACGGAACCCGGCCGCGTGGTGAATTTAGTGTTTCCCGTGAACGGTTCCAACATCATCTGGGGCGTGGAAAATACGGGTGCAGGCTACACGATTAAAACCCTGCCGCAAACGGGAGGCAATCCTGCAACGCTCATCACCGATACCAACAACGACGGTACTTTTTTCGCCACTGCGTCTACCGTCTACTACACCACTTGGACAGGAACGGTTAATAACACCACATTGATTTCGACTCGCACGTTAACGCAGACGGGCATCGTCTCGGTGAATGGCACGGTAGTTCAGGCGCCGCTTCCGAATTCGACATTTCTCACCGGCGGAGAAGCTGAGCCGTGGCCCAACGACACGACAACCACGGTAACTCCCACGATCACCGTGTTTCAGGTACAGGGCCTCACACCTGTAACCGTCACCAATACCACCACCGGCTTCCAATACACGGCCGACGCGGTCAGCGGCGGTACCGTCGTTGCCATCGACGCAGCTTCGAATCAGCCGGGTGTGACCGTTGGCACATTTCCAGCCTCGACCGCTATGTTTGCGAGCGGCGTTTTCCGCGGCAATGGAGATACGGGCTTCTTCGAGGCCACTACTTCCATTTCAACGCAGGAACCCGGCACGCGTGACCTTTACATCCTTAACTCCACGACCGCAGGCAGTCTGACCCGCGTGACCAATAATTTGTGAGTTCATTCCCGCGGGTCGTAGTTTGCAGGCTGCGTCGCGTAGTGCCGGTCGCATTTAGCAGCGTTGGCTGAGAAAGTTATGTTCGCGAACGCTGCGGCGGCAGGCGGAGAAGCGAATATGGAAGGTTTGTTGGATTCTGTGATCCCTTTGTGGCTAGGCATTTTGATACTTTCGGGAATATTCGCACTTTTGTTCGCGTGGCCGGTAATATCGCAGATCGTGACGCGAAGGAAAAAGGGCCTAGTCAAGGAAATGAAAGCGGAAAGAAAATCTGCATCGAAACGAGTATGTGAAGTTGTCTGTCAGACGCATCACGTCAAAGTCACGTGGGACGCACTAGACGGTTGTGCCGTCGGCGAACGCAAGCTGCCTTGACGCTCATGCAGAAACGCAACACTGAGAAGTTAGGACCGACACGGCGACAATTCTGGAGGCCTGGAGCCTCCCTGGCATGTTTGCTGGCTCTATTTTTCGCTACGGCGCGAGAGCATGCCACAAATTTCGCTTCCGCAGCGATGCCGCGTTTGGAGATCGGTATCGATCGCTCCAATATGGCTACTGAATGGACTCTTTCACCGCCCTCTGAACCAAATATTTACCCATTCAATGGTCCTTACAACGGTGCCGGCGTATTCGAAGCGCGTCGCGTGGCAATCTACGACGGAATCGCTCGCCTTCATCCGCAATGGTTTCGGGACGGTTTCGGTGCCGACACCGCGGGGGATGCGGCGCTCTTCGTTGATGCCGTCACGCAAGTTCATCGGCACAACATGAAAATTCTCGCCGTCGTCGGCGTCGCCGGCAGCGACTTCGATAAAAAGGATTACCTCAACTCCACGGTGAGCGGCTGCCAGTGGGGAACCTATCCACTCAGCAAAATCGATCTCGCGCACCTCGAACATCGCCTGCGCACGCATTTTGACGCGGTGAAAAAAGCCGGCCTCGAAGTTGACGCTTTCGAAGTGGGTAACGAGATGGATCTGTACTGCAACGACGCCGACGTTCCCAAGACTTCCGAATTCGCGAAGCACAATTGGAAATGGTTCCTGACGCCCGAGCAAGAACGCGCTTTTGCGGCAGGCTACGCGCCGTTCCTGAAAACGTTCGCCACAGTCGTGAGGGAATATTTCCCGCACGCAAAAATCATTACCTGCGGCATGTCGAATCCCACCGGAAATTCCATGCCGCTTATTCAAGCGCTCGCGAATTTCAAGGACGAGTCCGGAAAAGCCTTCGACTACACCACTCTCGTCGACGGCTACGGCAGCCATATTTATCTGTCGTCCGACACCACGCTCAACGCCGTCACGCGTGCCACCGGCGAATTGACCAGTCAGGCCGCCATCCTGCCGCACATCCAGGAAAAACCCATCTGGATCACCGAGTGGAATGAATCGGCCTCCGCCTTTTGGTCCAGCCACAAATGGTATTTTCAGACGACAACGGTCGGCCACACCGTGGTCGACCTGAACAAAACCGACGCAAATCACGTCTATCCCGCGATGACTCGGCCGCAAGTCATCGAAACTTTCATGGAAAAGGTGATAAAGCGCCTCCGCACACAGCCCAACCCGGTGAACATCGGCTACCTTTTCTACTATTCCTACGATTCCGCTGGAAAATCCGACATGTGCGACGCCACCGTCTTCAACACGAACCGCAAAATCAAAGGCACCTGCTTCAACGGTGTGATCGATCCCATCACCGGTGATTTGCTCAGCGACGTCGTCGCTGCCTTGATGAATCATAACTAGGAGTCAGCTGTCCGCACGATTACTTTCTCGAGAGGGGGTCAAATGATCTGCGGGGTGATGACACGCAGTTTTCTCGTGCTCGCGGCCGGCTTCAGCTTGCACGCAGCGTTTGCGGGCACGCCTCCGCAAATCGAAAGAGATCAGCCCGCGGAGCACAGCAACGCCAAGTTCGCGGAACGATCTGGCGCAGCGAAGCAAGGCGCTGATCGCTCGCCGAGAAGGACTCGCGCCGGGGCTCTCCCAACCAATGAATGGAGATCACCAGAAACTCCACACGGCGATCATGTGTGGTGAGAGACCTCGATTCGGAATGAGGCGATAAACTTCTCGCCTGGCGCAATCACGCGCAGACCCTCACCTGAGCAAAGTGCGTTTGCGGGCGCAGTCATCGGTTCAATGGCGATGAACTCCTTATCCTTCGGAGCAAAGATCTGGGCGAAGGGGAAACCGCTTTTGAATTCGATGGCGATGGAGCAGCCATTACCGGCGATCGAGAATGTGGCCTGCTCACCTGAAAGGGCAAAGCCATCGTCGTAGCCGGTGTTTCCAAGCCGGGCGGCGATGGGTGCTTGCGGAGCTTCCTGGCCCGTGGGAATCCCTCGCACATCGAGAGCCAGCTTGCGCATGGCAGGAGCGTTCAGCGTCCACTCTGCGCGCGGGATTTCCGGAAGGCCGAAATAGGGATGGAAACCGAAACTGATCGGAACCGGTGAACCTGAATCTGCGAAGACTGTAGTTTGAATATCCAAATCAACAGGCCGCAGCCGCACCGCCATCTCGACGTGATGCGGGAATGGAAAAATCGCGAGCAAGTCCTCGCTCAACCAATCCAAACGCGCGGTTAGTGCATCCGCGTGGCTGGAAACAACGTTCCACCGCAGTTGAGACCAGGGAACACCGTGCATTGGGAGTTTCTGATCATCGAAATGCAAACGCGGTGAGGAGGAATCCAGCGAAACCTGACGTCCAGCCGCGCAATATTGCAAACTGCCGAGGCGATTTGCCCAGGGATACAGGAGTGGAATACCGGCAGTGCTGCCTTTGATGCGGGCCGCATCGAGATCGTCGACGCGGCGCAGAAGCTCAACTCCACCGAAGCGAAGAGAAGCGCCGAGCATTCCAGCCGCGGGCCAGAATGTTGCTTGCAAGTCACCAACAGCAAGGACATGCGTGGAAGAGGTGCTCATATTCGGCCTCGCCCGCTCGGTTGCGAACGGATCGTCGGCCTCTGGGAAGCTATCGTTCGCTGGCCGCTGTATTATAGTCGGCTTTCCGTACATCATTTAGGCACGAACCCTGCAGTCGCACAAGATTCAGTACACCTGCTCACGAGGCAGGTGCGCGGCCCGCGCGCCGCGCAGGACTGCGCCGCGACGATCGGGAATGCTACAAGGAATAACCAGGAAAAACTTCTTGCTGCCTGTTAACTGCAAAGCCGCTCCGAGCCTACCCACAGTTGAGCCAGATCTCTGAGGCTGTGTTTGTATTTACGTGTTACCAAGTATTCCTTCCCGCCCTTTACACGCAGCCTGTATTCCCCCGTCGGTAAAGGTTGGATCTTCTCGACGGCCGAAATATTCACGACGACCGAGCGGTGAATGCGAATAAAACCGTATGGTTTGAGCTTTTCCGCCATGGATGAGAGCGACTCGTGGACCAAATAGGGACTGGTTCGGTGTAGCAGCGAAACGTAATTACCTTCGGCGTGTACTACCAGGATTTCAGCTAAACCCAAGAATTGGATGCTGCCTTTTGTTTTGAACGCGATTCGTGGCCCTTGTTCCATTAGCCCCTCGTCTGCACTACGAACCGGTTGGTATGTACGATATTGAGCGCAATCGCCAGGAACCGGTGCAATCAGGCTCGCTTGCGGTTGCTCGGCTGGCGCAGAGATCTCAGCCAGCCCACCATATTCCTGATCCCGCTCTTTATTATTTTCGGATCCTGAGCATTCTTGGCCAGCGAACCGTAGCCTTCGACCATCGCAATCAGAAAGCCAGCCGCGTTTCTGGTATCCACGTCGCGCCGTACGCTTCCGTGGATTTGACCCTCTCGCAAGACGGAAGCCATGGCGTCGCGCCATGCGTCGAAGATTGTCTCCAGCCGCTTCCGGAATCCAGCGTCAAGAGGGGACATTTCCTGCGCCAGATTGTTGAGTTGACAGCCGCCGCAAACAACTTCGGGATTAACGGAAAGGCCTTCCACAATCTCGATCAAAGCATCGATCGGATCCTTTACGCGCAGTAAAGGCCGCACCCAAGTGCTGCGGACATCGGCCGAGATAATCTCTTCGACGACGGCATAGCCTAAGGCTTCCTTGTTTTTGAAGTGGTGGTACAGCGCTCCCTTGGTGACGCCAGCACTTGCCAGAATTGTGTCCAGGCTGGCACTCTGAAAACCCGTTTTGTAGATCTCGCGAGATGCCGCCTGAAGCAGGCGCTCCCGCGTCCGCTCAGGAGCACGCAACCTCGTTGCTCTCCGTTCCGGTGCCGACTTTTTGCGCGCAGCCAACATAGCGACCAGCATGTACGCTCGCCTTCGGAGCGTCAAGAGAGAACTAATAGCCGCACAACAATATGAAAATCCATTTTGAGTTCTTGAATTGCATAGGCGCTTTTAGATGACCATTTCTCGTAGCTGTGGTCGCTCAGTTATCGGATTACCTTCTTCCGGCGACCTCTTAACATACAGACCGGTATGTATGTTAATCATCTGAAAGTCGATCGAAATGAAGCGTCCTGCCATTGACTGCTGACGTTCCCGGTTCATAACCTCTCGCGAGTGAGCATGAAAAGTTGGAGAAACAGCCACTGTAGCGGTTTTAGGATCGTCTTCGGTTTTTGTTAACCCGCCACTCGTTTTCGAGCTCTGAGATGTTGAGCCTGTTATGTCATGTAATCGTCGTGAACGTGGAATACCACATGCTCCCTCGGTTGTGACTCGGCAGGTATTTGTGGAGTTGTGGCCAATTCTGCTCTCAAGGCATTGCGTGCATCAAAAGGAGACGACATGAGCGCACTAAGACAGTTGCGGAATTTCTGGATAGCGGGAGCTGCGACGATCGTTCTAGGTAGCCTCAGCACTGCGTTCGCTCAACAGAACTACAAAATTACCGATCTGGGCATTAACAACAGCAAGGACAACTTCAGCATGGCCATGGGCCTCAATAATCAGGGCTGGACTGAGAACATGGATGGCACCGTGAACCCTCCCGAGAATAATTTGTTTACGTCGGTTGCAAGGGGCCGCGCGGTGATAAGCATCTACGGATTCAACATCGACCTGGGCACGCTTGGAAAACCCGGGGCCAACAGTTGGATTAACTGGGGCGGGATCAATGATTCCGGGGAAGCCGTTGGTCAGTCTGAGACAGCTGAACTAGATCCGAACGGAGAAGACATTTGCGGCTTCGGCACACACCTTATTTGCGTTCCGTTTCTTTGGCGATTCGGCCAAATGAGCGCTCTTCCGACGCTCGGCGGAAATAATGGGCAGGCCAGCGCCATCAATAACCGGGGAGAAGTCGCCGGATATGCCGAAAGCGGTCCCGTGGACCCCACATGCCCAGTCGGCACAACCAACAATCGGATTACGTTGCCGGCGTTGTGGGAAAGAGGCAGCGCCGAAGCTCTTCCTCTATTGGGTAGCGATGTAGACGGTGTCGCATGGGGGATTAACGATCGAGGTCAAGCGGTCGGCTACTCGGGAAGCTGCACCGCGGCAATTCATGCCGTAATGTGGAAAGATAAGACTGCCTTCGTGCTTCAGGATCTCGGAGCTACAGGTTCCAATTTCGGCTATGCCATCAACAACCGCGGCCAAATCGCCGGACAAGTCGGCAGTGCGGACGGCACGACCTTCTATGCCGCGGCTTGGCTGGGCGGCGCCGACGGCGCAGTCACAAGCCTTGGCGTTCTGCCGGGAGATTTTGCCGCATTTGCCACCGGCATCAACGACCGGGGCCAAGTGGTGGGAAACAACTTTGACTCCAGTTTCAGCTGGTCCCACGGATTCCTCTGGCAGGATGGTGTGATGACCGACCTTAACTCGCTAATTCCCGAGGATTCCAACCTGTTCATAATCTCGGCTAGCAATATCAATGATAGTGGACAAATCTCGGGCATGGGAACGGTGCAAAGCGGGCCTTATAAGGGAACCATCCACGCCTTTCTTCTGACCCCTGTGCAGGGACGCAGAGAGGGCGCTTCGATGGCAGATTTCGCACGTACACACCCGCAATCCGTTGTTTTGCCCGCGAATGCTTGCAACCACTCTTTGCAGAGACTCGGACCCGGCCGATTCCAGCGTTAATGGGCATTTTCGGAGCTTCCGCGCCGTGTATTCCAGGCAGACGCTGCGCGAAGGCGCAAGGCCGGATGAGGTACGGGACATTCTGGGTCACGCGAATATCGACGTGACCCAGAATGTTTACGACAAGAGCTGGCGGGAAGAGCGAGTGGATGCGTTTGCCGCAAAACGTACGCGCCAGCCTAGCCCCGGCAGATCAAGCAAACGCGGTCCTCCAGCTCAGACCTCCGCAGCCGGTCAGTTTCCGATCACCGACCGGTTGAACCGGACGACTTACCAAGCGTCACTAATTCTATGGCTGCTGGAGCCGAGCTGTTGAGGGCGGAACATGGCCCTTCAAGCGCATGTACACGGCCAAGTTGCCGTAGTGCTCGTTATTGTGTGCGATGTTGTACATCAGCACGGCGCCTCGAACGGTATTCGTCGACCCCGTACCAACCACGTGCGCAATCCGCATCGGCCGAGTGAAGTTAGCGTCGGTGGTCGCTGCGTACACCCGATCGCAATAGATGAGCGAATCGTTCAACGCCTTAACGAGTGCGGCCTTGTCAGTGACTTGCTCGTAGTCAGCGGTTGCCAGCGACTTTTCGCCCGCAGCTTGCGAACAGAAGAAGAAGTTCGCATTGACCACGTGACCCATAATCTGACCGAAGGTCCGGACCTGCGGCGTCGGTCGAAAGGCGTATTCATCCGCAGGCATGTTCTCTGCCGCTTCCGCTAGATTTCGGCGAATCATCGCGTGCATCGCCTTGGCACTGGCTGCCAGCGAGGGCGACAACTCAGCGGGAAAGCCAGCGTCCGTCGTTTGAGCGGAGGCCGCCGGCAATGTCAAATACGCAACGACAGAAGCCAACATCAGCAGACGCAGCATTGGGTCGCCTCCTTTCACCGTGCGAATCGTTTCGGCTCGCGCGGCTCCCTTATAAACCGAGACGACAGATTCTTGTCAAGTGAAAACGGCTCACTCTCCAGAAGACCGTCTCTGGGAACCTGCGGTTGGAGATATTGCCGTGACAGGGCACTCGAGTTCGAGTTTCAGGGACTTGACTTACGAGTATTGGCGGAAATTGAAAAGCACAACGGACAATGCAGCTGCGTTGCAAGCCCCTGCTCACCACGCAGGGGCTCTAACCGTGCCGCAGACGTTTGACGTTCCTGCAATGTTGTCAATTCCATACGCTGCGCCTGCTTTGCTACAAAGCTGGCAAGTCACCTCGGTGCCGGATCTGCAGTCGCTTTACGCCGAATCGCGCGGTGCTACCAACCTTCGCAATCGGGTTGAAGTTGGACGGGAATAGGATGATCGCTTCAGCTTAACTGCTAACGCACCTACAGATTGCGCGGATGATGATTCCGTTTGAAAAATCACGCAGGCGAGCTGGTTACTCATGCAGTGCTCCGCGTCAGGTTTTAAGCGCGTCGCGCGCTAACTCCCGATATGCTGTAGCTAAACCCGCTGTCCGTGCTGGATGCGCGCTGGAACCCTGTTCCGGCGTCTTGGGAGAGACAGGTGGCGAGCAGCGAAGAGCGAGTTGCCAAATTCCTGAAGCGTCTTCTCGAGCACAAGTCCGCGCTGGAGGTGGCGCAATCGCTTTCCGCTCCGTCGCCGGAACATGCGCCACGAATTCCGGGCGGAAGTTCTGTGTCGCTTTCCGCGATAAACAAACGCTGGGAGATGATCCCGCACTCGGCAGAGGGCCGGCGCGCGCTGCTGCCGGCGGACGCTGAATCCGAGCTCGCGTCGTATCAGAATCACATCGAAAACTGTGTCGGGGCAGTCAAACTCCCTGTGGGAATTGCCGGTCCGTTGCGGGTGCGGGGGATGTTCGCCTCGGGCGATTATTACGTTCCTCTGGCGACTACCGAGGCGGCACTGGTTGCTTCGTATTCGCGGGGAGCGCAAGTGATCACCGAAGCGGGCGGGTGCGTGAGCGTGCTGTTGAATGAAGGCGTGAGCCGCACGCCGGGATTCGCCTTTCGCAGCCTCGTAAGCGCCGGGCTGTTTTCCGTCTGGTGCATCGACCACAGCAACGAGCTAAAAACCGCCGCTGCCCAAACCAGCGCGCACGCCGAACTCGCGGACCTCGGCGTGGCCGTCGAGGGCAATCACGTGTATCTCTTGCTCGAATTCACCACCGGCGATGCCTCGGGCCAAAACATGGCGACCATCGCGGCGCAGGCTGTCTGCAATTACATTCGCGAGAATTCTCCCCTGAAGCCGGAATACAGTTTCGTGGAGGCGAATTTCTCCGGCGATAAGAAAGCGACGGCGCACTCGTTCACCACAGTCCGGGGGAAAAAGGTGAGCGCCGAGGTCACTCTGCCAGCGGAATTGCTGGAGCATCGGCTGCACACGGCTCCGAAACAGCTGGAGAAATACTGGAAGATGTCCGCAATTGGCGCGATTCAGAGCGGCAGCATCGGCGTGCAGGGGCACTTCGCGAACGCGCTGGCCGCGTTGTACATCGCGTGCGGGCAGGATCCGGCTTGCGTCGCCGAGTCGGCGGTGGGAGTGACGCGAATGGAGCTGGATCCACAGGGCGATCTCTATGCCAGCGTCACGCTGCCCAGCATCATGGTGGGCACGGTCGGAGGAGGCACTGCGCTTCCCACACAGCACGCGTGTCTGGAGATCATGGGGCTAGCCGGCGCCGGGCACGCGCGGGCATTGGCGGAAGTGTGCGGAGCGCTGGCGCTGGCGGGCGAAATTTCGCTAACCTCGGCAATCTGCGCCAACGAATTTTCCCGCGCACACCAGAAACTGGCGCGCGGCCGGCAGGCCCTACAAAATTCCGACAATGGTTAACCGCTGGTGGATCTACCAGCGCGAGCGGTTTCCTATCTTGGCGCACACGCCTATCATTGCGGCCTTCAGCCTTTCCGCGGTCAGCTATTCAGCTTTGATTCGCGGTGCTCATCACCTTCCGGGGTGGAAACCGTGCGTTGTGGCGTTTGCGAGCTCGTTTCTATTTTTCTTGCAGCTTCGCCTTGCGGACGAGTTCAAGGACTTCGAGGAAGACTCGCGCTATCGGCCCTATCGTCCCGTGCCCCGCGGCCTGGTGAAGCTGAAAGATCTGGGCTGGGTTTGGGCGGGCTGTATTGCGACGCAGCTTGCGCTCGCGCTTTGGCTGGCACCCCGATTGATCGTGTTACTGCTGGTGACGTGGACTTACCTGCTGCTGATGAGCAAGGAGTTTTTCGCGCGACGCTGGCTGAAGGCGAGACCGATCACATACATGGTCACACACATGGCGATCATGCCTTTGGTTGACCTCTACACGACCTCCTGCGACTGGGTTCCCGCGGGGCTCTCCAAGCCGCCGCACGGCCTGTTGTGGTTTCTGCTCGTCAGCTTTTTCAACGGCATGGTGATTGAAATCGGAAGGAAGATTCGGTCGCCACAGGACGAAGAAACCGGTGTGGAGACGTACAGCTTTCTGTGGGGGCGCGGGACTGCGGTCGTCGCCTGGCTTGGAATGATGGCTTGCACGGCCGCCTTTGCCTACGTAGCCGCGCGCGGAATCGGCTTTGCTCGTCCTATCCTTATTCTATTGTTGGGCCTGTTTTTTGTAGCCGTGCTCGTTGCGGCGTTC
>Ga0209167_10002122_pt1 | contig 10949 bp, 11 predicted proteins | sample Coa_R1_9_FD_187154 | JGI IMG/M metagenome (GOLD analysis project Ga0209167, IMG submission 187154) | Surface soil microbial communities from Centralia Pennsylvania, which are recovering from an underground coalmine fire - Coalmine... | ecosystem: Environmental > Terrestrial > Soil >...
GTTTCTCCCTCTGGCTAAGACGGATAACGCTACCAAATAGCCAACAATATACCGCTTGTACTGTTACCTCAGCGAGGTATGCTCGACTGACGGCATTCATTGCCGCAGTACCCAGATTTGGGGTCAAACCACGCTGAGAAGTCTTTCAAGGAAGTGAGGAAAAAGCTATGCGCAAAGGAAAAGCGTTGCTCCTGAGCATCGTCTGCGCAGCGACGGCCATTGTCGGTGTTGCCAACCAACAGACTCTACCTCTGTTGGCTTTCGGGGCTGGAGCCGTTTTGTTCTTCGGTATATGGCTCTATAAGTACCTGCGTGACCGATCAATCATTACACAGGCTCGACGAGTAAAGGAACTAAATACTGGTACTAACGCACCACAAGAGACGTTTACAGGTGGCCGTTGGCTGTCCCTGGCTCAAGTGGCATCCCTGAGTCGGGAAGCGTTTGGCCGGTTGCTTGCGAACTTCTTCCAACTCGGTACCAACCCCGAAAGCCACAACGGTTTTCTTGTCTCACTCCTGGAGCGTTTTAGCGGCATGTACATTGTCGGGACGCAAGGCGGCGGCAAAAGCGGCCTGATGGAAAACCTCTGCATGCAAGACATCCTGAGTTATCTGTCGGTGATCTTCATTGATCCTCACGGCGACTCAATCAATCACCTGATCGCTCGACTACCGGATGTTCTGCCCCGTGAGAGGCTGGAGCAAATCTTCCTGCTGGACATGGAAGATGAAGAGTTTCCCTTTAGCATTAACCCCTTTGCTCTGCCTGTACCATTTGCCAGTATGAGCGCCGTCGCGCAGGCCCGTGCCATCGACCTGCTCATGCATGTCTTTGAAGTCTTATGGCCGGAGGTGATGAGCCAGCACTACTTACCGCGCTACCTGCGGGCGGCTGTTATTACCCTGTTCTGCAACCCTGGCTCAACGCTCCTAAATATGTACACTTTACTGACGAATGACAGTTTCCGGCATCGGATGATGCAAAATGTCACGGATCAGAGTGTGAGGCAGTTCTGGCAGCTAGAATACGATGGCCTGTCAATGGCTGGGCGTATCCAGCGGGTAGAGCCGCTGGTTGGACGCTTAGAAAGCCTGATGATGGGAAGAAGCCTCATCAGGAACATTATCGGCCAGCCAGAGACGAGCCTCGACTTCAGGAAGGCGATTGAGAACAGGGAAGTAATTCTCATCCGCTTGCCGCTCAAAACACTTCCCCAAGACGCACGGCTCATCGGCACCCTGCTGATTGCCCTGATCCATGCAGCCATCTTCTCCTTTGCGGATATACCAGAAGAGCAGCGCCCTGGCTTCAGCTTGTACATTGATGAGTTCCAGCACTTTGTTACGTCTGACATTGGTGAAATGTTCACCCAGGGTCGAAAGTTTGGCGTGCGCATAACAGTAGCGCACCAATATCGGAGCCAGCTACCTGCATTTCTCCAAGCGGCAACCATGACCGCCAGAATCAAAGCCTGCTTCCAGGTGACACCGGAAGATGCCAGGGAAATGGCGCACCTGTTTGTGGGCGGCGAGTCGGAAGTCCAGCCTGAAGATATCGACCCGAAACCCGTCGAGCACTTGCTGCACCACGGCTCGGATAACTTTGATGTGCAGATGTTCGCGGAGCGGTACGTGTTGCCGCTGCAGGCTCAAAAGCGTAGCGGCCAGGTCGAGATCACCCACCCAGGTTTCCGGTCTGAACACATCGGTTACTGGATGCTGAATGTCGAGGCGCCCAAAGACAAGCCGAGGGTAGCCGACCCGACACCGTACCTGAACCACTTGCTCTACCAGGTAATGAAGACAGGCAACGCTGAGGTTCATATTCCAAGTGAGATCGTCTCTGGCTTTGCCAACTGTGGGAGGGGTTTCTACTCGGCCTTCCGCTACGCACCAAATAAGGGAAGCCTGCTGTCGCCGGATGTCCGTTTCCCTGAGCATTTAGTGGCCGATGGTGGTCATGGCCTCTACTGGACACGTGCGCCAGAAGACAGCAAGGAAGAGCTTCTCTGTTTTCTCTATCACCTGCGGGCGACCATGCGCTATCTGGCCGATCACCCCATAGGCAAGAAGACGAATGTCAGTCCATCGGATATAGCCCAAAGGCTGGTGCAGTTGCCGAAGAGAGTAGCCTATGTGCGCTCTGGGAACGATGTCGGCGTGATTCACACTGACGACACGCTGCCCCCGATGGACGAATATACGGTACTTGGAAACTATTCCATCATAAAGGTGCAAACCAGGGACAAATATTGCAGGCAGGTAAAGCCAGCGGATTCGCAACCATTAAGCCCAAATACCTCGGATGACGAGCCACCCATAGCCAGATGGGAGGAGTTAGAATAATGACGACTAATCAAATCGAAACACCATTCGTTATCACGCCTGCTTACGACATATTGCTGAGAGGCTCAAAGGAGATGCCTATCGGCCTCTATCACTTGCATCTGGCAACTGCCGAACAACTCTGCCGTCTGCACTACAGTATGGGTTCACTGAAAGCGGTCAAAGCCAAGCTGCGCACACTGATCGATCACGACTATGTGCAGTTCGACGCTCTACCGACCAAGTTTACCCGTTCGCCCTATTACTACACGCTGGGCAAGGCAGCTATCAAGTACTTGCAGCAAGCCGGACTGGATATTAGCGAATCGTTCAGATCATCAAAGGAAGTGGATAAACATGCCCTATTCGCTGCTCATACACTGGAGCTAAACGACATCATCATCTCGGCGGCGCTGCTCAAGCGGTCAAGCAAGAGTGTCTGGCTAGAGGAGTTCCGGCATGAGCGGGAACTGAAGCACACGCCCTACAAGGCGAAGTGGCAAGGGGGTGGGTTCAGCCTCATACCCGACTCGTTGCTGCTCTTCCGCGTGACCGTTGCTGACGGCAGACAAGGCAGGCTACCAATTGTCCTCGAACACGACAGAGGCAGCGAAGAACAGAAATACTTCCGCCGCCGCATCCGCGCCTACCTGCACATGCTCAGGAACCAGGGCTACAAGGAGCTATTCGGCGTGAACGGCATCACCGTCGCCTTCACCACCTCGGCGGGTGTGGAACGCCTCAAGAAGATGCGCGAGTGGACGGCCACTGAGCTGCAAGAGGCAGGCGAGATGCAGTACCAGCACCTGTTTTACTTCACACTGGTACACAATCCAATTGATCCCTATCTGGTGTGGGTCAATACCACCTGGTTGCCAGTCTTGGAAAATAAGCCGGTAGCACTACTGGGGGTGTAAGCGCATGGAAAATCAAGGAACTACCTCGATAGCCGTATTGTCTCCTGAGCTTGCCTGGAAATTGCTGACGCCAGAGGAACAAAAACGCCTGCTCATCTATTTGGAAAAGATGCGCGAGCGCAAGAAGCAGACCAACAAAAAGTAAGGGGGGAAAACCGTAAAAACGGGCTTAGGTAATGGATTGCGTCCTAAACCCGTTTTTTATTATTATGCCGCTTCTAACCATTCTCGCAGGTCATTTATCAGCCTTCGGATTTCTTGGGCCGATGTAAGGGTAAACGCGATGCGTCGGCCTGCCTACTTTCCTCAAGTTTCAACGCCGCCAGTTTGTAATGCGCGCTATGCTGCGCGCCGTGCTCGATCGCGTGTTAACCGAGGCGCGCAAGGCGGGAAGATTGGCGGCAAGCATCGACACACAGTATGACATCATCTTCCCTGAAATCGATGTAGCCGATCATCAGACGCTCGCCAGCGCCTCGCAAATGCTCGTCTCAGCCCTTACCGTTGCGAAAGCGCAGGGGTGGGTAAGCGACGAAACCGCCATGCGCCTGCTCTTCCAGTTTGCCGGTGTGGAAATCGACATCAGCGAGGAACAGGCGCGTATTAAAAAGGAGCCTGATCATGCCCCTGGATGCGCGTAAAACGCAGCATATTCTCAATGTCGTGCCGAAAACCTTTGCCGGACGCCAGCATACGGTGGTGTTTGTCACGCTGGCGAGCGGCATTTATAGCTACGCGGCTGTGCAGCTTATCATGCGTCCAGAGGAGGTGATTGATCCACAGATTTATGATGCAAGCGGGCAGCCGCCCCAGCGCAACGCCGACATGGTGATGATCGCGCCGCTTGCAACCAACTTTGCAGGTGTCGTCTATGTGGCGGATACTCCTACAGCAACCGCGCTGGCCGCCGCCGCCGCGCCTAAATATGAGATTATCGAGGCATTGCCCGTCGGCATCGTGCCTGGCGGCAGCCATATCCGCGTTCTGCTGCGCCGTTTGCGCTAATATCCTATGCATCCACAGGGGCGGGAACAGTTTCGTTAAACCATTAAAAAGAAAGGGAAACCCACATGTCGCAATCGCTTATCGACGACCAGGAATACCGGCAGGATACAGCCCGGCGTCTCAACACCTGGCTCACTGTACTCGAAGAGCGTATCGTCGCCTTATTGCATGGCAACGACCCGGAGTCGATGAAACCCGCCGAGCGTGAACAAGCCGTGAGCCGCCATCTCACGATGCTGCTGCGCGTGCTGCAGCTGCGTCAGAAATTTGCGCCCGGTATATCGGCAGGTGAACAGGCGCTGCTGGACTCCATATTCCAGGGAATTGAAGAGCCAACCTGATGCCAGCAAGCGGCTTCAAGGTCTATTCTACGCTGCAAATCAGTCCTAAGCCCTGCCCTGAAGCCGTCTTTACGGCCTTCAGCAGTTCAGCGGCATGCGTGGGCAATACCTCATCGACCAGGCGAAACGAAGCAGGAAGGCCCGGATGCTGGTAGCGGAACGTGATATAGTCCTCTTCCGCTGCTGCCTGGTCGGGCGGAATAACTTCTTCCAGGCATGTTGCCAGTTGCGCTACTTCATCCGGGGTGAGATAGCCTGCAAACGCGCCAAATGGTTCGCCCGCCTCAAAACCAAAGGGCATGGAGCGGCGGCTGCATGCCAGAAACTCAAATAGAGCCATCGCGCGCACAGATATGCCCGCCAGCCAGCCGCGCACGTGTAACAAGTTCGGTTGATGTCCAATCAGCATCCCGCGCGCCGCGACGATGACCTCTGTTTCCTCCTCCGCATTAAAATCTATCAACTCAATGGCATCTATGTGTTCAATATCCGACTGCGCAGCGGTCTCGTCTGACTCTTCTGGCTCCCATTCAATGTCGTCAACTTCGGCAGACAGCTCGCCAATCTCCTGCGCCAGTTCGCCCAGGCCGACCTCTTGCAGCAGCGAGACAAGTTCACTTTGCGCAACCGTATCGTCGACTGATTGCTGTCGGCGTGTTTTTCCCTCCACTGGTGAAAAGCTGGCGGGATGTTGCTCTGGCCTGGAGTTTGTTGCCCAGGGCAGGCAATACGTTTCGACAATGGCCCCCCAGACCGAGCGCAGCGCATCGGATTGCTGGTAGAGTTGGGGCGCGTGCTTATACAAATAGCGATCGCTGAGCGCTGTAAAGTGTTCGGCAGAGCAGAGCTTGTGGTACTCGCGTCGACTATAGGGGCCGCGCGGCAGCGTCTGCGCGAAGGCGCGCGCCCGCGGCCAGACACGCAGACGCTGCACAGTTTCTGGCAAAAATCGCTCCTCGTGCGCGCAGCGCGTCTGCTCGAAAAGCTGCTGGACAGCAGTCTCATCGCCCTCGATCAGCCACTGCTCAAAGGCCGGCATCACGCGTTCAGAATAAACTACCCAATCGAAACCATGTAATTGTACGACCATATGCTCCTCTAGCTAATTTTCCAGGGCGGGGGCCAGGGACTGGGCGCCAGGGCCGCCCCTACCCAGAAAGGGGCTTATGTTTATAACGATTCTGCGGGCGGTTGTTTCTTAGACTGCCCTCTCTGACTATACTGTTGGATCATAGACTGAAAATATGGATCGCTCAACACCGTCACATCTGCGGAAAGTTCTGCGGGCTCCTGCTCCTGAAAAGCTGGCTGAGCGTCCACAAAACTTTCAGCTTGCGTGTCGCCAGGATAGTTATAAGGGTCTGTGTTAGGCATCGTAGTTTCAGTATATGGCGCGACATATGGCGCATGGTACACATCATTGCCAGGTTGGGAGAATGAGTTGCGCTGGCGCATGGCGCCCCATTGGGCCCATTGAGCCACCTGCTCCTGAGTATCGCTTACGCGCGTGCGGTTCCAGGGAACTGCCCCACTGGCAAACTTTGACGACGACATGGGCAGCAGGCGTCTGCGTAAGATGCCCCACGCGAGTAAAAGCAGCGAGCCGATCAGGATAATGCAGCTCATCCCGATCATGAGAGATGCATATGGGAATGTAGCGCCGGATTGGTTTGTGCCTTTACCTGATTGATCGATCTGATTGTTCGGCGGGATAGGCGAACTGGCCGGCGTTTGATTCGCGCCTACTCCTGGCGTGCCGGTGACGGTTGGTGATGCAGCGCTGGTCGGTGTCGCGCCGGGCGTTGATGTTTGCGCGCCTGCTGTGTTTGGCGATGGTCTGGCGGTCGCTGTCGGCGTGGCTGGCCTCGTGGATGTTGGTATTGGTGTAGGCGATGGCGTAGGTGACGGCGTAGGTGACGGGGTGGGAGACGGCGTAGGTGATGGCGTAGGTGACGGGGTGGGAGACGGCGTAGGTGATGGCGTAGGAGTCAGAGGGATGGTCAGAGTGATCGTCGGAGTGATCGTCTGCACTGGAGCACTAATCCCTTTGCCAATAACATCATGATTCACAACGCTGGAATACGCCGACGTCCTGAAAACGAAAAAAATGAGGAACAGCACGCATGAACAAGATAGCACAAGCGCTAGTATGCCGTTGAGACATTGGAGCATCGTAGGCCGGATGGTATGCCGGATTCCCTGTTCAGCTTTTGTAATGCGCATACTCAGGCTCGATGTAGGCATGCGACGAAGCGCAATCCTACTGACTCCTCTCATCCTTGAATGATCGTGGCGTTACAAATAGACCTGATTGAGCCTGCCGCCGCATAGCATCTAACGCTGGATCATCGGGCGCAACCATTGTCCCATTTCCAGCCGCGCCGGGTGTGGCTCTACCAGAAGGCGAAGTTGCCAGCCATGCTGGCATAGTTGACTTCATGGGGGAATTTGCCATAACCGGCATGTTGTTCGCCTGCGGCGCGGCCATGCCGGGTCCTGAATACGGAGCATAAGGCATATACGTCCCGGCGTTGGGATTGCCCATTGCGCCGTTACTCATATTGGAGGGCATATTTCCATTGTTCATGAAGACACCCTGTGGATTTGCCCAGGGAAGCGTAGCCGCGCTATTGGGCAAACTGGGAGGTATGCCCGTCATTTGTCTCCAGGTCGCTTTTCGCCTGCGTCTAAGAATCGATGCCAGCACAAGCCCGGCAATCAGGAGCGCAAGCACGCCGACCACACCGGCTACCAGTAAAAGTGTGTTTGACGAACTTGTTGTGGAGCCGCCTGTGCTGCTACCACCATTGTTGCCAGAAGGAACGCCGTTCGACGTTGGCGTCTGATTGCTCCCAACGGTCTGGGTCGGGCCTGCGGTGGGCGTCGCTCCCGCTGCTGCTGTCGCGCTTGCCTGGGTTGTCGGAGTCGTGGTAATGGTCGCGTTTTGCGTTGGAGCCGGCGACGGTGTCGCGGATGGCGAAGACGCCGGGTCAGGCGTCGGCGAAGGCTGCGCCGTGGCTATATTATAAGTGAAGTTCGTCGAAGCAAAGAGTGTCGGCGGCTGCCCGCTGCCCGCGTATGCCTGTATCAAGTATGAGCCGCTGGCTATTGACATATTGTTTGGCGTCGTGAAATTCATAGTTGCTACACCGCCGACATCAGAGAACGAGCTATTCAGAATATCTACGACTGTGTTGTTTGAAGTTACCCAGAGGAAGTTTACCTGGGTTCCAGCCGGAAAATAGTTGCTCGCCGTGATTGTAGCCGGCTGGTTAGTTGACAGCGTGGAAGGTGAGATTGTTACGCCTGGTGGAGAAGATGAAAGCACCGTGTACCTTCCGGCAAGCGCCGTCGTCTTTCCAAACACCGCGCAGACACGGTAGGTACCCAAGGCTGTCCCCTCAGGCCAGCGAAACCATCCACTGAAGGCACTGTTCTGGAACGTCCCGTTTTGAGCATCTGTGACGATAAAACAATCGGAGCCAACCATGTAGCCAAATGACACCATTGTGCCGTTGGCCTCGTCCGTCCAGCCTGAACCACTCACGGCGATGGTAGCTCCTACTGGACCCGAGTATGGAGAGTTCATTACAGTGCCATCGGCGCTCAATAATCCGCTTGTTGCGTAAGTGCTCGCAGCAGAGTGGAGTGCAAGCAAGGACAGGGCTACAAAACAGAGCGAAGCCACCCCAACAACCCGCAGGGCAACACGAACAAGCGCTGCGCGCATACGGTGTGCCTGATTTTGCATGGTGATTTTCTCTTTTACAAAATGACTTGAGTGTCTGCTAGACTACTTCCCCTATTATGGGAGTGTAGATGAGGTAATGTTTATAAGTCAAGAAACAGGCAGATTGTACTACCTTTTTATGCTTCTACCAGTTCTATCTCAACTTCGTAGGAAAGCGCGGCTGAACTCCCGCTTGAAAGCGCTACCTGCTGAATGTGAAGATCGTGGATTACTTCAGCGTAGCCATCGAAATGAACAGACAGGGCCAACCCGCTTAATGGATCGGTGAACAATACGGTAGTTCCGGCGGAAGATGTATAGCTTGCGCGCAGCGTATCGCGGTACTGCTGGCCTGTGAGTCCTGTAGCGGTCCCATCATATTTCGCCAGGTCATTCATGCACAACACGGTCATGCTCCACATGCGCCTACCCGCTCCCAGGTCCACATAGGCTTCGCCGCCATCAGCCCGCACCGTCGCTTTGCGTATGCGCGGCTGTTTCATCCTAAACGTTCCTGGTTTGACGAAGTACCCGCTGCCATCAAGGATCACTTCACAATCCTGGCCAATGGAAGGCATTACTCTTCCTCCTGGTCTTGCTGGCGGCTGGAGCCCATACTGCCTTGAATGCGCGTGGACTGCGTGAGGCGCCCAGTGTGATCTTGTATGCTCACCAGCTCCCCATCGATGCTGATGTGCAGCCCTCGTCGTTTCAGAGCGGCGCGAATGGTCATGATGACGCGGCTCAGGCGTGTATTCTCTTTCTCAAGCGCATCGATGCGATCCTGCAATGCGCCGATTTCGCTTTGCAGCAGGTGAATTACGCGTTCCTGAACCTCGGTAGCTGTGCGGGCAAAGCCGTGGTGATAGGCCAGTAGACCGCCCACGATCAGCCCGAATGTCGCGACAAGGTTGAGTATAGTGAGAAAATTAGGCATTGTTTGTTTCTCCCTCCTAAATCGTAGGGGCCTGATTTATCGCGCCCTCGTAGGGGCCTGATTTATCGCGCCCTCATAAGCGGGGCCAACGCGCCGGAATATCACCCCAGTTTGCGCGTGATGAGGCAGCGAAATCACGTTGTTGCTTGATTTCCTGTAAGCGCGTTTCAAAGCGTGTCATTTTTGCGCGCGCCGTCATTAGCCACGCCTGTGGAATTTTTGTATCGTCGATGCGATCGCGTAACGCGCCATCCTGAAAATCAAAATTGTCGTTGGTCGGCACCTGGTAGGCTTCCATTGCATACGCTGCTGCGCCCAGCACGATAATGTCGCGATGCGCTTCGGGAATCGTCGAGCCGCTGCTGTCAAGTTGATGTTTGGTGGCATAGAAAATGCGCATGACGAGGGTGGCATCCTGGGGCAGTTCCGCGCTGGAGAGCTTGAGCGTAAAACTCGGTGTGATTGAGCCTACCGGACTGACGCCGCTGCCAATGCTGCCCTGCGTTCCCAGATTGCCTCCTGCGGCAAGCGCAGCTGAGCTATCGAATATATTCGAATATTCCGCGAACTCACGCTCGTAAGGTGGCCAGAGCATAACCCCACTGGTATTCACCGCGGGCGGCGAAGGCTTCCCGGCAAGCGCGCTATCTGCCGTCGTGTCGCTGAAACTGGTTGTCACGTTATCCTGTATAGTTGCCAGCAAGTAGAGTTGAGAACTACCCACAGTAGAACGGTAGAGATTGCGTCCGATCACCTGGTTTGTGGCGATGCCCGGCGTAGCGGTGGTCGGCGCGCCGGGCGGAATGGCGGAAAGATTGGCCTGCTGGTTGCCACTACTGGTTGTAACTGCAACTAACGGCGAAGGAGTGGATTCGCCTCCTTGTGAAAGCAAGGTGACCGCGTAATGGTAAAGACCAACGCTGAGACCAGCGCCAGCAGCAGCGCTGGCGGCCATACCTGCCGCCGGCGGAGCAAAGTAACTGCCGTAAGCCTGCAGTGGATACAGTATACGCTCGATCCACCAGAGCGGGTAGGAGGCATTCCAGGACTGGGGATAGGCATAGGTGCGCTGGTAAGGCTGCGCGGCCATGTCGGTGTACGCGATATTCGGGTAATACTGGGAATAGCGGTCCACCGCCTTGTCGATGGCGCGGTCAATATCCGAGGTTTGCCAGCGCTGATTTGGACCGCCCAAAGGGTCGAACAGGTCCTGGCGCACCATTGTCTCGATATCGGAGAGCAGCATCTAAGACACCTCCTGTTTTAAATCACGTAGCCATGCGTATACAAAGTCACAGTAGCGGCCCCTCCATTAGCCTTAATGTCAATCTGCCCATTACTGTCCACCTGCAAAAGACCGCCGCCGTTGGCGTATTGATTAGCAACTTGAATATTCCCAACGGACTGATACGCATTGATATCAGCAGGGTTATGCGGAGCCAGGGCTATCGACGCTCCAACCGTCGGGCTGGTGAGGTATGCTTTATATACGACACCCTGCGCGCCGGGTGGAATACCGCCTGACCCGGCCAGCGTGAACGTGGAGATATTCCCATTAGCAATAGCCGCCGCGTTGATCTGCCGGAACCCGGTTACAAAAGTAACCCGCCCCGGCGCGGGCGAAGGCAGACCGCTGGCGCCATTCGCAAACGTGGCGATCACCACCGCATCCTGTGGATTTTGCTCATCGAA
>Ga0209167_10002126_pt1 | contig 10937 bp, 9 predicted proteins | sample Coa_R1_9_FD_187154 | JGI IMG/M metagenome (GOLD analysis project Ga0209167, IMG submission 187154) | Surface soil microbial communities from Centralia Pennsylvania, which are recovering from an underground coalmine fire - Coalmine... | ecosystem: Environmental > Terrestrial > Soil > Unclassified...
GCACCGGGTGGTGGTGGCGGGCTTTCGCTGCTGATCATGTTTGTGCCCATGATCGCCATTTTTTACTTTCTGCTGGTCATGCCCCAGCAGCGCCGCCAAAAAAAATGGCAGGCCATGCTCGACCAGCTTAAGACGGGCGATAGAGTTACGACCAGCGGCGGGCTGCGGGGCACAATCATTGCTCTGAAGGACGACGCGGTGCATCTGCGCGTTCCGCCCGACAATTTGCGGGTGGAAGTTACCAAAGCTTCGGTCATGCAGGTAACCACGGTAGAGGACGAAGTAAAGACAAAGTAAGGGAGCAGGGGGTAGGGATCGGGGGTCCGTTAAAACCGATCGAAAACTGAATCCTGATCCCTAGCCCATGACTACTGACTTTTATGACTAAGAATTATCTCTGGAAGCTCGCACTCATCCTCGGCACGCTGCTGTTTTTTCTGTTCGGGATCTTTGGGATTCCGCAGAGCTTTTCCGGCTCCGGCCTGCTTGACGCGATGACCAAGCGCATTAATCTTGGCCTCGATCTGAAGGGTGGAACGCACCTGATTCTGCAGGTGCAGGTCAATGATGCCGTGAACGTAGACGCGCAGAACGCCATCGAACTCCTGAAGCAGCAGTTGCGCAACCGCAAGATCGATTACAGCGATATTACGCAGCCTGACCAGCAGAACAATCCCGATCACATCGTCCTGAAAGGCGTGCAGGCCAGTTCCCGCACGGACTTGCTGAGCATCGTGTCGGATCATCTGCCCGAGTACGACGTCACCGGCGGAGCGGATAATTCCTGGAACATCGCGATGAAGCCGCAGATGCTTTCCGAGCTGAAAGATAAGGCGGTGACGCAGGCGATCGAGACCATCCGCAACCGTATTGACGCTCTTGGCGTGAGCGAGCCCACCATTCAGCCGCACGGTCTGGGGCAATACCAGATTCTGGTGCAACTGCCGGGCGTGGACGATCCGGCGCGCGTCAAAGACATCATGCAGTCGACCGCGATGCTGGAAATCAAACAATCGCTGGGCGGCCCGTATCCCAGCGAGCAAGCGGCCATGCAGGCGAATAACGGCGTTCTGCCCGCGGATGCGGTTCTAATGCCGGGACACAGCATGCCTGGCGACCCCGAAGGGCAGGCCGTTTACCTGGTGTCGCGGGTTTCGGCGGTAAGCGGAAAAGACCTGCGCGACGCGCAACCCAACCGCGACCAGAATGGCCAGCCGAGTGTAACCTTCACCCTGAGCAGCGAAGGCGGACAGCGGTTTTACAACTTTACCTCGGCGCACGTGGGTGACAGCCTGGCGGTGGTGCTCGACAACAAAGTGCAGGAAGTCGCCAACATCAAAGAAGCGATCCGCGATCAGGGTTCGATCAGTGGTGGACACATGAACGAGCAACAGTCGAAGGATCTATCCATGATCCTGCGCTCGGGCGCGCTGCCGGCCGGCATTAAGTATCTGGAAGAGCGTACCGTGGGTCCGTCGCTGGGAACGGATTCCATCCGCGCCGGTGTTCGCGCCGCGGTTGCGGGCATGGCCGCCGTGCTCATCTTCATGCTGATCTATTACCGCGGAGCCGGCATCAACGCCGACGTCGCGCTCATTCTGAATCTGGTGATCCTGCTGGGATTCATGGGTTATTTCGGCGCGGTGCTGACCTTGCCCGGAATTGCGGGTGTGATTCTGACGGTCGGTATGGGCGTCGATTCCAATGTGCTGATCTTTGAGCGCATCCGCGAGGAATTGCGCAACGGCAAGACGCCGCCCTCGGCTGTGGATCAGGGTTTCAGCCACGCCTGGATCACCATCGTAGATACGCACGTTACGACGATTGTTTCGGCGGCCATCCTGTTCCTGTTCGGAACCGGCCCGGTACGCGGATTTGCTACGACGCTGACTTTCGGTCTGCTGGCGAACCTGTTCACGGCGGTTTTCGTGTCGCGCGTGATTTTCGATTGGGGTCTCGAGCGCAAGGAACGCGGGGAAGCGCTGAGCATTTAAGAATTAAGTCATTGAGTGATCGTGCGATTGAGTGATTGTGCGACTGATGAACGATTTAGGTTTTCAATCACCCAATGGCTGCAATCGCCAAACCACTCAATCTTCGCTAAGTCATAGATAGATAAGGGGCTAGACAAACCGGTGGAGTTCTTTCGCAATACCAACATAGATTTTCTCGGGAAAAAGTGGTATTTTCTCGCCTTTTCGCTGATCTTTAGCGTGGCCGGCGTGTTTTCCATGTTGTTCTGGCATGGCATTCCGTGGGGGGTAGATTTCCGCGGAGGAACGCTAGTGTATGTGAAGTTTTCCCATACGCCAGACGACAATGCGATCCGCGCGGCGCTCGACCGCGCGGGCTTGCACGATGCCAAGAATCAACGCTTTGGCGATGTCGCGAATAATGAACGCCTGATTGACCTTGATGTGCGCGAGACCAACGAGCAGGCGCTCGATCAGGGTAAGTTGAACATCATCAAGGCGTTGGAGAGCAGTGCTCCGGCAGGCAAAGTCGACCTGAATAACGCCAGCTCTTTGACAATCAAGAATTATCTGATGGATAAGGATCCGCTGCACCTGGGCTCTGACGCCAACCCGAAATACACGCTGCAGGCGCAAGCCGTGGCGGATTACCGCGACAAATCAGCGGGTGGCGTGCTCAGTTCGCTGGACCAACTGAAGGGTGCGGCGGGCGTCGATCCGGCGGTTGCGGCGTCGATGGGCGACCACTTCTTCCTTTCCGACTTCGGAGTACGCGACGTGGCGATCGTGGGGCCGCAAGTGGGGTCGCAGTTGCAGCGTCAGGCGGCCATGGCGACGATTTATTCGCTGGCCGGGATGCTGGTTTACCTGGGGTTCCGGTTTGAGTGGATTTATGGGGTGGCGGCTGTAATCACCGTGTTCCACGATACTTTGATCACCGTAGGGGCGTTTTCGCTGTTAAAAGAGGACATTTCCCTGACCGTGATCGCGGCCATCCTGACGCTGATTGGTTACTCTAATAACGACACGATCGTGGTATTTGACCGCATCCGGGAAAACATTAAACTCATGCGGCGCGAGAAGCTGTCGGATATCGTAAATCGGAGCATAAATCAAACTCTGAGCAGAACGATCTTGACAGCGGGCCTTACCTTCCTTACCGTACTCGCACTCTTTTTATTCGGCGGCGAGGTGCTTCGTGGGTTCAGCCTGGCGCTGGTAATTGGCATTCTGATCGGTACGTATTCTTCGATCGCCATCGCGGCGCCGATTCTGGTGGCCTACCAGGACTGGCGGATTGAACGAGGCAAGCGTCCGGTAGCAATGCCGGTGGGTAAGGGTCGGTAGGTTACCTGATGGTGCGGTTGTCATACTTGCGGTAGACCTTCTTATTGTAAGGGGTTAGAAGGGGTTTCCTGGACTGCTTTTGGGGCTTGGGTGGCTCCAGGGGCGGGCAAAGAAACTGGGAGCAAAGGGGAAGCAGTCGGTGTCTAAGGTTCCGTAGGGTCTGAAGTAGGGGAGAATCACATATGTTTGAAGACAGTCTTATCGAGTCCGGCGGCAGGCTGAAAACGAAGCGGGCATGGACATCTATCGTCTCGTTCGCGATTCAGATAGGGATCATTGGCGTCATGGTTCTGATCCCGCTGATCTTTACCGAAGCTCTGCCGAAGACGCAGTTGATGACCTTCCTGGTGGCCCCCCCACCGCCTCCGCCGCCACCGCCACCTGCCGCCGCGCCCGTGCGTGTCGTGAAAGTGATTCAGACCGACATTGTGAACGGGGAGCTGCGCACTCCGACCAAGATTCCGAAAAAGATCGAGATGATCAAAGAGGACGAAGCGCCACCGCCGGTGATGGCTTCGGCAGGCGTGGTGGGCGGCGTCCCCGGTGGCGTCCCGGGTGGATCGATGGGCGGCGTGATGGGCAGCGTGCTCAGCGGGATCCCGGTCGCAGTGCCGAAAATTGCCACTCCGCAGCGCATTCGCGTTTCCTCCGGCGTGAGCACGGGTCTGCTGATCCGCAAAACGCAGCCGGTCTACCCGCCCCTGGCACGCCAGGCGCGTATTCAGGGCGTCGTGATTCTGCAGGCGCAGATCAGCAAGGATGGCAGCATCCAGAACCTGCAGTTAATCAGCGGGCACCCGATGCTGGCTCCGGCCGCGATCGATGCCGTGAAGCAGTGGAAGTACAAGCCGTACCTGCTGAACGGAGAGCCGGTCGAAGTTGAGACGCAGGTGCAGGTGAACTTCACGCTGGCCGGGGGCTAAACCCTCGGACGTGGCGTGAGTGGAAGTTTCTAAGTAGAAGTGTGTGCGTTGGCCCTCCCCTTCCCACCAATAATACGGTGGCCGGGAGCGGTTTTTTGAAGCTCGGACGTGGCCGCCGTACCTTAAGGTTCCTTCATTCAAGGTTCCTCATCCGGTATGGGCAGGCGCGCCCGGGCATTTGCGGCGTAAGAGACGCGAATGCTGGAGTTTTCGTTTCCTCCAGCGGCGGGCACAGAAAAGCGCATCCAAGTGTCTAAGTACAAGAGCAGGGTCAAAGTAAGCGCAGGGAATTTCCGAGGAGGGAAAAGCAACTCATGTTAGCAGCTCACGCAGGCGCAATTCTCAGTCACGTTCACGTCGCAGCCACCTGGATCGCTCAGGAAGGCGGCGGCGCCATGGCGACCGATCCGCTAGGTTTGTGGAAAGCAATGGGCTGGGTCGCTCGAACCGTAGTCATCATTCTCTTCATCATGTCGGGCTGGTCGATCGGCGTGATGATCGACCGCTGGATGGCCTATAGTGCGGCTCGCAAGCAATCGCGTGCTTTTGCTCCGGCCGTGGCCGGCGCTCTGCGCGATGGCCGCATCGACGAGGCAATTAAGGTTGCCGAGCGCAACAAGAAGAGCCATCTGGCGAAGGTGGTTACCGCTGGCCTGATGGAGTTCAAGGCCCACCAGGATTCCCCGGGCGCTATCCCCGGCGAGACTATTGAAGCCTCCAAGCGCGCTCTGGAACGCACCGAGGCCATCGTCCACGCCGAACTGAAGCGCGGACTGGGCGGTCTGGCCACCATCGGATCGACGGCCCCATTCGTGGGATTGTTCGGAACGGTGATGGGCATTCTGAACGCCTTCATCGGTATCAACAACTCGAAGGCCACCGGTCTGGCTGCAGTGGCCGGCGGTATCGCGGAAGCGCTGGTAACGACGGCCATCGGGCTGCTCGTCGCCATCCCGGCCGTCATGATGTTCAACTATCTGACTGGCCGCGTGGAAGCGTTCGACGTGGAAATGGATAACTCGTCGAGCGAACTGATCGATTACTTCCTGAAGAAGCGTGGTGATCGCCGGTAGGACTGGGCGAATTTCTCTGCCATGAGTTGCGTCCGGCGCTGGACCGATCCAGCGCCGGACATTCCCAACTTCGCGGAGGATCCGGCCAGATCGAGCAGCGCTTTACGGCTGGAAGTAAGGGAGATTTCAAGCTATGGCAATCTCAAAGCGAAACGAAGGAGCCAAGGTCAGCTCCGACATCAACGTCACGCCCATGGTGGACGTGATGCTGGTTCTGCTGATCATTTTCATGGTGGTCACGCCCATGTTGCAGAAGGGCGTCAGCGTGGATATGGCCAAAGTCGACAACCCGCTGCCCATGGAAGACGCCGACAAGGAAGACGCCCTGCTGGTCTCCGTTACGCGGGATGGCAAGGTCTACTTCGGCACCGACCAGATCACAGTGGACAATCTAACCACGAAGGTGAAGGACCGCCTGGCCAGTCATCAGGACAAGAGGGTGTATGTGAAAGCAGACATGCGGGCCCGCTTCGGTGGAGTGGTCGGCGTGGTTGACGCTGTCCGCGCTGCCGGAGTCGATGATCTCGGCCTGCTGACCGAACAGAGGAAATCAGCTCCAAACGCCCCGCCAGTTCCGGCTGCGCCCGGGCAGTAGCTAGCGGAATAAGAGGAGAACGACCATGGGAATGGCAGTTGGCCCGAGCGGAGGCCAAAGTGCAAATATCAACGTCACACCGCTCATTGACGTCCTGCTGGTTCTGCTGATCATCTTCATGGTGATCTCGCCGGTCACGCCCAAGGGACTGGATGCGCTGGTCCCTCAGCCGCCACCGCCCAACGCGCCCAAGAACCAGTCCATCGACCGCACCATCGTCGTGCAGCTTATCGACCGGGGTGCGGGTTCGCAACCGGGAGTGAAGATCAACAACGAAGATGCGACCTGGGATAACCTGCAGGGGCGTCTGACCGACATTTACAAATTGCGCCAGGAAAAGGTTATGTTCGTGAAGGGTGATGACGCCATCCCCTTCGGGAACGTGGCCAATGTGATCGATATTGCCCACGCTTCCGGCGTGGATAAGGTCGGTTTGATCACTGCGAAGATCGAAGCGGGCAACTAAGACAGTGCCCGTCCGGTAAAGCTCGGAGCGCGCATCTGTATCCGGCCCATGGCACGGAGGCTTGTCGCTTCCGTGCTCCCGCGGCCCGCGCTTGCCGCGCTTGGCATACGTATCATACTTGTCAAAGCGCTAGCTCTGGGCCTAGGATGCTGTGGCGAGGGAGACTTATACCGTAATGAATAGGAACTTAAGATTGCTCACGCTGGCGGCGGTTGCGCTGGCGCTCTTCTCCTCTGTGGGCTGCAACAAGCTAAGAGCCCGCGATCAACTCAACAAGGGTGTGAAAGCATACAAGGACAGCCACTACGAGCAGGCCATCGATCACTTCCAGCAGGCCGTTCAACTCGACCCCGGTCTGCTCAACGCCCGCATGTATCTGGCGACGGCCTTCGTTTCGCAATACATTCCTGGAGTGGACTCTCCGGATAATCTGCGCACGGCGCAACAGGCTATCGACGAGTACCAGAGGGTACTGGACGCTCCCAACGCTGCCCGCGACCAGAAAGTGAATAGCGCCAAGGGCGTGGCCTACCTCTACCTCAACCAGAAAAAATGGGACGACGCCAAGAAGTATTACCGCATGGCGTCCGACATGGACCCGAATGATCCCGAGCCTTACTACTCCGTCGGCGTAATCGACTGGACTGCCTGCTACCAGCCGCGCATGGAAGAACGCGCCAAGTTGGGGCTCAAGCCGGAAGAGAATCTGAATCCTAAGAACAAAGATCAGAAGCAGGTCTGCAGCGAATTGAAGACGAAAAACACACCTGCCATTCAGGAGGGCATCGACAGCCTCAACAAAGCGATCCAGATCAGACCGGATTACGACGACGCCATGGCATACTTGAACCTGATGTTCCGCGAAAAGGGCGACGTGGAGTGCGACGATCTTGCGGCGCGTGCCGAAGATCTCAAAACCGCGGACCACTGGGTCGACGAAACTCTGCGGGTCAAAAAGGCGAAAGCCGACAAAGCCGCCCAGAGCGCCGGAGGCGGTATTACGGTAGATCAGCCGAAATAAGATCAGCCGAAATGGATCGGTCGCCGTAAGTCTTGATGGTGTCATCCCGAACGAGGCAGTTCTTCAGGCGGAGCGAGGGATCTGGCGACGAGATACGAAATCCGAAGCATTCCAGCCTCCCCGGCAAGCGATTCCAGGGAGGCTTTCTTTTGGCGCCGGAGCACGTTATTCCCTGCTGTAGAGCCGCAGTTCGACCTCGGGGAACTGCCAGCGCTGTACCTTCGAAAACGATTCGGGAAGGATTTGCGTCAGCAAGACATTGGTGGGATCGGGGAGCTTGGGTCCGTTATACATCAGCATGACCCACACCCGGGGATGGCCTGGAGCCGTCGCGCGAACGAAATCCGCCGTCAGTTTGCCCCTAAAATCGCGATAGTCGAGCGTCGCCGCGTAGTGAGGATAGAGAATCTCCGGGCTGAGCCGGGCATTGGTGGAATTCCCACTGGCGCGCAGCGAGAGGAAAACTTCGTAGGGCACGCGGGTTTGCGGGATGTGAAAGAAGATGGCGTCTCCGGGCCGGGCATGGTCGAGAATGAAGTTGGTGGCGGCTCCGGCGGCGTCCCGCCGCTCAGTATCGAAATCGTGATTGTAGACAAAGTTGACTCCCCGCACCGATAGAGGCAGAACACAGATGAGAACCGCCGCGAGCACCCACGAGTTGCGCAGCCGGGCCATCCCCGCAGCCACCAGGATTAGCAGCGCGGGTAAGCAAAAGATCAGGTAGCGCGGCAGGAAAACTGGACGAATCACCGACAACACGACGGTCAGCACCACCGGAAACAGCAGCCAGAGCAACAGAAACTGAGTTCGCCACACTTCCCAACTTTGCGCCCGAAACTCTAGTTGGCGGCGAAACAGTTGGCCGCGAAACGGAGCAACGGTGAGGAGGCACGCCACCGCAAAGATCGCTGCCAAGGGCCAACTCTCGCCGCCGGAGAAATGCTCGGCGAACGCGAACAAATCGTGCAGGCCGGGCCGACGAATCCAGCGGATCGGGCCCGCTCCAGTTTTGGCCACGAAAATCAGCAGGGGAAGCACCGCGATGCCGATAATTCTCCACGCGCTCCGCAGCCGCGCGGAGAGCTCGGCGCTGTTTCGGCTTCCGTCTTCGTTTCGGTTGTCCAAGTCTCGGATGTCCAGCCAGAGCACCGCCAGCGCGTGCACCACCAGCAGCAACAGCGCGTAGAAATGCGCATACACCGCAAGAGTGCTGGTCAGGATGTACAGGACACGTCGCCCGCGCGAAGGCCCGCGCGCGTAAGCGATGAAGAAGCCCGAGGAGAGGGTTGCCAGCAGAAGGAACAGAGCGTACGTGCGAGCCTCCTGCGCGTAGCGGACGCTGTAGGCGTTGAAGGCGAACAGAGTGGTCGCGATCAGCGCGACCCGGCGGTCATAAAGCCGTGCCGCCAGCCAATAAATTGCCGGAAGCGTGGCCGCCGACAACAGCACCGACAGACTGCGGACGAAAAACGCGCTGTGCCCGAAATTCGACCAGATTCGCAGCAGCAAGTAATAGAGCGACATGTTGGCTTCACGCCACCACAGCAAACGCAGCAAGCTGGGCCAGCCGATGCGGGCAAGCGCGACGCTGAAGGTTTCGTCAAACCAGAAAGGCTTGCAACCGAGGCAGATCAATCGAATAACTGTGCCGGCGGCGACCAGCAGCACGAGCGTGAGGCGGTGCACCCAGCTAACAAAATTTGACGGGAGCAGCGACGCTCCTGTGCTTTGCTTCGCCGCGGCTTCGGATGTCAGCATGAGTTGGAGAATTTCAAATGATACTATGCTAGGCATGCGTTGAATTTACGGGTATTTTCAGGCGGAGCCTTGCGTGTGACATCCCTTAATACCGCGCTGCGGGAGATTCCGGCAGCTTCGACAAATCGGAAGATCGACCCCGATATCGACCGGTGGAACGGATGTGTGTCGGTAATCGTTCCGGTGTACAACGAAGCGGCGCACCTAGAAGAACTGCTGCATGCGATCGATGCCGCGCCGGGAAAAAAAGAGATCATCATCGTCGACGACGGTTCGACCGATGGCACCCGCGAGAAATTGCAGGCGTTGCCACTGGCCGGCGCCGTGACGATCGTCTTCCACGAAAAGAATTGCGGCAAGGGAGCTGCGATCCGCACCGCGCTCGCTTATGTCCGGGGGGAGTACGTGCTAATCCAGGACTCCGACCTGGAATACGATCCGCAGGATTATCCCGCGCTGTTGCGTCCGCTCGAGGAAGGCCGGGCGAACGTGGTGTACGGTGTGCGACCCGATCGTCCCGAGCGCGGCCTGCGTTTTTTTCTCGGCGCCAAGCTGCTCACGCATCTCGCCAATTTCCTCTACGCCGCCGGCATTCACGACGAAGCCACCTGCTACAAGGCGATTCGCCGTTCGCTTCTGGGGCGGATGCAACTGGAATGTCACCGCTTTGAATTCTGTCCGGAAGTGACCGCGAAGCTCTGCCGCATGGGCGAAAAGATAGCAGAGGTTCCCATCTCATACCATCCCCGCTCGGCTGTAGAGGGGAAGAAAATCCGCCATTCCGACGGATGGCTGGCCATCTGGACCCTCATCCGGTACCGCTTCGTCCCGCGCCGAAGATGGGAACGGACCGACCAGGAACGGCCAGCACCGCCGTTCGCAGTGAGTTTCTCGCGTCTGCCGGCAGAGTGACCGCCGCGCTATACTCGTATAGCGTATCGCGCATAGCTCAAAGGTTTTAGCATGCTGGCAATTCGGCTTCCAGAATCCATCGAAAAGCGCCTCACCGGCTTGCAAAGCGCACCGGACGAACCAAAACGTTCTACGCCCGCGAGGCCATCCTGACGCATCTCGAAGACCTCGAGGATTTGTACCAGGCCGAGCGCGGTCTTGATCGCATTCGCTCAGGCAAGGACCGCGCTATCCCGCTGGACCAAGTGATGACGCGTCATGGCATGAAGCATCATGGTATGGAAGGTTGAGTTCTCTCCCGCCGCTGACCGGGAACTGAGTAAGCTCGACCCACAACACGCGCAGCGCATTGGCCTTGATCCTGGTCCTCCAGATTGGTCACCGGCGCGAAGTTTACCGATGAGGCCCCGCCTCCGGTAGGATAGTCAGTTTTAGTTTTGACTGGCGAATCGTATGTCGTCCTGACAGGACTTCGCATGTTCAAGAAGATTCTCATCGCGAACCGGGGAGAGATTGCAGTGCGCGTGATCCGCGCCTGCCACGAGATGGGAATTGCGGCTGTTGCCGTCTACTCTGACGTGGATCGCGCGTCGCTGCACGTCCGCAAAGCCGACGAGGCTTATCCCATCGGCGCTGCGGCGGCGTCCGAGTCTTATCTCAACATTCAGAAGATTCTCGACGTGGCCGCACGATCCGGCGCGGATGCGATTCATCCCGGTTACGGATTCCTTTCCGAGAATGCGAAATTCGCTCGCGCCTGTGCGGACGCACGAGTGAAGTTCATTGGTCCCACCGCCTCGGCCATGGACGCCATGGGATCGAAGACGCAGGCACGGCAGGCCATGGAGCGAGCCGGCGTTCCCATTGTT
>Ga0209167_10002128_pt1 | contig 10936 bp, 5 predicted proteins | sample Coa_R1_9_FD_187154 | JGI IMG/M metagenome (GOLD analysis project Ga0209167, IMG submission 187154) | Surface soil microbial communities from Centralia Pennsylvania, which are recovering from an underground coalmine fire - Coalmine... | ecosystem: Environmental > Terrestrial > Soil > Unclassified...
CGTGTACGTGCCGCGGCTGAGGCCCGGCTTCAGGACTATGACGACCTGGGCCGGTGTGCTGCCGTGCCTTGCGCCGCCCGTGTCGGCACGGCTGCCGTTCGGCGCGAACACCTCCAGGCTGGTGGGACTCACGCCGACCGGTTGGTCGAACGTCGCGGTCACCTGGGCCGGCGCGTGCGGCACGATCGCGCCGTCGGCCGGGCTCGTGCTGACGAGCGTCGCATGGGCCCAGGCGGCCGTCGCCCCGGTCAGCAGAACGAACCCGGTGAGGAACAGCATTGCCACCAGGCGAGTGAATCTGCGGGCCAACTCAGCCACCTCCAGAAGTTAATGGAGCCGCCCTTGACGCTGCCTTACGCACGGGGTCAGCCGCGACGGCGCCGCTGAGGCTGCCGGCTGGATGCTTTCTTGTTCGCGGGCGCTGGCCGCCGCGTGGGTGCTTTGCTGCCCGCAGGCGCCTGATCGCGCCGGGCGGGTGCCCTGGTGCTGGCGAGTACCCATTCGCCACCCGGCTCGCTGGCCGGCCCGGCCTGGACGGTTGCTGCCGGAGCACCGGCCGCTGCCGGGGAACCGGCGCGAACTCCGCTCCCGGCGGCCAGCCGGCGGTTCTGCCTGGCCACCATCAGTGCCAGCAGGCAGGCCAGCAAGCCCACGACGAGGCCTGCCAGCCCGAGCGCACTGGAACCGCCGCCGGAGCCCGAGCTTGCCGGAGCGGTGCCGGCATGGACGGCACCGGCCGGTGCCATGGCCGTGCTGAGCTTGACTACGGGCGCGGGATGCGCTGGCGCGGGCAGACCGGGCTGCTGCAGATCGATCCAGCGGACGACGTCTCCGTTGGAGTAGGTCTGGATCGCCTTGAACGGCACCTGGCTTTCGCCGGCCGGCATCGGGTCAGCGGAAATCGTGAAGCTCTGGAACTGTCCTGGCACGATCCGCCCGCCGGACCAGATGACCTCGGAGACCGCCTGGCTGAACGACCCATCGCCGGTGACGAGCGGCTTGGCCAGCTTGACGGTCTTGACAGAGACGGTCCAGCCGGGAACGGGCTGGACGAGCAGCTGGGCGACCGGGTGATCGACCGGGATCTGCACGTCGACCTTGACGGTACTGGCGTTCGCCTCCTCGTTGGGTACGTGGAAGGTCAGCACGTCTGCCGACCCGGCGGGCACCGAGTCAGGGGTGACCGTGATGTGCGCAAACGCAGGCCCGGCGAGCAACAGCATCGCCGTCGCCGCGGCGCTGACGACTGTGGCACGGCGCAGGGTACGGGCACCCGGAACAAGTTTCAAAGGGCTGAACGCAGTGGACATGTCATCTCCGCGGTAGGTCGTTGCTGGCCGGCACAAAGCGGCGTGCTGCCGTCCCGGGCCTCGCGGCCCGGGACGGCAGCGTCAGCGGCTATTTACTACAGCCGGGTGAGTGTCTTTCCATTGACGGCCGGTGCCGAGAACGGGGGTGGGAGAACCCGCATGATGCCCCAGTCACCGGACTTGATGAGCGGGGCCCGGCCCATGTTGTACTCGAAGTCGCCGGTCGCGCCGGTCGCGCCGCCCGCACCGTTGACCAGGTAGGCGTCGAACGTCTCGCCGGGGGCCAGGGTCCGGGCTTCGATGATCTGGGATCCGGTCAGCCCGTGATCCAGCGGGAAGGAGTGGCCTGCCACCTGGAACGAGATGATGTTGTCCCCGGCCGCGTCGGCCACCCGCCATCGGACGGGATCGCCCGCGTAGGCCTCGAACAACGGCGTAGCCGGATCATTCCCGCCATTGACGCTGTCGCTCTTGGCTTGCCAGAGATTGAACGGGTCCGGGCAAGGACTGGATCCGCAGTTGCCGTTGCCACCACCTCCTTCGTCTGCCGGTTCCCGGTCCGTGAGCGAGGCCTCGTTGTAGTCGGTGTAGGAATGGTCGGAGTCGAGGTAGTAGATCATGACCTCGTGGGCGAGCAGCGGTTCCCGGTCACTGAAGATCGTCACGTATTCCCGGAACGGGCTGCCACTGCCCGGGAAGATGTCGGCGAAGATCCCGGACTGGATCTGCTGGCCGGTGAACGGGTCCTCGTACACCGAGCCCTGCGGTTCGGCGATGAGGGCGCCGTAGGCACCCTGCCGCCAGGTGGACTCGTTGGCCGTGTTGAGGATCAGGTTGGTGCCGAGCTCCCTGTCCACGTAGTAGACGTAGGTCCGCGAGCCACCCGGAGGCACGCTCGAATCAGGGTCGTACCCGATCGCGCCGCCGAAGGAGGTCTGCGGATTGTAGAGGACGTTGCCGATGTTGAACCCGGCTCTGGTGGTGCCCGATCCCCAGGTCCAGGTCCAGTTATCGGTTGGCAGGTCGTTGTGCAGGGTCACCTTCAGGCAGTCTCCCGCGTTGGCCCGGATGACCAGCGGGACGGCCGGCTTCGTCCCGGCCTTGATGGCGGCCTCGTCCTGGGTCAGCGAGTACATCATGGCCCAGGATCCGGTGCTGCCCGGTGCGGCATTGTCGCTCTCGCCCGGCATCCCCTTGTCGAAGGTGATCCCGTTGAAGACCGACACGTTGTAGCTGCGGACCGGTGCGCTGCCCGGGCAGACGGAGCTGCTGTCGCTGGGTGCGGCAGGCGGCGCGTTACCCGTGGTCGTGAGCGTCGGGAACCCTGTCCCGGACGGTGGTGGCGTCCGGTCCGGCAGCGCCTCCAGGGCGTTCGGCCCGGAGGTGTGCAGCGTGTTCATCACCCGGAAGATGCCCCAGGCGCCGCTCTCCAGCGACAGGTTGCGGCCGGAGTAGTAGAGGTAGTCACCCGGGAAGTTGCCGGCGTTGAAGACGTAGTCCATCTTCTCGGAGATTCCGGCCGTGCCGGCGTCGGTCAGCACGCCGTTCGGGTTGAACCTCTCTTCAGCGAACCGGTGGCCGGTGACCCGGATGTCACCGACCTGCTCGTCCAGGCCGACCTGCCTGATCACCACCGGGTCGCCAACGTAGGCCTTCAGCAGCGGCGTCGGCGGATCACCGTGGGCCACCGATGAGAACACGTACGGATCGTTGGACGTGCCGATGGCCGTACAGTCAACCCGGTCTGATCCCGCGGGCTCCTCGTGTGCCTCGAAGCCCATGGTGTAGTTGCCGACCCCGTCCGGGATGCTGACGCCGGGTCCCGGGGCGTTGTTGGGGTTGGCGGCGTTGGGATCCCGGTTGATCAGCGGTGCCGCGCGCAGGTTGAAGCTGGACATCTCGCAGCCCTGTGGGGAACCACTGCTCCTGATGCCTTCGTGTTCCCACAGGACGTACTCGCGGAAGTCGCCCTGCTCGCCGAAGCCGGCCGAGCCGGTCGTGTAGATGTCGGCGATCGGGCCGCTGTCGATCGGCGCCCCGGTCACCGGGTCGTGGAAGGTCGAGCCCGCGGGCTCGATGATGTGGGCGCCGAACAGGCCGTGGCCCCAGGAACTCAGCGCATCCACGTGGTCGTGGAAGAAGACCGTGCCGTTGTCGACGTCGCTGTACCAGCGGTACTGCACGAACTCGACCCCGGCCGGCTCGCCCGACGCGTGCGCGTTCTGCAGCGGGCTGCCCAGCGTCAGCGTGTTGCCGTTGATCGCCGTGATCTGGTTGACCACCTCGGTGTCGGTCAGGGTCTGGCCGACCTCGATGCTGACGCCCGGGCGCAGCCCGGCGGTGCTGGCCACCTGGAGCTGGGTCGCTCCGGCGGGCGCCGCCGCGGTCAGGGTCGTCTCCCCCGGCGTTCCGCCGGTGATCGGCCGAACCGCCTGCTCGAAGTTGAGGCCCGTGATCACGCCGTCGGAGGCCTGCGGGTCGAACTGCACGAAGTGGATGTGGATGTTGACCTCCCGGAAGATGTTCTCCAGGCTGGTCGCCTCCACCCCCGAGCTCGACGGGCTCAGATCGTTGGTCAGGGTCACGGCTATGCAGTCGCCGACATCTGACCTGACGGCCAGCGGCGTCGCGGGCATGGCGCCGCTGCGCACCGCGGCTATGTGCTGGTTGAGGACGAAGATCTCCCCATTGGGGTCGGACTGCGGGGCGATGGGGTTCCCATTGGCGTCCCGTCCACTGTCCGTCTGGTCGTTGATGGGAGTCTGGATGGCGCTGATGTTGTAGGTGCGCAGCGGAGCGCCCTGCGGGCACAGGCCATCCGGTCTCGTGGAGGTGACGTTCGGCCCCAGCCACGGTGCCCCGCTGTGGCCGTTGGGCGAGAACGGCGGACGTTCACCGAGGTGCGGCTGCAGCAGCGGGTACGCGTACCTCCCATTGCCCGGGTCGAACAGGATCTGCGGCCGCTGCCCAGGGTTGGGCGCGGTGTAGTTGGCCCAGACGTGGGTGTCCTCGGGCTCGCCGAGGGCGATCGGCTGGTCTGCCGTGCCGCCCCAGGTCCAGTCCCATACCGTCGCGTCTTCCTGGCTGAGCCGGGTACCCTGCGGCGGGAGTTGCTGGCTGACCAGTTGCTGCACGGAGATCTGTGTGCTCGGATTGGTGAGCTGGTCCTGCGGGACGACGGTCTTGCCCTCGATCACCTTGCCGATCAGGCCGGCCGAGTTGACCGCCTGCGGCCTGGCCGTGCGGCCCGGCACCGTCGCCAGAGTCGATTGCTGGGTGTCGAACACCCGGATGAAGCCGACCATCCCGGCGTCATAGTGAGCCGCGATGTGGCAGTGGTACAGGAAGTCGCCCGCAGCCTGCTGGCAGCCGCCGGCCCCGCACTCGGTCTCCAGGTCGTAGGACTCACCCGGCTCGATCGTCTGCGAGTCCAGCCGGATCGAGGCCTTCGTCACCGGCGGGAATTTCTCCAGCCCGCCCGAGATATCCGGGTTGGCGGCGCCGGGGTTGCGCAGCCAGCGGATGGCGCCGCCGTGCTCATGGAACACGTGGCCCATCTCCGAGTCCGCGTTCGTCAGGAGGATCTTGTAGGGATCGCCGATGTACGCCTCCGGGCGCGGCGTAGCCATGTCGCCGTTGCTGTACGAGCTGTAGTCCTGCGCCTCATCGGGAGTGAAGCCGGCCCTCATCTGGGCGAGCTCGCGCTCGAAGAAGCACTCGCTCCGGTAGTTGATGGCCTTGGCGCAGGGCCGGTAGGCGTCGGTGAACTTGTCCACCACGGGCAGTTCGCACCCGGTCGACGTCTGGACCTCGCCCTGATCGGTTGCGCAGGGCGCGCCGGCCGCCTCCATGATCTGCCGGTAACCCTCGTCGCCGATCGAGTGGAATATCAGGTTGAACTCGCGGAAGCTGGGCTGGGAGGCGCCGGACGGCATCTGGATCGTCGCGTCCCATCCGCTGGCGAGCGGCTGGTTCGTGTGCGGGTCCAGCCACTGTGACCCGGGCGGCTCGGACACCAGAACCCCGAACAGCCCGTGCGCCTGAAGCTGCCGGGTGTCGCCCGTGGTGTGGAACAGGTGAGCTCCGTAGCCCAGGGCGGGGTCCATGTAGACGGTGTAGCTCGCCGTCTGGCCAGGTGCCGCGGTGCTGTCCGCGTTCTGGCCGATGGCGCTCGATACGTCTTCGGCCGCTACGCCGGGCAGCCCGTCCACGTTCCAGGCGATGTTCTCCGGTGCGGTGTGCACCAGCGACCCGTCGCAGGGGAACAGTGGAGTGGGCGTGCACGCGTCCGCCGGGTCGGTGTCGGGTGGCGGTGGCTGGTCCATGGCGGCCAGCCCGAACGTGGTCGCGTTGGTGAGGTTGACCGTGACGCAGTCGCCCTCGTGCGCACGGATCACCAGTGGCTGGATCGCGTCGCCGCCCTGGAGCCCGCTGGAGACCTGCTGAGACTGCTCCTGCGCCCGTACCGCCGCGATGTTGCTGTTGAGCACGTACATGAACGCGTTCGGGTCGTGGACCCCGAAGCGGTTCAGCGGCATGTTGACGTTGATTGCCGAGATGTTGAACGTGTCGTGCGGCGCGGTGGAACAGGGATTGCTGGCATTGCTGGCAGTCGTGGCCGACGACGCCGGGCGTACGCCGGCCATCGCCATCGTCGCGCCCGGGCCAGCGAAGTAGGCCACGGCGGCCAGGGACGTCCCGATGGAGACGAACCGCGAGGGGCGCCTGCGGCCCATGGTCCGCGGCGCCGGTCTAGCCTGTCCCAGCAGCAGGCAGGCAGCCAGCAGCAGCGGCAGGCCGGTCACCTGGCCGATCAGCGCGTCGCTGACGCTGCGCAGCGCCTGCGCGGTCAGGCCCGGGATCGCCCCTCCTGCCGGGAGCACACCTGGGACGACGGTGATGCTGGCGGTCGCGAAGAACCGGCCGATGAGAGCCGACGGGACGAACAGCACCATGAACGTGAGCGAGATCAGCGCGCCCCGGTTCAGCGCCACGGCGAAGCTCCCCCGGTCCTGGCCGGGCCGGGAAGTGAGCCGGAGGCCGAGCCAGGCGGCCACCAGGGCGGCCGGGACCGACAGCAGCATGTCGCGCGGCGCGTGCGCCAGGCCGCCTCCGGCCCGCCCGAATATCGCATCGATACCGAGCTGGAAGCCGACAACACCCGTACTCAGCAGGAGCGCCAGCAGTGTGATCTCCTTGGCCCGTCCGGAACGCGGGGGGCTGGATCTGCCAGGAAATGACATATGTTCTTCCTCTCGAGGCCAGCCTGCCGGCTGGCAAAAAAGTGCTCGATGGGTTGAGCGACGTGGGCCGGCGCTTCCTACATCTGCATTCCGCCTGATGAGGCGCCGCCGATCGTGACCGGTATGGACACCGTGGTGCCACCGCGAGACCAGTTGAGGGTCAGATGCTTACTGTTTTTACCTGGAATATCGAAATAAACGTCGACGGTCACCTGAAAGCCGGGTGCGAGAGTTGCTGAACCCACCATGGAACTGTGCTCCTGGCCGTTGGGCTGCCAGGTTTTCCCGCCTGGACCGGACAGGCTGAAATCGGTGGTCGAATACCGCTGCATACCTGCGGTGACGTTGCTGAGTGCGACTTCGACGCGCAACCGGTTGTCGCCGGCTGGCTGGATGCCAGGCATCTGGCTCGCGGGCATCGAGTAACTGTTCGGGTTGACCTTCTGACCCGGCCCCAGGCCGGTCATGTCGTTGCTCATCCAATACATCGTGTCGACGGAGAGCGCGAGGCCACCGGCCCGGTAGCCCTGCTGGTGAGCGTTGGTCTCGGCCGCCTGACCCTGGAACGTGCCCATGACCAGCATGCCGATCAACGCGGCGAGCGCGGCCAGCGGCACCGGGACCCAGCGAAGGCCAGGCATCCGCAGAACCCCCGGCCCTGCCGCCCGCTCGCGCCTGGCAGCGCTCCGGGCCCGGTTACGCGCCATGGCATCCGCCCTTGCTTCCCGGCGGCGGCAAACCACCTTTTTCTTCGCCATTCATCTGTACCATCCGGATCGCATCGTCCTTCCCGCTGCCGTAACCTCCCGAAGGAATTCTTAGAGCAACCTCTGAGGCGAAGGTAGCGCCGAAAACAATCCGGTAACATGGACGAGCTACCATTGAGGGCTAAATACCCCTAGTGGAAATTCACTCCGGCGTAATCACGTCATTTGCCGGTAGTCGTGATATGCGGTGATGGCATCCGTGAGTTCGGCAATGGCCTGCGGGCAAACCAGCTTGGCCCGGGTCAGCACGCGGTCAAGCGCCCGGTCTATCCCGGCGGCGGGATCGTGTGAGCTATTGACCGCCCCGGCCAGGTCAGCCAGGAAGGCCCGCCCGGCCGCCGTCACGCCGGTCTGCCCGGCGGGAAGAAGCGCAAGGCCCCGGCTGAGCCGTCTGTGCAGGAGCACAGCCAGAACGATGTGCTCGGCCAGTACGCCGGTGCAGGACGGCTGCTGGCCGGAACGCCGGGCGATGAAGGCGGCGGCGCGGGCACTGGCCGCCGGTGTTTCGCCGGCCGGGAGCCGGTCCAGCAGGCCGGTGGCTGCCGTCCGCTGACGAATCCGGGCGATCCGGGAGGCGGCGGCGAGGCCGATGTTGACCTGGCGCAGTTTGCCATCGTCAGGAAGCAGGAACACGAACCAGAGAACATCCGGATCTGCCGCCGCCGGTCGTGCCAGCCGGGAAGCAGGGCACCGGCGCGCACGCGCATCAGATCGTCGATCACAGCGACGATGGCCGGCAGCATGACGTCGGCCACGCCCACGATGAGGTCGAGATCGGCCCCATCGCAGACGGCGTCGCCGGCCCCGGCCGCGCCGGAGAGCAGCAGGTGAGTGATCGCTGCGGTATCGGTAAAGATCCCGGTCAGCCGGGCGGCGAGCCCGGGGCACGCGGCCATTCCCACGACGGGTAGATCGCGCTGCGTACCGTCCGGGGCTTCCCTGGGCAGTTCCGGGACCACGCCGGGGGCAAGCTTCTCCTTGTCATTGGGTGGAGGCGATCCGCGAGCGGGCCCGAGGGCCAGCACCGTGTGCTTCGTTGACAGCCAGCGGCTCGCGGTCTGGGAATCACCGGATTCCTCATACATCCGGGCGATCAGATCATAAACCGCCCCTTCGGGCATGGCATGGCGATAGAACAGCCGGAGCAGGAGCCATTCGGCCGCATCGGTGAACCCGAGAGAGGCGAGCTGACGGGCGGCACCGAGGCGGTCATTCAGCACATCCGGCGTGGCAGCCGGAAGTGGCTCGACCTGCGAACGGTGCAGTGACGCCTTTGCGGCGAGCCGACGATAGGCAGCATCATGATAAACGTCCGCGATCAGGTGGATGCGGTCCGGGCCGAGAAGATTGCAAACTCCGTGGGCATGCACCGGGGCCAGCCGCCAGATTCCCCCACTCGCCAGGTGAACCTTGGTGCCTCCGGTTACCAGGAATGCGGACGAATTGGTGCGCAAAGGCAGGTGCAAGCGGTGCCGCTCCACCTGGCGCAATTCCCGGTAGTCGCGATGTTCCCACAAGAACGCGTTCGGCTCCAGCCTGGCCAGCCGCACCCACATGTAAGACAGGCCCAGTTCGGCCAGCAGTTCTGCGGTGGCAGGCATGTGTTTCAGCAACTCCGTCGGCCGCGCGGCACAATCGCGGATGGTCACGTCCGCCGCGTTACCGGTGTCATTCATGAGGGAAGCTGTCCACCAGCCGCCCGATTGGTACAGCCCGTACTCGGCCGTCCAGGGAACCGGGGCGGTGAGCGCTTCATGCCGCAATCGCGCGGCACGTGCCTTATCGATCTGCTCCAGATGCGCGATCTGCCCGGTCAGGGCGACCGGCAACTGGAATCCTCCATTCCCGTCCCCCAGCAGTCTGCTAATGGCTTCAGAAGGGGATACCGTCACCTGGGATATTACCTTATCACATGGGTTGCCATTTCGCTAGAGTGCTTACAGGGAGGCTCAATTCCTTCGGTTCGGGCCAGCCTTTAAATATCGGGATCGGCGCCGTTGCCCGGCCAGTGCGATTGGCTTCGCCGGGTTTCGGGGCTAATGCCCGGACCGCGGTTCGGTGTCCAGGCCGGCCCCGGCGAGCAGGTGGATGGCCTCGCGAGGGGTCATGGTGCCGGGGACGGCACAGCGGCCCAGCAGGTAACCGGGGAGCGTTCGGCCTCGGCCGCCGGAACCCCGGCTCGCGAACGGCGCGGCCGGCCACCGCTACGCTGTCTTCGCGGGCGTGCTCGACCAGGTAAAACACCCTGAGCCTGGCGCTTACTCTATTGGCAAGCGGCGCTCCCGCACTTTCAGAATATGCCAGGCAGCCGTCCACGATAAGATAAACAATACCGACGACATCGTGCATCAACCGCTCGCAGAAACCGGGGAGCGTGGCGGCGGGTGGATCACCGTAAAGTGCGAAACGAAGCTCTTCCTTGGTGCTTAATGCAAACATCATGGTTACCTGAGGTTCTTGCGCACTATCATTCGCTGGCACCTGTATTCCGGCGTCGTGGAAACGCTGCGCAAGGCTGGGTATCGTTTTCCTGCCAACGAAATATACAACCGCGTCACCGGCTCGCGCACGTGCACGAATCGCCGGGTATTCCTCCGCCCACCAGCTTCCTCGCAGCGGGGCCCGCCGCCGGTCCGGGCGCTGCGGCCAGTCCGGCGTAAGACCCATCTTTGCCATCAGCCGCCCGACCGTAACCAGCGACAGGTCGACACCGAACTCCCTGCGGATGAGCTCACGCACCAGGCCTCTTGTCCACAGTGCCAGGCCAAAATGACGGTCGCGCGGATCGGTGCTCACCAGCAACGTCCACAGTTCGGCCAGCTGCACCGCTGAGATGCGGGGAGGCCGCCCGTGCGCGGGACGGGCGAGCAGCGCCTGGCGGCCGGCGGCCCGGTAGCTGGCGAGCCAGCCGTACACGGCTGCACGGGAGAAGCCGAGCGCGGCCGCCACATCATCCGGGCGCACGCCCGCGAGCATCTGCTCTACCGCGCGTATACGCAACAACTCGAGTGCTTTGCGATCAAGCTTGCGCCCGTCGTTGTCGCGCACGGCTCCCCCATTATGAGTCGGCCCACCCGGCCAGGCAACGGCGGCTCCGCGCTGGAGCGGGCACAACCCGAACTGTCACACACCTGGTCTGAGTTGTCAGAAGGACTGGACCCAGGGAGGGTGCCTGGAGGCTCCGGGCGCCGGGGCCGGTTCAGCCGGCAATCAGGCCTGTCACCTGGCCAGACCCGCGCAAACGTGAGGCAGCCCCCGGCGGCGGAATCCGCGATATTTTGTCCACTTATATATGAATATATCATCTAACGCCCTTGACCGCTCCCTGACGTGGTGATACGAGACAAATATCCGTAAATGCGCACGTGACGTTCGGCCGCCGCAGGCAGGAAACACGCATGGTCCCCCGATTGGGAGATCAGAGCGGGTTACACCGGCTGAGGTGGCGGGTGTTCCCACGGATCGCAGTAGATGAGGTAAGTGATGGCAGGAACTGCCCTAATGCCCCGGTCTGCCAGGATGATCAGCTCGGCCAAGCGCCTTTGTGTCATTCTTCCGCTGGCTCATACGGCGACAAAGACGCAAACACTGTTATGGCTGGCATGACTTTCTTACC
>Ga0209167_10002130_pt1 | contig 10933 bp, 9 predicted proteins | sample Coa_R1_9_FD_187154 | JGI IMG/M metagenome (GOLD analysis project Ga0209167, IMG submission 187154) | Surface soil microbial communities from Centralia Pennsylvania, which are recovering from an underground coalmine fire - Coalmine... | ecosystem: Environmental > Terrestrial > Soil > Unclassified...
ACGGCGGCGGGTTCCATGGAGGTTTTCATGGCGGCGGCTTTCATGGCGGTTTCCACCATGGCGGCTTTCACGGCGGCTATGGCTACGGAGGCTACGGCGGCGGCTATGGCTATGGAGGCTACGGAGGCGGGTACGGCTACGGTGGTTATGGATACGGTTGTCCCTTGTTCCCACTCGACATAGTCACGGGCGCTTGTTGGTGAGTTGAGGCTTGCCGAGGCGCTGCGGCGGCCAGCCGCAGGCGGAAACGCGCTTCAGCGTCCCGGCGATTCTCTTTGGACGCGTCTACCGACGCACACCGGTCGGCAGCGCATAATTTGGTTCCGGCCAGCCCAGCACCGCGTTTGAACGCCATGATGTCGATTTGTGCGACGGCTTCGCCGACTAACAAGGATAGATTGGCAAGGCCGCCACGTCCCAACCATCGGCGCTTCAACCTATGCCGAATCGATAGCGCACAATTCGCCTGACGATTTCTATTGGGTATGAGGCCCGCACCAGCCGGGGAGGTAGTCCGCTTCCTTCGACTTCGCGTACTCCAGCGCCTTTTCGAGCGTCGTGGAGAAGTCCCTGACCGCCGACTTTGGCTTGATCCGGCGGCGTAGGAAGTCGGCCCAGAGAAATTCCGAGAAGGGCGTCGTGTCCTTGGCATAGCCGCCGACGCGTCTGAGTTCGCCGGCCAAGGATCGGAACGGATCGTCCTTCAGGCCCCTGACCGATTTAGGCAGATCCACGAAATCGCGTCGTCTCCCGTGCGCGTCATAAGGATGCGTCCAGGCTCGGAAGTCGAGCACGGTCCAGAAGGCGCCTTCGTCGAGCTTGTGCAGGTCGGCGACGATGGTCACGAAAATCTCCTTTTGACCTTCGTCGTAAAGCGCGCGCGCGAGGTGATGATGGTCAATGACGAAGTGCTCCCGGCCTGGTCCAAGGATCGTTGGGATCATATGCGCGCGAAGAAACTTGACGCGGGTCTTCACGTCATGCGCGCGCCAGACTTTCCGTTTCTCGGCCACTTCGCGCATGCCGACCGTCATCTGGGTCGGCCTCAAGGCAGCGATCGACGTCGAATGGAGAACAGGATCGCGAATGGCGTCGGACATGACGGCCCCCAAGATGAAAGGACGAACGCCCATCAACCTGTCGCGGAGAATCGCACGGGTCAACGGCCGCGGCACAATACGGTAAGCGGCAAGCCCGCGTTAAGTACCAAAACGACGGGACGTCGCGCCAATCCATCGCAAAGCGAGCTTCGGCCGGCGTCTGGCGGATTTTTCGCAAATATTTGACCCGTTGGAGCAAATCATGCTTGTTCCCGGCGCGCGCCGGCGGCGCGCCGGATTTCCATGGGGATTTCAAAGGCCTGAAATGCGGCCCGAGCGCTATAACGCCCGCGAGGCGGAACAGAAATGGCAGAAAATTTGGGCCGAGCGAGGGACCTTCGGCGCCAAAGGCGATGACGGGCGGCCGAAGTATTACGTGCTCGAGATGTTTCCCTATCCGTCGGGCCGCATCCACATGGGACACGTCCGCAACTATGCGATGGGCGACGTCATCGCCCGTTACAAGCGGGCGCGCGGCTTCGACGTCTTGCATCCGATGGGCTGGGACGCTTTCGGCCTGCCGGCCGAAAACGCGGCGATGCAGAGCAAGCTGCACCCGGCGCAATGGACCTATTCCAACATCGACGCCATGCGCCGGCAGCTCAAGAGCATGGGCCTGTCGCTGGATTGGTCGCGCGAGATCGCCACTTGCGATCCGAGCTACTATCGCCATCAGCAGAAGCTCTTTCTCGATTTCCTCGCCGCCGGCCTGGTGGCGCGCAAGAAGTCGAAGGTCAATTGGGACCCGGTCGACCACACCGTCCTCGCCAACGAACAAGTCATCGAGGGCCGCGGCTGGCGCTCGGGCACCGTCGTCGAGCAGCGCGACCTGACACAATGGTTCCTGAAGATTACCGACTATGCAGAGGATTTGCTCGAGGCGCTCGAGACCCTCGACCGCTGGCCGGAAAAAGTCCGGCTGATGCAACACAATTGGATCGGCCGGTCGGAGGGACTGCTGGTCCGCTTCGCGGTGGACCGCGCGTCGGTTCCGGACGGGGTCAAGGCGGCTGACAAATACGAGATTTATACGACGCGCCCGGACACGCTGTTCGGCGCGAAATTCATGGCCCTCGCGCCGGACCATCCGCTCGCCGCCGCGGCCGCGGCGCGCGATGAAAAGCTTGCCGCCTTCATCGAAGAATGCAAGCGCATCGGCACGTCGCTCGCCGCGATCGAGACCGCGGAGAAGAAGGGCTACGATACTGGGATCAGGGTCGTCCATCCGTTCGACAAGGATTGGAGGCTGCCGGTCTATGTGGCCAATTTCATCCTGATGGACTATGGAACCGGGGCCATTTTCGGCTGCCCGGCCCACGACCAGCGCGACCTCGATTTCGTCAACGCCTATGGCTTGGGCGTTACGCCCGTCGTCTGCCCGCCGGACGCGGACCCGGCGACTTTCACGATCACCGACAAGGCCTATGACGGCGACGGCCGCATGATCAATTCGCGCTTCCTCAATGGGCTGACGCCCAAAGAGGCTTTCGAAGAGGTCGCTCGGCGCCTCGCGGCGCAAACCCTGGACGGCCAGCCACAAGGCAAGCGCCAGATCAACTATAAGCTGCGCGACTGGGGCATTTCGCGCCAGCGCTATTGGGGCTGCCCTATCCCGGTGATCCACTGCGAGGCCTGCGGCGTCGTGCCGGTTCCGGAAAAGGATCTGCCGGTCGAGCTGCCGGCCGACGTCAGCTTCGACGCGCCGGGCAATCCGCTCGACCGCCATCCGACCTGGAAACACGTGGCCTGTCCTTCCTGCGGCGGCCCGGCGCGGCGCGAGACGGACACGATGGACACGTTCGTCGATTCGTCCTGGTATTTCGCGCGCTTCACCGACCCGCACAACAAAGTCGCGCCGACCACGCGCACGATTGCCGATCATTGGTTGCCGGTCGACCAATATATCGGCGGCATCGAGCACGCGATCCTGCATCTTCTCTATTCGCGTTTCTTCACCCGCGCGATGCGCCGCTGCGGCCATCTCGACATGGACGAGCCCTTCGCCGGCATGTTCACGCAGGGCATGGTGGTCCACGAGACCTATCGCGACGCTGATGGCGAATGGGTGGCGCCGGCAGACGTCCGCATCGAATCGGACGCCGAGGGACGGCGCGCCTTTGCGCTCGTCGGCGATGCGCCGATCGAGATCGGGCCGATCGAGAAAATGTCGAAGTCGAAGCGCAACACGGTCGATCCCGACGAAATCATCACAACCTATGGCGCCGATACGGCGCGCTGGTTCATGCTTTCGGACTCGCCGCCCGATCGCGACGTGATCTGGTCCGAAGCGGGCGTCCAGGGCGCCGGCCGGCAATCGCAGCGCCTGTGGCGGCTCGCTTGCGAGATCGAGCGGGTCGTCGGCGACGCGCCGCCGGCCAAGCCGGCCGCCTTTTCGCCCGAGGGGCTGAAAATCCGCCAGGCGGCGCATGGCGCGCTCGCCAAGGTGCAGGACGACATCGAGCGGCTGCGCTTCAACGTGGCGATCGCCACCATCTACGAGCTGGCCAATTTCCTCGGCCAGGCTATCGGCGCGATCGAGACCCCCTCCATCGGCGAGGATCTCCGCTTCGCTTTTGCCGAGGCGGGCGACATTCTCGTTCATCTCTTCGCGCCGATGATGCCGCATCTCGCCGAGGAATGCTGGGCGGTTCTCGGCCATCGGGCGCTGGTCGCCGAAAGCTCGTGGCCGATCCTGGACGGCGCGCTGACCCAGAAGGCTCAGATCACAATTCCAGTGCAAGTGAATGGCCGCAAGCGGGCCGACTTGACGATCGATCGCGACGCAGACGAGGAAACCGTCAAGGCGGCGGCCCTGGCTCTCGACGCCGTGCGCCGGGCGATCGATAATAGGCCGGTCAAAAGAATCGTCGTCGTGCCGCAGAGGATCGTCAATGTCGTGGTCTGACGTCGCCGGACGCGCCGGCGTGGTGGCGCTCGCCCTGTCAGCCGGCGGGTGCTTTACGCCGCTTTACAGCGAGTCGGCTCATCCCGGTCTCGTCGAGGACATGCAGGCGATCGACGTTGCGCCCATCAATCCGCCGGGCAGGGGCAAAACTTCGGCGATCGGCCTCGACTATGCCGAGGACCGCACCGATCGGGTTGGCCACTACCTCCGCGACGATCTGATTTTTGCATTGAATGGCACGGGAACCCCGCGCGCGCCCAAATATCGGCTGAACGTGAGCACCGTCGAATCGACCGCCACGCCGACCGTCCAATCGCAACTCTCGGCCGCCGACGCCGCGACCGTGACGATAACCGCGAAGTACAGCCTGACGCCGGTTGCCGGCGGCGCTCCCATCCTTTCGGACGTGGCGGCGTCTTCCGTCGTCTATGACCTCACCGCCCAGCGCTACGCCAATTTGCGCGCTTCCAGGGACGCCGAGATCAGGCTGGCCAAGTCCTTGGCCGACGAAATGGAGCTGAGGATCGCCGCCGCCCTGGCCAATCGCTAGGGCGGGGTTGTCGAGCGTCCCGCAACAGGCCAAGCCGAGGTTCGGCTCGTTGCTGGTTTGGCAATGCCGCGGACTTATGGCTTAGATGAGCTTGACGCGTTTGCGCGCCGCGCGGATCAATTCTAGTCTGCGGTCGATCGCGAGCGGAGAAGTGTGGGGCGTGATGGCGGCGCGGGGCGTTTCGATCATTCTCGGCTTCGGCTTCGGGTTGGGCCTATCGGGCGCCCTGGCGGCCGATTTACCGGCGCCGGCTCCGACGCCCGCGTCATTTTCGCCGGCGCCCGCCGAGGACTGGGCCGGATTTTACGCCGGGTCGTTCGCGGGGATTGAGGAGGGCTTGTTCTCGACCAAGGGAACCGCCTCGGCCAGCGGAGCCGCCTGGGGTTTCTCGACAGGCGCTCTTGTCGGCTACAATTTGCAGAACGACGCGATCGTTTACGGCCTCGAGGGCGACATAACCTCGAACAACGCAATCGGAAAATTCAACGCGCGGCCTGGCCTCCTCGCCAACCAAGTCGACAACCTCTACACCCTCCACGCCCGGGCGCGGCTCGGCTACGATCTCGGGCGTTTCCTGCCCTTCCTGGCGGTCGGCGCCGCCTATGGCCGCAGCGAGCAATATCAGCAAGCGCCTTTGGATTTCGATGGCGACACGCAGAATCGCCTCGGCTGGACCATCGGCGCGGGCGTCGACGTCAAAGTCATGCTGCCGCTGCTCGGCCCCTCGGTTCTGCGCGCTGAATATCTCTACGAATCCTTTCCCTCGACGAATTTCGATCTCAACGGACCCAAGCTCCGCACCGACATCGCCGGTCAGACTGCGCGCTTCGCGCTCATCTCGAGAATCGGCGAGGGTTGGCGCCCGCCGGCTGATGTTGAGGCGGCCGACTGGGCTGGCGACTATGCCGGCGCGATCGGCGGCGGCGCCTGGAACCAAGTCTCGACCTCAGGATTTGGGACCACGACGAAGTTTTCGACCACCGGCGTCATTGGCGGCCTCTATTCCGGCCACAATTGGATGTTCGGCAATGGCATGCTGGGCTTCGAGGGGGCAACCTTGCTCGGCAATGTCTCCGGTCACGGTCCTCAGCCCGGCGCCGCGGCGGCGACAAGCGCGCAAGACTATGCCGAAGGCGAAGTGCGAGGCCGGGCCGGCTACGCTTTCGGCCGGTTCATGCCCTATCTCGCGACAGGCGTCAGCTACGGCCTCAGCCGGGAGGTCGATCTTACAAACGGCGATCAGCGCGGCCGCGTGCCGTTTTTCGATTGGACTGGCGGCGTCGGTCTTGACTACATGCTGAGCGAGCGCATGGCGCTCCGCGCCGAATACCTCTACGCGCGGTCGCTGAATAGCGCATCCACCCATCTCGACAGCGACGCCTGCTGCTCGCAAACGCGAACCAACGACAGCCTGCGCGTCGGCATCGCCTATTTCTTTCATTAACGACAAGGACGTCGTAAAGCGACCGCGGTCGGCTGACTTTTGTCATGCGGTGGTCATGACCGCCGCATTTCGATTGGTCCCGCGACGGTTGATTCGGCCGCCGCGGCAAGCAAGAGGCAAGCTTCATGCCCCGCCTGTTCACCGGCCTGGAAATCCCCTCGGACATAGCGGCGGATTTGGCGACGCTGCGCGGCGGCCTTGCCGGAGCGCGCTGGATCGACGTCGAGAACTACCACATCACTCTCAGATTCATCGGCGACATCGACGATCGGATGGCGCATGAGGCGGCCGCCATCCTCGACGAGATCCAGCGTCCGTCTTTCACGGTGACGTTCGACGGCTTGAGTTGGTTCGGCGCTGACCGGCCGCGCGCCATTGTCGCCAAAGTCAAGCCCACCGCGCCGCTCGTTGAATTGCAAGCCGATCATGAAAGGCGGTTGCGTCGCGTCGGTCTCGACCCCGAGCCGAGGAAATATACGCCGCATGTGACGTTGGCGCGGTTGCGCGAGAGTTCGAGCCGCGCGGTCGCCGAATACCTCGGCGTGCGAGGCCTCTTTTCATCGCGGCAGTTCGAGGCCAAGCGTTTTGTTCTCTTCTCCTCTCGCGCCTCCACCGGCGGCGGTCCCTATCTTGTCGAAGCCGCCTACGGCCTTTTGTAAGAGGCGAAGCCGCCGGGCGGCGCAATGAAAATTTCAATCGACGCGGCTCGCCGCCGCGTATCGCTCGATCCGCGCGACCCGAGCTTTTTCAACGATCCCTATCCGGCGTACCGCGCCATTCGCGAGGCTGCGCCCGCTTTCTTTTGGGAACAATATGGGTTCTGGTGCTTCGCCCGCCATCGCGACGTCTCAGGCCTGCTGCGCGACAGGCGGTTCGGGCGCCAAATCCTGCACCTTACGAGCCGCGCCGAACTGGGCTGGAGCGAACCGGCCGCGCATTTGAAGCCTTTCCTTGATTTGGAGCGCCATTCGCTGCTCGAACTCGAGCCGCCCGAGCACACGAGGCTTCGCAACCTCGTCAATCGCGCCTTCGTCTCGCGTCAAGTCGAACGCCTGGCGCCGCGCATCGCCGCTTTGACGAACGAGCTGATCGACGGGTTCGAAGCGGCAGGCTCCATCGACCTGCTCGACGCCCTGGCGACGCCGATCCCCGTCATTGTCATTGCGGAACTGCTCGGCGTTCCTAGGGATATGTGGCGCCAGCTCCTCGACTGGTCGCATCGCATGGTCGCCATGTATCAATTCGGCGTCACTCAGGCTGCTGAGGAGCGCGCCGCCGCGGCGGCGAGCGAATTTGCGAACTTCTTGCGCGGCTATGTCGACGAGCGGCGCCGGCGCCCCGGCGATGACCTGATCAGCCGGCTCATCGAGGCGGAGGCGTCCGGCGGCCGGCTGAGCGAGGACGAACTCGTCGCAACATGCGTGCTTCTGCTCAACGCCGGTCATGAGGCGACCGTCCACGCCATCGGCAACGGCGTGAAGGCGCTGCTCGAGCAACGGCTCGACGCCGCGCCGACGCGCGTCGGAGAGGCCCTAGGCGCGAGCCTCGTTGAAGAGCTGCTGCGCTACGACGCGCCGCTGCATTTGTTCACCCGCTTTGCGCTGGAGGACCTTTCCTACGAGGGCGTGACGCTCAAAAAGGGCGAGCGGATCGGCCTCCTGCTCGGCGCGGCCAATCGCGATCCCGAGCGTTTCGTCGATCCTGACCGGATTGACGGCGGCCGCATGCCGAACCCCCATGTCGCCTTTGGCGGCGGCATCCATTTTTGCGTCGGCGCGCCTCTGGCGCGGCTGGAGCTCGCGACTGTCCTGCCCGTCCTGTTCGAGCGCCTTCCTCGTCTCGCGCTGAGCGGCCCGGCGCGCTATCGCGACAGCTTTCACTTCCACGGGCTGCAGTCGCTGCCCGTCAGATGGCGCGGATAAGGCCGGCCGCATCTGGCGCGCCTGCGGGACGCTTCCCATCTTCCCTCTCGCCAACGACAGGGAGGCGAATTTGGAGAATCGCGGGCAAAAGGTCGCGCTGGTCACTGGCGCGACCGACGGGGTCGGCCGGATGGTCGCGCGGAAGCTCGGCGAGGCCGGCTTCCACGTGCTGGCTCACGGCCGCAACCAGGAGAGGGGCGCCAGCCTCGTTGCAGAAATAGCCGCGAGCGGCGGCGCGGCGGATTTCCTCAGAGCGGATCTTTCATCCCTCGCCGAAGTTCGCGGCCTCGCCGCGGCGGTCTGTGGAAAAACCGATCGGCTGGATCTCCTGATCAACAACGCCGGGATCGGCACGGATGGATCAAGCGGCGCGAGACAGACGAGCGTCGACGGCCATGAGCTGCGCTTCGCGGTCAACTATCTCGCCGGTTTTCTTCTGACCCGGCTGTTGCTGCCGCTCGTGCGGCAAAGCGCGCCGGCCCGCATCGTCAATGTCTCTTCGGCAGGGCAACAAGCGATCGATTTCTCGGACGTCATGTTGATTAGCAGCTACAGCGGCGTGCGCGCGTACTGCCAGAGCAAGCTCGCGCAGATCCTCTTCACGATCGACCTCGCCCGCGAACTCGAAGGGTCGAGAGTCTCCGCTAACGCCCTCCATCCGGCGAGCTATATGGACACGACGATGGTCAGAAGGGCAGGCGTCACGCCGTGGAGCACCGTGGAAGAGGGGGCTGCGGCGATCCTCAATCTCGCCATTTCGCCCGCCATGCAAGGACGCAGCGGGCTCTACTTCAACGGGCTCAAGGAGGCGCGGGCGGAAGGGCAGGCGTACAACGCCGAGGCGCGCCGGCGCCTTCGCGAGCTCAGCCGGCAATTAACCGGTCTTGACGTGGAGGTCTCCCCTGGCGCTGAACCGGCGGCCGAGGGCGAATCGACAAAATGAACGCCGTACCTTAGTGTGCCGTTTAACGCGGCAGTGTGCAGAGGGATTTGCGCGCTGGCGGGCTTAATGGAGCTCACGGCGTCGCAGCGGAGGTTGTCATGGGCGTTAATGTTGAAAAGGACCAAATCGGCGCGGCCGCCGTCGCTGCTGGCGGCGATATCAATATGATCGATCCCGTCGCCAACGGGCGCGATGCGGCCGCCGAAGCGGTCGAGGCCGAGCGCAATCCTATTTTCGATAGTCTGGTGAAGGTCGAAGGCGAGGTCTCCGGGCTGGTCGCCTATTCGATTTACAAGCAGAACAAGCGAGCTTGGCTCAACGACTTTCAAAAGATCGTCGGGCGGCCGCCGAGCGAAGCCGAGACGCGCGCCTATATCATCGGCGAGAGCACCGACCGGCGGCTTGCGACGTACCGTCATCTCGCTCAAGCGACCCTCGCTGGCCAAGGCCCGGAAGGCCCTATCGGGGCGAAGAAAGCCGGCGGATTGTCCGGGCGCTCAGCCTGGTTCTATGTGGTCTGGGCGGTCGTATTGGTCGCGGCGGTGGCGGTGCTCGGCTATGCGCTGCACTTCAATCTGCCGATCGCCAAGTGATCATCTGACGATTGTCAAGCGCTTGGCGGCGCGGGTCAGCGCCGTATAAAGCCAGCGGTCGCGATTGTCCGGGAAGGCGTAGCTTTCATCGAAGAGCATGACGCTGTCCCATTGCGAGCCTTGCGCCTTGTGTACGGTGAGCGCGTAGCCATAGTCGAACTCGTCGGACTTGCGTCGCTGCGCGAAAGGGATGTCCGCTTCGCCGCCCTCGAAGAACTGCTTCAACACGGAGACCTTGGCGTTCGCGCGGCCGACCTCGTCCTCGGCCTTTAAGGTCATGCGAAGCATGTCCTTACGCGGCGGCTTGACGGTTTCGACGCGCCATAGGCCGCCATTGATCAATCCTTTGGCGCGGTCGTTGCGCAAGCAGACGAGCTTGTCGCCGGCGGCGGGCAGCGCGCCCGCGACTCCGATCAATTCGCGAATTCTCTGGTTATAAAGGCGGCGCGTGCGGTTGAGGCCGACAAGCACCTGGTCGGCGGCGAGCACCGCCTCGGGCGTCACCTCAGCGCGTCGAATGACGCGGCTTTGTCCGTATTCGCCGAAAGCCACGCGCCCGCCGCTTCTCACCTCCGCCGACATCCGGATGATCGGGTCATCCTTGGCTTGGCGGTGGATCTCGGTCAGCATCACCTCGGGCGCGGCGTCGGTGAAAAAGCCGCCGCCCTTGATTGGCGGCAATTGCGCCGGATCGCCGAGCACGAGGATCGGCTTGCCGAAGGACAAGAGATCGCGGCCAAGCTCGGCGTCGACCATCGAGCATTCGTCAATGACGATCAGGCCCGCGCGCGAGGCGGGCCCGTCGTGATTGAGCACGAAGGTCGGCGCGCCTTCCTCGCCCTCCACCGCGCGATAGATCAGGGCGTGGATAGTGCTGGCGCCGGCGCAGCCTTTTGAGCGCATCACCAGGGCCGCCTTGCCGGTGAAGGCCGCGTAGGCCGCATCGCCTTTGGCGCCGCCGGCGACGTGGCGGGCCAGCGTCGTCTTGCCGACGCCGGCATAGCCAAAGAGACGGAAGACCTGCGGTTCTCCCGCCGCGAGCCAGCGCCCGACTTTGTCGAGCGCGTCGCGCTGCTCGCTGGACCAGTCCATTGAGAATTTCTTTCCGAGAAAATCGATTCGGGGGCGGCCCGCATTCGAACGAGTAAAGAATTAGTTTAAGTTTTAGGCATAGGCTCGTCTTTGCAAAGGTTGCAAAGGATGCCGGCTTAGCCGTGGTTGGTCGCGAGCGCCGGACCTTGAATCAGCGTGGCGGCGTGACCATATCGGGCGAGCCGGACGCGTTCAAACGAGCGCAAAGCCGGCGGATGCACAGCGGCAAAGCGCTTCTTTTGAAGGCTTTGCGATTGAAGCGCCGGAAGGGCTTCGAACATGGTGCGCGCGGTTGGTTTGAACTCTCCTTTGCTGCTCGGCTTCGACGCCGTCGAGCGTGCGCTTGACAAGGCCACGAAGTCGGCCACCGACGGCTATCCTCCT
>Ga0209167_10002132_pt1 | contig 10932 bp, 7 predicted proteins | sample Coa_R1_9_FD_187154 | JGI IMG/M metagenome (GOLD analysis project Ga0209167, IMG submission 187154) | Surface soil microbial communities from Centralia Pennsylvania, which are recovering from an underground coalmine fire - Coalmine... | ecosystem: Environmental > Terrestrial > Soil > Unclassified...
CCATTGGGCGTTATCTAGCAGCTCAAATTAGTTCTGAGGAGCCGGTTACTTTCAAGAAGCCCTCCTCAGAAAAAGTTATTGAAAAGCTCTTTACCGCAGCCGGGTTCTCCCGTATTGAATTAAGCAGTACAGCCAGATACCATAGAATTTTTCTTGAGCGCATTGGTGAATTGGAAAAAATTCAACAGTACATGGTAGCCTCTCCCTATCGAGAATTGCTAGATCTACTCTCTGATAATAGTGACAAACGGAAAACGGGTTGGATTTTGCCGAAACCGTCAGAACGCCGTGCTCTAAATCATCTTCAACTTTGGAGTGCGCTTGGAAAAGCAATACCACTTGAGACAAAAGCATATTTTGATACCATTTCTGATATTTTGCCGGAAGAAGCTTTGGACCTCTTAGAAAGAGGCATATTGGAACGTGGGTTTGTCTTACGCTGTACTACTTGTTCATACCATTCCTGGTATCCTGTCGAGCATGTGGGCCAGACGTTTGAGTGTATTCGTTGCTTGCAAACGCAAATCTACCGATCAAACCCGCTATGGCTGTATAAACTACCAGAGGTAATATTCCAGGGATTCAATGATAATATGCAGATTCCTTTTCTGGCTTTATACTATCTCAAGCACAAAAGCCAACACTGCTTTGAATGGGTTTCAGACTCCGACGTTTACTGGGTTGATAACGGTAACGAAATTCATAAAAACGTTGATATACTCTGTCTTTGTGATGGTAAATTCTATATTGGTGAAGCCAAGAGCAATGACGAAATTGATAGAGATCAGTTTTCGTTCTATGAAGACATATGTAGACGTGTCGCAATAGATGGCATTGTCTTTGCTACTTCTAAACCACAATGGAAGAGAGCCACGGTCCAACGTATTGAACAGCTAAAAACTCAGTTTGATGGCGAAGTTCTCATGCTTACTGAACACGATTTGTATCTAGGCAACGCAGCGTCCTAGCTTTTATTTGTGTGTGACGCGGTATCATGATGGCAGATTCCCCCAGGTACATGGAGGAGAGCAAGCATCGGACAAACAGGGAAGGAACAGCAGCATATGAACCTGAAGCTAAGAAAAGCTGGGCCCAACGAGATTGAAGCGCTGCACGAGATCCTGCGGCAGTGCGGGCAAGATATGAAGGTACGATTGGGGCTTGGTCATTGGGATCCACCGTATCCACTGGAACTGATGCGCAAATCTGTGGAAGAGCGAAGTGTTTACGCGGTTCACAATGACGAGCAACTCGTAGCCACATTCACGGTCGGGACACAGGCTCCAACTTATTATCGCACCATCCCAGGCGTCTGGGAGTCGTGGGATGCTGCTGGTGAACCCGCCTTGTACGCGAACCGCCTGGCGGTGCTCCCTGAAATTCAGGGACAAGGCATTGGGACGTGGTGTATGCAAGAATATGAGCGCATTGCGCGCGTTGAGGGATATGAGGCCATTCGTCTGGACGCCTACGACAAGCACCTGAGGTTGTTAGCATGGTACGAAAAGCTCGGATATCACTGGCGAGGGACTTTTGCCTTTCACACGAGGCTCCATGGTGAGACAGGCATGGCCTGCTACGAGAAGATGAAACATGATTTTCGTGCGCAGTGACTCGACCATCGAGTGAGGGTGGTGTAGCTGTACCACAATCCAGTCGATGATAAACGACTATCGGAGTTTATAATGCACTCTATCCCCCGGCCGGGCCGCCCTCCAATCCCGGCTTCGTCATCGCAGCGGGATCGAGGATGCGGTCGAGTTCCTCTTCCGAAAGGCCGGTGCGCTCGCGCGCCACTTCGCGGATGGTCTTGCCCGTCTTGAAAGCCTCTTTAGAGATGTTGGCGGCAGCATCATAGCCAATAACAGGAGCCAGCGCGGTGCAGATAGCCAGGCCGCGCTCGACCATCTCCGGGCCCCGGCTGGTGGCCTGGATGCCCTTGATGCACTGTTCCGTGAAATTGCGCGCGGCAGCTGCCAGCAGGCTGATCGATTGCAGCAGGTTGTAGGCGGTGACGGGCATCATCACATTGATCTCGAAGTTGCCCGCCTGGCCCGCGATGGTTATAGTCGTATGGTTGCCCATCACCTGCGCGCAGACCATGCACACCGACTCGGCGATCACCGGGTTGACTTTGCCGGGCATAATCGAGCTACCGGGCTGCACGGCGGGCAGGTCGATCTCGCCGATGCCCGCGCGCGGGCCGGAACCAAGCAGGCGAATGTCGTTGGCGATCTTCATCAGGCTGACCGCCAGCGTATTCAGCGCGCCGCTGGCCTCAACGATGTTGTCGAGCGTGCTCTGCGCCTGGAAGTGATCGCTGGTTTCTCGTACTGTTACGCCGTTCATCTCCGAGAGACGCTGGCAGACGCGCGCCGCGAACTCTGGATGCGTATTCACACCCGTCCCGACCGCTGTACCGCCCAGCGCAACCTCCGACAATTCGCTCTGCGCGTGTCGCATGCGGGCGATGCCGCGCTCGATCTGCCCCGCGTACCCCAGGAACTCCTGGCCCAGGCGAATAGGCGTGGCGTCCTGCAGGTGTGTGCGCCCCGTCTTGATAATTGGCATGAACTCTTCGGCCTTCTGCTCTAGCGCCATTTGCAGTTCCAGCAATGCGGGTATCATATCATGTTCGATGCTCACCAGCGCGGACAGGTGGATGGCAGTGGGGATCACATCGTTGGACGACTGCCCGAAATTGACATGATCGTTGGGATGAACCTTGAGCGAGCCGCGCGAACCGCCCAGCAGTTCGCTGGCGCGATTGGCGATCACCTCGTTAGCGTTCATATTGGTTGAGGTACCTGAGCCGGTTTGAAAAATATCGAGCACAAAATGACTGTCAAGCTCTCCGTCGATCACCTCTTGCGCCGCTCGCACGATAGCTTCTGCGAACTTCGGGTCAACCGTTCCCAGACTCTCGTTGGTCTGTGCTGCCGCCTGCTTGATCTGCCCAAGCGCGCGAATGAACGGGCGCGGGAAGCGCAAATCGCTGATGGGAAAATTCAACACGGCGCGCTGCGTGCTCGCGCCATAATAAGCGTTCGCGGGTACTTGCATCTCGCCCATCGAGTCGCGTTCGATGCGCGTTTCTTGTGTGCTGTTCACGACACTTCTCCTCGTTGAGCATGAAATGGATGCCCGACCACATTATAGCACGCGGCCACCGATCACTTCGTTCAAGTCCCGGCCCAGATCCCTGAGCAGCACCATCGCGGCGTTGCGGCCAGGGCCGCCCGTCACCGAGCCGCCAGGATGCGTAGTGGCCCCTGTCTGGTAGAGACCGGGAATTGGCATGCGATGCTGGGCATAACCTGGAACTGGCCGCAGCGTTTCTGACTGGGCAGGACTCATATCCCCGCCGTGGCAGCTCCCGTGCCAGTTGTGCCGGTTGTAACGCTCCAGGTCGAGAGGGCTGCGCACCTCGGTAGCGAGAATTTTATCGCCGGTCAGGTTCGGCGCGTACTTGCGCAACTCCGCGAGATTATTTGCGGCTACTTCTTCCTTGATCTCGTCCCATTTCTCAGGCCCTTCATGCAGCGCGTAGGGCTGCTGGCCAATCACCTTAATCATGTGCTTGCCTGCTGGAGCGCGCGAGGTGTCCTCCACCGATGGAGTCAATACCAGCAGCGCCGGCTGATCAGCGGCTGCGATGCCGTGAAGGAAGTCGTTTCCAACGCGCAGCTGGCGTTCTGCAGTTTGTGCTACGCCCGCGGCTACCAGAGAAAGAGTCCCGCCCTCGACCTGGAATTCCGGCGGCTCAGTTGTCGCATAGTGAGCCACAAACATCGTGCGTCCTGCCTGGTAAGTCTCCACGCCGTACAGGAAAGCATCACCCCAGGCCTCCGCTGGCGCCATATTGACCAGGTGTTTAACGTGAATCGAGGAGACAACGGCATGGCGCGCGCGGAACTGTTCGCCCGACTCGGTCTCGACGCCCACACATCGTCCATTCTCCAGCACCAGCCTGCTCACAGGCTGATTCGTGAGGATGGTTCCTCCCTGCCTCTCGACGATGCGGCGCAGCGCCTGAGGCAAGCTGCCGGACCCCCCTTTGGGAATAGCCCAGCCGTTGCGCTGGCGACCAGCCACAAATGAGTAAGCCAGCGTGCCGGTACCGGGCCTTTCAGCCGGTTGCAACGTCCCTTCCGCGAACCATACCATCCACGACTTGACATGCCAATCCTCGAAGGAGGAGTCGATGATATCCCACGCAGAAAGCGCCTGTCTGCGCATCCAGATCGCGCCCTGGGGATGCGCAGACAGTTCCCCGGCAACTGTTGGACCCCAGCCGGCAGGAGTGTAGCGAATTTTATTGAAGATAGGGGATACACTGCGCCAGTCGGACATCATCTTGCGATACGTCTCGGCGTCTCGCCGGGAGAACCGGGAAATCTCCTCGCACGTGTGGTCGATGTCCATCCACTGGGTGATGTAAGTCCCATCCGGGAACACCACGTGGGAGACAGGGTCGGCCTTGATGTACTCCAACCCATACTCGGCCAGTGGCAGTTCCTGGTTGCTCCAGATCGGACTTTGCAAAAAGATAGCGTGCGTGGTCGAGCAGGTATCATGCTGGAAGCCCGGCAGCGTCAGTTCCTCGGTCATGGTATTGCCGCCGATCACCGGCCGGGCTTCCAGCAGCAGGCAGGAGTATCCCGCCTTTCCCAAATAAGCAGCCATAACCAGGCTGTTATGTCCCGCCCCTGCAATCACGATATCAAATTGTTCTGCCATCTTCATCTCCTGTCATGAAATCTGTCCAACCTTGACTAAATCCTGCCGCAGCTCTTCACGTTCAGCAGCCGTCACCTGTAGTAAGGGCGAGCGCACCGGGCCGCCTACCATACCCAGCAAGTCGGCCCAGGCCTTCAGGTACGCAATAGGCATCAGGCGGCGCGCGGGCCACGGGTCGCGCAGCCATTTGTTGAAAACCTGGCGCATAGGTTCGAAGCCGCGGGAGATTGCGCCGGCTTCCTCGATCTGGCCCCCAAAAGCGAGCGCCGTGTAATCTTTCATGGGAGTCTGGCCGGGTTTCTGCAGCAGGTATGGCACGGCAGAGGACATGTAAAGGCGACAGCCGTGTTCAGTCATCAGCGAGAACCAGAGGCCCTCATCTGGACTGCTGACAATGATGCGGTCGCCAACCAGCCGCAGTGTTTCAAGCGTGTGAGGCAGCTTAGGGGAATTTTTCACAGCCACTACATTTTCGAGGTCTGCCAGGCGGTTGATCAACTCAGGAGACAGGACTATGCCCGTGTACCCTGTATTCGTAATGAGTATACCCGCCTCTGTACGCTCGCTTATGTAATGAAAGTAATCGTAGATTTGATCGTCGTTGTAAGCCATAAAATAAGGATTGCCCACCGCCAGGTAATCAGCGCCGATACGCTCGGCGTGATGCGAAAGTGCGACACTCTCCTTCACGGAGGTATGCCCGGTATGCACCATCACCGGAATACGGCCCCGGCACTCGTCAACCACGACCTCGGCGGCGCGTTTGCGCTCCTCGCTAGTGAGCGCCCAGAACTCGCTCATGAAGTGGCCGCAATATATACCATCCAGCAGTTTGTTGTCGATGCAGTAGCGAATGTTGCGTCTCAGCCCCTGCTCATCGAGTTCATCGCCGGGCGTAAAAGGATAGGGGATTGCGCCCCAGACGCCGCGCAGGTTTTTGCGCGCATACGACCTGGCATCCGAACGGCTCATCATTTACCTGCCTTCCTCGCTTCAGGCGGACGCGATAAATCGCGTCCCTACAAATTATGACGCGCACTCTGCATCAGCGCCCAGATCTTCTCCGGTCTGAGAGGCATATCAATTGATTGGATGCCAAGCGGTGAAAGCGCATCTAACACAGCATTGACAATAGTGGGCGGACCGGCGATGCAGCCCGACTCGCCGACTCCTTTTGCGCCCAGCGGATTATAGGGCGAAGGCGTCTCGATAAAATCAGTGATGAAGCCTGGCATCATGTGGGCATCAGGCAAAGCGTAGTCCAGCAGCGTGCCACTGAGCAATTGTCCTTCCCCATCGTAGAGCACTTCTTCATACAGCGCCTGGCTGATGCCCTGCGCCAGCCCGCCGTGTATCTGGGCTTCGACCAGGTAGTGGTTGAGCACGCGCCCACAATCATCCACCGCCACGTATTTGAGTATTTCCACCTCGCCAGTTTCAGGGTCAACCTCGACTACCGCAAGGTGTGTACCGGAGGAGTAGGTCGCGCCGGGTGGGCTAAAATCGCGCCAGGCAGCCAGTCCCTCGACAGGCGCATCGTTGGAGGGATTAGGTTGCTCATGCTCAATGAGACCAGGATGTTCCTCAACCATGCTGGCAAGGGCGCCCAGGTCTATGGCACGCGCTGGCGCTCCTCGCACTGCTACCTTGCCATCGTCCATCACCAGGTCGGCAGAGGATGCTTCCAATACCCGCGCTGCCAGTTGCAATGCCTTTTCTTTGACGGCTTCGGCAGCCAGCAGCACAGCCGATCCCGCTACCTGCGTGGTGCGGCTGCTAAAGGTGCCTATGCTGTAAGCCGGTAGAGAACTGTCGTTCATGCTAACCTCTACTTTAGAGGCAGGCAGGTGCAGGGTGCTTGCCACAATTTGAGCAAAGGCGGTGAAATGGCCCTGACCATTGTGGGCCACGCCGCTCTGCACCAGCGCGCTTCCATCGCTGCGAATGCGCACTGCAGCCGCTTCACGCGGCGCATTGGCAGGCGGAGAGACGGCATCGCCCGATAGTTCGATAATAGAGGCAAGGCCAATGCCTATTAAGCGGGGATCAGCAGATGCGCGATACTCGCGCTGTTTAGCGCGCCAGCCCGTGTAATCACCCAGTTCAAGCGCGCGATCGAGGGCGGCCTGGTAATTGCTACTATCATACACAACACCTGTAACCGTCTTATAAGGACCAGGTTGCGGCGGGATGAAATTGCGGTGGCGCACCTCAGCCGGGTCGAGGCCCAGTTCAAGGGCGATGCGGTCTATCGTGCGTTCCACGATGTAGGCGGCTTCGGGTCTTCCCGCGCCGCGATAGGGGGCAGTGGTAGCCTTGTTGGTGAAGACGCCGATCACCTGGCTTTCCACAGCCTGCACCTGGTATGGCCCGCACAACATGGAGGGTGCGCGGGTGTGTACCATCGCTGTCGCGAAAGTGAGAAACGCGCCCAGGTCGCCCAGCGAGCGTACTTTCAGACCCAGCAGCCTGCCGTCGTTCTGAAAAGCGGCCTCGACGTAATTTACCTGCCCGCGTCCCTGGGACTGGGCCTGTAAATTTTCGCTGCGCTGCTCGATCCACTTGACCGGTCGCCCATATTTCAGCGCAAGTAAGGCGGCGATAATCTCTTCGCCCAGGAAGACGTTTTTAGCCCCAAAGGCACCACCCACCTCGGCATTGTACACCTTGATTTTACTGCGATCCAGGCCCAGAAAAGTAGCCAGCGTATCCCTGGCGCGGAAAAGCGATTGTGAGGAGAGCCAGGCCGATAGGGTTTGAGTAGAGGGTTCAAAATCGAACAGACAGGCGCGCGGTTCAAGTGAACTGGGCGCAAGTCGCTGGTTAATAAGGCGCAGGCTCACGACGCGATCAGCTTGCGCGAATGCAGCCGCAATATCGCCGTGACTTGATTCCTGAATGAAAGCGATGTTTGAGCCAAACTCCTCATAGAGGAGGGGCGCGCCCGGTTCAAGGGCCGCTTCCGCGTCGGCCATGGCAGGCAGCATCTCATAATCAACTTCAACCAGGTCGCGCGCATCCTCAGCGGCGTAGAGGCTTTCAGCCAGAACAACAGCGACCGGGTCACCCACGTAGCGCGCGCGTCCTACAGCCATTGGCCGACGTTCCGGCTTTTTGAGTCCCGGCATTGGCATAGTGAAAAGGGAGGGCATAGCGCTGACCAGTTCCGCGCCTGCGAATGCCGTGACAACCCCAGGCTGCGAGCGTGCCGCATCAAGCTGGATACTGGTTATCTCGGCGTGGGCATAAGGGCTGCGCACAACCAGCATATGCAGCACCGGGGGACGTCCTTGCCGTGATCTTAAATCATCTACGTAGTGTGAGCGACCGGTGATAGGTCCATAGTCTTCTCGTCGGCGTTCTAACCCGGACGCTTGAATACGCTCATGCATGTCACAGCCACTTCTTCTATGGGACTTTTCGGCGAGATGGACAATTCAAATGATTGTTTGTTCATCATACCATTCTGCCTCTGTAAAGTCAAGCTGATGGTGATGGACGCGATTCATCGCGTCCCTACAAAGCATATGTTATAATCAGCGAGACGGTACACAGCTGAATATGAAAGACGCGAGAAAAGACACCTGCTCTATGCCCTACCTATCAATCATCGAAGCAGCCGCGGACCTGCGGGCCGGCCTGACAACACCCTCCGAACTGGTGGCTGAAGCGTTGGAGCGCGTCGATCAACTGGATGGCGACATCAAAGCTTTCGTGACCGTCATGCGCGACGAGGCGCTGGCCGACGCGGAGAAGGCCGAGCAGGAGCAGCGCACCGGCCTGTTTCGCAGCCCGCTGCATGGCATCCCCATCGGCGTGAAAGACCTGGTGGCCGTCAAGGGCGTGCGCCTGACGGCAGGTTCCCGTGTGCTGGCCGACAACATTGCGACCGAGGATGCAACAGTGGTCGAGCAATTGAGACGCGCCGGAGCCATCATCATTGGCAAGACCAATACCCACGAGTTCGCCTACGGCACCTATACACCGCCCACGCGCAATCCCTGGAACCTGGGGCGCATCCCTGGCGGCTCGAGCGGCGGCTCCGCAGCGGCTGTGACGGCGAGCATGTGCCTGGGAGCCATCGGCAGCGACACGGGCGGTTCGATCCGCATCCCGGCTGCCTGCTGCGGCATCACCGGACTCAAACCAACTTATGGGCGCGTCAGTTGCTACGGTGTGATACCGCTGAGCTGGTCGCTGGATCATGTGGGGCCAATGGCGCGCAGCGCGGAAGATTGTGCCTTGATCTTTGATGCCATCGCGCGCTACGACCCACGCGACCCCAACAGCGTCTCAGGTCCACCCGCGCAGGCCAGCGCATCCCTCATAGGTGGCGCAGAAGGACGCGGTCCGCTCTCGCTGCAAGGTATTACCCTGGGTATACCGCCGGAACCATTTGTAGCGCCACTCGATCCCGAAGTGCGCACAGCATGGCGCGCAGCCCTCACAGTGCTGCAAGAAGAGGGCACGCAGCTCATCGATGTCGATCTGCCGCGTCCAGCTATGACCACCTATCGCACCATCCAGCGTCCTGAAGCCACGCTGGCGCATATGCAAAACGGCTGGTTTCCCGCGCGCAGCAAAGACTACACTGAACCGACACGTGAAAGCCTGCTCAAGGGTCAGCAGGTTCCGGCCATCGATTACTTGCAGGCGCAGCAGGAACGCCGCCAATTTTCAAGCACGCTGCGCAGCGTAATGCAGCGTGTCAATGCGCTCATACTGCCCACCATTCCAGTTCCCGCCTTTCCCGTCGAGCTGAGCTATCAGGATATGCTTATCGATGGCATCGTCGAAAACTCAGGGGAGGCACTACTGCGACTCAACTTGCCCTTTAACCTGGCCGGGCTGCCGTCCATCTCGCTTCCCTGTGGCTTCTCGACTGATGGGCTGCCCCTGGGCTTACAGATTGCAGGCAAACCATTCGAGGAAGCCATGATCCTGCGTATCGCGCATGCCTACCAACAATTGACCGACTGGCATCGCAGAGAGATAGATAAAGAATAAAAAACAGGCGTTCGTTAATGGACGCCTGTTCAGAGCAGCGAGAGAGGAGTAGTTTATTTACCCTTCAAAATCGTAGCGATCTGGTGTGCATCGCTGCCAGCCTGGTGCAGGGCAGTATGGATGGTCTTTTCGGCAGTGGTCAGGCTGCTCAGGCTACTTTGATACGCTGAACGGTTGTAGTTGAAGTTTGATGGTGTGAGCGCCGGGAAGTCGGACTGCGCCAGGTCGAACTGCGACTCGGCAGTGGTCAACTGCGCGATATAGTCATTGTACAAAGTATTCAATTGCCCCTGCTCGCTGGGCGGCGCGTTCTGGATAGCCTGCTTGATTTGCCCGCTCAAGCCGCGCAGTCTGGCGTCAACATTTACTGCCACATCCAGGTAGAGGCGGCGATAGTCACGCGGCAATACCACTGCATAGATGCGGAACTGCAGGAAAATGTTCATGTCATCCTGGCGCGCTGCGGCAGCGTTAGTTTCGGCATCAAGTTTCGACTTAAGAGAAGCCAGGCCGCTCTCGTTGGTGCTGACATCGGCCTGGAGCGCATTTGCCTGGTCAGACGTAATCAACTTCTGGCTCAAGCGTTCCGCCACCCTGTTTCCCAGGTTAGTCAACGAGGTCTGACGTTGGGCGATAAACTGGTCGCCCGCCGTGATAAAGCATTGTAAATCGGTTGAAGCGCATGGCTTAGTTGTGGGGGTGGCCGCGAAAGCGGTCGCAGGAATAAGCGCGCCGAGCGCGAGCACGCCGAGAATACCAATAGCCGCAAAACGTTTTGGCACATGCCGGAATGTTGTGAGAAATTTCAAGATGATAGTTCCTTTCATGATAATCAAATTTTTATGAGAGTCGCGCATGGATATTGGTTAGAAAAGAGGAACCTGGCGCATTACGGTTGCCCGCCATCCTGGGAAGCGCCCGCGTCAGCATTGTTGACATCGTTCTGCGACCCATCGAGCTGGCGCAGCAGACCCTGGATTTGCTGGTCGGTGTTCTGAACCCCGCTGCTGGTATTCTGCGATCCAGAGGTCCGGGCGCGATAAATCGGGCTCCTACCCTGTTGTGTATTCGCCGGATTGCTGGCCGGAGCGCCGGAATTAGCCGCATTGGCCGGCGAGCCGCAGGCAGAGAGCACAAGTGACAACACCAGCGCGGCAGCCGCCAGTAACATCAGACATTGTTGGC
>Ga0209167_10002138_pt1 | contig 10914 bp, 8 predicted proteins | sample Coa_R1_9_FD_187154 | JGI IMG/M metagenome (GOLD analysis project Ga0209167, IMG submission 187154) | Surface soil microbial communities from Centralia Pennsylvania, which are recovering from an underground coalmine fire - Coalmine... | ecosystem: Environmental > Terrestrial > Soil > Unclassified...
TGTCCCGAGACATGGACCAGCGCGGTGCGGTCGGTGACGACCTCGACGCCCTGCGCGATAAGGCCGTTGATGATCTTGCTGACCGCTTTCTCGTTGCCCGGGATCGGACGCGAGGAGAAGACCGCCATGTCGCCCGGGGTAAGCGAAGCGGCGGGATGTTCGTCTTCCGCGATGCGCGCCATCGCGGCGCGCGGCTCGCCCTGGCTGCCGGTCGCCAGCGCGAGAATCTTATCGCGCGGCAGCCGGTCGAAATGATCCATGCCGAGGAAGGCCGGCACGCCGTTGAGATAGCCGCATTCGCGAGCGACCGCGACGACCCGCTCCATCGCGCGGCCCATGACGACGACTTGGCGCCCATTGGCGAAGGCCGCCTCGGCGGCGGAGCGTAGGCGCGCGACGTTCGACGCAAATGAAGTGACGATGACGCGCCCGCTCGCTCGCGCAACCAATGCGACGAGCGTTTTGGCGACATCCGCCTCGGAGGGGCTTTCGCCTTCGCGAAGCACGTTTGTCGAATCGCAGACCAGCGCGAGCACGCCTTCATCGCCCAGCGCCCTCAATCGCGCCTCATCGGTGGCGAGGCCGACGAGCGGCGTCGGATCGATCTTCCAGTCTCCGGTATGGATGACGAGCCCGGCCTCGCAGCGGATCGCCAAAGCGCAGCTTTCCGGAATCGAATGAGCGACGGGAATGAACTCGACGTCGAAAGGCGGGATCGCGACACGCCCGCCCTGGTCGATCACGTCAACCGGTATGTCTGGCGCGCCGGGCTCGGAAAGTCGACGCGCCTCGAGCAGGCCGGCGGCGAACCGCGTCGCATAGACGCGGACGCCGAGCCGCGGCCAAAGATCGACGAGCGCGCCAATATGGTCCTCGTGAGCGTGCGTAATCATGATGCCAACGAGGTCGCGCTTGACCTTCTCGATGAAGCTGATGTCCGGCAAGATCAGTTCGACGCCGGGCAAATCTTCGCCGGCGAAAGCGACGCCGAGATCGACCATCAGCCATTTGCGTCGATGCGCCGGGCCGAAGCCATAGAGCGCAGAATTCATGCCGATCTCGCCGAGCCCGCCAAGGGCCGCGAAGACCAATTCGTTTTCCCGGCTCATGAAATCGCCGCTCCGCCAGCGCCGCAGGCTTCGCCCCTTGCGCCGCCGATCAAGGTCAGATCGCCCGCTTCGATGATTTCAAGGCGCTCCTCCCGGCGAAGCAGCAGGCGGCCCCGAGCGTCGAGCGCCTCGAACACGCCTTCGCGCACGCCGCCAAGATCGGTGATCCGGATCGGCTCGCCAAGGCCGATCGCGGCGTCGAGCCATGCGCTGCGGATCGCTGCGAAAGCTTCGCCCTGCCGCCATTCCGCGAGCGCTTCGGAAAAGCGCGGCGCAAGAGATGCGAAGACCTCATCGGGCGTCACGTCGCGGCCAAGCGCGCGAGAGAGATCAACGGTTGGGTAGCCGGCCGGCGGGGCGACGAGACAATTGACGCCGATCCCGATGATGTAGGCGAAACGTCCGTCGGACAGCGCGACGCCTTCAGCGAGCAGACCCGCCGCCTTGGCGCCGCGCCAAAGGAGATCATTCGGCCATTTGAGCCGGAAATCGCGGCCGCCGAGATCGCCGATCGCGCGATGCAAGGCAAGCCCGGCGACAAATCCGATCTCCGCGCCTTTGGCGATCGGGGCAGGATCGATCATGAGCGCGCTGGCGTAGAGATTGCCGGGCGGCGAAGCCCAGATTCGCCCGCGCCGGCCCCTGCCCGCGCTCTGCTCTTCGGCAATGATCCAGAGCCGGCCTGGGTCTCCCGCAAGCCCACGCGAGCGCGCTTCGTCATTCGTCGAGCCGACCTTGGCGCGGCGTTCGACGCGCCAGCCCGTCCGCGATGGCGCCTGGCCGGCTGGGTTGTTCAAAACAGCGACTTTGCCGCCGCCATGGCGGCGTTGGTCAAGGGCGCGGGCACGATCGAATAGAAGATGACGATCGCCGTCGAGAGTGCAAGAACGACGCGCGTCGCGAGGCCAGATTGGTCAAAGGCGCGGGACGGCTCGTCGAAATAGATAATCTTGACGATGCGCAAATAGTAGAAAGCGCCGACCACGCTGCAAAGAACGCCGATCACCGCGAGGGCGAAGAGATTGGCCTCGATGGCCGCGGCGAAGACATAGAATTTGGCGAAGAATCCGGCGAGCGGCGGAACGCCGGCGAGCGAGAACATCATCGCGGCGAGGAAAAAGGCCATCGGCCCGTTGGTGCGGGCGAGACCGGCGAGATCGCCGATGTCCTCGACATATTGGCCGCCGCGCTGCATGGAGAGGATGGCGGCGAAGGTCCCGAGCGTCATCGCGAGATAGATGGACATGTAGATGACGACGCCATGCACCCCATTCGCCGTTCCGGCCGCAAGGCCGACCAGCGCGAAGCCCATATGGCCGATCGACGAATAGGCCATCAGCCGCTTGAAGTTGGTCTGGCCGATCGCGGCGAAAGCGCCAAGCGCCATCGAAGCGATCGAGATGAAGATGATGATCTGACGCCACTCGCCCAAAATGCCGGGAAAGGCGGTGATGACGACGCGAACCAGCACCGCCATCGCCGCCACCTTCGGGGCCGAGGCGAAGAAGGCGGTGACCGGCGTCGGCGCGCCCTCATAGACATCGGGCGTCCACATATGGAACGGCACCGCCGAAATCTTGAACGCGAGTCCAGCCAGCAGGAAGACGAGACCGAATACAAGCCCGATGCTCGCCTGCCCTTTCACCGCCGCGGCCACGCCGGCGAAAGACACAGTCCCTGCGAAACCATAAACCAATGAAGCGCCGTAGAGCAGCATGCCTGACGACAGCGCGCCGAGAACGAAATACTTCAGGCCCGCCTCGGAGGCGCGCAGGTTGTCGCGATGATAGGCCGCAACGACATAGAGCGAGAGGCTCATCAGCTCGAGGCCAAGATAGAGCGCGATGAAGTCGGTCGCCGAAATCAGCATCATCATGCCGAGCGTCGCCAGCAAAATCAGGATCGGGAATTCGAATCCGGCGATCTTCTCGCGCCGCATGAATTCGACCGACAGAAGCAGCGTGACCAGCGAGCCGATCAACGACAACGCCTTCATGAAGCGGCTGAATGCGTCATCCGTGAAGGCGCCGAAGAACGTGACCGCCTTGGCGCCGTGATGGGCAAGGAGCAGGACCAGCGCGACGCCAAGAAGCGCCACGGCGATCTCGGTCACCAGCCAGACCGACCTTTCGCCCCGCCAGGCGCCGAGCAGCACCAGAACGAGAACGCCGGCGGCCAGTATGGCTTCCGGGAGCACCGTCGGCAGCGAAAAGGCGGTGGCGGTCATTGCGAGAACGTCCTCAAAGTCCGGCTGTTTTGGTCACCGAAAGCGCCTGGTCGAACCCTTTGATCAAGGCGTCGACCGAAGCGGCGCTGGCGTCGATGACCGGTTGTGGATGCACCCCGTAGTAGATCGTCAGCAGCACAAGCGGCGTCAATATCGCGATCTCGCGAACCGAAAGATCGGCGATCGTCATCAGATTGGCTTTTTCGATCACCCCGAAAATGATCCGCCGATAGAGGTAAAGCGCGTAAGCCGCCGAAAGAATGACGCCGGTCGTCGCAAAAAACGCGACCCAGGTGTTGACCTGGAACGTCCCGATAAGGGTGAGGAATTCGCCGATGAAGCCGGACGTGCCCGGCAAGCCGACATTGGCCAGCGTGAAGATCATGAACGCCACCGCATAGCGCGGCATGCGCTGCACCAAGCCGCCATAGGCCGAAATCTCACGCGTGTGCATGCGGTCATAGACCACGCCGACGCAGAGGAACAGCGCGCCCGAAACTAGGCCATGCGAGACCATCTGGAAAATCGCGCCTTGAACGCCCTGGGTGGTCATTGCGAAGAGGCCCATGGTCACGAAGCCCATGTGAGCGACGGACGAATAAGCGATCAGCTTCTTCATGTCCTCCTGAACCAGCGCGACGAGCGAGGTGTAGATGATCGCGATGATCGATAGCGCATAGATCAAAGGCGCAAAATATTGCGACGCGTCGGGAAACATCGGCAGCGAGAAGCGGATGAAGCCGTAACCGCCCATCTTCAGAAGAATGCCGGCGAGGATCACCGAGCCGGCGGTCGGCGCCTCGACATGCGCGTCCGGCAGCCAGGTATGGACCGGCCACATCGGCATCTTGACCGCGAAGGAGGCGAAGAAGGCGATCCACAGCCATTTCTGCATGCTCGCCGGGAAGTCGGTATGCAGAAGAACCGTGATGTCGGTCGTCTTGGCCGTCCAATACATCGCCATGATGGCGAGAAGCATCAAAAGCGAGCCGAGCAGCGTATAGAGGAAGAACTTGAACGCCGCATAGACGCGCCGCTTGCCGCCCCAGACGCCGATGATCAGGAACATCGGTATGAGGCCGCCTTCGAAGAAGAGATAGAAAAGGATGAGATCGAGCGCGACGAAGACGCCGATCATCAGCGTCTCCAGCACCAAGAAGGCGATCATATATTCGGCGACGCGCTTGTCGATCGATTGCCAGGACGCCGCAATGCAGAGCGGCATCAGGAACGTCGTCAAAAGGACGAAGGGCATCGACATGCCGTCGACGCCGAGCTTGTAGGAAATCGCCGCGGAAAACCAGGCCTTCTGCTCGACGAGCTGGAAGCCGGGATTGGCCGGATTAAAATCGTACCAGGCGACGAGCGACAAAGCGAAAGTGATGATCGTCGTCCACAGCGCGATCCAACGAATGTTGTTGACCGTCGCTTCGTCGTCGCCGCGCAAGACCAGGATCGCCAACGAGCCGATCAGCGGCAGGATAAGGAGCCCGGAGAGGATGCCGAAGCCGAACATCAGCGGACCCCTCCGAAGAGATACCATGTCGCGAGGGCCGCGACGCCGATCAGCATCGCGAAGGCGTAGTGATAGATGTAGCCGCTCTGCAGGCGAACGACATTGCGCGTCACGTCGAGCACGCGGGCCGAGACGCCGTCAGGGCCAAAGCCGTCGATCACAAAGCCGTCGCCGCCCCGCCAGAACAGCCGGCCGAGCCAAAACGCGGGCCTGACGAAGATCAGGTCGTAGAGCTCATCGAAATACCACTTGTTGAGCAGGAAGCGGTAGAGGATCGGATTGGCCTCGGCGAGCCGGCGCGGCGTCTCCGGCGCGACGATATACATGTAGTAGGAGACGCCGAGGCCGATCAACATCGCCAAGGTCGGCGACAGGCTGACGAGCCACGGCGCCCGCTCCATGTCTTCGAGAATGTGATTGTCCTTGGCGAGGAACAAGGCGCCGTTCCAGAAACTCTCAAAGCCGCCGCCGATGAACAGATAACGAAAGGCGACGCCGGCGATGATCGCCCCGAGCGCGAGCGCGGCGAGCGGTATGAGCATCACGGACGGCGATTCATGCGCGGCGTGATGGTCATCATGGCCATGGTCGTGGTGATCAGCGTGGCTATGGGCGTGGTCGTCGCCTTCGTCGCCATGCGCGGCGGCGCCGACATAATCGGCGATCGAATGACGCTGGCCGAAGAAGGTCATGAAGATGAGGCGCCACGAGTAGAAGGAGGTGAAGCCGGCGGCGATCACGACGCAGAGAAAGGCGTAGACGGCGCCCGGCCGATCGGACATGTACGTCGCCTCGATGATTGCATCCTTGGAGACGTAGCCGGCGAAGCCGATGCCTGTGAAAGGCACGCCGACGCCGGTCAGGGACAGCGTGCCGATCACCATCATCCAGAAGGTGACGGGAATCTCGGTGCGGAGGCCCCCCATGTTGCGCATATCCTGCTCGTGATGCATCGCGGTGATGACCGAGCCCGCGCCAAGGAACAAAAGCGCCTTGAAGAAGGCATGAGTGAAGAGATGGAAGATGCCCAGGCTGTAGCCGCCGACGCCGAGGCCGACGAACATGTAGCCGAGCTGCGAGCAGGTCGAATAGGCGATCACCCGCTTGATGTCGTTCTGCACCAGGCCGACGGTCGCAGCGAAGAAAGCGGTCGTCGCGCCGACGACGGTGACAACGCTGAGCGCGACTGGGGCAAGGTCGAACAAAGGCGAGAGGCGCGCCACCATGAAGACGCCGGCGGTCACCATGGTCGCGGCGTGGATCAAGGCGGAGACCGGCGTCGGGCCTTCCATCGCGTCCGGCAGCCAGGTGTGCAGCAGGAACTGCGCCGACTTGCCCATCGCCCCCATGAAGAGCAGCAGGCAGGCGAGCGTCAGCGCGTCCCAATCTGCGCCGAAGACGTGGACGCTTTTGCCGGCGAGGCCCGGCGCGGCGGCGAAGATCGCGTCGAAACTCACCGAGCTGGTCAGCGCAAAGACCAGGAATATGCCAAGCGCAAACCCGAAGTCGCCGATGCGGTTGACCACGAAAGCCTTGATGGCGGCGGCGTTGGCGGAAGGCCGCTCGTACCAGAAGCCGATCAGCAGGTAGGAGGCGAGGCCGACCCCTTCCCAACCGAAGAACATCTGCACGAGATTATCCGCCGTCACCAGCATCAGCATGGCGAAGGTGAACAGCGACAGGAAGGCGAAGAAGCGCGGCCGGCTCTTATCCTCGGCCATGTAGCCGATCGAATAGAGATGAACGAGGAACGAGACGTTGGTGACGACGACCAGCATCACCGCGGTCAATGTGTCGATGCGCAAGGCCCAGGCGGCGGCGAGCTTGCCCGAGGTGAACCAGTTGGCGACGGGGACGACCAGCGCATGAGCCCCTTCGCCCGCAAAACCGATTTGGGCGAAACTGACCCAGGCGAGAACGGCGGTTAGGCCGAGCAGGCCCGTCGTGACGATCTCGGAAGGCCGCGCGCCGATCTGATCGCCGACAAGCCCGGCGATCAGGAAGCCGACGAGCGGCGCAAAGACAATCAGGTCATACATAAGGCGCCCGCCTAGCCCTTCAGCGCGTTGATGTCTTCAACCGCGATCGAGCCGCGGTTGCGATAATAGGTGACGAGGACGGCGAGCCCAATCGCCGCCTCGGCCGCGGCGACGGTCAAGACGAACAACGCATAGACTTGGCCGGTGAGGTCCCCGAAAGCCGTCGAGAAGGCGACGAGGTTGATGTTCACCGCGAGCAGGATCAATTCGATCGACATCAGAATGACGATGATGTTCTTGCGGTTAATGATGATCCCGGCGACGCCGATGGTGAACAGCAGCGCCGCCAGCGTCAGGTAGTGGGTAAGACCAATAGTCATGACGAAGCGGGCTCCCTAGATGCCGACCCGCGAGGGGACTTTGCGTATTTCAACCGCGCTCGCCGGATTGCGCGCGACCTGATCGGCGATCCTCTGGCGTTTCACGCCGACGCGGTGGCGAAGCGTCAGCACGATCGCGCCAATCATCGCGGTCAATAGGATCAAGCCGGCCGCCTGGAAGAAGAAGAAATATTGGGTGTAGAGCACGCGGCCGAGCGCCGCGGTGTTGGAGACGGCGGCCGGCGGCGCGGCGGGCGCGGCCGCGTCGGGCGAACGCGACCAGCCGACCGCGACATAGCCAAGCTCCAACGCCACAAAAAAGGCGATCAAGCCGCCAATCGGCAGATATTGCAAAAAGCCCTGCTTGAGCTCGGCGAAATCAACGTCGAGCATCATCACCACGAACAGGAACAGCACCGCCACGGCGCCGACATAGACCACGATCAAGATCATGCCGAGGAACTCGGCGCCCATCAGGAGGAAAAGGCCGGCGGCGTTGACGAAGGCGAGGATCAGGAACAGCACCGAGTGAACGGGATTGCGGGCGAGGATCACCGCCAGCGCCGAGAGGATCAGCACCGCCGAGAAAAGCCAGAAGAAAATCGCGTCGGCTTGCATTCTTTCTTTCCTATCCCCCGCGGGCGCGAACCCCTCGCCCTAACCCTCTCCCGCAAGCGGGAGAGGGGGCGCGTCGGCGCCCCGTCCAATTGCCTACTCGCACCCCTTCTCCCGCTTGCGGGAGAAGGTGGCCCGAAAGGCCGGATGAGGGTGAGGCGCAATCTTCCTACCCTCACCCTAACCCTCTCCCGCAAGCGGGAGAGGGGATATTTCAGCGTCGGTCCACCGGCCGCGCTATCGGTACGGCGCGTCCATTGCGATGTTGCGCGCAATCTCCCGCTCCCAACGCGCGCCATTGGCGAGCAGCCGGTCCTTGTCGTAGTACAATTCTTCTCGAGTCTCGGCCGCAAATTCGAAATTCGGTCCCTCGACGATCGCATCGACCGGGCAAGCCTCCTGACACATGCCGCAATAGATGCATTTGACCATGTCGATGTCATAGCGCGTGGTGCGCCTTGTGCCGTCGTTGCGGCGGGGGCCGGCTTCAATGGTGATCGCCTGGGCCGGACAAATCGCCTCGCAGAGCTTGCAGGCGATGCAGCGCTCCTCGCCGTTGGGATAACGACGAAGCGCATGCTCGCCGCGAAAGCGCGGGCTAAGCGGGCCTTTCTCATGCGGATAGTTCAGCGTCGCCTTGGGCTTGAAGAAATAGCGCATCGACAACGCGACGGCGGCGAGGAACTCGCCGAGGAACAGCGAGCGCGCGGCCTGGTCCAGTCTCAACGACATGGCTTATCCTTCACGAATGCGCGCCCCAGCCGGTAACCTCCAGCACGCCGGCGACGACCACGACCATGACGAGCGTGATCGGCAGAAAGACCTTCCAGCCGAGCCGCATCAATTGGTCGTAGCGGTAACGCGGCACGAAGGCCTTGACCAAGGCGAACATGAAAAAGACGAAACAGACCTTCGCCACGAACCATATGACGCCGGGGATCCAGGTGAAGGGGACGAAGGGGATCGGCGACAGCCATCCGCCGAGGAACAGGATCGTCGTCATCGCGCACATCGTGAGGATGGCGATATATTCCCCGAGGAAGAAGAGGAGGAATGGCGTCGCCGAATATTCGACGGCGTAGCCGGCGACGAGCTCGGATTCAGCCTCGACGAGATCGAACGGCGGGCGGTTCGTCTCGGCCATGGCCGAGACGAAGAAGATCACGAACATCGGCAAGAGCGGCAGCCAGTACCAGCCGAACAGACCGAAGCGCGTATCCTGCGCGCGTACGATGTCGCTGAGATTAAGCGAGCCGGCGCAGAGGAGCACGGTGATCAGAACGAAGCCGATCGAGACTTCGTAGGAGACCATCTGCGCGGCCGATCGCAAGGCGGAGAGGAACGGATATTTCGAATTCGACGCCCAGCCTGCCATGATGATCCCATAGACGCCGAGCGAAGAAATCGCGAAGAGATAGAGAACGCCGACATTGATGTCGCCGATCGCCCAGCCGTCGGCGAGCGGTATCACCGCCCAGGCCGACAAGGCGAGCACCGCCGTCACCAGCGGCGCCAAGAGAAAGACGCCTTTGTTGGCGCCGGCCGGAACCAGCGGCTCCTTGAAGACGAATTTGAACAGATCGGCGAAACTTTGCAGCAGGCCCCAGGGCCCGACCACGTTCGGACCGCGCCTCAGCTGCACAGCCGCCCAGATTTTGCGGTCGGCGTAGAGAATATAGGCCGTGAAGATCAGCAGCGCGACGAGCAGCACGACGCTTTTCACCGCGGCGATGAAGATTGGCCAGATGAAGCCGGTGTCGTCCATTTAGGGCTACTCCGCGGCCTTGAGCGAGCGCGCCCTGGCCAAAGCCGAACATTCGGCCATGACTTTGGATGCCCGGGCAATCGGGTTGGTCAAGTAGAAGTCCTCGATCGGCGAGACGAAAGGCGCCCTGTCAATCGCGCCGCCAAGCTTGGCGAGATCGGCGAAGCCGGTCGCGTCAGCCGGCGAGATTTCGTCGAGCTTGGCAAGATGCGGATGGGCGGCGTTCACCGCTGCGCGCAATTGGGTCAAAGAATCGAAGGGCAGCTTGGCGCCGAGCGGCTCCGAGAGGGCGCGCAGGATCGCCCAATCCTCGCGGGCTTGGCCCGGCGGAAATGTCGCGCGATCAGCGAATTGCGGCCGCCCTTCGGTGTTGACATAGACGCCTGTCTTTTCCGGATAGGCCGCGCCCGGCAAGATAACGTCGGCGCGATGCGCGCCGCGATCGCCATGCGCGCCAATATAGACGACGAAAGCGCCCGGCTCGACGTCGATCTCGTCCGCGCCGAGATTGAACAGGAGATCCAGCGCGCCGGCCTTGGCCATTGCGATGGCGGTCAGGCCTCCCTGCCCCGGCGTAAAGCCGATATCGAGGGCGCCGACGCGAGCGGCCGCGCTGTGAAGGACGTTGAAGCCGTTCCAGCCGTCCTTGACGACGCCGAGCGACAGCGCGGCCTTGGCTGCCAGCGAGAGAACGGCTACGCCGTCCGGCCGCGCGACGGCGCCGTCGCCGAGAATGAACATCGGCTTGGTCTTGTTGGCGGGCGGGTGGTCGGCGAACTCAACGAGGGATTCCGGGCCGGCGCCGAGGTAGTTGTATGGATAGGTCAGGTCGGCCTTTCCGCCGACGACGCCGATCAGGCAATCGCCTCTTGTCCAGCGCTTGCGGATTCGCGCGTTGAGCACGGGCGCCTCGAGCCGCGGGTTCGAGCCGACGATCATGATCGCGTCGGCCTGGTCAATGCCGGCGATTGTCGAATTGAACAGGTACGAGGCGCGGCCGAATTTCGGGTCGAGCGCCGAGCCGTCCTGCCGGCAATCGATATTGACGACGCCAAGCTTCCCCATCAGCGCTTTCAGCGCGAACATTTCCTCGACATTGCAAAGATCGCCGGCGATAGCCCCGATGCGCTCCGGCTTTATGGCCTTGGCTTTGGCGGTTATGGCGGCGAAAGCCTCGGGCCATGTCGCGGGCGATAATTTGCCGCCTTTGCGGATAAACGGCCGATCGAGGCGTTGCGTCTTCAACCCGTCGACATGATGACGGGTCTTGTCGGAAATCCATTCTTCATTGATCGCCTCATTGACGCGCGGCAGGACGCGCAT
>Ga0209167_10002139_pt1 | contig 10911 bp, 10 predicted proteins | sample Coa_R1_9_FD_187154 | JGI IMG/M metagenome (GOLD analysis project Ga0209167, IMG submission 187154) | Surface soil microbial communities from Centralia Pennsylvania, which are recovering from an underground coalmine fire - Coalmine... | ecosystem: Environmental > Terrestrial > Soil >...
AGGAGCAGGCGCTCATGGGTGTCGGCGATCCGCCTCAGCGACCAGCAAAGATCTAATCGTCGCGTCTTGCCGAGCCTATCCGCGCGACGTCAAGACGGCCTCTAAACGACGCTTACGGCTTTCCAGCAGCTTGCAATCGATCTTCCCGGAACCCAAGAGTATCTGAAAGTCGTTTGCCGGCGGCGACTCACCCGGATGCCACGTTACGACGTCGTGATCGGACAAACGGGCGGCCAGATGCTCGAACTCTGACGCTGCGTACGCACTTTCATCGTGCAGAACGGCGATCTTCATCGCATCCTCCCCTCTGACTTGACCTTACCGCCTCTTACCCGGAAACCCGCGGGAAATGCCGCGGGCTAGTACGTTTGCCCTTGAAGCGCAAACGAGAGCCGACCTCCCGCGGAACCGTATGCGAGGTCGAAACGGAGGTAGTTGCGGAAGATAATGCCGACTCCGGAGTCGGCGTGCCATTGAAACGCCGGCCCCGCAAAGGCTTCCGTTCCGCCACGCACGCGACTCGCCGCAGTCTCGGTGAAGAACGCGAACTTGAAGACCTGCGGTAGCGCGTCGTTGAGCCGGAACTCCGCGGTCGCTTGCTGTGCGTCCGTGCCGCAGAACGCCTTGGGATAGGCGCGCACGTAGGCGCACACCAAGAAGCTATCCGGTACGACGCCTCCGGTGCGCGATTCGGCGCCGTGCAGCACGAGCGTCGACTTGCCGACCGCAACGTACTGCGCGATATCCGCGAGGTAGGATTGATACTCGCTGGTCGAACCTAGCCAGCCCAGGGCGTCAAAGGCTTCGAGCCGGTACTGGGTATGGCAATAGGGCGGATACCACTGCGACGACGCAACGGGGCACGCGTGCGAGTAGCCTGCCTCGAGGACCGTGAGATGCGCCGGCGATTTGCTGGTTTGAAAGACGTACGGGGAGACGATGCCCGTTGATTGCGCCGTGGTCGACCGAGTCTCGCGAACGCCGACTTCGAACTGAGTTCCGTTCGTCGCGCCGTGCAGGAGAGCGGCCTCGTATCCGGTGTTCCAGCTGTAGATGTTAATCGCAAGCGGTTGACTCGCTCGGAACACGCCACGCCCACCGAACGTATCGACGATGAGGTCCGTCTCGGTGCCCTTGACCGGATTGACCGCTAGCGGTGAGGTGTATAAGACGCGAACGAGGTTTGCGCGGCGGCTGAGTTGGCTGTAGCTGGAGAACGTCGAGCCGCGGCTGTCGACCGGGGCCGACGTGACGATGTAGCCGATGCCCTGAATCGGAGCCGTCAAGGGTTGGTCGGCGTAAAAGGGATGGTCGGTGGGCTTTAGCAGTTTCGCCATGACGATCCAGTGAAGCGTAGCCGTCTTCTTGGCGCTCCCTTCTCTGATGACGAGCCTCGGGATGAATCCGGGCAGTCTGCGGAGGTTTGTGAAATCGCGATTGACGCCCGATTGATCGAGCAGCGAGCCCCTGCGAAGCGAAAGGTAACGGCGAACCACGCTCGGGGACGTCTGGCCATAGGTCTCGATCGTGACGTCCTCGATCTGCGCGCCGGCTATCGCGGCCGAGACCTTTGGTGGCGCAACGGGGGCGTTGGCCAGTGCCGGCAACGGCAGAAACAGGCATCCCGACAGCAGCACAAGGAGGTAAAAACGCATTTCAAAACCGAGACCCAATTCGGCACGAGCCAGTTTCGCGGCCCCAATCCGAAGACTGGAGTGAACGAAGACGCCGGCCCGCCGAGGCGGGCCAGCCGATCCTGAGCGCTTCTTAGGTCATGTTACCGCGGATCTTGTTGTTGAAGCTGCCGCGCTTCACCGCGATGGGACGCCGCGTATTTGGAAGTGCGCTCTTGCCGTGCCCGTTCAGACCGATCCAGTTGGCGATCACCGACGTATAGCTGCTGCCGGCATCCAACGTCACGCCGTTGCCGACGTTGCCGCTGATGAGGTTTAGTTTCGGCTCCTTCGGATCGGTAGTCTTGCCGCCGATGCGATTGCGAGCGGCGTAAGCTCCGACGTAGATGCCGCCTTGCTGGTTTGGAAGTGCGAAGGCGCCCAGCACGTCGGTGCCGATGAAGTTATGCACGACGTCGTTGTCGTGAGCGCCATCCATGATCGCGAGACCATAGGCAAGGTTGCCTCCGAAGGTGTTCTGCGGAATGACCGAGCGGTAGAAATCGCCGATGACGTTGTCGTGGGCGTTGCCGCCGATCAGGACGCCGTCGCCGCCGTTGGGGAGCAGGCTATTGCCCTTGGTGCTCAGCCCGACGATGTCCGGTCCCACCGTCACCCCCGATGCATTTCCCGCAATCTCGATGCCGTTGTTGATGTTGCCCGAGAAAACGTTCGTGCGCACCGTCTGGCTGCCGCCCGTCGACGTGATCAGCAGGCCGTCGTTGCCGTTCGGGGCGGCGCCCTTGAAGGCCAGCAGTCCGCCAAACGTGTTGAACGTGATAAAGCCCGCGGCGGTCCCGGCGACTTCGATGCCGTTGCGAATGTTGCCCGCCGAAACGTTGCCGAGTGGAATGACGCCGCCGACTTGCGTCTTCTGCGAGGATCCATCGATCAGAATACCGTCGGCGTAGTTGGCGATAACCGTCGAGTTGTTCGCGCCGATCCCGAAGAAGTTGCCCTGAACGATGACGCCATTGGAGTCGTAGACGCGCAGGCCGTTCCCGTGATTGCCGCTGAGGACATTGTAGTAGACGAACGGGTTATTGACGAACTTACAGCCCGCAAGGGTGTTATCGTTGGAGCTAAGGATGCGCACGCCGTCGCCGGCGTTGGGGATGGCGGCGTCACCGTCTTGCGTCGTGCCGACGAAATTTCCGTTGAGCACGTTCTCTTGCGAAGCGCCGTCGATCAGGATACCGTTCGCGCCGTTGCCGGAGACGAGATTTCCGTCGGGCGGCACGACGAAGACCGGCTGCGTCGTTCCTTTGCTGCCGGTCGGATTGTTTGCTTTGTGCGTCGCACTGTCGACGAAACGGGTACCGCCGATTTCGTTGTCGTTCGACGCGGCGGTGAGCCAGATACCGTTGGCGCCGTTGGCTATCGCGACCTTACCGCTGACGTTGGTGCCGATGCGATTGGCGGCGATGACGTCGCCCGACGAGCCGTGAAGACTGATGCCATTGCCGGCGTTAGCGGAGATGACGTTCGCCACGGCGCCCGATGCCCCGGACGGGTTCAAACCGATCCGGTCTTTTGACGATTGCGCCGATACGTAGATACCGTCACCGTCGTTGCCCAGTTCGGCGCCCTTCAAGTCCAGGCCGATGTAGTTGCGATTGAGCGTAATAGAACCGGCGTCGAGAGTAATGCCGTTACCCTTGGCCCCGCCGATCGCGATTCCAAGGAGTTTCGAACCGTTCGAGCCGCGAGCGAAGATCAGACCGGCCGCGCCGTTGGCGTTGATTTCGACGGTAGGCCGGCCCGCATAATCCGGCGCCGAGGCGCCGTCGATCGTAACGGGAACCCGGAGAACGGGAAGGTCGCTCGCGAGCGTTATCGTGCCCTTTACCGAAAATGAGATAATCGCGTGAGCCGCGTGGCTTGCGTTGACGCCGGAAATCGCGGCGCGCAGCGAGCCGGTGCCGGCGTCGTTCACGTTGGTCACCGTTACAGTGGCAGCGGGACGCACCGCACCTCGCGGGACGTCCGCTTGCGAAGCGGTTCGACTTGCGGCCGCGCCCGGCGGCATCGCGCCGAATGACGAGCCGTGCGAAGCGCAGCCCGTCGATAACGACGCGGCGATCAACGTGCCAATGGACCCCACCAATACACGGCGGAGTCGCGGTAAACGACCTTCCATGGTAACTCCTCTAAGAAAGCGGCCTCAAAGGAGGCCGCTCTTGCCCGGATATAGTACTCTACGCCCGCCTGGTTACGCAATCCAATGGAGCAATACAGCGTTAATGCGCCAACAAGCCTTAACATATTTGAATCGCACGGTCGCGGCTCTGGCTTTCGTCGGAACACTTGCCGGATGTGCCGGCGCAGCAACGACACCTTCGACACCTTCGACAGCGTCGAATGCTCTGGGTTCTGACACCAAATGCCCATCCCAGAACGGGATTTCCGTGAGCCCGTGCGCCGTGACGCTGACGGCCGGCAAGCGCGCCGTTACCGTAACGACGAAGGGTCCTAAGGGAGGCCACTTTACCGTCAGGGATACGGGATGTACGTCAAGGCTGATCGCTACGATCAAGCGATTGCACAGCAGCTACGACATCATTGCGGGCGCTCACGGGAGGGGGCAGTGCGTCGCGAGCTTTATCGATTACGGTTCCTCGAAGAAGCGCCTCGGTGCGGCTAAAGTGATCATCGTGAACGACGTCGACAAGGCAGATAACTAGCACCGCGATCGAGTGCATTGAGTCTTACCTGGAAGGCGCCCATCTAGTCGGGCGCCTTCTCTCTGTTCCGCCAATCGCGAAACCGAATAAAGGCAAGCGCTCCATTCGATGGAAGAATTGCGAAACGCCCTGGAAATAATTTTAAGGTAATGCTTACTTGCGATGACGGCTATATGATGACCCTGGACGAGGCGCTGAACCATCACTTCGGATACAAGACGTTTCGTCCGCTGCAGCGCGAGATCGCGGAGGCAACGCTGGCGGGAGGCGACGTCGTGGCACTCCTGCCGACCGGCGGCGGAAAATCCCTCTGCTATCAGTTGCCGGCTCTGCTCGAGCCCGGGCTCACGCTGGTGATCTCGCCCCTGATCGCGTTGATGAAGGATCAAGTCGACTCGCTGGAAGCCAATGGTATCCCGGCAACCTTCCTCAACAGTTCGCTCGACCCGTCGGCGACCGCGACACGGCTTGCCGCGCTAGACCGTGGCGCGTACCGGCTGCTCTATGTCGCTCCGGAGCGCACCGTGATGTCGGGTTTTCTAGCCGGCTTGGCGCGCTGGAGCTTACGCCGCATCGCGGTCGACGAAGCGCATTGCGTCAGCGAGTGGGGACACGACTTTCGGCCCGAGTACCGCCAGATCGCATCGCTGCGCTCGCATTACCCCGCCGTTCCGATTCTTGCGCTTACCGCGACCGCCACCGGGCGCGTGCGCGACGACATCGAGCGCTTTCTCGAGCTGCGCAGGCCCCGCCGCTTCGTTGCAAGTTTCAACCGGCCGAATCTGCGCTACGCCGTCTTCGAAAAAACCGACGCGGTTAAGCAGCTACTCTCTTGGTGCACGGCCCGCGCCAACGAGAGCGGCATCGTCTACGTGCAGAGCCGTAACTCCGCAGAAGAGCTGGCGGCGAAGCTTTCCGCGGCCGGCATCTCTTCTCGACCCCTACCACGCCGGCCTCCCGCCGCTGCAGCGCGCTCGCCACCAGGAGCTATTCATCCGCGACGAGGTCCGCGTCATGTGTGCGACGATTGCCTTCGGCATGGGCATCGACAAGCCTAACGTGCGCTACGTCGTGCACTACGATCTGCCCAAGAATGTCGAGAGCTATTACCAGGAGACCGGGCGTGCCGGCCGCGACGGCCTCCCCAGCGATTGTGCGCTTTTTTTCAGCGGAGGCGATGCCGGGAAGCAGCGCCATTTCATCCGCCAAATAGAGAGTTCGCAGGAACGCGAAAAGGCGGAGCGCCTGTTGCGACAAATGCTCGATTTTGCAGGGACGACGCATTGCCGGCGACGTTACCTGTTACGCTATTTCGGCGAAGAGGCGGTTGCTCATGAGTGCGGCAACTGCGATAATTGCCTGCAACCCCCGGAGCAAGTCGACGGCACGCAGATCGCTCGAAAGCTGCTCTCATGCATCTATCGCGTGCGCGAGCACAGCGGATTCTCGAGCGGGGCGCACCACATCGTCGACGTGCTCTTGGGCAAGCGTACCGAGAAGGTCATCGCATGGGGACACGATCGTTTATCGACATTCGGAATCGGCGCCGAGCAGAATAAAAGTGAATGGATGGCTCTCCTCTCGGAGCTGATGCGGACCGGCTGCATCGAGCAGACCTCCGAACATCGTACCTTGTTCGTAACCGAGGAGGGATTGCGCGCGCTCAAAGAGCACCGTGCATTCGCTTTTGCCATGCCGCGCTTCGTCGCCAAGACCGAGAAGCGGCGCGGCCGTCGGCCTGGGGCACTCCCTGCGATCCATGACGATGCGCTGTTCGAGAGCCTGCGCGGGTTGCGCAAGCGGCTGGCAGACGATCAAGGCGTCCCGCCCTACGTCGTCTTTTCCGACGCAACCTTGCGCGAGATGTGCGCGCGCCAACCGGTGACGCTGCAGGCATTTCGACAGATCGGTGGTGTTGGCGACGTCAAACTCGAACGCTATGGCACCGCTTTTGTCGAAGCGATACGCTCGTTTGACGCGGACGGCGCGGCTCTTTCTCGTTACTCCGGTTCGATTGGTTCGGGCTTATCTCGAATCGATAGTCCAAGACTGACGTGATATTGTTCGTTCTTCGCAAGCGCCTCGACGATGTCGTCGCGATTACCGTGACCGGCCACGAGCTTTAGGAGCCGTTCGCGGCTCTCGCGCAAGTCCCGCGCGTAGCCTTCGAGCACCGCGCCGGGCGTGTCGTCGTGCGCCTCCGGCGGCCGGCTCACCCACCGTTCCATCGCCTCGTAGGCCGCCAGTCCACTCCGTTCGGCTTCTAGCAGCTCGACGCGGTATACGCTCATGACTCGCCCACAGGCGGCTCTACGGCTCCTGGTCGGTCGGATAGCGCGCAAAGTACGTTCGCTGGTGCGCGTAATCCAGGATTAGCCGGTAATCTTTTAGCACGTTGCGCCCGAGGATACCGTCGGTCTGGAGTTCTTGTCCGCGGCCGCCCGCAACCACGGTCGCGATCAGCGGCCCGAGCTGCATGCTGCCCGCCGAGGCCTGCGGCACGACGTACTGGGCCGCATCGAGCGGCACTCCGGCGATGAACGTCACCTGGGTTTCATCGAGCTGCTTGAGCTTTTCGCCGATATTATCGAAGACGTCCTCGTCAATGGTCGTGACGCGCGAGCCCAAATCGAGGACCAGCGTCGCACTTTGCTTCCCCAGACGCACGTCCAGCGACGGCGTGCCCGAATGCAGCGGCGTTTGCAGGACGGTCCAACGGCGATCCGTAGCCGGGGGCGGCGATTTCAGGAGCGTAACGCTCTGTTTGCGGAAGTCGATGGCGATCGGGCGGCTTCCGAGAAAGTCGCATCCCAGCAGGCCAACGACATGGACACCCTGTTCGATATAGTCGTGCTTCAGCACGGTGACGGCGACGTTCGTGGCATAGACCGGCCCAATGTCGAGACGAGGCAGAAGCGCGAACGAGTACTCGACGGGTCCACCTTTGGTTCCGGTATATTTATCGAATTCGCGGCCGCCGAGCCGCTGAATCAGATCGCGGTCGATCGTTATGTTTGAGGCACCGGTATCGAGCGCGAACCAGTACGGCGTCCCCTGGATATCCGCGCGAATGAGGATTCCGGTTTCCCCGAACATCGAGTTGAGCGTCGCGGGGAGAGGATACTGGGGAACGAAAGGCGTTTTCGATTGAGGAATGGCCAACAGGCGACGTGGGTCGCCGGGCAGGCGTTCTTGCTTCACCAAGCTCGTCTCGAAGGTTTGTGAGGAAAGACTGCTCGACGTCGCTGCGTGCGACGGGACGGGCTTCCCGCAGACGCCGATGTATCCCCAGTACCGACGGACTTCGACGGCGCGGTCGTAGTTCTGCGCGACGACGCGGCGTAAAAAGAACGTGCGGACGTCGAAGTATCGTTCCTGATCGATCCGTTCGTTAGGTCGAATCTGGAGCACGTATTCGTGCGGAGCTTTCGCGGTAATGCCCAAGATGCGAACCCGCGAGTCGGACCTGCGAAGCGCCGCCTTAAGCACGCGATCGAACGCGGTTGGCAGAACCGAATCGGGCAAGACGAGCCCGTTGGCGGTTCTTACCCACGAGCGGCCGGAGAATCGTCCGCGCTCGACTCGCAAGCCGTGGCTCTCGTCGACCAGGCGGTAATCGCCTAAGGTGGTCGAGCCGGCTGCTTCGTAGGCATCAGCAAGGAAGACGTCGCCGCCGTTTGAGACGGTGCGGTAACGGAAATGGTAGAGCCCCGGCGCGAGACATTTTCCCGCCTCGTCACGGTAGCGCGCAAGCAGCTGCTGCGGCGTGAGCGTCGTCGCAACGAGCCTCGGCAGGGCTGTCGAAACGGACCTCGGCGGGGCCGCGCACGCGTTCAAGCCGCCGGCGACCATAGCAAGAACGCCGAGGCGAAACCCTGAGCGAGGATTGAAGAGCATTCAGGGACCACGTTCGACGCGGTCTGGTCGCGTCTTGCAAGCCGATCACAGGCTCGAGGCGGCGGTCGCGATGAACGCCGCGACCTGTTGCGGTCGCGAAAGCATGACCACATGACTGGAGTCGAGCTCGAGCGTCCGCGCCTTGATTTTTCTGGCGAGGTCCCGCTCGAGGTTCGGATCGATCATGCGATCGTGTTTTGCAACGACGAACCATGAGGGTTTTGTCTTCCATGCCGCGGCCGTTACCTTGGTACTAAAACATGCAGCGGCAGCGACAGGAACCCGGCGGCATCGGCCTTTAGCCGGGCAATCCCGGGGGGGTGTCGGGTATCCTTGCGCCATCTCACTAAACGACTGTCCCGCATTCGGTGCAGCAGCGGCTACAAAGACAAGGCCCGCTACCATCGGATCCGTTCCTATCTGAGTGATCACGGCACCGGCCCAAGAATGACCGACGAGCAAGACGCGCCCGTGTTGAGCATCGATGGCGCGCTTCGTCGCCGCAACGTCATCCTTAAGCGACGTCAATGGATTCTGGCGGAACGACCTTCGACCAACTAGACCCGTCGGCAAAAGCGCCGTGGACGAGCACGATGTTCGTTACACCGCTCGAGCGGCCCGCGTCTCGGGCAGACCCTTTCGCGTCGAGCGCCGATGCCGCAAGCAGGGCAATCGTCACGCACGATTGCCCGCGTTGATTGCTTCCTTTTCGCACGCGTAAGCGCCGCGTTTCGTGCGCCCGTACCAACGATCGCCCTTGTAATAGTAAATGCCGTTTGCGGTGTTGAGCCAGACAACGGCACTTCCGCAATACCGCATCGGCCCGCGCCAGGAGGGCGCTTCGGCTCTAGCTGGTGAAGGCCGACTCAGCCGACTCATAGGGATGGCGCTCGCTGCTACCGCTAGAAAAACGCTTCTTTTCATGTCCGCCCTCGTTTCATTGCCCGAACGTAGCACGCCACGCGAGTGCTGTCAGGCCAGCGAAAGTGGGCAAAACGGCGGACGGGTCGCGGGAACCGGCGGCGGTGCGCTGTAACGGATTACCATGACGAGCGAGGCGAGTTCGACGTGGTCGCTTTCTCTGCGCATTGCTTTTCGGTTTGCATTCGCGTACTTCTTGCTCTACTGCGCGCCGTTTCCATTGTCGTCGATTCCCTACGCGGATCGCGCCGGCCAGTGGGTCGATGGATTCTGGCACGTAGTGGTGCCGTGGGTCGGAGCCCACGTGCTGCACCTTGCCCGGCCGATCACGATTTTCGAAAACGGCAGCGGCGACACGACTTACAACTGGGTTCAGGTTGGCTGCTTCCTGGTAACCGCAATCGTAGCGACGGTTCTTTGGTCGCTTCTCGATCGCAGGCGCACAAACTACGACCGCCTCTATCGCTGGTCGCGCCTCTACTTGAGATTATGGCTGGGATCGATTCTGTGCTCGTACGGAGCCAGTAAGGTTATTCAGTCACAGTTTCCGCCGCCGATGCTTTCCACGTTGATCGTGCCGTACGCGCAGCACTCACCGATGGGCCTGCTTTGGACGTTCATGGGAATGTCGAAGGCTTACAACGTCTTCGCCGGCTCCGCCGAAATGCTCGCTGGGATTCTTCTGCTCGTCCCGCGATTCACCACACTCGGCGCGCTCCTCTGCGTGGCCGTAATGAGCAACGTCTTTATGCTCAACATGAGTTACGACGTTCCGGTCAAGCTCTTTTCATTCCATCTCCTTGTTGCAGCGCTGATCCTTGCCGGTCCGGATCTGGCCAGTCTGGGCCGATTTTTCGTTTTGAAACGCGCCGAACGCCTGACGATCGATCGACCTTTCTTTTCAAACGGGCGTTTGAACCTCGCCGGCCTTATTTTGCAACTGCTGTTCGCTGCGTATCTCGTGGGCACCGACCTCTACTTCTCCGCGCAAGACCAGGTGGGACCGGCCGGCCGTTCACTGCTTTACGGCGTTTGGTCCGTCGACCACGCAGACGTCGATTGGCAACAGGTCGTCTTCGACGACTACGGCTACTTCGTAGTGCAGTCTCGCGAGGGAACGATGCGCTACTATTCCCAAAAAACCAACGCCGCGAAAGGGACGATAACGATTTCGAGCTACCGCGACCCTCACTTCAGCGGGGTTCTACGATTCGTCCAGATGCCGCCGAACCAGTTGCGCCTTTCGGGACGGCTCGGCGGCCGGCGAATCGTCGCGGCGCTGCATCGCGCCGATGAATCGAAGTTCCTGCTCTTACATCGCGGGTTTCATTGGATCAGCGAACATCCGTTCAATCGCTGACTTCTTTTCACTTACCACGAAATGAGTATCTTGCCGTTACTTACGCTGCCGCCGCCTTCGGAGTTGTTCTTGTGCGTTGCGCTCGCTTCGATCCACCCAGAGCCGCCACCGCCGCCGCCGGCACCACCGCCGCCACCGCCGCCGGTGTAGTAGGCACCACCGCCGCCACCGCCGCCGCCGCCACCGTAGTAGCCTCCGCCACCGCCGCCGCCGCCGCCCCCGTCGCTACCGCTTCCGACGCCAATGCCGCCGCTGCCGCCGTTGCCGCCGGCGCCGATGACACCCGCAATACCGTCGCCGCCTTCGTAGAGCCCGCTAAACGACCCCGCGATTCCGCCGGTTCCCCCTTTTTTCTGCGAGCCGCCGCCGCCGCCAA
>Ga0209167_10002141_pt1 | contig 10906 bp, 8 predicted proteins | sample Coa_R1_9_FD_187154 | JGI IMG/M metagenome (GOLD analysis project Ga0209167, IMG submission 187154) | Surface soil microbial communities from Centralia Pennsylvania, which are recovering from an underground coalmine fire - Coalmine... | ecosystem: Environmental > Terrestrial > Soil > Unclassified...
AGGAAAGAGCAAGGGCAAGAGCGGCGGGCAGATCGTACTGATCGATACTCCCGGGGTGCACAGGCCTGACTCGTCTCTGGGGCGAAAAATGATGGTCGAGGTGCGCGAGGCGCTTGAGGGCTGCGACCTGGTGCTCGTGATCATGGACGTGACGCGGAAGTTTGATCCGCGCGATCAGTTCGCACTCGATCTGCTGAAGCGTCCGAAGACGAAGGCGTTTCTGATCCTCAACAAAGTCGATCTGATCCGCGAGAAGTCGAAGCTGCTGCCGCTGATCGAGGAGTACCGCAAGCTGTACAACTTCAGCGAAGTGATTCCGATTTCAGCGCTGAAACGCAACGGCCTCGAAGCGCTGCTGGAGATGGTAATCGCGGCCCTGCCGGCCGGGCCGGCATATTTTCCCGAGGATCAGGTCACCGACCAGCCGGCGCGGTTCATGGCGGCGGAGATTATTCGCGAACAGGTGCTGCTGAATACCAGCGAGGAGATTCCCTACGCGACCACGGTGATCGTGGACAACTTCGAAGAAGGCGCGAGGCTCACGCGGATTGCGGCGACCATTTACTGCGAGCGCGAAGGACAGAAGGGAATTCTGGTGGGTAAGGGTGGGCTGATGCTGAAAAAGATCGGCACCTCGGCCCGCATGCAGATCGAGCGCATGATGGGGACGAAAGTCTTCCTCGAACTTTACGTGAAGGCCGAGCCGGGATGGCGCGATTCGCGGCGCTTTGTGGAAGAACTGGACTGGCGGCGGCAATTGGAGCACAGGATGCAGGACCAGGGTGTGGCGGCGGTTGCCGGCCGTGGTGGAAACGATACAGAAGAGTGACGTTGTGTGTTTTGCTGTCCGCCGGCGGCTAAAGCCACTCTTCCTTTGGCGGTCCCTCACGGCGCGGCTTGAAGCCGCGCTCTTTCAAGGCGCAACCTGGTGCCTAAGGGCAAAAGTTCGAGTTTGTAGGTAGCTTGTCGAGCCGTGAAAACGGGCTGCCATTGCCGGATTTGGCGCTTGCGACTAGAATCGCTGTCAGGCCGAGCTCAAGGCGGATAAGGACGAACCAGCCACCATGGAATCTGGAGCTTCTTCCGAGGAACGACTCCCGGAGTACGACTTCGATCCCGAAAAACTGAACCTGCAGGTGCGGGTCACGCTGGCGGCCGACCGCAAGGCGGTGGACCCGGTCGTGGAGCAGGTGATGGATGTGGTCCGCCAGATGAAATGCGCCGACGGCCAGGAAGACTCGATCGAACTGGCGCTTCAGGAAGCACTGGCCAATGCCGTCGTGCACGGCGCCAAGGAAGATCCCAGCAAGGTTGTGGAGTGCCTGGTGGCCTGCGACGAACAGCGAGGCATGCTGATCATTGTCCGCGATCCGGGACCGGGATTTGATCCCGGCGCGATCCCCAGCTGCACCATGGGAGAGAATCTTTTTTCGAATCACGGGCGTGGAATTTTCCTGATCAACCAGTTGATGGATGAAGTGAAGTTCCACAAGAACGGCACCGAGATTCATATGGTGAAGCACTTGAATGGTCATGCGCCGAACGGCAAGCCCTGAACGGCCGGCGCCGGGCTGTGAGCTACGAGATGCGATTTAGAGATGTGATCCAGAACGACAAGCAGCAGCCTTTCCCCCCACGGGCGTGTTGCGAACGAGTTTCTGAGGCAATTTTCTGGGCGGAGGCAATTCTCCATGCGTAAACAAAAAGGTTTCTCCTTGATCGAGCTGTTGATTGTGGTGGCAATTATTCTGATCATCGCGGCGATCGCCATCCCGAACCTGCTGCGCGCCAAGATGGCGGCGAACGAGTCGTCCGCGGTGGCGTCGGTTCGCACCATCAATACGGGGGAGATCACCTATAACTCCGCTTACCCCACGGTCGGCTACGCGGCCACGCTCTCGGCTCTGGGCGGCGTCTCGCCCTGCACGCCGAGTTCAAGCACCGCGTGCCTCGTCGACAGCGTGCTGGCTTCGGGCACCAAGAGCGGGTACACCTTCACCGCGACCGGCGCCGGTGGTCCTCCAGCCTCGCAGTACTACATGACGGCGATTCCGGTCACGCTGAATCAAACCGGCATCCGCAGTTTCTGCTCGTTTGAAGATGCGGTAATTCGAGTGCAGCCTACGGGCGCAGGAATCGCGAGTGAAGCGGCTTGCGAGGCGCTGCTGCCGCTGAATCAGTAAGCAAGGGCTGTGGATATTTCCCGCGTAAAATACTTCTCACTGCCAGCGTTCGCGCCGAGCGGTAGCGGAGTTTCTTTCCGGTAGAGCCTCGTTTTGCCCACCCTCACTTTCGACTCTTCTCGACGTAATTCCAAACGAGGCTGCTCCACCTCTGCGAATTTCAGAGGGTGGGACACGATGCTCTCACTCTCTCGAGATTTTGACTTAATCTCTTTCCCATCAGAGCAACGCAAGCGGAAGAGCAAGGCTACGCGATGCAAGCCACATCGGTATTCGACGACAAAACGAAGCAGAAAATCTACGCAAAGCAGAAGGGCATCTGTCCCAGCCTGCAAGAAGCACTTCAAGTTTGAAGAGATGGAAGCCGACCACATTCTTCCATGGAGCGGCGGAGGCAAAACGGTACAAGAAAATTGCCAAATGCTTTGCAATCCGGATAACAGGACGAAGAGCGGAAAATAGGGAAACTTGGCAAGCCTGGGGAACAACGCCGAAGCGCAGTCCCGATTTCCACAGACAATATCACTCACCGCGTGACATCCAACCTTGCCTTCGCCAAGTAAAAAGGCAGAAGATATCCAAGGCGGAAGCGCTGTAGACAGTGTCTGCAGCAAAGGCCTAAGTCTCTTGTTATCAAGATTTTGACCTCTAAGTTCTTTGACATCAAGATTTTGCAGACCGTTTTTGTGAAACCCGCGCCAGTCAAGGCTTTCAGAGGGGAGGGGGAGGGGGGTACCCCTAAAAACAGGTTCTACGGAAAAGAAACTCTCTACCGCACGGCACCAAGCCCGGCAGTTAGAAGTATTTTTTCTCGGGAAATATCCACAGGACATTGAGTGCGGCGTTACCCACGCTTCGCAAAGGACGCGAAGGATCGGTAACTCAGGAGTTGCGGTCGCGTGAAAAGGTGCGCCGCCCGCCTCTACTCTTTCGCCGCGATCCCTAGCGTCTTCATCTTCCGGTAGAGGTGGCTGCGTTCGAGGCCGAGCACTTCGGCAGTGCGGGTTACGTTGCCGTGGTTCTGGTCGAGGGTTTTGAGGATGTAGTCGCGCTCGTAGGCGTCGCGGGCCTGGTGCAGGGTGGAGAATTCGCTCCTGGGTGCGCGGCGAGTGCCGTCGCGGTAGACCAGCGGGGGCAGGTGTTTGCTGTCGAAGCGCGTGGTGGTGGGGTTCATGATGACGATGCGCTCGATCACGTTGCGGAGTTCGCGCACGTTGCCCGGCCAGGAGTAGCGCATGAGAATTTCGATGGCGTCGTCGGTGATTTCGCGAGGGCGGCGTCCGTAGGTGGCGGCCAGTTCTTTCAGGAAATGCCGCGCAAATAGAGGGATGTCTTCTTTGCGCTCGCGGAGCGGCGGCACAAAAAATGGAATCACGTTGAGGCGGTAGAAAAGATCTTCGCGGAAGTTGCCGCGGGAAATTTCTTCTTCCAGATCTTTATTCGTCGAGGCGATCACGCGAACATCGACGGTGATGGTCTCATTGCTTCCCACCGGACTGAAGCGCTGCTCTTCCAGTGTGCGCAGGACCTTGGACTGCGTCTTCAGGCTCATGTCTCCGACTTCGTCGAGGAAGAGTGTTCCGCCGTTCGCCTTTTGAAATTTACCTTCTTTGTCGGCGGCGGCGCCGGCGAACGAACCTTTGTAGTGGCCGAATAACTCGCTCTCAATCAGATCTTCGGGGATGGCGGCGCAGTTGACTTCGACGAAAGTTTCTTCCTTGCGCAGGCTTTGGCCGTGGATAGCGTGGGCGACGAGTTCCTTGCCCGCGCCAGACTCGCCGTAGATCAAAACGCGGCCGTTGGTGGGAGCCATGAGGCCGATCTGCTGGCGTAGAGCTTTCATGGGAATGCTGTCGCCGACGATTACGCTCTTCACGACCAGCTGTTTTTTCAGGTCGACGTTTTCGCGGCGCAGCTTCTTCGACTCGATGGCGTTCTTGACCAGGATCAGAGTTTTGTCGAGCGAGAGAGGTTTCTCAAGAAAGTCGTAAGCGCCGAGTTTGGTGGCGCGCACGGCGGTCTCGATAGTACCGTGGCCGGAAATCATGATGACTTCGGGAGGATTGTCGAGTTCGCGAATGCGCGCCAGGGCTTCGAGGCCGTCAATACCGGACATCCAGATATCGAGGAGGACGACGTCGAACGCGGTTTTGCGCAGGAGGTCGAGGCAGGCCTCGCCGCTTTCCACTGAACTGGCCGAGTAGCCTTCGTCGGCGAGTACGCCGGTGAGGGATTCGCGAATTCCCGCTTCGTCGTCGACGATGAGGATCCTGTGCACGATGTTATGCATGCTGTACGGTGGCGGGCGCCGGCGCAAGCTCGGGGACAACCGGAAGTTCAACGATGAAGCGCGTGCCGACGGGGTGATTTTCTTCTACGCGGATGGAACCGCGGTGGTCTTCCACAACGCGGCTTACGATGGCGAGGCCGAGTCCGGTGCCACGCTTCTTGGTGGAGAAGTAGGGCAGAAATAATTTTTCCTTGAGTTCGCGGGTGACGCCGTGGCCGGTGTCGGCAACCGTGATCTCGACGGCCTCGCGGCTGCCGACCAGCGCGGTAGAAATCTCGATTTCGCGCACCATGGAATCCTGCAGTGCCTCGGCGGCGTTGTCGACGAGGTTGGCCACAGCGCGTTTAATCGCGTCGCTGTCGGCCATCACGCGGGGCAGGTCGGCGGCCAGCGATTTGTGAAGCTGGATTCCATCGAGGCGGCCATTGAACATGGAGAGTGCGTTTTCGATGATCTCGTTGATGTCGGTAGGTTGCGGGTGCGCCACCGGAAAACGTGCCAGCGTGGAGAACTCATCGACCAGGCGGCGCACGGTCTCGACCGCGCTGGCGATTGTTTCCGCGCACGAACGCACCACGGTGAGGGATGCGGGATCGGTGGGGGTGGCGCGGTCGAGGTGACGCTGGATGCGTTCTGCCGAGAGTGCGATGGGCGTGAGCGGATTCTTGATTTCGTGAGCGACGCGGCGCGCCACTTCGCGCCATGCGGCTTGCTTTTGCGCCTTTAGCAAGTCCGACAAATCCTCGAACACGACTACATATCCCGAGCGTTCACCCTGATGTCTCAGCGTCGCGACCGTTACAGCGACGTTTAACGAATTTCGCGGCAACTGCATTTCCATCTGGCTCGTAGTCATGCCCATGCGGTCGGCGCGGCGGAGTAGTGGCTCGAAATCTTCCAAGACTTCGGCGGGAAAAACTTCGGCCAGCGACGCTCCACGAAGAATCTGCTTCGCGCCGTCGTGTCCGTCGGGCTGAAACATGCGGAGCAGCGCCTGGTTGACGTGGGTCACGCGGCGGCCGGCATCGAGCGAGAGCACGCCGGTCGGAATGCTTTCGAGGATGCTGTCCATCTGGCGGCGGCGCTGATCGAGTTCGGCGTTGGCTGCGCTCAGGTCGCGGCTGGAAGCTTCAATCTGCCGCCGGCTGGCCTCGAGGTCCTCGGCCATGCGGTTGAAAGAGCGAACCAGGTCTCCAATTTCGTCGGCGGCGCTGACGTCGACGCGATAGTCGAGGCGGCCGCGAGAGATTTCCTGCGTGGCTTCGGCGAGGGCTGCGAGGGGACGCGTGACGATCTTCGAAAGAAAAAGCGCGAGCCACGTCGTGACGAACAGGACCAGCATGGTGAGCAGCAGTAGCAAGCCCATGTAGGTGCGGCGCACGACTCGGCGTTCGCGAGCCAGGTCGTAATAGCGCTGCTGGCTGGCCTCGACCTGGCGCACAGTTTGCGAGAATTCGTTGGGCAGCGGCATCGCTACAAGAATCAAGCCTCCACTCGCAACCGGAGCACTGCCCAAGGTGTAGTCGATTTGTCGCCAGCTGAATTGTGCGGGACGCGCGGCGATGGCATCGGAGATGGGCAATCTGGCTTTGAGGACAGCCCAGGGAGCGGGAGCATTGAAACTGGCTTCGGCATTACCGTCGCGAACCGCGAGGGCGAAGCCTCCCTGTAAAGTCAGTTCGTGATGCTGAAATTCGTTGACCACGGCCGAGAAACCATGCCCGGCAAAGGCGTGTTCAATCTCCGGAGACGCCGCGATGGCGGCCGCTTCGGCGCGTGCATTCTGCATTGCGTAACTGGCCAGCAGCGTTGCCATGGCATGCGTGTCAGCGCGAACTTCTTCGACTGGAGTCGAGAACCACTTGTCGATCGAGCGATTCATCAACCCGTAGGAAAACCAGTACATCACCATGACGGGCACGAACGAGAGCAAGAGGGCGCCGGCCACCATGCGTGTGCGAAATTTCGAGCCCAAGACTCCGAGGCGGCGCTCGGCGAAAAGCTTGAGCAGGTTGCGCAGCAGGACAAACGTCAGCGCGACGAAGAGAAGAAAGATCAGCGCGGTGAGCGAGGCGAAGACGGCGATGTCCTGATTGCTTCCGGGATGCAGGAAGCTCAGGTCAAAGGCAGTCATGGAAACCAGAATCGCGAACAAGAGGAAAACGGCGATCGCGAGCAGGATGATGACTTGCTTGCGGTAGCTTTTCGCGGGCCGGATTGGAGCTTGTTGTGGCACCAGGATTGGACGCTCGGGCTGCTTCATCCTTGACGAGCAACATTATAGATGCGCCGGCGCAGGCGCAAGCTGCAGCATTTGGGACGAGCGTCTACACCGTCACCGCTTGCGGGAAAGCTCTTGCAGGATGGCGTCGTAGGCGGGCTTGGGCTTGTAGGCGCGGTCGAAAGGCAACGCTGTGCCCATAGTGCCGTGGGAGTGGGAGCCGATCCAGGAATATTTGTCGGTGAATCCCCAAGTTTGAATCGCAGTGCAGCCTTTACTTTGCAGGCACGCGCGGACGACGGCGCGATAGACATTGGCCTGTCGAAGCAAATCATCCTTCGCGGGCAGGCCGCCGGAGTCCAGCGGCAGGGAAACGTCGAGTTCCGTGATGTGAACCTGCAAGCCGAGCGCGGTCAGGCGCGCAATATTCGAAGCGATGGCGGCGGTGTCGAGATCGAGTTGCGAGATATGCATCTGGAGACCGACGCCGTCGATGGGGACGCCGCGGTGACGAAAATCCTTGACGATGGCGTAGATCGCGTCGGACTTGCGGTTGAGCCCTTCAGCTCCATTATCGTTGTAGAAAAGGAGCGCCTGCGAATCGGCTTCATGTGCCCAGCGAAAAGCCTGCTCGATATAGGCTGGGCCGTTGTCAGAGAGTCCGATGGGAGGCCGGTTGTACCAGGGCGAGTCGCGAAGGTGGCCGTTTTCGTCGAGAGCTTCGTTGACTACATCCCAGGCGAAGACCTGGCCGGCGTAGTGCTTCATCACCGTGGCGATGTGTTCCTGCAGCAGGTGGGATAACTGAGCCGGAGTGAATTTGCCGTGCGTGAGCCAGTCAGGATTGTCGTGGTCCCAAACCAGGCAGTGGCCGCGGACTCTCATGTTGTGGGCCTGTGCAAAGCGGACCACTTCATCGCCTTCGTGAAAGTCGAAGGCGTTTTCGTCATGGCGTACGGTCCACCACTTCATGGCATCCTCGGGCTCGACCATGTCGAATTCGCGAGCCAGAGTGGCCGAGTATGCAGCCTCGGAAAATAGAGAGGGACGAACGGCGGCGCCGATGAGGACGCAGGCGGAACGCGCCGACTCGCGCAGTGTCTGCGGAGCCGGGGCAAGAAGAATTGCCGGAGCCAGCAGCAGCGCACTACGCAGCCAGAGCCGAAACGTCATTTCATCCGATCCGACTGATCGATCACTGCTGACCGATCACGATGAACCGATTAAGATTGACCGATCAAGACTGACGGGCAGTCAGCGTGGAAGCTGGAGCCGGAGGGGCCGGGGCGCGGTTCATCGCCGCAGCGATTTCCGCGGTGAGATCCTTGCCGCCCTTAAAATTTGTGATGAGCGACTGAATCGAGAAAATTGGTCCCCAGGGAATTCCCCACCAGCCTGCCACCAGCGTGAGTGCGATCCAGGGCAATCCCTTGCTGACTGCGCTCTCTCCGGCGGGGATGTAGTAAACCTCCGACGATCGCCGGAACGTGATCACTAAGAGCGAGACGCAATACTGGTAGCGGACAAGCTTGGCGCCCCGTTGAATTTCGAACCGCAATTGGTCGGGAGACATGTTCCCGAGCCCTTGAATCGCCATAACAGTTCCTCCTTGCGGGGGGAGGTGCAATTGTAAGCCGGGGTGAGGGGCAGGTAAAGAACTAGAAAGGGCTTGGACTTCCGGCGAAGCTTTTATCGTATTCCTGGTGACCGTCCAACGGGCAGGAACTGCTGGAGCGGGCAATGTTCGCAGGCTGGCTTGGATTTCTTGCAGTAATGTTTCCCCACCCCAACGATCAGCCCATGCATCTCGTTGTAGACCTGCACCAGGGCTGCGCGCTGGGACGTGCTCATGGGGGAAGGTGAGTGAGCGGCGCCGCGGAAACCTGATTCGAGTGGTGCCGGATCCGCGGGGGTTTGCTCTTGGTCTTGCTCGCGAGCGATCGGCGCCAATGCTCGCTCGAACCGTGACCGGATGTCTTCGTAGTCCGTATTCGACTGCAGAATCTGGTGGCGATCTAAGATGCGGCGAGTGTAGGCGTCGACCACGAAGACCGCGTGATTTCCAGCATATAGAAGAATGGAGTCGGCGGTCTCCGGGCCAACGCCGTTCAGGCTGAGCAGCTTCTCGCGGAGTTCCGCCGTTGGCTGCGAGAAGAGTCGATCCAGCGAGCTGTTGTATTCCGCGTCCAGAAAGGCAACGAAGGTTTTGAGCCGCTTTGCTTTCTGGCGGAAATAACCGGAAGAGTGAATCAAACGCTCAAGCTTCGAGAGAGGGACTCGACGGATTCCTTCGACGCTCAATGTCCCTGCATCCCGAAGTTGCGCCAGCGCACGCTCCACATTGGTCCATGCGGTGTTCTGGGTCAGGTAAGCGCCGACGATGACTTCGAAGCGCGTCTCGGCGGGCCACCAATGCTGGGCTCCCCATGCATGATAAAGAGCGCGGTAGTATTGGCGGATTTCGTTCTCTTTCTTTTCGTCTCGATTCAATCGTCTATTCGATCTTCCAGCTGGCGGCAAGTTAAGAATTCTCTCAGTGCCGAGTCTAATCGACCTCTGCCTTTGGTGGGTATTTGGCCGGGTCAGGCTGCTTGTGACTTACCGAAGTGCATGTACCGGGGCTGATTGACTGCTCGTTCCTCAATGCAAAACCAGTGTTTGGCGTGGAGTTGAGGGGCAATGTCTCGAATTGGTGGCAATTCTCCTTCAGGTCCAAGTACCAAAGTTACTGGTACGGTAATCCGGTTGCGTTGACAATTTGTGTCAACGCGAATGAGCTGCATATCTCTCCCAATGATTGGCAGCCGTTTGCGTCAGTGCCTGCACAAGTGTAAGGCGCGTCGTTCCACCCTCGTGGATAGGAGATCGACGTATGTCTCAACGGCTGGGTGACCTTCTCGTCAAAGAGAAGATCATCACCTCAGAGCAGTTGGAACAAGCGAATAAGGTTCAGAAGGAACAGAGCTGTCGCCTGGGGTCTGCCCTGGTGAAGCTGGGCTTCCTCACGGACGAAGATGTTACGAATTTTCTCTCGCGCCAGTATGGCGTGCCCGCCATTAATCTTTCTTATTTTGAAATTGACCCTGCCGTCGTAAAGCTGATTCCGTTCGAGACCGCGAAGCGCTACCAGATCCTTCCGCTGAGCCGCGTAGGCGCATCGCTGACCATTGCCATGGTCGATCCGACGAACGTCTTCGCCATGGACGACATTAAGTTCATGACCGGCTTCAACATTGAGCCGGTCGTGGCTTCGGAGAGCTCGATTCTGGCGGGGATCGACAAGGCCTACGGTAGCCAGGGCAAGGAAGACAATCTTGAGACCGTAATGCAGTCGATGTCGGAAATGAACGACAGCGACGTCGAACTGCAGTCCGAAGAGCAGCAGATGGAACTGGCGGAACTGGAGAAAGCAGCCGATGAAGCTCCAGTCGTCAAGTTGGTGAACGTGGTGCTGGGCGATGCGGTCAAGCGGGGCGCCAGCGACATTCACATCGAGCCCTACGAAAAGGAGTTCCGGGTCCGGTTCCGTATTGACGGCGTTCTGCAGTCGATCATGTCGCCACCGTTGAAACTGAAAGACGCGATCACTTCGCGCCTGAAGATCATGGCTAAGCTCGACATCAGCGAAAAGCGGCTGCCGCAAGATGGCCGCATCATGCTGAAGATGAACATTGGCGGACGCAAGAAGCAGCTCGACTTCCGCGTAAGCACGCTGCCCACTTTGTGGGGCGAGAAGATCGTGCTCCGGTTGCTCGACAAAGAGAATCTGCGCCTGGACATGACCAAGCTCGGATTCGAGGCCGAGTCCCTGGTGAAGTTCGAAAAGGCGATTCTGAAGCCTTACGGCATGGTGCTGGTGACGGGGCCGACGGGATCGGGCAAAACCAACACACTGTATTCCGCGATTTCGCGGCTCAACCAGCCGGACACCAACATCATGACGGCGGAAGATCCGGTCGAGTTTCAGTTGGGCGGCGTCAACCAGGTGCAGATGAAGGAGCAGATCGGATTGAACTTCGCCGCCGCACTGCGATCCTTTTTGCGACAAGATCCCAACATCATTCTAGTGGGCGAAATTCGAGACTTTGAAACGGCGGAAATTGCCATCAAAGCCGCACTTACGGGTCACCTTGTGCTTTCGACGCTGCACACCAACGGCGCACCGGAAACGATCACGCGCTTGATGAACATGGGCATCGAACCATTCCTGGT
>Ga0209167_10002143_pt1 | contig 10903 bp, 8 predicted proteins | sample Coa_R1_9_FD_187154 | JGI IMG/M metagenome (GOLD analysis project Ga0209167, IMG submission 187154) | Surface soil microbial communities from Centralia Pennsylvania, which are recovering from an underground coalmine fire - Coalmine... | ecosystem: Environmental > Terrestrial > Soil > Unclassified...
CGCTATAACCAGGGTGGGAGCAGCTTTCAAATGCGCTACTGCCGCCCATCCAGATCCATTCATTGACGCTGGTGTTGTACTCCCAAAAGTCGTTGAGACGGCCGCCATAGCCTTGGGCCAGCAAGCCTGTGCCCCCGAAAAGCCACAGGTTGCCGCTCTTGTCGGTCCAACTGGTGGCATTGACGACGCCGGACTTGGTAAAGGAATCGCCGGCGATGACTCCGGCGGAATTGACCTGAAAGGCGGCGCTCGAAGAACCGCCGGGAAGAGTGCCGAGATTGACCATGCCGGTGTCCGCTGACCAGCGAAAAGCGTAGAAGCTGGTTGCGGGCTGGCCTTTGATGTTGGAGTAGCCGACGACTTCTCCGGACTCACTGATGCCCTGCGCGGCGCTGACGTTCCCGCCCGACATGGTGCCGAGATCTTTCAGGCCGGCGGACTTGCTCCAGAGAAATGCGTGCTGTCCGGGGACGAGTCCGGTGCAGGGATAGCCTTCGATGGTTTCGGTGTCGGAGCAGCCGACCACCTCGCCGAGATTGTTGATCCAGAAGGCGCTGCTTTCGTTGTCGCCCTTGAGCGTGCCGAGATCGGTGACGGTATAGGTCTGAGCGGCCGCGAGAATCGAACCTGCGAAACATACGATGAACACAACCAGGGCCCGGCAGAACAGCATGACTTCCCCCACAGAAATTGGACTGGATGGTTTCAGTATGCCATCGCAAGAACCGGAGGCAAGGGGGTTCGATTACTCGTTAGTACCTGGTGGTGTACGATCTATTCGTCGTTTGCTCATCCCTCATCCATGAAACTTTCTGCTATCGCTCGCGCGCTCGAACTGCGCATTGAAAACGGGGCATCCGGGGCCGGGACCGGGGCCGAGATCGAAATCACGGGGCTCAACGGAATTGAGCAGGCGGGCCCGGGAGAGCTGACGTTCGTATCGAATCCGAAGTATGCGGCGGCGGCGCGGACTACGAAAGCTGCGGCCGTGATCGTGTCCGAGGATTTCCCGGCCATCGGCGCGGCCATGTTGCGGGCGAAAGATCCGTATCTGAGTTTTGCCCGGGCGCTCGAATTGTTTCACGCGCCGGCGCGCTACGAACCCGGGATCCATCCGACGGCGGTGGTCGCGGCCAGCACGAAGATCGGCGCTAACGCGCACGTCGGGCCGTATGTGGTAATCGGCGAGGACGTGGAAATCGGCGCGAACGCCGTGCTGCTGGCGCATGTGGTGATTTATCGCGGAGCGCGGATCGGCGATCATTTTCTGGCGCACGCGCATGCCGTGGTGCGGGAGAATTGCCGCATCGGCGACAACGTGATTCTGCAGAATGGCGTGGTCATCGGCGCAGACGGCTTCGGGTTCGCCAAGACCGCCGACGGCCGCTGGCACAAGATTCCGCAGCCGGCGCCGGTCGTGATCGGCGACGACGTGGAGGTGCAGGCCAATTCCTGCATTGACCGCGCGAGTGTGGGCCAGACGCAGATCGGGCGCGGCGCGAAAGTGGACAATCTGGTCCAAGTGGGACACGGCTCACACGTGGGCGAAGACGCGCTGCTGTGTTCGCAGGTGGGGCTGGCTGGATCAACGGAGATTGGCAAAGGCGTGATTCTGACGGGGCAGGTCGGAGTGGTTGGGCACTGCAAGGTGGGCGAGAACGCGATTGTGACGCCGCAGAGCGGCGTGGCTAACGATATTGCCGCCGGAACGCTGGTCAGCGGATCGCCGGCGGTGGATCACAAGCTGTGGCTGAAATATTCGGCAATTCTGCCGAGGTTGCCGGAGATTGCGCGCGCGGTGCGGACGAAGAAAGACAAGGAATAAAAACCAGCAGGCTGAAGTCGCGGATTACGGCGACTGACGATATTCTTCCGGCAGCCCGCTTTCAATCATGCGGCGAACTTTTTCCATCAGCTGGTCGCGATCCCCGAAATCTTTGGGTTCGATTGCGGGATGGAAGATCACTTTGACCGGCCCCGGCTTGATGGCGAAGCGTCCTTTGGGCATGGCGTAATGCGTGCCGACGATGGTCATGGGGATCACGGGCACGCCGCACTCAATCGCCAGATAAAACGGGCCTTTCTTGAAGGGCAGCATTTTGCCATCGAAGGAGCGCTTGCCTTCGATGTAGATGGTCATGTTGAGCCCCTTCGCCACGACTTCCCGGGCGGCAGCGACGGCTTCGATGCCGGCGTCGCGGTTGCCGCGGTCCACCGGCACCAGCGAGCCCATACGCATGGCGCGGCCGAGAATGGGGACCTTGAATAATTCCTTCTTGACCATGACCGAGGTGCGCTTTGGGATGAGAGGAACCTCGATTGGCGGATCGAGGTTGGAAGTGTGATTGGTCATGAACACGTAGCTGCGCGAGACGTCAATCTGGTCGAGGCCGACGGTCTCGACCTGAACGCCGGCGAGGCGCACGCCGGCAAAGGCTCCCCAGGTGAACATGCGGTAGAGCAGGCTGACGTCGCCGGTGATGAAGGTCCAGGGAAAGCCGATGAGCGCGGCGAGCGGAGCGGCGACGCTCCAGAAGGCCAGCATGATGAGGGTGCGGATCATTTTTGGGTTGACACCGCTCTAGAGTCTCGCCCGGCGCCGGGTACTTCTGGCCTGGATTCTATTGGCCCCGCGGCTTTCTTTTCTTTCCCCTGCTCCAAAATGCTTCCGGCCGAGATTTCAATTCGGCTTCGACGCGCTCGCGGCTTCGGTCTCCGGCTCGCCCTTCAGCCAGGCGGCGCGGCGGGCGCGCTGCGCGGCGGTGATGCTCTCGTTGTTCTTTACCTGATAAGAAACTTCGTCGCGGCCCGCAACCTTCCACTTCAGTTCACGCTCCGCGCCGCGGCGGCTGTGGACTTTCACCGTGAGAGTATCTCCCGGCGCGAGGCGAGACAACTGCTGATGCGAATCCTCCCCGGCGGGCTTGCCTTGAATCTCGATGACGGTGTCGCCGACGGCCAAACCTGCGCGCTCGGCTTCACCGCGGGCCGTAACCGCGATGACCGACATGGGGCCATCGAAATTGCGCGAGGCGAGAAATCCGGGATCCGGCACCGCGCTGCTCACGCGCTCGACATGGAGGCCAACGGAGCGAAAGAAATCGTCCCAGGGAATTTCATCGGTGCCCGCGACGTAGCGAGCGAAGAACGAGCCGAGATCGGCGTGGGCCAAGGCCTCGGCCGCCTGGCGGACGCCCGCGGAGTCATCGAAGGACATGCCGCGTTGAGCGTCGGCGTTCATGCGGCGGAAAACATCGCGCAGGCAAACCTGGCCGCGGCTGGCGTCGCGCACGGCGAGATCGAGAAGAATGCCGAGTAGCTCGCCTTTGTTGTAGTAGGAAATGCTGCGGTCGGGCTGGCGGTAGTAGGCGTCGCCTTCGAGCCAGGCATCGAGACTGGATTCCTCCGCCGACTGCGTGAGGTGCGCGGGGCGGCGCTGCAACTCGGTAATCTGCTCGCCGAGGTGGGCGAGGAAGCCCGGTTCATCGGTGAGGCCGGCGCGCAGGTTGATGAAATTCTCGACCGTGCTGGTCACGCCCTCGCTGAACCAGAGAGCGCGGGAATAATTTTCTTTCGTGTAGTCGGGCGGCTCGAGGGTGCGCGGACGAATGCGCTTCACGTTCCAGAGATGGAAAAATTCGTGGGCGGTGACGCCGTCCACATTGTCGGCGTTCTCGTGGATGAACTCCGCGTTGAGATCGATGGCAGTGGAATAGGCGTGCTCCATGCCGCCTCCGCCGGGACCGCGCGGAAAGTGGTAGATGAACACATAGGTGCTGAACGGGCGGTCGTTCATCCAGGAGGTTGCAGCGGCAACGATCTTGCGCAGGTCGGCGACGATGCGATCGGAGTCGTAGTCGGCGGGATCGGCGTCGAAGATGACGCGATAGTGGCCGCCGGATTCGTCGAAGTCCGACTCGCGAAAGCTGCTGATTTCGACGGGCGCGTCTACGAGGGAGTCGTAATCGCGGGCGGTGTAGCTTTGGGTAACTTCGGTAAGAGATGTCGCAATCTTCCAGCCTTCGGGCACGCGGTCGAAGTGCAGGCGCACGGGGGAGCTGCGAGCGTCTACGGGATACATGAGAATCTCGGCCAGGTTCAGGAAGGCATGATGAGCGTCGAACTGCGCGCCGAATGGTCCGGGAGAATTGGCGTAGATCTGGTAGGTCACGACTGCGCCGTGGGCGGCTCCGTCAACCTGCCAGCGGCTCTTGTCGAGTTTCGTGACCCTCAGAGCCTGGCCGGAAGCGTCGGCGGCGTGAACCCAGTTGACGTATTGCGCGAAGTCGCGAATCTGGTAGAGCGCATTCCAGACTGGAAGCTGGAGATCGCGCCGGGCGGAGCCTTCGGGCAGCGTCACGCGGATTTCAAGAAGATGCCGCTCGGGCGCGGCGAGAGCGACGTTGTAGTCCACGGGACCAGAGGCGCTGGTGGCGGCCGAGGAAAGCGCGAGCAGCGCAGCCAGGGCACAGATCAGCGAATATGCGAATCGTCGGGGATTCATGGGTCGTGATTTATTTCGCCTTTAACTGGCGCAGGCGCGCCGGTAGTTTTTCATAGATTCCGCCGAAACCGCCATTGGAAAGAATGGCGACCACGTCGCCGGAGCGCATCTCCGGGGCGATTGCTTCGACGATGGCGTCGGCATCGGCGAGCAGGCGGACCGGCTTGCCCAGGTCTTTGATCTCCGCCGCGAGCTCTGGCAGATTCATGCGCTCGGCTTCCGGAATCACTTCCGAACGGAAGGCAGCGGCCACGACAACTTCGTCGGCAAGCGCGAGGCTGCGGGAGAGATCGGCCTGCAGCACACGGCGGCGCAAGGTGTTGGAACGCGGCTCGAGAATCACCCACAGGCGCGATCCCGCGTAGCGTGTACGCAGGGCGGTGATGGTTCCCGCGATGGCGGTCGGGTGGTGGGCGAAATCGTCAATGATGGTGATCCCGTTGACCTGCGCCTTCACTTCGAGCCGGCGCTTCACGCTCTTGAAGGTGCGCAGAGCGTCGGAGATCGCGGCTTTCGCGATTCCGCAGGAAGCGGCCAGCGCGGCCGCGGCGGTGGCGTTCCAGACGTTGTATTCGCCGGCGAGCGCGAACTCGAGATCGGCCCAGGGCTGGCCGTCGCGCAGGACGGTCCAGGCGGTGCGGCCAGGAGCGAAGGCCAGGTTCGTGATCCTCCAGTTGGCGCGCTCGCTGGCGCCATAGCGCTCGACGGGACAGAAGGCTTTCGCGACGCAGCGGTCGAGACTGGAACTCGCGGCGTTCTTTTTTTCGCTTGCGTTGCCCACGGCGCCGTCGAAGGCGATGATGCGTCCGCGGCGCGGAACCAGGTTCACCAGGCGCTTGAAGGCGGTCTCGACCGCGTCGAGATCTTTGTAGATATCGGCGTGATCGAATTCGACGGAAGTCAGAATGATCGAGTCGGGAAAGTAGTGCAGGAATTTCGGGCCTTTATCGAAAAAGGCGGTGTCGTACTCGTCGCCTTCGAGAATGAAATGTTTGCCCTGGCCGAGATGAAAACTGGATCCGAAATTCTCGGCGATGCCGCCGATCAGAAATGAGGGATCGAGCCCGGCGGAGTGGAAGATCCAGGAGAGCATGGAAGTGGTGGTGGTTTTGCCGTGCGTGCCGGCCACGACCAGCACTTCCCGGCCGCGCAGGAATTGGTCGTGCAGCAATTGCGGCAGCGAACAAAATGGAATGCGCTGGTCGAGCACGTGCTCAAGCTCGACATTGCCGCGCGAAATGGCGTTGCCGATCACGACGAGATCGGGAAGCGGATTGAGATTGGCGGCGTCGAAGGGCTGCGCGACCGGAATGCCGAGGCCGCGCAAAAAATCGGACATGGGCGGGTAAGCCGCGGCGTCGGAGCCGGTGACGCGAAATCCGCGCTGGTTGAGCATGCCCGCCAGCGACGCCATGGCCGTGCCGCAGATGCCGATGAGGTGAATATGTTTTTGTTCAGACATTAATAAGTTTTGGCTCGAGGAGCGGTCAGGTGGTCACCGCGGGCTCCAGGATTTTCAACTCCACAGCGGCCTCGCTGACCTTGAGCTGCGCTCTCACGCCGAACGGCAATGTGATGTTTCCCGACGTGACGTGGCCGGAGCGCACGCCATAGGCAACGGGCACGCCCAGGTCGCCGACGATCCGCATGACGACTTCTTCGACGGTGTAGCCTTGCCCAGCGGTTTGCACGCAGTCGAGCATCTGGCCGAAGACGATGCCGCGGACACCTTCGAAAAGCCCCGCAAGCTTCAGTTGCATGAGCATGCGATCAATCTGAAATGGCTTACAGGCGACATCTTCGAGAAATAAAATCGTGCCTTCCGGATGGAATTCGTAAGGGGTGCCAAGTCCCGCAACCAGAATCGAAAGGCATCCGCCATAGAGCACGCCCTCTGCTTCCCCGTTTGCGAGGCCGGTGGCTGCCTCATTGAGCGGGACCTCCCATGCCGAATGACCGTCGAACGCCGACTGCCACGAGGCAAGATCCACGCCGTCGCCTTGCGCCCAATCTTTCGCCGCCATGGGAGCGTGGAACGTAACCAGGCTGGCGGCATCGGTGAGCCAGGTGAGCAGACAGGTGATGTCGCTGTAACCGGCAAAGATTTTTGGATTGGCCTTTATTTTTGCAAGATCGAGAAGAGGTAGAAGGTAATTGGCGCCGTATCCGCCACGGGCGCAGAGGATGGCGCGGACGTCGTTGCGGGTAAACATTTCTTCGATCTCGCGGACGCGGCGTTCGACCGATCCGGCGAAATACAGATCGCGCTCGAGGATGGAATCGAAATAAAACGGCCGATAGCCGGCGCGACGAAGCGCGTCGCAGCCCGCATCAAGGTCCGCCTTCGTGATATTGCTGGCGGGAGCGACGATGCCGACGGTATCGCCGGGCCGCAGCGCGGGAGGCTTGACGAGTTGTGATGAGCGATTTGGCATAGTGCTGGTCCTGCGAATTCAGAATCCGGCTAGTTCAGAAAATATTCTCCGCGACCGACCAGGCGCGCCGGCCCGCGCAGAAAAACCTTCTTGCCTTCCTGGCGCACGGTCTGGATGCCGCCGGGAGCGTGAACTTTCACCGGCGATTTCGCGCGGCCGGCGGCGATGGCGGCAGCTGCCGAAGCGCACGATCCAGTGCCGGAAGATTGTGTTTCTCCCGCGCCGCGCTCAAAGAAGCGCACCGCGAGGTTGTGCCGATCGCGGACCGAGACGAATTCGACGTTCACGCCGTGGGTGAAAAAAGGGTTGGCTTGAATTTCCGCGCCCCGCGCCTGCCAGTTGGCGGGAAAATCGCGGACGAAGGTTACGAAATGCGGATTGCCCATGGAAACAGGTATGCCGCGGATCTCCTGCGGCGGTTGGCCGCGGGCTCCAGGGACGGTGAGAACGAGTTCACTGCCAACTTCCGCGTCGCCCATCTCGGCTTCGAACTCATACTGCGAGTCGGAGCGCGAAATCAGCGAGCAGATTTTGACGCCGGCGCCCGTGAGAATCGCTATGCGCTCCTTGCCGTGCTGCGCGCAAAAGAAGGCGGCGACGCAACGGGTGCCGTTGCCGGAAATTTCGGCCTCAGAACCGTCATTGTTGATCAGGCGAATCTCGACGTCGGCGGAGAAGTGCGGCTTCATCCACTCGATTCCATCGGCGCCAACCCCTTCGTGGCGGTCGCAGATGCGGCGGGTGAAGTCGTGGATGTCGGGGGGAGCGAGCGCGGCGTCCATGAGCAGGAAATCGTTCCCGCAGGCGCTGGCCTTGACGAACGGAATGACGCGCCCGCCCGAATTCATTGCCGGGCCGCCGCTTCGCCTGGTTTTGCCGCCGCATGCACGCGCAGAAGGTGGATTTTATCACTCATCTTCGCGCGGCCGATTTACCGGGGTGGTTACCGATTTCTTCCGGAGGTCGGCCGGAGGTTCACTGAACGTTGATTGGAATGTCGGGCGGGCGCGTGGCATAGAGAATCGCGGGCGCCTGTCCCGTGACGTGAATCACCACCAGCGCCTTGAACCCGCGATCGTGCACGGCCTTCCAGACTGGATCGCCCTCGAACGCGACGGCGTATTCGGCGAACTGCGCAGGATTGGCGAGGGCGCGCTCCCATAGGCCCTCGGGATCGCGGGGCTGCATCCAGACGCGATGATTACCTTCGTTGATGGTGCGGCGCAGGGGCACGCCGGCCTTTTCGAGCGCGCCGACATGGTCGCCAAGGTACATAAGCAGAGTCGAATCGTCAGGCAGGCGTTTGAGCCACTCGGCCAGCTGCAGCTCGAGTTGATTGCGAGTGCGCATGTTGATCTCAGCTTCCTGCAGGCAGATCGGGCCGGCCTTCCAGACGGTCGCGTAGCTGGCCAGGACGAAAACGATGACACCGAACGCCAGCGGAAGGCGCAGGCGGTGCGGGGTTCGGGCGTAGCGCACGATGCCATAGACAAGCAAGCCCAGAGCGACAGAAAACGCCGGGAGCAGTTGCAGTCCGTAACGGACGTTGTAGTGCGTGAAGGGCCAGAAGGCGGGCACAAAGATGGGCACGCCCCCGTAGGCGATGGAGAGCGCGTAGAACGGCAAGGGCACGAGCAGAAGAGCAAGCGGCATCCAGAAGGCGAAGGAGCCGACAGCGGACGATCCAGGCGCCGGCGCAGCCGACCTTCGCGCGGCCGCAGCGAGGCCAAAGCCGAACACGCCGAGCAGAATCCAGGCACGGCCGAGCCAGGGATTCTGGGCGAGATTTGTCTCGCAGGCTTTCACGAAATAGAGCGTGGCCAGCGGGAGATTGCCGCTGCCGGGATGACCGGGATTGCCGGCGGCCTGCGTGCGATGTTCAATCGCTTTTGCGGAATACGGCCCGTTTTCAAATTCGAGAGGATTGCGATAGACCGCCGCGTTGTATCCCAGCCAGAGCAGCGGCCCGGCGGCAGCGATCAGTAGAAATTTTGTCAGACCAGCGCGGCCGAAGGGTTTGTTTGAAAGAAACAGCCATCCCGCGATGGCGGCGCAACCGGCTGCGGCTGCGAGAAACCATCCGTCATAGCGCGTGAGGCAGGCCGCGAACAGACACAGGCCGGCCTTGATGAGTGCTTTTTCTTTCCCGCGGAGAGCTTCAGCGAAATAAACGGCGGCCCAGATTAAGAGGGCGAGATAAACCGCTTCGCCCATGGCGGTCGTCTGCAGGTAGATCAGATTGGGATTGGCAGCGAAAACGATGGCTGTGGTCCAGGCCGCGAGGCGAGCCGAGACGACCGAGCGGGTGTCGGACTTGTCCGCGGGGGCGAGCAGGCCGCGGACGAGCCGAAAGATGCCCGCGACGGCGACAATATAGGCCGCCATCGATGGAATGGAGCCGCCGACGCCGCGCCGCCACATTTCGGTGGAGACGAGAAATGGAATCATGAGCAGGTGCGGCAGCGGAAGCCAGACGGTGCCCAACTGCAGCAGGCCGGGCGTCTTCGAGTCGAAAACGCGGCGGGCGATGTTGATGTGCGCGACCGCGTCTCCGTAGAGAAGAATCTGGCCGCCGCGATAGTAGAAGAGAAACGACATCACCGCGACGCAGGTCGCCAGCCAGACCAGCAGATTCAAGTCTGAATCGGCGGAAGGCCGAAGTTGGCGAGCGCTCGACTTCCCCATATTGGACTTCGCGATACTCGACTTCCCCATAAGCGGATGGGATGAGTGTTTCACAAGCGCCGTTCTTCGGGCGGAACGAGCGATCTCGCGTGCGGCAGTGGCAGCCCGCGCAAGATCCCTCGGCCCGCTGGCAAAAACGCGGGTCCCCGGGATGACGCCCCCCGTCACATACCCGCACAGCCACCGCTATTCGAGGTGGGTCAGTTCGCGGAAGACCTGAAAGCGGGCTTCGATTTCCTCGCGGGTGAGCGATTGCAGACGCTCGGTCCCGAACTGTTCGACGGCGAACGAGCCCATGACGCTGCCATAAAACAGAGCGCGCTTGAGCACCTCGCGATTGAGTTCTTCCTGCGAGGCGAGATAACCCATGAAGCCTCCGGCGAAGGAATCGCCGGCGCCGGTCGGGTCTTTCACTTCTTCGATGGGCAGCGCCGGGGCGCGGAAGGGATGATGACCGATACCGAAAGCGCCTTCGCGGAAGAAAATCGTGGCCCCGTATTCTCCGTGCTTGATGACCAGCGCCTGCGGGCCCATGGCCAGCACTTTGTTCGCCGAGCGCAGCAGGTTGGTTTCGTGGGCCAGCATTTTGGCTTCGGTGTCGTTGATGAGAAGCACGTCCACGAGCTTGAGAGTTGCGGCGAGCTCGGTGGGGGTGCGGTTGATCCAGTAATTCATGGTGTCGCAGCCGGTGAGGCGCACGGAGCGAATGTGGCGCTTCACGTCAGCCTGCAGCGTGGGCTGGATGTTGGCCAGGAAGAGAAAGTCAGTGTCGTCGTACTCTTTGGGAATCCGCGGCTGGAAGGCCTCAAAGACGTTGAGGTCGGTGTAATCGGTTTTGGCCTCGTTGAGATTGTCGGCGTAGGTGCCGCCCCAGCGGAAAGTCTTGCCGCCGGCGCGCTCCAGGCCGCGGATATCAATGTTGTGAGCACGAAAAACTTTTTCCTGCTCGGGACCGAAGTCGTCGCCGACGACCGCGACCACGCGCACCTGGGTGAAGAAGCTGGCGGCCAGGGAAAAGTAGGTAGCAGCTCCGCCGAGAATGCCTTTGACCTGGCCCGAGGGCGAGGCGATATCGTCAAATGCTACGGATCCGACTACGAGAACACTCATGCGGGCAGGTTGCTCCTTGAGGGGGAGTGGGTGGGCAGAGCTTATACATACTTTCCGATGATCAACTTCAGCTTCTTTTTCGTTGCCGCGGGGATCTTTTTGCGGTCGGTCAGGATGGCGTGAGCCAGGGCTGATCCGCACTTGCAGCTTCGTTGGCGGGGAGTCGCGG
>Ga0209167_10002146_pt1 | contig 10893 bp, 5 predicted proteins | sample Coa_R1_9_FD_187154 | JGI IMG/M metagenome (GOLD analysis project Ga0209167, IMG submission 187154) | Surface soil microbial communities from Centralia Pennsylvania, which are recovering from an underground coalmine fire - Coalmine... | ecosystem: Environmental > Terrestrial > Soil > Unclassified...
CCGCGTCTGGCGGTAACGAAAATCCTGCAGCGATTGGAGATCTCTTGTTGTCATCCGCCGACACGCGGGCGGGGGCGCCCTCGCCACATGATCCCGGCTGGGATGAGGACGAACTGTTCACGCTGGCGCGCCGAGCATATCCGTATCGGAATCTTTCACGCGAGACCTACGATGCCGTTCTAGAAATGCTCTCCGAGGGAATCGCTTCGCGGCGTGGACGTTATGGCGCGTACATCCATCGCGACCGCATCAATCGCAAACTGCGGGCGCGGCGCGGCGCGCGGCTGGCGGCGATCACTAGCGGCGGCGCCATCCCCGAAACCGCGCTGTTTACGGTAGTCGCCGAGCCCGAAGGAATTGTTGTTGGCACGCTCGACGAAGACTTTGCCGTCGAGAGCAACGCTGGCGACATTATGTTGCTGGGCAACAGTTCGTGGCGAATTCGTCGGGTCGAAGGCAAGTCGGGACGCGTGCTGGTTGAAGACGCCCACGGAGCGCCGCCCAGTGTTCCTTTCTGGCGTGGCGAAGCTCCGGCGAGAACCGAAGAGCTGTCCTTACATGTGGCCGATCTTCGCCAACAGATCAGCGACCGGTTGCCGCACACTTCGCCGATCGGTGTTTCCTTCAGCCAGCCGGAGGTTGCGGAAACGGTTGCGTGGCTGAAAGAAGAGTGTGGCTTGGACGACTCCGGCGCCGAGCAGATGATCGAATACATTCTGCAGGGACGCGCCGTGCTCGGAGCCGTTCCCACGCAGCAAACAATCATCGCCGAACGTTTCTTCGATGAAGGCGGTGGAATGCAACTTGTGATCCACGCACCTTTCGGAGGGCGGATCAATAAAGCTTGGGGATTGTCTCTGCGAAAGCGGTTTTGCCGCAGCTTCAACTTCGAACTCCAAGCTGCAGCCACGGACAACGGCTTGAACATCGCGCTGGCCGAGCAGCACAGCTTTCCTTTGGCTGATGTTTTTCATTTTCTGAACGCCGAGACAGTTCAACCGATTCTGGAGCAAGCGGCGCTGGCTTCGCCGATTTTTGGAACGCGCTGGCGCTGGGATGCCAACCGCGCGCTTGCGCTCTTACGATTTCAATCGGGCAAGAAAATTCCACCGCAGATTCAACGAATGCGATCAGACGACCTGCTCGCCTCGGTGTTTCCCGATGTCGCCGCGTGCCAGGAAAATATCGCCGGGGACATTCAGATTCCCAACCATCCTCTGGTGAATGAAGTAATGAAAGATGTGCTCACTGAGGCCATGGATCTGGAGGGTCTGAAGAATCTGCTGCGCGGAATGGCCGATGGCCGCATACGCTGCGTCGCGGTGGATACGCCTGTGCCCTCGCAGTTCTCGCATGAAATCCTCAACGCAAATCCGTATGCCTATCTCGACGATGCGCCGCTCGAAGAACGTCGCGCGCGAGCCGTCGAGATGCGGCGGATTCTGCCGGAGTCCGTGCTGGAAGAAGTCGGCAAGCTTGATCCCGCCGCGATTGCGCAGGTCCGCGAAGAGGCGTGGCCGGATGTCCGCGACCCCGACGAACTGCATGATGTCCTGCATACGCTGATCGCATTTCCCGCTGACCGTGTGGCGACGGTCTGCCTGGATGATCGCGGGAATGCGCGATGGAAAGAACATTTCCAGCAATTGATTGAACATGGTCGGGCGGCCAACGCCTTCAACGGCGACCGAAGCTACTGGGTCGCGGCTGAGCGCGCAGAGATGTTTTCCCTACTCTTCCCCGACGCCAGGCTCGATCGGCCGATTGTCGACATCGACAGCACAGTTCCCTCTCGAGATGATGCCGTGCTGGCAATGGTCACCGGCTGGATGACGCATTTGGGTCCAATCACGGCGCAACATCTTGGGTCCATGCTTGGCCTTCCTTTATCTGAAATCGACAAGGCTTTACTGCGCATGGAAGCCAGCGGAGCAATCCTGCGCGGGAAGTTTACTAATGAAGCCACGCGAGCGGGCGTGCCCGCGCCACACGAGATCGAATGGTGCGAGCGGCGGCTGCTGGCGCGAATCCATCGGCTCACGGTTGCAACGCTTCGCAAACAAATCGAGCCCATAACCCCGGCGCAATTCATGCGCTGGCTGCTGCGCTGGCAGCATGTTGCGCCAGGAACGCAAGTTCAGGGGGAACGCTCCACGCTCGAAATACTGCGGCAGCTTCAAGGATTTGAAATCCCTGCCAACGCGTGGGAGCGGCAGATTCTTGCCAGACGCATTGCGAACTATGACCCGCAATGGCTGGACCAACTTTGCCTGACCGGTGCAGTGGGCTGGGGACGCTTGTCTCCGCATCCGGCGACGCTCGAGGATTCGGCCGCGGGCAAGCGGCGGGTGATTCCGACCAGCGTCGCTCCCATTACCTTCTTCGTTCGCGAAGAAGCCGATTGGATGACTCCGCACAATCCCGCCGCCAACCAACCCGAAGCACGCGGCCTGAGTGATGGGGCACGGCAGGTGCTCGATTTCCTGCGCCAGCGTGGGGCTTCATTCTTCGCTGATATCGTCCGCGGCACGGACAAGCTCAAGGCCGAAGTTGAAACCGCGCTCTGGGAACTGGTGGCTGCGGGAGTGGTCACCGCCGATGGCTTCGATAACCTGCGCTCGCTGATCGATCCCAAACGGCGTGCGGGACAAGGCAGCGGCCGCACGACGCGCCCGCGGCACAGTTCTGGACGATGGGCTTTGCTTTACACCGATGGGATTGTCGAGCGCAATCGGACGGTTGAGGCTACCTGCTGGATGTTGTTGAAGCGTTACGGGATCGTCTTTCGGGATGCACTGGCGCGAGAAACTAACCTGCCCAAGTGGCGGGAGCTGCAAATGGCGTTCCGCCGCCTGGAAGACCGCGGCGAAATCCGCGGCGGCCGTTTCGTGGATGGATTCCTCGGCGAGCAATTCGCGCTGCCGGTTGCGGTGGAGTCGTTGCGGGCCACGCGAAAAATGCCACCAACTGGAGAAACCATCACCCTGTCAGCGGCTGATCCCCTGAATCTGGTTGGCATCCTGGTTCCCGGCGAACGCATTCCAGCCATCTCAGGAAGAAGTGTGAGCTTTCGCGATGGAATCCCGGTAGAAAACCTCGACACTCAATTGTCCACGCAACCATCTGCGGCTGCGGGCTGAGGAAAGCTCCCATTTCCAGAGCCCTTGAGCCGTTGCGCCTCCCGAAGAATCCTGCTGGTAATCTCGACCGGGAGCGCCTCAAAGGGACGCAGGTCCCCCGTCTCATCCCGATATGCCTGGAGCGCCTGATCCACGAAGATCGTGTCCATATTCAAGCTAAGTTAAAAAAATCGGGAACCTGATGAGGGGGTCGCCAGGCTCCCGATTCCAGCCTTTACCCGGCAAGACTGCCAAAAGCGCTTCCCCCATCGCTTCGCCAGGTCTGGGCTTGCAGCTATGAATGCACGTATCGAACCACAGTCGGAACTGCAGTCGCGAGCGCGGCGATCCGCCCAAGTAACTGATTTAATTCGACCGGACGATTGACAAATCAGCCTTTCAGCTCCGCTCTCGCACCCACAACCCTATCCAAACGGATAGCTCAACTATCTGTTCGGATAGTGGAACGATCGCAGATAGTTTTGCGATTCCAGCAATAGATGTGTTAGAGAGGATGGCAAGTAGTAGTGAGGTACTCAGGTGAACCCAAGACTTCTGGCGATTGCTGGGCCGCTAAAGGATTCGACGTTTGCCCTGCCCAACGGCGAAATCCACATCGGCCGCGACCCATCCAATTTGCTTTCCATCAGCGATCCTTCTTTGTCGCGTCACCATTGCGCGCTCAGCCGGGAAAGCGATGGCTATAAGATACGAGACCTCGATAGTCGCAATGGCACATCGGTAAACGGCGTGGCAGTAAAAGAGGCGCGATTGAGCCACGGAGATCAAATCTCGGTGGGCGATTCGATCTTCGTCTTGCTGCTTCATGAAGAAGCCGAAGAACCCGCCGCTGGCCGGGTTGAATACGAAGACAGCCTGACCCAGGCAACCGCTCAAGTCCGCCCGCAAGACGTGCTTTACCTGCAACCGGAGCGAATTCTCAGAGAGATCCCGGCAGGTTCCCGCGTTGCGCGTAATCTGAATGCACTGCTGAAGATTAGCCGAGTGGTGCATTCCATCCGCGATCTGGATGAACTGCAGGAGCAAATCCTCAACCTGATTTTTGGGGTAGTGCCGGCGGAACGCGGCGCCATCTTGCTCGACGGCAAAGGGGACCCGAACTTTGCCTCGGCCTTTGCCCGACATCGTGTTGCAAAGTCCGTGTTGCCAGTACCCATCAGCCGCACTATTGCGCGTCAAGTCATGCAAGAAGGACTGGCAATTCTCGGAGCCGACGTCCCCGGTTCAAATGGTCTGGCCGGCGTAGAGAGCCTGGTGTCTTGCCAGGTCCGCTCCTTGCTGTGTGTGCCCTTGACCGTGTTCCAGAAAGTGACCGGCTGCATTTATCTGGACACATGTGACCCCTCTAGCCGTTTCGACGAAGATCACCTCCAATTGGTGGCTGCCATTGCAGGAACGTCCGCAGTCGCCTTGGAAAACGCCAGTCGTATGCAATGGCTGGAACAGGAGAACCTCAGGCTTTCAGCGGAAATCAGTCTCGACCACAACCTGATTGGCGATAGCCCTCGGATGAAGGAAGTTTACCAATTTCTGGCACGGGTGGCGCCGACAGATGCGAACGTTCTGTTGCAAGGCGAGAGCGGAACCGGAAAGGAACTGGCGGCACGGGCCGTCCATCGGGCCAGTCCGCGGTCCAGCAAACCATTCGTCGCGATCAACTGCGCTGCTATTCCTGAGGGCCTGCTGGAAAGCGAACTGTTCGGCCACGAGAGGGGCGCATTCACCGGGGCGGTCGCGCAGAAAAAGGGTCGGCTGGAAATTGCCAACGGCGGAGTTGTCTTTCTGGACGAAATCGGCGAACTCGCGCCGGCTCTGCAAGTGAAGCTTCTCCGTGTGCTGCAGGAACGCGAGTTCGAACGGTTGGGTGGTGTGCGGCCGATTTCCGTGGACATCCGTCTGATCGCAGCCACGAACCAGGACCTGGCACAGGCGGTGAAGGCTGGAACCTTCCGCAAGGATCTGTTTTATCGCCTGAATGTTCTCTCGCTGGTTATGCCGGCCCTCCGCGAGCGCCGCGAAGACATACCCATGCTTGCCACTTATTTTGTCACACGGTACGTCAAGAAACTTAATAGCAAAGCCAAGAGACTTTCTCACGAAGCAATGCAGCATCTGGTGAACTATGACTGGCCCGGCAATGTGCGCGAACTGGAGAACGCCATAGAGAGCGCGCTGGTGTTAAGTCTGTCGGATGTCATTCAATCGGAGGATTTGCCGGAGTCCATTCTGGAGAAAGGAGTCGCCTCCGCTTGTGATGGGGCAAAGTATCACAATCAAGTAAGAGAAGTGAAAAAGCAGCTCATCCTCGATGCGTTAGAAGAGACCAAGCTGAATTACACCGAGGCGGCGCAACTCCTGGGCGTGCACGTAAATTATCTCCACCGCTTGATTCGCAATCTCGAACTCAAAGACGTGCTTCGCTCATCGCCCAGCCTGCGCCCTGCGGCAGATCAGTCTCACCGCAGAGGTTCACGGCAGTTGAAGACTTAACAAAGTGGCCGGGTTCAAATAAACCCCCTCCCAGCGGACAGCCACATGCAGATGAGGTCCAGTGGCGCGCCCGGTTCCACCGCTCAACCCGATTTTCTGTCCGCCAGTAACGCGTTCGCCTTCCTTGACCTCTATTTTCGAGAGATGCATATAAAGCGTGAGCAAGCCCTGACCGTGGTCGAGCACCACGCAACTACCCTCGAAGAACAACGGTTGCGCCAGTAAAACCGTTCCACTATTCAGCGCCGCAACCGGCGTACCCTCCGGGACGGCATAGTCCAGGCCTTGATGGACGCTTTGTGTTTTGCCATTGAAGGTGCGCGAGGTTCCAAACACATCGGAGATTTCCGCTTTTACCGGAGCGTGGAAGCTGCCCGTCCACTCGCGCTCGGGAGTTACGTGCGCAAACGCCTGCTGTTTAATCGCCTTATCCTGACTTATTTTCTGAAGTTGTTCAGGATTGGGTTCCGTATATTGTTTAGGCACGCTGGCTGCGATGCTGTGATATTTTCCTTTGCCCACTGCAATTAGTTTTTCAAACGAAAGATCTTTCCCGCTGGCACTGACTCCCTTCAACTCCAGCGGATACTTTCCGGGCCGGGTTTCAAGACTCACGCCCGCAATCCCGTACCAGACTTTGCCTTGTGGATCGGCAGAAAAGAACACTTCATGCTCCAGCCATTTGCCGGAAAGTGATTTCAATCGTTCCGGCGGAGTCACGCGAAACACTACCGGCGATCCGTTAATCAGTCCTATGGGCTGTAGCGTAATCGACCAGGAACCTCCCGCCCCGCTCTTCGCCGGGGTGCCAGGAACCTCAATTGCGCGCAGAGGCAGCAGGCTAAACAGTACGCCCACGAACACGAGCGCTAAGCTTCTGCAGTCGACCAGTGAGAATGACGAGAGTTTCGAGGACGAACCCATTCTAGAGTGAGCCTAGCACTGATGCCTACATCAAGCAGGACCAAATCCTTCCGGTAGAACCCTGTTTCGCACCTACGGGACCCAACCAGACAGGATCGTAAGTTGTTGGCTCATAAGCAGAACACGATGGTAATCACCCGGAATCGTTTTGGCCAGACATTTGGGTCACCCTGAGCCAGAATCTTCTAATGTCCCAGAGCTCGCCCCGTCAGGTTGGCGCACAAGTGTTTATCGCAGCCATGGCGCTTGCCGCGCTGGGGTGTTTCTGCGTCGCGTTGACCCACTGGCAGTCGACAGACCCGCTCAAGTTCCTGTGCTATCTGGCAGTTGCGCTTCTGGCTTCCTCTCTCAAAATCAAACTGCCCGGCATCAACGGGACCATGTCGGTGAACTTCCTGTTCATTCTCCTGGGAGTCTTGGAGATGAGCTTCGCCGAAACGCTGGTGATGGGTTTCGGGGCAGTGCTGGTCCAGTCTTATTGGAAGTCGTCAAACCTAAAGCCGATCCACGTCATTTTCAATTTTTCGCAGTTGCCGGTGGGGACGGCTGCATCGTACGCCGCATACCAATTCGTCACTACGCACGGACTGCACCGAAACGATCCTCTGGCCTTGCTGCTAGTGGCGATCACCTACTTCGCCTTCAACACGTTTGCGATGGCAACCATCATCCGATTGACTGAAGGCAAGCCAGTTTTGAAAGTGTGGTCGGAGTGCTATTTCTGGTCGTTCCCTTACTACCTCGTAGGCGCGGCCATCGCCGGATTGGTGAGCTTCTTGAACCGGCATATCGGATGGCAATCTTCGCTTCTGGTCCTGCCTCCCGTCTACCTCATGTATCGGTCGTACCGGCTGTACCTGAGCAAGCTTGAAGATGAAACCCGGCATGCCGAGCAGGTGTCCAATCTTCACCTGCGAACCATTGAAGCTCTTGCACTCGCCATCGAGGCCAAGGATCACACCACGCACGATCACTTGCAGCGGGTCCGCATCTACGCTATGGAACTGGCCAAAGATCTCGGCTTGAGCGCAGACGAAACCGAGGCTTTGCAGGCTGCGTCGGTGCTGCATGACATCGGGAAGCTGGCGGTTCCGGAACACATCATTTCGAAGCCCGGAAAGCTCACGCCGGAAGAATTCGAGAAGATGAAGATCCACCCGATTATTGGGGCGGAGATTCTGGAACAGGTGGAGTTTCCTTATCCGGTCGTGCCTATCGTCAGCGCGCATCACGAGAAGTGGGATGGCAGTGGCTATCCCAACGGACTAAAAGCCGAGGACATACCGATCGGAGCGCGAATTCTCGCGGCGGTCGATTGCCTCGATGCCCTGGCTTCGGATCGCCAATACCGCCGGGCTTTACCGTTGGACGAAGCCATGGCGCGCGTGGTCGACGAAGCCGGCAAAAGCTTCGATCCGCGCGTGGTTGAAGTTTTGCAGCGTCGCTATGTAGAACTTGAGAAACTCGCCCGCTCGCAGCCCGTGAAAGCTCCCGCCAAGCTGTCGACCGACGTGAAGGTCGAACGTGGACTAGCCCCGGCTGCAGGTTTCGCGGAAGCTGAAACTCCTGCTTCGCAGCTGCCGGAGCAACGCCGCGACTACCTTGCGTCCATCGCTGCTGCGCGCCAAGAGGCGCAGATGCTTTTCGAGTTGAGTCACGATCTGGGTAAGTCGCTCAGCGTGGACGACACGCTGTCCATGCTCTCGGTGCGATTGAAGCGGCTCGTCCCCTACGACTCGATGGCGGTGTATCTCAAGCAGGATAATCTGCTGACTCCGGAGTACGTTAGTGGGGATAACTTTCGCTTGTTCTCGTCTTTAAGAATTCCGCTGGGCGAAGGCTTATCTGGGTGGGTTGCGCAGAACAGCAAGCCCATTCTCAATGGCAATCCATCAGTTGAGCCCGGGTATCTCAACGATCCCACCAAGTACAGCACGTTGCGCTCGGCGCTGGCGGTGCCGCTCGAAGGAGTTTCGGGCGTGGTCGCTGTGCTGGCGCTGTATCGCACGCACCAGGACGCATTCACCAAAGATCACCTGCGAATTCTGCTGGCAATCAGCTCCAAACTCGGATTTACCATTGAAAATGCGCTGAAATATCGCTTAGCCGAAGATTCCGCGACTACTGATTATCTGACCGGGCTTCCCAACGCGCGGTCGCTTTTCCTGCACCTCGATCGTGAGATTGCGCGATGCAAGCGCTCCAAGCTGCCGCTGGCCGTGTTCGTTTCCGACCTCGACGGATTCAAACAAGTGAACGACCGCTTCGGCCACTTTCAGGGCAACAAACTCTTGGAGATATTTGCCAAAGGTTTGAAAGACTCCTGCCGCGAATATGATTACGCGGCGCGCATGGGCGGTGACGAATTCGTTCTGATCGCACCCGGCCTCACGCAGGATGCAGCCGCGGAAATGGCGCAACGGGTCGAGGCCATCATTGCGGAAGTCGGCAAAGCGGTTTGCGGCGAGGGCCTGGTTTCGGTGAGCATCGGACAGGCTTTCTATCCAGCGGATGGCACGAACGCCGAGCACTTGCTCGCCGAAGCCGATCGCCGCATGTACGCGGTGAAGCATTCCCACCACGCAAGCACGGACGATCGGGATATCTGTGCGCGGTCGGCGATTGCAACCAGCTAATCCGGTATTCCGAACCTGGCTGGCCCAGTGCTTGTGCACACTTTCTGATGCAAGATTACCCCCAACAAACTCTCGGTTGCCCAAATTGTGTCAGGCTGGGAAGCGTCCACGAACGAGGCGAGCTTGGGGCTCCGTATATTCTCGCGTCCCGCGTTTTTCAGCGGGGCTTCGGATTTCCCCGCGGTATTTGAAACAGATGAATGCCAAGTTGCGTTCTCTGCATTCCAGCGTAGAATGGCCGCAACCGCCCTGAACGGATTGTCGCAACCTCAACTTGGGCGAACTCAAGAAGACGAGGCAAAGACGACCATGACCCCGAAAACCAAACTGATTCTCGGAATACTCACCGCTGCGGCAATGTTTGTCCTCTCGTTTGCCATCCCGCGCGGAGGCACATTGCAGGAAGCGCAAGCCGCCCAGTTTCCCATGACAGTTGGAGTGTGGGCCATCTTCGTGTTGCTGTTCGTGAAACTGAAGTAAGAAAGCTCGGTGCCAAGCACCTGGCAAAGGGTGGTCCACCCGATAACTAACAATCACTTCGTCGAAAATTTGTAGACCGTGGTTGATTCGAAGTGCTGTCCGGGCTTGAGCTCAGTTGTCGGGAAATTGGGGTGATTTGGCGAATCCGGAAAGTGCTGAGTTTCGAGGCAGAATGCGTTGCGCCGGTTGTAGACCTTGCCATCTTTGCCTTGAATTCCGTCGAGAAAGTTCCCGGTGTAGAGCTGGATGCCCGGCTCCGTCGTCAGCACTTCGAGCACGCGCCCGGAATGGGGATCGTAAGCTTGCGCTGCGAGAAACAACGATCCTGCCTTTTCGTTATTCAGGACCCAGTTGTGGTCGTAACCATTTCCCATTTTTAATTGCTGGTCGTCCTGAGCGATGCGGGCGCCGATTGCAGTTGCTTTCGTGAAGTCGAATGGAGTTCCTTTCACACTTCGCAATTCGCCGGTGGGAATCGAGACTGCATCGATCGGCGTGAATCGATCGGCTTGGATCATGATCTGCTGCTGCAGAATGTCTCCGTTGCCCTGGCCAGCGAGGTTGAAGTACGCGTGATTGGTCAGGTTGAGCACGGTATCTTTGTCGGTGGTCGCGCTGTAATCGATTTTGAGTTCGTTCTTGTCGGTAAGCGTGTACACGACTTTGACTGGGAGGTTTCCGGGGAAGCCTTCTTCCCCATCTTTGCTCAGGTAGGTGAGTTCGAGCGCCTGACCTGCGCTGCCGGAAACATCTTTCGCTGTCCACACCCGCTTGTTGAAACCGCCATGCAGATGATTGTCACCGTCATTCTTGGCCAACTTGTAAGTGATGCCGTCGAGGGTGAAGGTGGCGTGGGCGATTCGGTTCGCATAACGTCCGACGGTCGCGCCGATGTAAGCTTTGCCGGTCGCGTAGCCGTCGAGCGTGTCAAAGCCGAGTACAACGTCGTCGCGTTTGCCGTCCCGGTCGGGAACTATCAGTGAGACGACAGTGCCTCCGTAGTTCGTGATCGCGGCTTCCATGCCGTTCTTGTTAGTGAGGATATAAAGATCCGCTTGTTGCCCGTCTGCGGTTTTGCCAAACGATTGCTTTTGCATTTTCGATTTCGCCTCGGCTAGCAAGCCAGATACAAACATCACTGCGACAAAAACAAACAGCATCCCGATAATCTTTTTGTGGCTTCTCAACATTCATTATCTCCGTAGAAAAACTTGTAGCGGACT
>Ga0209167_10002154_pt1 | contig 10874 bp, 7 predicted proteins | sample Coa_R1_9_FD_187154 | JGI IMG/M metagenome (GOLD analysis project Ga0209167, IMG submission 187154) | Surface soil microbial communities from Centralia Pennsylvania, which are recovering from an underground coalmine fire - Coalmine... | ecosystem: Environmental > Terrestrial > Soil > Unclassified...
AGCGACGAGCGAAGGAGAAGTTGTGGGTGGCGATGAGGGAGGTGAGTTGATAGTCGCGATGGAGCTTAGCGATCAGCTCGAAAACTGAATCTGCGGTACGGCTATCGAGGTCTCCGGTCGGCTCATCGGCCAGCAAAAGCTTGGGCTGAGTGATCAGAGCTCGAGCCAGAGCTACCCGCTGCTGTTCACCGCCGGAGAGTTCTCCCGAACGGTGATGCGAGCGCTGGTCCAATCCGACCTCACGGAGCCACTGCGATGCTTCTGCTTGTGTCTCCCGCCGGGGGTGACCCCGAAGCAGGAGCGGCATGGCCACATTTTCCAGTGCCGTGAACTCCGGCAACAGATAGTGGAACTGCCAAACAAAGCCGACTTCGCGGTTACGAAACTCGGCCGCAGCGTTTTCCGAAAGCGCAGTCAAATGCAAGTTGGCGAAGTATACGTCACCTGCAGAAGCTCGATCAAGAGCTCCAACAATGTGGAGCAAGGTACTCTTGCCCGCACCCGACTCGCCGACGATGGCCAGCATTTCTCCCTTAGCCACCTGGAACGATAAATTGTCAAAGAGCACTAAATCCGACTTGCCCGATCGAAAGACTTTCTTGAGCCCTTCGATCCTTAATATAGGCTTGTCTGTTAGATGCACCCGAAGCGCTCCTCGAATCAGCAATCTAGGGTGACAAGTTCGAACCTCTACTCGATTCACCCGAGGCAGCTTGCCATTCCATTAAAACACGGCAACGCCAGAAACGTTTCCGTTGGCTTTTCGGTACATCTCCCCAAACTGTACTTCAGAAATCATAAGGCTGAATGTGACCTCGGTCACTGACGCGCGTACCGGCAGAGCGGACCGGAGGTCACATTGTCCGGACCGTGAGCGCAGAATGACATAAAGGGTCAAGGGAGATGTCACAAAAGGGTCAAAGTTGGGTCAAGGGATTCGCGTTGGCGTTCTTGGCTAACGTCTTTAAGAGCACTAACCACGAGGGACACGAAGGTAGACAAAGGAAGGCGAAAAACATTGGATCACTCGTAGCGCAAGGCTTCGGCGGGGAGGATTCGGGCTGCTGACCAGGACGGGTAAATAGTCGCGATCAAAGAGATGCCAATTGCTACCAGCGCTACCAGAACACCATCCATTGCGCGGGGGGCGAAGGGCACGTAGTCGATGGAGTAGACCTCAGGGGCGAGCGAAAGCAGATGATAGTGTCCTCCGGCGAAGGATAGCGCGTAGCCGAGAACCAGGCCGATCGCGGTTCCCACCACTCCAATCAGCACACCCTGGGTGATGAAGATGCGACGCACTTGTGATTTGCGCGTGCCCATCGAGATGAGCACGGCGATATCGCGAGTCTTTTCCATGACCATCATGGTCAGCGAGATCAGAATGTTGAGCGCGGCCACGAAGACAATTAAACCGATGGTGATGAAGGTGACCAGACGTTCCAGGCGCAGAGCGCGAAAGAGCGGCTTATTCTGTTCCATCCAGTTGGTGGTCATGAAACCCTTGCCGGCAGCCTGCTCGATTTCCTTCGAGATCTGATCGGCTTTGTAGATGTCGTCGACTTTGAATTCGAGCACGGAAACCAGATCGCCCAGGCCGAACAGTTGCTGCGCGTCGCTGAGGCGGATGAAGGCCCAGGAGCTGTCATAGTCGAAGAAACCGGAGTCGAAAATACCGACGACACGAAAACGGTCGTACTTGGGGACCATTCCGAAGGGAGTGAGTTCGCCTTGCGGGCTGGTGACGAGGACGACAGAGCTGACGGTCGCGCCTAACTCGTCGGCCATGTCTTTGCCGAGAATGATCGGAGGCATGGCGGCAATGCGGTTTTCTACGCCTTGAAGGTCGGTGGGAGATTGGGCCGCCGGGGTCGACCCAGGCCCGGTGTCATGGATACTTATGGTAATTCTGCCTTGGTTCAATTCATCGGCCGAGCCGATGGTCACACTTTTCAGCAGGTCGCTGACTTTTCTTTCTTCGCTCGGAATCATTCCCTTCAGCACGGCGCCGCGAGCCCGCGGTCCGCGGGAGATCAGAACCTGCTCGTAGATCACCGGTGCAGCCGCGACGATGTGCGGCTCTTTCGACAGCCGGTCCATGAGCGGACGCCAGTCGCTGATCCCGTCACTTTGAATGCGCAGCAGATTGATGTGAGAAGTCGAGCCGAGCAGGCGGTCCTGGAGATCCTGGCGAAATCCATTGTTGATGGCGAGAGCGACGACAAGCGAGGCGACTCCGGCAGCCACTCCGGCGATGGAGATGCCAGTGATTACGCCAATGACGGCCTGGCGCCGTTTGGCGCGCAAATATCTGGACGCAACAAAAAGTTCAAATCTCATCGGACACTCTAGTGTCGGCCCAATGAATTATAGATGGAAGGCGACTTTTCGCTGGGAAGGCCGGGCGGGGACGCCCGGCCTCCATCAAGCTAGCTGGGCATTTCATGCGGAATGATGGGCCGGACTTCGATCGAGCCCCAGCGTGCCGAAGGGATTCGCGCGGCCAGGGCCAGAGCCTCGTCGAAGTCTTTGGCTTCGACCAGGTAATAGCCTCCGAGCTGTTCCTTCGTTTCAGCGAATGGGCCATCGAGGACAGAGCGCTTGCCCTGGCGCACTCGCACGGTCTTGGCCTTGGAAATGCGGTCGAGTTCGTTGCCGCCTCGCAGGTGGCCGCTGCCGGCAATGCTTTTGGAGAATTCCATGTACTCCTGATCGATTTTCTTTTGTTCCGCCGGGCTCATCTTGTCGAATTGGCTTTCGTTTCCGTAAATAAGCAGCAGATATTGCATTTGGTCAGGCCTCCTCGCCTGTACTGGTGGTGAGTCGAACTGGTCACTTCATTATCGACAAACTGGGAATAAATATTTCTCGGCAATACGGGTGGGCGAGACGCACGTCCTCCATAGCGGGTTCTATGGCAAAGTAGTAGGCAATGGCCATAGCGGAAGATCCAAAACTCGAGGGGTGGGCGGTCTTTGCTTATCGGGATTTCACCGTTTACGAGTTTGCGCTGTTTCTGATTGAGGTAGCGTTGGAGATGATGTCGGTTGCCGTCGGATGGCAAGTTTACGAGATCACGCACCGGCCGTTGGATTTGGGATTGGTCGGGCTGGCTCAGTTTCTGCCGGGGATTGTTTTGTTTCTGGCTTCCGGACACGCGGCGGATCGTTTTGATCGGCGCAGGCTGCTGATGTCGTGTTATGGCGGATTCGCGGTATGCGCAGCTTTGCTGTTGGCGATTGCGTGGCGCGGATCGCAATCGGCGAATGCAAACATCTATGCGATTTATGCAGTCTTGGTGCTGCTCGGGACGGTGCGCTCGTTCGCCGGGCCGGCGACTCGGGTGATGCTGCCGCAGTTGGTTCCGGAAGAATATTTTCCCAATGCAGTGGCATGGAACGCTAGCGTTTTTCAAGGGGCGACAATTCTGGGACCGATGGCGGGCGGACTGATTTACACAATCTCGCACGGTCCGTCGATGGTGTACCTGACGGCAATGCTGATGGCGTCTGCGGCGCTCGTGTCGACGCTGTGGATGAAACTGCGAACCAAAGCGCCGGCACAGGAAGTGGCCAATTTGAATACAGTGCTGGCGGGATTCCGCTACGTCTGGCGGAAAAAACTGCTTCTGGGATTGATCTCGCTGGATATGTTTGCGGTGTTGCTCGGAGGGGCGGTTGCGCTGCTGCCGGTGTATGCGCGCGAAATCCTCAGGACCGGACCGTGGGGCCTGGGGTTGCTGCGCAGCGCACCCGGCGTAGGCGCGGTAGCTATGGCGATTGTGTTGGCGCACCGGCCGTTGCAGCGACGGGCTGGGCCGACCATGCTGTGGTGCGTGGCCGGATTTGGAGTGTGCACGATTGTTTTTGGAATATCGAGAAGCCTTGTGCTCTCTTTGATCGCGCTGGCATTGATCGGGGCGACTGATATGGTCAGTATCGTCATTCGCGGCACGCTGATTCAGTTGGGCACGCCGGACGAAATGCGTGGGCGGGTTAACGCCGTGGACATGCTGTTCATCGGGGTTTCGAACGAGCTGGGACAATTTGAGTCGGGTCTGACGGCGCAGTGGTTCGGAACTGTTCCGGCCGTGGTGTTGGGCGGCATCGGAACTCTGATCGTGATTGCTATTTGGGCGTGGCAGTTTCCGGAGCTGCGGAATGCGGACCGGCTCAGCGATGGTAATTGAGAATTCTATTTTCCGCGGATTAGCGTTTTCGCCGAATTCATGTTGTCAAAGCGGTCGTAGACGCGGACGACGACTACGTGCTCAAGCTGACCTGCGGTCGCGGTTTTTGCCGTTGCTGGGTTCGGTATCGGTAACGTCACGCGAAAATCATAGCTCTCCGTTTTTGAATCCGACAATTGCCCGACGGGCTCAACGAACTGCCACTCTCCTGCGTCCACGGAATAATCGGCGCTCTTGATGTTTGAAAAACTATCTACCACGCGGAAGGTTATGTGGATTTTGTCGCCTTCAACGGAGGCGGTGAGATTCTCGATCTGCGGCGGAGTTGTGTCTACTTCAAATCGCGCGCTTTCTTTTTCGGCGGTCAGGGCCTGCTCCGGAGAGTGCGAGGGCGCGTCGGAGGCTACGACTTTGATAGTGTAGCCGCCATCGGGCAGAAGCGAAGCGTCGAAGGAGTAGAACTTGTCCGTCAGATTGTCTTTGAGCAAGAGCCATCGCGTGTCGCCGTCGCCGCGGTAGTAGACGCTGTAAATCATCTGGTCGTCGTTGTCGTCGTGAACGCTCCACTTCACGCCAATGGAATCGCGATCATGGGTGGTTGGGGGCGGGGTGTCGAAATGCGGCTGCTGGGCGTTTCCGGCACCCGTGTCGCCGCCGGGGGGCTTGGGCAGCGATTGGTAGCGGGTTCCGACTTGAACCGTGACGTCGTCAAAATCCGGGGCCACGTTTTTGGGCAGGTAATTGAGGGTGACGCTCTCGACGCGCGGGGCAGGGTCGCCCGAGCGCAGCACGGCTTTCCATTGAATGAAGCGTGCGGGAGGAACGCTGACTGCGCCATCCTTCCGCGAATCGATTTTCTCCCAGGGGCTCCAGTTGCGGTCGGGGTTGTCTACGTTGCCGCTGCGGGCAAAAAGTTCGACATTGCCCGCGCCTCGAAATTCGGCGCGTCCCCAGCGCGAGAAGATGTGGGCGTCGAAGACATCGCTTTCGTAAGTGCCCTCGGATTCGGGGGTCGCGCTTAACAAAAATACTTTGCCGAGGTTGCTGGTCGAAGCGTACAGGCCGCCTTTGGGCGCGCTGGCGAAGGCGGTCACCTGGGTTGCACTGGCTTTGAGCAGGTCGGTAAATTCGTCTTCGCCACTGATGGCGAAAACGTGTCCGCGGTTTCCGGTGCCCGCGAGCAGGCGGTCGCGCTGATCAAAAGCGAGGGCATAGACGATGTCTTCGTGAGAACTCCACAGCCGGCTGGGAGAGCCGTCGGGGGCGATGCGATAGATCTCCGAGCCACCCGCGGCGCCAGCACCAGGAATGGGGAAGCTGATCGAGGGTGTTGGTGTGCTGGCGGGAGCGCTGGTGATCACGATACCGCTTTGTCCCCCTGGGCCCGCGGGTGAGGACGATGGAGGAATCGAAATTACCGGGGAGGAAAAACTTGGCACGCCGGTTCCCCCATGTTTTTCTCCCACGCCTGCGGCGTAGATGTTGCCGATTTTGTCGATGGCCAGTGCCGTAATTTCTTTTTTCGGAGCGCTGTAGAGCACGAAGCCTTCTCCGCCGGGCGAGATGCGATAGACCAGGCCGCTGCCGTCGGAACCGGCGATCAGATTGCCTTTGTTGTCAAAAGCCATTACCCGGATGTGGGCTTCGTCACTTTGAAAGAAAACGGAGTGCTCGCCCTTCGGGGTGACACGGAAGATCTGTCCGTGATCTCCGGTGGCCACATAGAGGTTGCCACTATCGTCGAGCACGAGGTCCCAGATGTATTTGGTACCGGGCTCGAAATAAACGGAGGAACTCCGGAGAGAATCGCTGGCGGGCTTGTCCATCGATTTCCCATCCATCGATTTCTTACCTGTCGCTTTCTTATCGTCCGAACCTTTGGTTGACGAGCCAGGATGATCATCGATTTTGTAAACCTTGCCATCAGGATTCGTGGCGGCGTAGATGACTCCGTTTTTATCCACGACCAGCGCCTGCACCTGAAGCTCCTGCGGCTCGAAAATCACCGTAGATTTGCCATCCGGGGTGATTCGATACACGCGTGCGGGCGAACCAGCAGCGGCATAGAGGTTGCCCTCGCGGTCCGCCGCGATCGACCAAATATAAGTCGATGGCGTCGTAGAGAGCGCGGTGAAAGCGGGCGCGAGCTCCAGTCCACCGGTGCTGCGTACGGCCACGCCTTTCGCTGTGCCCTTGATCAGTTCGTCGAATTTGGATTGTTCCCAGGTGCGCGTGCCTTCAGCAAAAAGGAGAGAAAGTGACAGGAGAACTGGAAAGATAACCAACAGCCAACGCAGACGGATCAAGTTCATACCTCAATATAAAGCTTTTAGGAGAAGAGTTTCAGGTTACCACGTCGTATAGGCGGACACTCTTGTCCGCCTACATTGAGCTTCTCTTTAGGTGGATTCTCAAGACTTCCTATCAGCGTTAACAGCAGCGGAACAAGAGTGTCCGCTCATACACGAGCTACTTGATGCTGATGGTCAGCACTTGCGCCCCGGCGACTACGTAGTCGAGCGGACCGGTGGCGGCTTCGTTCACCGACGATTCGCTCGAAACCACCATGTCCTGCGTTCCGCGCATGCCATCCATCACGTTCATGATGGAGAGCGGGAGCGTGGGCATGACTTTATCGGCAATCATGGCTTCGGGATCGGCTTCGAGCAGCGAAACGTAGACGCGGTTGTTCACGTGCTCTTTGTTCAGGAATGCGATGGTCGCCGCGAGATCCAGTTTGCGTCCGAGTAATGACGAGCCGCGCCGGAGATGGTCAAGGGTGTCGCCGTCGCTCACCAAGATGCGCAGCGGTCCTTTGGAAGTCGAAGTAGGGATGTGGATGGGAATGTGTTGCACCACGCCCTCGCCGCGATAAGGGCGCAGCATAGCTTCGATCGTGATGTCATCGCCGGGACGGGCTTCGGTGATATCGGTACGGGCACTCTCGAGGCGAGCCCAGCGGCGTTCGCGAACCACGTTGAAATCGAGCTGCACGCCATGAATGGCGGGCACGCTGTAGGGATTATCGAAGATGCGGCTGAAGCGATCGCCTAACGAGATGGCGGCCAGCATCGCGCCCGGCTGTCCACCATCGGCTGCGGCGAACATGTCCTGCATGGTGACGTCTGGATATCCGTCAACGCTGATGCGTCCGTTCATGCGGTAAGTGGTCTCTTCGCCGTATTCATTTACGCCATGCAGCGCATTGAACACCGTGGCCATCATTGCAATCGGGCTCAGGCGCGCGTTGTTCAGGACTTCGTAGTGGAACTGTTTGTCGGCTGACTCGCCGTGGATGGTGAGAGTGACCGGAATCATTTCCGGCTTCTTGCCAAACTCGCCCAAGATGCCGTTGTGGCGGTCTTGCACGAATGCGCCCACGGTTTCAGTAGCATTCACGATTTTGAAGGCGTTCAGTGGCGAGGGCAGAGTGGCGAGCACGGTCGACTTGGTCATGGGCAGGTCGACCATGCCGAATTGCATCAGCGGATGGCCGCAAGCCAGGAGGTGTTGCGCGTCCATGTAAGTGACGGTGCAAGTGGCGGCAATGTTCATGTCGCCCTGCACGAGGATGGCGCTTACTGAGGAGCCGGGCTCCATAGGCTCAGGCTGTTTGGCGTCACTGACTGATCCCGCGCCCATTACCGGAACGATTCCTGCGGAAGAGAATTGTGACGCGAAGCGCTGCACTGTGTCTTCGGAGAATCCGTTGAAGACGAGAGGCGTTTCGATGGGCTTGAGGTAGTTCGTGAAGGTCGTGTGTTCTGATGGAGAATCTGCAACGCCCGGACTCGCAGTCTTGTTCGGGGAGCGGGCTGCCGACGTCGCTTCGACTGGCGCGGAAGCCGGATTGCGATCGAGCGCGCTGATCTCCAGCATCTCAGCGATCGGGGTCACGCCGGCGATTGGTTCCTTCGAGAATTCGCCGATGCGGAAGGCGAGAGCGCCCGCCAGCTTGCCATCCAGATACACAGGGCTGCCGCTCATCCCGGCGACCACGCCGGTGTATTCCGCCTTGGCGCCACCGAGGCGAACCAGGATCACATCGCCCTTGGGACCGTCGGCGTTCTTGAGTATGCCGAGCACCTCAACGTCCATGGGTTCAGGCTTCGTGCCCTGAAACACGGTATAAGCCACGCCCTTCATGCCCGCGTGGATTTGCTCGATCGGAATGGTTTCGACGGGCTTTGGAGTTTGCGCTTGGATTACGGAAGGCAGTGCAAAGCTAAGAACAATCAGGGCGAGAATCGCTCGTCTTGGAACAGGTCGACCCACAGTTTCACCCACAAATTTCCCCGAGAACCGCCAACTGGTCCTCTAACCACTGAATGACACTTCGCGCTTTGTACGCGATTTGCCGGGAAGGAGAGGGTTCAATCAAAGCCGAGCAAACATCCCAATCGCGAAGCTCTGCGTCTATACTAGCATAAGGTTTTCCGAGGACCTCAAATGATTTCATACCCAATTGGGCAGGGTGGATGGCGGTCTGGCAGGGGCTTGGGCCGTATTATGCTGTGCCAACTTTGGCGTATCTCCTTACTGATTCTGGTCTTGGGGATTTTTGCAGGTTTGACTATGGCGCAGGATCAAGGGTCTTCGGCGCCCGCCAAAGGCCAGACGGATGCGCCGGATGCAGCCGGAGGTCCACAGAGCGACGTCGGCCCCTATGCCATTCCCAAGAAAAAGGACGAGCCGCCACCGCCTCCACCGCCGGAGAAACCAAAAAAGATTGAGGGCATGCCGGATTATTCCATCCACGTCGATGTGCCCGTGGTGGAAGTGCCGGTTATGGTTACGACCAAAGATGGGGAGTTCATCTCCAACTTGAAACAGGAGAATTTCCGTATTGCCGAAGACGGCACGCCGCAGAAGATCAGCAGCTTCACTATCTCGGAAGCGCCGATCACAGCCGTCCTACTGGTCGAGTTCGCCGCTGGTGACTATTTTTTCATGGGCGACATTCTGCACGCCTCTTATTCCTTTGTAAGCACGTTGAAGAAGGACGACTGGCTGGCGGTAATTTCCTACGATATGCGGGACTACATCCTGGCGGACTTCACCCAGGATAAGCAAGAGGCGTATGGCGCGCTCAACCAGCTGCGAATTCCGGGTTTCACTGAGACCAATCTGTTCGACGCGCTTTATGACACGCTAGATCGAGTCGATAGGATTCAAGGGCACAAGTACATCATTCTGGTGACGACCGGAGTCGATACTTTCAGCAAGCTGAATCTCGATCAGATCATGAAGAAGATCAAAGCTACAAAGGATGTGACGATTTTCCCGATCAGCGTGGGATGGCAGGTGCGGGAATATTTCGAAGCGCGCGGCATGTCAGCGCCTCACGGAGCGGGCATCCCAGTTGGGCAAATGGATTACCTGCAAGCCGACAACGAAATGAACGCCTTTGCCCGCCTGACCGGCGGCCGCGCCTACTTTCCACGATTCCAGGCCGAATTCCCTGAGATTTTTCATCAGATTGGCGGTGACATTCGCAATCAGTACAGCATTGCTTACCATCCCACCAATCCCAAGCTCGATGGCACCTACCGCAAATTGAAAGTCGACGTCGTCGCGCCGGATGGAGGAACCCTGAAGATTAAAGATCAAAAGGGGAAAGATTTGAAGTATATGGTGATCGCGCGCGAAGGTTACACCGCGAAACACACGGTGGAGTAAGTTTTAGTGCAGATGAACCAGGTGGTCCAGCAGGAACATTAGTCCGACTCCGAGAAAAACGACTAAAGCCATTCTCGCCCCCGGCTCGCGGTTTACTTCTGGAATGAGGTCGGACGCCGCGACGTAGATCGTCACTCCCGCCGCTAGAGGCAATCCATAGCTGACTTGGTGCTTGAAGAGGGCCATAGTCAGTACTCCGGCAAAGGTCGCTGCACCCAGCAGCATCGAAGCAGCCCAGGCTACACCGCGGCTTTGGCCGCTGGCCAGCATAACCGAGGTGATGGTGAATCCTTCGGGAATCTTGTGCAGGAAAATCGCCAGGAAAATGATCCAGCCGAGCCAACTGGAGACGAGAAAGCCAGCGGTGATCGCGATGCCGTCGAAAAACGTGTGAATCGTTAGACCGAGCAGAATCGAATACCCTTTGTGGGCGTGAACAAATTCGTCTGTGTGGGTTTCTTCTCCGAAATGAAAATGGGGCGTGACCGTGTGCTCAAAAAAATGAATGATGAGATAGCCCACCAGAACCAGGAATGCCGCGTTCTTGCCGTTTAGTTCCAATGCAGCTGGGAAAACTTCGACGATGGCGGTGGCCAGCATGAATCCCGCGCCCAGAGCAATAAAATATCTGAGATAAGAGCGGTCCCAGTTCTTCTGGACGATGATGGCGCCGCCGAACACATTGGCTGCGGCGGCGGTTAGGCCGAGCAAAAGACTGAGAACAACGGGATGCATGCGGGAGGATGATATCAGTTCTCGGTTCCCGGTTCCCGTCTACCCACTGTGCCGGATGTGCACCACGTCGCCGTCCTGCACGATGTAATCTTTCCCTTCCAGACGCAGCGTGCCACGAGCGCGTGCGTCGGCTTCTGATCCGGCGTCGAGTAGCTGATCCCAGCGGATGGTTTCGGCGCGGATGAAATGTTTCTGCAGATCGGAATGGATCGCGCCCGCCGCATCCTGCGCGCGAGTGTTCACGGGGATGGTCCAGGCGCGGCATTCGTCT
>Ga0209167_10002157_pt1 | contig 10866 bp, 5 predicted proteins | sample Coa_R1_9_FD_187154 | JGI IMG/M metagenome (GOLD analysis project Ga0209167, IMG submission 187154) | Surface soil microbial communities from Centralia Pennsylvania, which are recovering from an underground coalmine fire - Coalmine... | ecosystem: Environmental > Terrestrial > Soil > Unclassified...
GCATTTCACGCATCAATTCAATTAAGAAAGAAATTGCTTCTGCTTTGATAATATTGGCATTAATGATTCTGGCAATTTGGTTAAGACATATGGAGGTGAAAGCCTTTTATACGCATTTATTCAAAAACCATTTAATCTTAATAAAGGATAATAAAGTAGTGACACAGCCAATAGATCCGGTAAATTTTGTGTACTATATGTTTGGTGGTATTTGCATAGGTTGCATCTTTTCCTTTTTAATACTCCGTAAAAAAAGTATAGGAAAAGAATCAATTAACAAGCCGTTATAAAACCAAAATTCCCACCTGTCCTAATGCATGACAGCTTTGAAGATGTTATAACGGTGATTTTTTAGCCTATTAATCCGGAGCCCAAACAACCATTCTCATTGTAGTTTTAACGAACGAAGATTCATTATCTGATCGAAATAATTTTCCTTGCTTGTTTTTATTCACCTGTATACTTTTCGCAGACGAGTCTAGTTGCGTTTAAATCCGGGCAATAACTGTATCATATGCGAACAATTTCGTTGAGCTTTCAGAAAGGTAAAATTATGATATCTAAGGATTTATTAAATCGGCACCCAATTAGTGTGGAAGACTGGAAGTGTGGAAGACTGAAAGTGTACTGAAATACTAATATACTGTACTTCCAGTCTTCCAGACTTCCAGACAGATAAAGTGAAACAGTTATGTTTAAAAGTTATATAGTGATTGCCTGGCGAAACCTGCTCAGGAATAAGGCTTTTTCCTTTTTGAATATCAGCGGTCTTGCTATCGGCATGGCGAGTGCTGTATTGATCCTCTTATGGATTCAGAATGAAGTGAGTTTCGACCGTTTTCACCGGAATAAGGATTATATCTATGAAGCCTGGAACCGGGGCGAATACGATGGAAAACTACAGTGCTGGAACAGCACGCCCAAGATCCTCGGTCCGACGATGAAAGCCGAATATCCCGGTGTACAGGAAATGACAAGGTGTTCCGGCGGCTGGTTTGTAACCTCTGTTGGCGACAGAAAGTTTTCCAGCGAGTATCTCATTACAGATCCCGCTTTTTTGAAAATGTTCAGCTTTCCCTTCGAAGAGGGCAACCCCAACACTGCACTGGATAATATGTATTCCATCGTCATCACGGAAAAAATGTCGAAGAAGATGTTTGGCAGCGATGACCCTATGAACAAACAAATCAAAATAGACAGTAACAATTTTACTGTTACCGGTGTTCTGAAAGATCTGCCAGCCAATACAGAATTTACTTTCGAATATCTTCTCCCCTGGAAAATCATGAAGAAATTGAATTTCGATGATGATTCCTGGGGCAATAATTCGGTTAATACATATGTCCAGATCAGTCCTCAAACCAACCCGGTCCTGTTTAATGAGAAAATAAAAAATATCAGCAGACTGCATTCCAAAGGAGAAGTAAAGGAAGAAATATTTCTGCACCCGCTTACCAAACTGCATTTATATTCCAGATTTGAAAATGGTAAAGTTGCCGGCGGAGAAATTGAAACGGTTCGTCTCTTCATCGTGATCGCCGCGTTTATACTCCTGATCGCCTGTATTAATTTCATGAACCTGAGTACGGCAAGATCTGAAAAAAGAGCAAAGGAAGTGGGCATCCGCAAAGTATCCGGCGCCTATAAATCCTCTCTTATCCTGCAATTTCTTGGAGAATCCCTTTTCATTGCCTTTATATCAGGTGTCGTGGGACTTATTTTAGTACAACTATTTTTGCCTTCCTTCAATCTGCTGATCGGGAAAGAACTGGCACTGCCCTATTCCCATATCAGTTTCTGGGTATACTCATTGCTCTTTATTCTGCTCACCGGCCTGCTCGCCGGGAGCTATCCCGCATTTTTCCTTTCTTCTTTTAAACCGGTGTCCGTACTCAAAGGAAGATTCAAAAATTCCCAGGCATTGATTACTCCACGAAGAGTACTGGTTGTCATGCAATTCACATTCGCCATCATTCTGATCATCAGTACGCTGGTCGTCGTTCAGCAAATTCAATATGCACAGCAAAGGGAAACTAATTACGACCGAAGCCAACTCGTTTATCATTTCACCACCGGTGACCTGAACAAAAACTACGTGATGGTGAAAAATGAATTGCTTCAGTCCGGAGTGGCAACGATGGTAAACCGCAGCAGCTGGCCCATCACGGAAATCTGGAGTGATACCTGGGATATTGGATGGCAGGGAAAATCTCCCAATAATAAAACAGACTTTGACCGGTTCAGTACGGATGATAATCTGGTGAAAACTGCCGGATTAAAATTGATCGAAGGCAGGGACATGGATCTGGTGAAATTCCCGACTGATTCAACAGCAGCCCTGTTGAATGAAAGCGCCGTCAGGGAGATGGGATTTAAAAATCCGATCGGGCAGTTAATCACAGACAATGGAAAAACATATCATGTGATTGGTGTAATCAAAGACTTTATTCTCCGGTCTCCTTTTTATCCTGTAAGTCCCATGGCCATTGAAGGAATTGCATCTAATACAGGATTGAATGTAATCAATGTGAAACTGGCTGCAGGGGCCAATATGATGGACAATATCCATAAGCTGGGCAGCATCCTGAAAAAATATAACCCGGAATATCCTTTTGAGTATCATTTTGTGGACGAGCAATATGCCAGGAAATTTGACGACACGAAACGCACAGCTACTCTATCCGGGCTTTTTGCCGGATTGACCATTCTTATTTCCTGTCTCGGATTATTCGGACTCGCATCCTTCATCGCAGTCCAGCGTACAAAGGAAATCGGCGTGCGGAAAGTGCTGGGCGCTTCTGTTTTAAATCTCTGGCAGTTGCTGTCGAAGGATTTTATTGTGCTGATCCTGATTTCACTCTGTATCTCCATCCCGATCGCATATTATTTTATGCATCAGTGGTTACTTCAGTTCGAATATCGTACGCTGATATCCTGGTGGATCTTTGCCTTTGCCGGCCTTGGTGCTATTGTGATAACCTTGCTAACGGTGAGCTATCAATCGATTAAAGCAGCGCTTTCGAACCCTGTGGCCAGCTTACGGGCGGAGTAGTATGAGAGTGTGGGAGTATGGGAGTATGAGAGTTCAATTAATAAATTAAAATTAAGATAAATGTGAATACTTGTTTTAAATACTCTCATACTCCCATACTCCCATACTCCCACACTAAAAAAAAGTCTTTTACAAATGATAAAGAACTACCTGACAATCGCCTGGCGCAACCTCAGCAAACACAAATTGTATTCGGCTCTGAATATCGTGGGACTCGCGATTGGCATGGCCGCCTGCATTATCATCGCGCTGTTCGTATATTATGAAAGAAGTTTTGACAACATGCACAGCAAGAATATCTACCGGCTGAATGAGGTGCAGAAATTTCCCGGTATGGTATCGTCGCAGAAAGTAGCTCTGTCCATGTTTCCCATGGGTGAAACATTAAAGAATGATTTTCCGGAGGTGCAGAATTTTACCCGCATACGCTGGATGAATAAATTCCAGATCACACAAGAAGAAAAGCGCATGTACCTGCCTCAGGTTTTTGCAGTGGATACCAGTTTTCTTTCCATCTTCGATTTCCCTCTCGTGAAGGGAAACCGTGCTACAGCACTGCAAAAACCGAACAGCATTATCCTCACGGAATCCACGGCGCAGAAGTTATTCGGCAACATTGATCCGATGGGTAAGACACTCATGCATTATGATACGGACACGCTGTCATTTACCGTGACGGGTGTCGTGAAAGATGCACCAGCAAACTCTCAATTACAATTCGATGCGATCTCCTCTTTCAGTACCTATATACAACCCTGGATGACGAATAACTGGGGTGGAAACTGGCTGAATACTTATCTGGTTTTGGCTCCTCATACCAATGTGGCTTCTTTGGAAAAGAAATTCCCCGCATATTTGAAAAAGCATATGACTGGGGGCAACGGGGACGGATGGAAACACTACGAATTATTCCTGCTTCCCTATCGGGATGTTCACGCAAATACTGCCGATATCGGTCTCGATTATATTAACTATCAGAAATTTGATAAGAACTATACGAATATTTTTCTGGTCATCGCCCTGATTGTGATGGCCATCGCCTGCATCAACTTTATGAATCTTTCCACTGCCCGTTCAACAGAAAGAGCCAAGGAAGTCGGGATACGAAAATCCATCGGTGCGCAGCGTTTTCAACTGGGGTTTCAGTTTTTGGGTGAAACGGTGTTTCTCGCTCTCTTCGCGCTGATGCTTGCCATGCTGTTTGTTTTCCTGGCTCTCCTCTATATAGAGCGACTGAGTGACCGCAATCTGCGTCCCCTTCTCACAATGCATCCGGAACTTCTGATTGGTATTTTCTGCGGTTCGATTTTGGTAGGTCTGATCTCCGGTCTCTATCCTGCTTTTTATCTTTCTTCTTTTCAACCAAGCAAAGTACTGAAAGGCGGTGCGTTCTCCGGGAGCAAAAAATCAAACTTCAGGAACATACTCGTGATCGGTCAGTTTGTAAGTGCCATCTTCCTGATCATCGCCACGATATTTGTATTCCGTCAGCTCGATTTTATGCAGCATAAGGACCCGGGGTTTGTTCGTGACCAGGTGCTTACTTTTTCGCTCGACCGTATAACTTATCAGAAATACGAACTGCTAAAGCAGGAGTTGTTAGCAAATCCGCTCGTATCCAGTGTTACGGCCTGTCAGGATCAACTGGGCAGTCACCTGGATCAGTCCGGCGTGACGTATCGTGGTGACGGACCCGCCCGAGATCTCGCAGTGACACAGCTGATCGTGGATCCGGATTATCTGAAATTATATGGAATTAAGATAGTAGAAGGACGAAATTTTTCGAGTGAAAAAACGGCGAACGGAAAAGAATATATCGTGAACGAGGGCCTCGCGAAAGAACTATTAAAAGATCATCCGAAGACCCCGTTCTCTTCTCTCATCGGTCAGCGGTTTGGTTTTGATTCCGCAGGAACCATCGTGGGCGTTGTAAAGGATTTTAATTTCAATTCTCTTCACTATAAAATCGAAAATCTTTTTCTTCACAGTCAGACGCAATGGGGATTCAATACCGTATCCGTCAAACTGAAGGGAAACAAAGAAGCAGAAGCAGTCTCTTCCATTGAGGCCACCTGGAAATCAATGTTTCCGGGCCATCCATTCGAATATCAATTTCTCGATGATCATTTTAAAGAAGTGTACCGCACCGATGCGCAGATCATGCAGATGGTCGGCGTGCTCGCTTTCCTCGCGATTCTGATTTCCTGTCTGGGTTTATTCGGACTCGCCTCCTATTCTGCTGAAAGAAGAATTAAAGAAATCGGCGTGCGCAAAGTGCTAGGTGCTTCGATGTCGAGTATCGTTACTTTACTGTCGACACATTTTATAAAACTCGTTTTGATCGCCAACGGCATTGCCTGGCCACTGGCCTGGTTCACGATCAATAAGTGGATGGAAGGATATGCTTATCGATTGCCGATGAGCTGGTGGGTGTTTTTACTGGCGGGATTTATGGCGCTTATTATTGCACTTGCTACTGTTAGTCTTTTAGCAATGAAAGCGGCTGCCGCCAATCCCGTCACAAGCTTACGTTCGGAATAAACACCGCCAAGTATGAAAGTATGGAAGAATGGAAGTATGGAAGTGTGAGGAATAAGTCTGAACGACTGAATGTGTGAGGCAACTTAATAACTAAACTAAATAACTTTACTTCCATACTTCCATTCTTCCATACTTCCATACTATGATGTTTCTTTTTTTCAAAACCGCCCTCAGAAGTCTTACCAAACGCAAAGGCTACGCCGCTCTGAATATATTCGGCCTGACGTTGGGCATGACCTGTTGTCTGCTCATTTTTAAATACGTTGCTTACGAAAGAAGTTTTGACCGATTCCAGAAAAATGCCTCGCAGGTTTACAGGATACAGCTGGATGACTATCAAAACGGACAGCTGGCAGTAAAAAATGCGGCGAATTATGCTGCGCTGTCGCCCGCATTGAAACAGGATTTTCCTGAAATAGAAGAATCCACCCGTTTTTTTAAAACGCACATGCTGCTTTCCAATGAGGAACGGAATATTCGTTTCAACGAAAATAAAATCTATTACGCAGAACCATCATTTTTGAGTCTTTTCGACCTCCGGCTGTTGGAAGGAGATCCGAAAACAGCACTCGAGGGCCCGGATAAGATTGTCATCACGGAGGAAATGGCCAGGAAATATTTCGGACAGGAGGAGGCCATGGGTAAAATAATAAGCTGGCGAAGTCTTGGACGCATCGCACCCCTGGTTGTAACGGGTGTTTGTAAAAATTATCCCGCTAATTCCCATCTTAATTTCAGCGCCCTGGTTTCGTATAAATCTTTTAGTGAAATCAACGGAACACTGGCTCAAAAAGATGATCCTGTGGAAACAAGCTGGTACTGGACAGATTTTTATACATATATAAGGCTGAGACCCGGAGCAGATGCAAAAAAACTCGAAGCGGCGCTCCCTGCATTTGCCGAGAAGCATGTCAACCGGTTACCCGATAACCTGGCAAACCATGATCACTCCGTGTTTCAAATGGTTCCGATGCCCGACATTCATTTGTATTCTCATTATTCCGAAGAAGCTGAACCCTCCGGAGATGGCAGATCGGTGGCCTTCCTGTTTCTGATCGGATTTATTATTCTGGGTATTGCGTGGATCAATTATATCAATATGGCCACGGCCCGCTCGATGGAAAGAGCCAGAGAAGTCGGTGTGCGCAAACTGCTGGGTGCAGTCAGGCGGAATCTGATCGGTCAGTTCATGATGGAAAGTTTTCTGATCAATCTGATGGCGTTGTTGATCGCTTTGTTTATCTCTTTCCTTTTAATGAAGCCATTCAACCTGATTACCGGCAGACAGTTGGGAACCCTTTTTGAAATGCCCCTCTCCTATGAAATGGCATTTGCTGTATTGTTTTTTGCCGGATCATTTATTTCCGGTATTTATCCTGCATTTATATTATCGGGTTATCATCCGGTAACCGTTCTGAAGGGTGCATTTAAGAATTCAGGAAAAGGATTATGGCTGAGAAAAGGTTTGATCATCGGACAATTTGCAGTATCCATCCTGCTGATCTCCGGCACCATCATCATTTACAAGCAGGTACAATTTATGCGAAATCAGAATCTGGGTGTTGACATCAAACGAACGGTTGTACTGAACGGCGCGATCTCCATTCCGGATTCGATTTACCAGGCTGTTTACCTGCCATTCAAAAATGAAATATTACAGGTACCCGGTGTACATCATATCACGGCCTCATCTCAGGTCATGGGCCAGGAAATACTTTGGAGCACGAACTGGAAGGCACTGCATGAGAAAAAGCACGGCATGGTGAATATTTTCCAGATGGCCATCGATTATGATTTTATTCCCGGGTTTGATTTGAAACTGAAGGCGGGGAGAAATTTTTCAAAAGAATTTACGACGGATAATAAGTCCGCCATTCTCAATGAGAGCGCTATACGGGCATTGGGTTTCCATCGTCCGGAAGATGCTCTGCACGAAACCATCATTTCAGCGAACGACGATACGCTGCAAGTGGCTGGTGTGGTGGCTGATTTCCACCAGGAAGGATTGCAAAAGGAAATCACACCATTGGTTATGTTTATGAAACCCAGGAACAGAAATGCTTTCTCCATCAAACTGGATCCTGATCAGGCTTCCGCAACAGTTGCCTCTATTAAAAAAATATGGGACCGCTATTTTCCATCCGATCCCTTTCATTATTTTTTCCTGGACGATTTTTTCAGCCATCAGTATGATGAAGACAAAAGATTCGGCGATGTTTTTGGCATATTTTCTTTGCTGGCCGTTGTGATTGCATGTCTCGGTCTGCTGACCCTGTCGGCCTATAATGTATTGCAAAGAACAAAAGAGATCGGCATCCGGAAAGTGCTGGGCGCAAGCACCCGGCATCTTGTATTGATTCTTTCTAAAGATTTTTTGATTCTTGTGATGATCGCTTTTATCCTGGCCATACCCGTTTCTTTATGGGTAATGGGTCACTGGCTGCAATCATTTGCATACCGAATACAAATCAGCTGGTTGATTTATGTATTTGCGGGCGTTATATCTTTTCTCATTGCAATTATAACACTAAGCTTTCAGGCAATTAAAGCAGCACTGGCTAATCCAGTCACTAGCTTACGTTCGGAATAAACACCGCCAAGTATGGAAGTATGGAAGAATGGAAGTATGGAAGTACTAATAACTGAGTAACTCCACTTCCATACTTCCATTCTTTCGTTCTTCCATACTGCGTGATTGGGGAATGACATTTGCAAGAATACCGTAAATACTCATTCCATGCGGATCCTTTCATTTATGTTCCTGTCATTCATCATTTTTCCCTGCGTTGGCTTTTGTATGGGAATCAACTTCATCCCGAAAACAACCGCAGACAGCAATTATTTCGGCAATGCCTTCGTGTCGTATACCATCAATGGTAAAAGGGCCAATATTAAGAACCTCCTGCAGAAAGACGGACAAAACATCAAAGCATTGCATCTGAACGAAGTCGTACTGCTTCCCAAGAAAAAGTGGGTGCATGTAAACTTTACCAACTCACTGACCAATGAAGTGTTTGATTTTATGGTGAACGACAAGGGCACTACGGTCATCAGGAAATACAAACCGAAATTAACAGCAGACGAGGAACAAAAAGCCGCGTATATGTCAAGCAAGCTCATTAATTATTATGCGGATTACTGCACTGTGGAGATTATCACAGCAAATGCCAAGCATGTCGTGGGCAAATTCAACGGGGAGTTTGTTGCTGACAACGGAACCAGAATCATTATTAAGGACGGCAAGTTTGATGTGCCGATCAGCGAAAGCAAACTTTAGCACAAGTATGGAAGTATGGAAGTACTAAACACTGAAAAACTTCACTTCCAGTCTTCCATACTTCCATACTTCCATACTAGTGGAATCAGCTTGGTCGATCCGCAAGCTTGGATTTTCTCCTTCCATAAAAAAGATATATCGCCAGTCCCAGCCCCATCCATATAAAAAATACCATCCAGCTGCGCGCGGGGATCTCAATCATCAGATACAGACAACACAAAACGCCCAGCACGGGAATCACCGAATAGTTGCGGATGAAGGTGAATAAGGTAATGATGCAGGCGGCTACGATGAACAGAAGAAATAATATCTCCTGGTATGATTCTCCCGAAAGATTGGAGAGGGCCGTTCCGATCCGGTGACGCGCGGCTAGTATAAAAATGGCGAGCAGCACCGGAATAATATATTTTCCGTTCAGATAAGGAATGCTGAATTTTCCCGGCACTTTGACCAGCGTGGGCAGATATAAAACACCGCCGCATACGAGTACAAAAGCAAACAAGGTTCCGATGCTCGTGAGATCCGTCATCAGGCGGTCATCCACCACCAATACCGGAATGCCTACGAATAATCCGGTGACGATGGTGGAGAATCCGGGTGTTTTAAACCGCGGACTGATTTTTCCAAATGCCTTGGGCAGCAGTCCGTCGCGGCTCATGCTCATCCAGATCCTGGGCTGGCCGATCTGAAATACCAGCATCACGGAAGTGGAAGCGACTACGGCACTGATAGAAATGATAAATCCGATTTTATGCATATTGATCTTGTCAAATACATAAGCGAGCGGATCGGCCACAAATTCAAATTCTTTATAGTTGACCAGTCCCGTGATCACAAGCGCCGTGATCACATAGATCACCGTGCAGATCAGCAAAGAATACATCATACCCTTGGGCAGATCCCTTTGCGGCATGCGACACTCTTCTGCGGTGGTCGAGATCGCATCAAAACCGATATAGGCAAAAAATACTGAGGATACACTTTGCATGACGCCTTTCATGCCCTCGGGGAGAAAAGGCTTCCAGTTGCTCGTGGTACCTGTAGAAAAAATTAAATAAAATCCAATCACTGCGATAAAACATAGAACCACGAGTTTGAGACCCACCATGAAATTCGCACTCTTACGGCTCTCATTGATGCCGATATAGGCGAGTGCAGTGATCAGCATCACGATGACAAACGCGGGTAGGTTGATGATAAATTTTACGCCTGCTATCTCTGGTGCATTCAGAAACACCATATCTGCAACCGGTTTATGAGCTTCCAATGCGGCCTGGTAGGTCATCTTCGCTGACTGGTATCCGATCGCCAGCCAGTCGGGCAGGTGAATACCCATATTGCGGAGGATATTATTAAAATAGGCGCTCCATGAAATCGCCACTACGACATTTCCGATGGCGTATTCCAGAATCAATGCCCATCCGATGATCCAGGCGATCACTTCACCAAAACTCACATATGAATAAGTGTAAGCGCTACCGGCTACGGGTACGCGCGATGCAAACTCTGCATAACAAAGCGCAGTAAAACCACAGGTGATGGCCGTAATCAGAAACAGAAAAATAACACCCGGGCCGCCATGATAAGCCGCTGTACCGATCGTGGAGAAAATGCCGGCGCCGATAACGGCCGCGACACCCATAAAAGTCAGATCCTTTACACCCAGTACTTTTCTGAGCTTGTGTTCATGCGCGTCGCCCAACCCGGCTTCTGCATCTCTGACAATTTTATCTAAAGATTTTCTCCGGAAAATGGACATCTGTTAAGTATGGAAGTATGGAAGTATGGAAGACTGGAAGTGAAGATATAAGATTTACAATAAAAAACACTTATTCACAAAAGCCTTAGCCTTAGCCTTCGCCTTCGCCTTAAGCCTTAGCCCTACGCTACGCATTAAAAGGCTTTAAGCTTTGCGCTTTCTGCTTTAAGCTTAAAAGGTATTTCTGCAATTTATCATGATGTACTTTGCTCAATGGTACCAGCGGCAGACGCACCA
>Ga0209167_10002158_pt1 | contig 10864 bp, 7 predicted proteins | sample Coa_R1_9_FD_187154 | JGI IMG/M metagenome (GOLD analysis project Ga0209167, IMG submission 187154) | Surface soil microbial communities from Centralia Pennsylvania, which are recovering from an underground coalmine fire - Coalmine... | ecosystem: Environmental > Terrestrial > Soil > Unclassified...
AGCAGTCCCGGCGGCGGGTCGATCACCAGCCGGCCACCCGCCACATCGACCTCGGGCACGATCGCTGCGACGAATGGAACCAGCAGCTCGTCGTCGGTTGCCGACTTGATGACCAGCAGATCCTGCCCGTGATGCCGTACATCGGTCACCGGGCCCACCACCTCGCCGTCCGTGGTGACCGCGGTGAGCCCGATGAGCTCGTGATCGTAGAACTCATCGGGGTCACCGGTCGGGCCGAGGTCGGCCGAATCCACCACCAGCCAGGTGCCGCGAAGCTGCTCGGCGGCGTTCCGGTCCGGGATCTCGCTGAAGGTCAGCAGCAGGTTGCCGGAATGCCAGCGAGACGCCTGCAAGGTGAGCGGACCATGCTCGGCCGGATCGGTCGCCAGCGTGCCACCCACGGTGAACCTGCGGTCGGGGTCATCGGTACGTACCTCGACGGACACCTCACCGCGGATCCCATGCGGCCGCCTGATCCGGCCCACAACGATCTGCATGCGCTACCGCTTCAGCGGACCTCGCTGGCGTCCACCAGGTCGACACGTACATACTGACGGCCGGCCAGTGAGCCGATGACCGTCCGCAGCGCCCGCGCCGTCCTGCCACCTCGGCCGATGACCTTGCCCAGGTCTTCGGGATGCACCCGGACCTCGAGCACCCGGCCGCGGCGCAGCCCACGGCTGGCTACCTGGACGTCGTCCGGGTGCTCGACGATTCCCCTGACGAGGTGCTCGAGGGCTTCCTCAAGCACCTCAGTCTCCGCTCCCGGACTCGGCGGCAGTCTCCGCGGGCGTGGCTTCCTCCACCGCGGCGGTGGTCTCGGCCGCGTCGGCGGTGGTCTCGGCCGCGTCGGCGGTGGTCTCGGCCGCGTCAGCCTTGGCCTCGGCCGCGTCAGCCTTGGCCTCGGCCGCGTCAGCCTTGGCGTCGGCCACCTCGGCCTTGGCGTCGGCCTTCTTGGCCTTGCCGCCGCCGCCCCTGCCCTTGTCGCCACCCTTGTCGGCCGCGTTCGTGCTGGCCTTGTCTGTGCTGGCCTTGTCTGTGCTGGCCTTGTCTGTGCCGGCCTTGTCTGTGCCGGCCCGGTCCGTGCTGGCCCGGTCCGTGTCGGCCTTCTTGGCCTTGCCGCCGCCCTTGGGCGTGGTCTCGCCGCCGCCGGAACGGGCGCCGACCGCCTCGGCGAAGCGCTCGTTCCTGGTCTGCTTCGGCGCGGCCGTACGCAGCGTTCCCTCCGCGCCGGGCTCGCCGCGGAACCGCTGCCAGTCGCCGGTGATCTCCAGGATGCGGCGCACCGGCTCGGTCGGCTGCGCGCCAACTCCGAGCCAGTACTGGGCCCGCTCGGACTCCACGTGAATGTACGACGGCTCGGCCTTCGGGTGGTACTTACCGATCTCCTCGATCGCCCTGCCATCCCGCTTGGTGCGGGAGTCGGCGACGACGATGCGGTAGTACGGCGCACGGATCTTGCCCATGCGCTTGAGCTTGATCTTGACAGCCACGGGTGTGGTCTTCTCCCAGATAACGTCGGTACGGTCGGCGGCTCACGGCGGGCGGGTTAGTCCCGGACTGGCCGCGCTGGACGGGCCTAGCGAGTGAGAGAGGGCCTCGCGAAGGCGTGCAGTCGCCCCCACATTGTGCCAGACCGCGGCCGCCAACACGAATTAGCCCATGATCATGAGAATGTCAGTGCTTCGAGTCGCCGCGTTTGGACTGGCGGCGGCGGAAGCCAGCCGGTACGCCACCCGGCTGCGTGCGGCGCGCAGTACCAGGGTCACCGTCCGCAGGCAGTTTCAGCCCGCGCAGCAGCTCGTCCGCCGACGGCATCCCGTTGCCGCCCAGCCCAGGCGGCAGCTCCCCGCCCAGCCCGCGCAGCGGCCCCGGCGCACCCGCACCGGGCGAACCGGCACCAGTGCCAGCAGCCGGGCGCGCAGGGCTGCCACCAGGCCGTCCGCCCTTGGGCTTCTTCTTGTTCCCCTTCTTGCCCTTGGCCGACTTGGCCGCGGCGCGCCGCATCCCCGGGATTCCCGGCATCCCGGGAATCCCGCCGCCCAGCATCTGGCGCATCATCTTCTGGCCCTCGAAGAACCGCGTCACCAGCGAGTTGACCTCGCCCACGGTGACGCCCGAGCCCGCCGCGATCCGCGCCCGCCGGGAGCCATTGATGATCTTTGGGTCGCGCCGCTCGGCCGGGGTCATCGAGTTCACGATCGCCTCGGCCCGGTCCAGGTCCTTGTCCGAGACCTGGCTGAGTACGTCGCGGTTCTGCGCCGCGCCGGGCAGCATGCCGAGCAGGTTGCCGATCGGCCCCAGCTTGCGGACCATCTGGAGCTGGGCGACGAAGTCTTCCAGGGTGAATCCGTCCCCGGTGACCAGCTTGCCGGCCATCTGCGCGGCCTGCTCCTGGTCGAAGGCGCGCTCGGCCTGCTCGATCAGGGTGAGCATGTCGCCCATGTCGAGGATCCGGGAGGCCATCCGGTCCGGGTGGAATACGTCGAAGTCCCCGAGCTTCTCCCCGGCGGAGGCGAACATCACCGGGCGCCCGGTGAGCTGCGCGATGGACAGCGCGGCACCACCACGCGCGTCGCCGTCCAGCTTGGTGAGCACCACGCCGTCGTAGCCGACGCCGTCGAGGAAGGCCCGGGCGGTGACCACCGCGTCCTGGCCGATCATGGCGTCCACCACGAACAGGATCTCGTCCGGGCCGGTCGCGTCCCTGATCGCGGCCGCCTGCCGCATCATCTCCGCGTCGACGCCGAGGCGGCCGGCCGTGTCGATGATGACCACGTTGTACTGGCGGTGCCGAGCCTCGTCGATGGACTGCCGGGCGACCGCCACCGGGTCACCGGTCCCGTTGCCCGGCTCGGGCGCGAACACCGTGACACCGGCCTGCTCGCCGAGCACCTGGAGTTGCTGCACCGCGTTCGGCCGCTGCAGGTCGGCGGCGACGAGCAGCGGCGTGTTGCCCTGATCGCGCAGCCAGCGGGCCAGCTTGGCGGCCAGCGTCGTCTTACCCGAACCCTGCAGGCCCGCCAGCATGATGACGGTCGGCGGCGTCTTGGCGAACCTGATCCGGCGCGCCTCGCCACCCAGGATCGTGACCAGCTCATCGTGCACGATCTTGATGACCTGCTGGGCCGGGTTGAGCGCGGCGGACACTTCCTCGCCGCGTGCGCGCTCGCGCACGTTGGCGATGAACTCCCTGACCACCGGCAGGGCAACATCGGCCTCGAGCAGGGCGATGCGGATCTCGCGGGCCGTCGCGTCGATGTCGGCATCGGACAGCCGGCCCCTGCTGCGCAGCGCGGAGAAGGCCTGGGTCAGCCGATCGGAGAGAGTCTCGAACACGCTGCCAGGCTATCCGGTTCGGCAGCCGAAAACGCCCTAGCCGGTAAGCGCTTCGAGCACGCGGGCGGCAATCCGGCCGCGCAGGTGCAGGTCCTTCACCGGCCGGCCGGAGCCGTCCACCACGTAAAACACGTCCACGGCCTCCGCGCCCAGCGTCTCCACCCTGGCCGCCCGCACGTCCAGGCCGCACTCACCGAGCGCACGCCCCATCCGCCACAGCAGCCCCGGCTCGTCGTGCGCACGGATCTCCACCACCGTCGCGGTCCGCGACGCGTCGTCCACCAGCGTCACCTTCGGCGGCGGCACACCCGGCACCGCTGGAGACCGGCCAGACGAGGCAGCAGCACGCCGCCGCAGCCGCTCGGTCACATCCAGCCGCCCCGCCAGCATCCGCCGCAGGTCCCCCGCCACCGCGCCAGCATCCGGCGGGTCACCGAACTCCGGCGCCACCCGCAGCACGGTCACCGCCATCCCGCCCTGTGTGAACACGTTCGCGGACCGCACGACCAGCCGGTGCGAGGCGAGCACCCCGGCCGCCTGCCACAGCAGCCCATGGCCGGCCGGCCCGGCCACGGTCACTTCCCCGCCGCTGACCAGCGCCTCGGGCGCTCCGGCCGCGGCAAGGGCCGCCAAACGACGGGGCAACTCGGGAAAAGGAGCGGGCTCACCGGACAGCTCCGCCGACACCCGGTCAACCAGTTCGGCAACCAGGGAAGCCTTCCAGTCACTCCAGGCGGCGGGCCCGGTCGCCTGCCCGTCCGCGATCGCCAGCGCGTGCAGCAGGCCGAGCAGCGCCCGGCTGCCGACGATGCCGGCCACCCGCGCCACCGTCACCGGGTCGTCCAGGTCCCGGCGCACGGCCGTCTGCGGCAGCAGCAGGTGGTGCCGGACGGCCGAGGCCACGAGTTCGGCGTCGGCCTCGCCGAACCCCGCCCGGTGGGCCACGTCCCGGGCCACCACCTCGCCGCCGACGCTGTGGTCGCCAGGCCAGCCCTTGCCGATGTCGTGCAGGAACGCGGCCAGCAGCAGCAGGTCGGGCCGGCCCACCTCGCGGGTGAGCGCGGCCGCCCTGGCGGCGGTCTCCACCAGGTGCCGGTCCACCGTGTGCTTGTGCAGCGGGTTGCGCTGCGGCCGGTTGCGCACCCGCTCCCAGTCCGGCAGCAGGGCGTTGATCAGGCCCTCCTGGTCGAGCGCCTCCCAGACGCCGACCGCGGCCTGGCCGGCGCCCAGCAGGGCGGTGAAAGCATCCCGTGCCCCCGCAGGCCAGGGCACGGGAAGCGGTGGGGCCGCGGCGAGCCGGTCCAGGGTGCGCGGCGCGAGCGGCAGCCCGGCCTGGGCGGCGGCGGCCGCACAGCGCAGCACCAGTCCGGGGTCGGCCTGCGGGTCGGCGGATCTGGCCAGCACCACCTCGCCGTCCTGCTCCACCACGCCGTCGGCCAGCGGACGCCGCTCCGGCGGCTTCGGCCGCCGGGGGCGCAACGGCACCCTGCCCGCCTGACGGAACGTGTGATCCACGGCGTAGGCCACGGTCCTGGCGGCGCCGGCCAGCACCCGCAGCAACGCGTCGCCGTCGAGCAGGCCGGCCACCTTGGCCACCTCGTCCTGCTCCTGGAACACCAGCCGGTCGGCCGCCCGCCCGGTGACCTCGTGCAGCGCATGCCTGATGTCCAGGATGATCTCGTAGGCCGCCCGCACCCGGGGCCCGGGTGCGGGGGCCACCCAGGCGGCCGCCACGGCCTGGATCGCGTGCGCGTCGCGCAGGCCGCCCTTGGCGTCCTTCAGATCCGGTTCGAGCAGATAAGCCAGCTCGCCGGATCCCTGCCATCGTTCAAATGAAAAATCCCGGAGCTCAGACAGGCGGGTGGCAGCGGACGCACGCCAGTCATGCAGCGTCCCCTCGCGCAGGCGGCGGGACAGCATCGCGTCGCCGGCGATGTGCCGGGCATACAGCAGGCCGAGGGCGACCCGCAGATCACCGGCCGCGGCCTGCTGCGCCTGCGACAGCGTGCGCACCGAATGGTCGAGGCGGACGCCGGAGTCCCAGACCGGGTACCAGATCCGGTCGGCGATCGCCGCGATCGGTTCGACGCCCTCGTGCAGCAGCAGCAGGTCCAGGTCGCTGCCGGGCAGCAGCTCCCTGCGGCCGTACCCGCCCACCGCGACCAGCGCGACGCCTGGCTGGGCGCCCAGCAGGCCGGCCAGCCAGCGGTCCGCCTCGGCGCTGCGGCGCGCCCGGTCCGCCGCGAACGACGTTACGGGGCTCACCGGTGGCCGCCAGGTCAGATGGCGTCGGGGCCGCGTTCCCCGGTGCGGACCCTGACCACGGTGTCGACCGGCACGACCCAGACCTTGCCGTCGCCGATCCGGCCGGACTGGGCCGCCTTGACGACGACCCCGACCAGGTCGTCGGCATCGTCGTCATCGCACAGCACCTCGAGGCGCACCTTGGGCACCAGGTCGATGTGGTACTCGGCGCCCCGGTAGACCTCGGTGTGCCCGCGCTGCCTGCCGTAGCCGGTCGCCTCGGTCACGGTCATGCCGTGCACGCCGAACGCGTGCAGCGCGGCCTTCACATCGTCCAGCTTGAACGGCTTGATAACGGCCGTGATGAGCTTCACGCGACCACCCCTCCGGCGCTGCCTGCTCCCTGCCTTCGACCCTGCGCCCCGGGAGTTTCGCCGGCGAAGCCCGGATGTTTCGGCCCTGTGAAAGGCGAGCGCCAGTGTTAAAGGGATGTTTCGGCGGCTAGCGTGATTGCCATGGCGCTGGCGCTGATCGACCACCACTGTCATGGCGTTGTGACGCAGGATCTCGACTCCGCCGGTTTCGAGGCGCTGCTGACCGAATCCCCGTGGCCGGCACCGCCCGGCACCTCCATGTTCGACAGCCAGCTCGGCTTCGCCGTGCGCCGCCGGTGCGCGCCGCTGCTCGGGCTCGAACCCTCCGCGGACGCCGAAGCCTACCTGCGGCGCCGCAGCGAACTCGGCGCTGTCGAGGCCAGCCGCCGGCTGCTGACGGCGGCCCAGGTCGGTGCCTGGCTGGTCGACACCGGCTACGAGGCGGACCGCGTCACCGGCCCGGCGGAACTGTCGGCGCTCAGCGGCACACCCGCCCACCGGATCGTACGGCTGGAGCCGGTGGCCGAACAGATGGCGGTCGGCGGCATCGACGCGGCCGCCTTCGCCACCAGGTTCGCCGAGACGCTGGAGGCGGCCGTGACCGGCCCGGCCAAGGAGGGCAGCGCGGCCGGCCTGAAGACCATCGCCGCCTACCGGTTCGGGCTCGACCTGGAGCCTGCACGCCCTGATGCCTTCGAGGTCACCTTCGCGGCCGGCGCCTGGCTGCGGGCAATCGGCGAATCCCGGACCGCGCGGCTGACCGACCCGGTGCTGCTGCGGCACATCATCTGGGCCGGGGTCGACCTTGGCCTGCCCATTCAGTTCCACACCGGATTCGGCGACCCGGACGTGCGGCTGTACAGCGCCGACCCGTCACTGCTGCACGACTTCCTGGCCGCCACCCGGGGCTCCGGCGCGTCGATCATGCTGCTGCACTGCTACCCCTACCACCGCCAGGCCGGCTACCTGGCGAACGTGTTCCCGCACGTGTACATGGACGTCGGCGAGGGCCTGAACCACGTCGGCGCGCGGTCGGCGGCCGTGCTCGCCGAGGCACTCGAACTGACCCCGTTCCACAAAATGCTCTACTCTTCGGACGCCTTCGGCCTCGCCGAGCTGCACTACCTAGGCGCCACCGGCTTCCGCCGCGACCTGCGCCAGGTCCTCAACGGCTTCGTGGCCAGCGGCGCCTGGGCAGCCTCGGACGCCGAGCGGGCCGCGTTCCTGATCGGCTCGGCCAACGCCCGCCGCGTCTACAACCTGGACGGCTAGCCGACGATCGCGTCCACGAACGCCCCGGGCTCGAACGGCGCCAGGTCGTCGGGTCCTTCGCCCAGCCCGACCAGCTTGACCGGGACGCCGAGCTCGCGCTGCACCGCGATGACGATGCCGCCCTTGGCGGTGCCGTCCAGCTTGGTCAGCACGATCCCGGTGACGTCCACCACCTCGGCGAACACCCGCGCCTGGCGCAGCCCGTTCTGGCCGGTGGTCGCGTCGAGCACGAGCAGCACCTCGTCCACGGTCGTGCTCTTCTCGATCACCCGCTTGACCTTGCCCAGCTCGTCCATGAGCCCGGTCTTGGTATGCAGCCGGCCGGCGGTGTCGACGATCACGGTGTCCACGTGTTCGGCGATCCCCTCCTTGACCGCCTCGAAGGCCACGCTCGCCGGATCCGCGCCCTCCCGATCGGACCGGACCACCCGCGCCCCGACCCGGTCGCCCCAGGTCTGGAGCTGATCCGCCGCCGCCGCCCGGAACGTGTCCGCCGCCCCCAGCAGCACGGTGCGCCCGTCCCCGACCAGCGCCCGGGCCAGCTTCCCGCAGGTCGTGGTCTTCCCGGTACCGTTGACCCCGGCGATCAGCAGCACGGCCGGATGCCCGGCGTGCGGCGCGGTCCGCAGCGACCTGTCCATGGCGGGCCCGACCTGGGCGAGCAGCTCGGCCCGCAGCAGCGTCCTGGCCTGGTCCACGCCGTGGCTGCCCGCGACCTTCATCTTGGTCTGCAGCTCGTCCACGATCTGCCGCGCCGGGGTCACCCCCACATCGGCGGTGATCAGCGCGTCCTCGATCTCCTCCCAGGTCTGTTCGTCCAGGGTGGCCCGGGACAGCAGGTTGAGCAGGACGGAGCCGAGCCCGGTCTGGGATCTGGCCAGCCTGCCGCGCAGCGCGCTCAGCCGCCCGGCCGACGGCGGCGGCCGCTCGATCTCCGGCGCGGCCACCCGCACCTGGCTGACGGCGGGCGCCCCGTCCCCGTCCCCCCCGGCGGCGCGCGGCGCCCCAGCCTCAGCCTCAGCGGATGGCGGCGCAGGCCGCGCCGTAACGGCGCGGCGGGGGCGCACCAGCAGCAGCCACCCAGCCGCGCCCAGCCCCAGGACCGCAATGACGATGATCAGGATCACGTAAGCCATGACGCACCCAGTGTCGCAGACCGTCGGCTGTGCCCTGCGCAGCCACGGCCGAATGCCAGGTCCGCAGGCCCGCCCGTGGGGATGCTGAGTCCGCCGCCGCAGCCCGGTCCGGTGACCGCCGTGATCAGCCGCCTCCGTAATGGAGGATCTCTTTAAGAATCTTGAGCTTCATTACGGAGCACCGAACCCTGGTGCTCAGGGGCGGTCGCTCGCGGGTCTGCATCTCTCTGCAAGGGGTGTCGATCCGGGCTTCGACCGCCACCGGAGGGGGTCGAACCGGGGTTCGTCCGCCTTCGGGGGGGTACCGGCCGGGTGCTGAAAGCGGGGATGTTGGGGTTTAGGGGGCTCGAGTTGCGGGTTGCACCGCGTGGGATGGCTCTAGACGCGCTCGCGCAGGCGCTGGCTCATGACGGCCGAGACGCCGTCGCCGCGCATGCTGATGCCGTACAGCGAGTCGGCGACCTCCATGGTGCGCTTCTGGTGCGTGATGATGATGAGCTGGGAGGTTTCCCTGAGCTCTTCCAGGATGCCGAGCAGCCGCTGCAGGTTGGTGTCGTCCAGGGCCGCCTCGACCTCGTCCAGGACGTAGAACGGCGACGGCCGGGCCTTGAAGATCGCCAGCAGGAAGGCGATCGCGGTCAGCGAGCGCTCGCCACCGGACAGCAGCGACAGCCGCTTGACCTTCTTGCCCGGCGGCCTGGCCTCGACCTCGATGCCGGTGGCCAGCATGTCGCCCGGCTCGGTCAGGACCAGCTTGCCGTCGCCACCGGGGAACAGCCGGGCGAAGATCGCCTCGAACTCCCGCGCGGTGTCCTCGTAGGCGGACGCGAAGACCTGCTGGACCCGGTCGTCCACCTCCTTGACCACGGTGAGCAGGTCGCGCCTGGTCTTCTTGAGGTCTTCGAGCTGGGTGTTGAGGAACGCGTGCCGCTCCTGCAGGGCGGCGAATTCCTCCAGGGCCAGCGGGTTCACCTTGCCGAGCTGGGTGAGCTGGCGTTCGGCCTGCTGGGCCCGGCGCTCCTGCTCGGCCCGGTTGTAGATGAGCGGCTCCAGGGTGTCCGCGCCGTCGGGGGGCGGCAGCGGGACGTCCGGGCCGTACTCGGCGACCAGCGAGTCCGGGTCCACCCCGAATTCTTCGCCCGCCCGGCCGCTGATCTGCTCCAGGCGCATCCGGTGCTCGGCCGCGACGATCTGGGCGCTGTGTGCCTGGTCTACCAGCGCGTCCAGTTCGGCGGCCAGCGTCTTGGCCCGGGACCGCAGCGCCGCCAGTTCCCCGGCCCGGCCCGCGGTCGCCTGCTCGGCCGCCTGCCGCTGCGCCTGCGCCTGCTCGATGGACCGCTCGATCCGCACGATGGCCGTCCGCGCACCGTCGGCCACCGCGCGGGCGATGGCGGCGTGCCGCCTGCGCTGGGCAAGCCTGGCCGCGGAACGCTCGCGCGCCTTCCGTTCGGCCGCGGCCGCCGAGGCCAGCGCGTCAGCCCGCCCGGCGATAGCCTTGACCTGCTCCTCGGCGGTCCGCACCTCCAGCCGGGCTTCCATCTCTGCGGCGCGCGCTGCGGTACAGCGCTGGGAAAGCTGGTCCCTGGTCACCGGGTCGGGCCGGTCCGGGTCATCCGCCTCGCCGGCCGCCTCGGCCTCCGCCTTGGCCAGCCGCCGCTCCAGGTCTTCGAGCCGGGCGATGTCGGCTTCCCTGGCGCGCCGCGCGGCCTCGTGAGCCTTGGCCAGCCGCCCCGCCTCGTCCCTGGCCGCGCGGGCGGCGCCGGCCAGCATCCCGATCCGGCCCGAGATCCCGGCCGCGGCGCTGTCGGCCTCGCGCAGCGCGGCCTGCGCCTGCGCCAGCACCTGGCGCGCCCGTTCCTCGTCCTTGACGGCCTCGGCCAGCTCGCGTTCGGCCTGCTCGCAGCGCTGCTCCGCCGCGGTCAGCCCGGCCTCGGCGGCATCGGCGGCAGACCGGATCTCGATCAGGCTCGGCGGCTTCGCCGACCCGCCGTGCGCCCAGTGCGTGCCAAGCAGATCGCCGTCCCTGGTAACAACCCGCAGCCCTGGATGGTCGCGCACGATGGCCGCCGCCTGCGGCAGATCGGCCGCGACAACGACGTCGCCGAGCAGTTCGCGCAGCACTGCGACGGCTCTGGCCGGAGCGCGCACCAGGTCGAGCGCTGGCCTGGCTCCGCCGGGAAGCTGGACCGGCGGCCCGCCGCCGGTGCCCGCGACGGCGGCCGGCGTGCCGCTTCCATCGGCCAGGCCGGCGCCGCCGGACGGCCCGGAGCTGGCCGGGCCGACTGCTGGGTCGCCGTCGTCTACCGCCGGGGACGCGATGACCAGCCCGGCGCTGCCGGAGCCTTCGGCCAGGCTGGTGCCGCCGGGCGGCTGGGAGCTGGCCGGGCCGGCTGCTGGGTCGCCGTCGTCTACCGCCGGGGACGCGATGACCAGCCCGGCGCTGCCGGAGCCTTGGGCGCGCAGGGCTTGCAGGATCGAGACGGCCTCGGCCAGGCCGCA
>Ga0209167_10002159_pt1 | contig 10857 bp, 5 predicted proteins | sample Coa_R1_9_FD_187154 | JGI IMG/M metagenome (GOLD analysis project Ga0209167, IMG submission 187154) | Surface soil microbial communities from Centralia Pennsylvania, which are recovering from an underground coalmine fire - Coalmine... | ecosystem: Environmental > Terrestrial > Soil > Unclassified...
GTCCGGGCTGTCCCGCGTGCGAACCGAACTTTTTCCACTGCTCGTAATCCCATCCCTTGCGCAGCATCCAGTACAGACGAACTGCCAGCTTGCGGCCATGGCGACTTTGGCGGTTTTCCTTCCTCGCCGCATCATCAAGTGGAGGTATTTGCTACGCCACTCGGGCACGCTGCGCACTGTCACCTGCGCCACCTCCACCAGCAAGAAACGCATCACCGAACTGCCTTGTTTGGTGATATGCCCCAGCCGGCGCCGGTTCCCACCGGAGATAGCCCGGATGGAGCCTACCCGGCAGCAGGTTTGATTTTCGACAAAGCTGGCAACCTTTACAGCGCGACGCAGGAATTAGGCCATCCATGGACCAAGCCTCATAGGAATTCGCCGGGTCCAAACGATGAATCACGCTTCCTCTCCATGGCTCGCCCTGCTTGGCAGCACAACCGGCTACGGGGCAGCGGGCCGTGCCTGCTGCTCGGCGGGTCGGCAGGTTGCGGCGCGGTGTACGAGCTTTCGCCGCCAGCTAAGCAAGGCGATCCCTCGACGGAGAAGGTGCTCTACAGTTTCCAGGGCGGCAAGGATGGCTACGTGGTGTCCGGCGATTTGGTATTCGACAAGGCGGGCAATCTGTACGGAGCGACGCTGTTTGGCGGCGGCAAGGGAACGACTTGCAATTCGTTCTACGGGGGCCAATGCGGGACGATTTTCAGGCTGAGCCCGCCGAAGACAAAGGACGGGCAAGTGGACGGAGAAGGTGCTGCACCAGTTCTGCGGCACCACAAAACGAAGAGGGTTTTCCAACGTTTCGTACGGTTTATTCTAACGAGGAACCAGGAACCTAGTTGGTCAATGGGCACGCATGCACTCTTCTCTTTGCGATTCCTTCAGCTTAAATTAAGGGTTGAACAGTTAGCATTATCGGCGATCAGCGTACAAACCTACGTAGTTCGAAAGGCGTGGGATGAGGTCAGGTTCCGAGGAGGGAGATATGAAGAGATTCGTGAGGGTCGGTCTAGGAGCATTGGCTCTTATTTCTCTGCCAGCAGTGGCAGTTGCTCAGCAGGACGCCGGAAAGAAATTACTTACAGCAACGAGTGTGCAAAACGCGAAAGAGAGTGTGACCGAATTAGCTCAAAGACCCCTTGTTTTGTCCGGGGCAATTCCTATGGATGGCGTGAAAGGTCGCATTGATCATTTCGCTTCGGGTAATGGCCGAATATTTGTTTCCGCACTCGGCAATAACACCGTGGAGGTGCTGAACCTCTTCGGGCAAGTCGTCGAACAAACCATCACGGGCGTCCCCAATCCGCAGGGCGTGGCCTTTTCGCCTGAAGCCAATGAGTTGTTTGTGGCGAGTGCCCAGGGCAAGTTGTACATTTACGAAGGCGACTCTTTTACTCTCAAGAAGACCCTGGATTTCGACGGCGGAGCCGACAACTTGCGCTACGACGCAGCAACCAAGCGCGTGTACGTAGCTTGCGGCGACGACGAGAAGAACGCGGCCATTGTTGCTGTCGATGCGATGAGCAATCAGCGTCTTGATGAGGAATATAAGCTTGGGGGCGAACCGGAGTCCTTCCAACTCGAAAGTTCCGGGCCGAATATCTATGTGAACATCCCGGACCTGAAGCAAATCGCTGTAATCAACCGAGAAACAAAAAAGATCACGAGATGGCCACTTACTGGACTGCGGAAAAATTTTCCCATGGCACTCGATGAGGCGGATCATCGGTTATTCGTAGGAATACGCGAACCGGCGCGTATGGCTGTGTTTGACACGACATCGGGTCGGATGGTTACGGTTCTTCCGAGTGCCGAAGACCCAGACGATCTTTACTATGACGCTGAACACAAACGTATTTATGTACCCGGAGGAGAAGGTTTCATTTATGTTTTTCAAATGAACGACCCCGATCATTACCGACTCCTTACCAAAATTCCCACGACCTTGGGTGCTCGCACTGCAGGGTATTTTGGACGGCAGAAAAAGGGCACTCATCGTTTCTTCCTTGCTGTACCGGCTCGTGGTGCACAGAGTGCCGAAGTGAGAATTTACACCATTCAAGAATAAGGCTGGCACTCGCATTAGCAGGCACAGCAGAACAATTTCTCTCCAAAACAATCTGGGCTGTGGAAAACTGAACGCAAGAAGAACCCTACGACCGGATGTGTCGATAAGCCTTCCTCCGGTCCGGCTCATCTGGGATCGTGATAACTGAGCGCAGTATGCCCAATCATTGACAATGATCCCGTCGACACGGTATCAGACGAATCAGGCGTGCCTCGTCATAGAAGACCTGGCTCTGATTTTAGGCAAGCTAATCTGGAGACTCAGTGAACATTATGCTTAAGAAGATGAGAATATCGATCACAGTATTCTTGGCGCTGGCATCAGTTCTTGTCAGCAATCTCTTCGCGGCGAGCGGCAACGATGCCGCCGCATCGGTTCCTTTGGCATCCATTCTGACGTTCTCCACGGAAAACATCAGTCGCCAAGGCCACTTCTATGTGGGCGGTAAGTGGGTGGGTGAACCGGGCAAAGAGAGAATGCGCGGCGCCATGTATGTTGAGGTATGGGTACCGAAGAAGATTCGGCATCCGTATCCGATTCTTTTTATACAAGCGGGGGGAGGGCAGAGCAACATAGCTTTGCTGCAGACCCCAGACGGGCGGCCGGGCTGGGCATACGATTTTGTGAACGAGGGGTACACCGTCTTCATGATGGACTTTCCAGGAAGAGGACGTTCAGCTTATATCCCCGGCGTTGATGGCGATTTGATTCCGCCTCGCACCGCAGAGCACATGGAGGAAGTTTGGACGGGTGGGCATGCGCCCACGAATCCGCAACGGAGTTGGCCGCAAGCCAAGAAGTACACGCAGTGGCCAAGCGACTCGCCGAACAAAGGAAAAATCGGCGATCCCGTATTTGATTATTTTGCGAAGACCGAACTCGGGTTTCCGTCGGCCGATGATATGGAGCAGCTTTCCGCCGATGACCTGGTACAACTAGTAGATTTGATCAGCCAACCGGTCATTCTGCTCTTACACTCGAGGTTAGCAACCTCGGGTTGGCTTCTCGCCGATGCGCGACCGAAATTAGTGAAGGCCATTATCGCAGCCGAACCGTGGGGCCCGCCGATTGAGAATGCGGAATTGGACGCGCGAGGTCCGGGACACATATGGGGCCTAACCAATTTCCCGATTCACTATGATCCCCCGATCAAAGAAGCCTCAGAATTGCAAACCTTTCGCCAGGATAAGGCCGATGGACCGGATCTGATTCCTTGCTGGGTTCAGAAAGAACCTGCGCGCAGACTCATCAATCTGGAAGCTATCCCTGTCCTCAATGTCTCCGGAGAAGCGAGCTATCACCGCCCATATGCCCATTGCATGGCAAAGTGGCTCAATCAGGCGGGCGTAAAGACCACATACGTAAATTTGGAAGATGTCGGGCTATCAGGTAATGGCCACCAGATGATGTCGGAAAGAAATAGCGCCGGCATTTCAAAGTTCTTTATGAGTTGGCTTGATAAGAACGCGCACTGACCGAGACTCCCTGTACCCCCATATGCTTTGGTTCCAGGTTCGGACGGCCGATTGCGGCCCAGCCGCCGCGCCGCATCCAGCTCGACGTTCAATTCAAGTTTTGATTCTGGTGACTTTTGGATGATGAAGGGATCATGCGTCCATCCCGATGCTGGCATACTTGCTGGAGCGGCCCTGATCAGAAACTGACGTGCCGGGAAAGCTGCTGAAATCGTTGATCGGAATGAAGACTGTCGAGTTCGGGGTCCAATTTCAGAAAGGCTATTGAGGTGGATCGATCCTCATAAGCTTTCTGCAACCAGCTGATGGCGTGATCCCTCTCGCCGAGTCCGGCATAAATCAGCCCAATTGCATATGCGGGCACGTAAGATTGACCAGTACGTTCCTCCAGTTCTTGCAGTACCTTGCGTGCCTGGTTCGGGCTTCCGGAAACTGCGTAGACATGCCCAAGAGACCCTTTATAACAAGGGTCGCCTCCGGAGAGATTTACCGCCTGCTCCAGTTCGGAGATCGCCATTGCGTACAGCTTTTTTTGCTCGTATACCCTTCCCAACCTATAGTGCGTGCGCGGGAAGGTAGGATCGATTTCGATCGCTTTTTTCAAAATTTCAATTGCTTGGTCAGTCTGGCCGGCGAGAGACAATGTCCAACCCGCATTGCTCCCGATGATCAACGAAAGCGGGTCATCCTCCAAGGCGCGCTGCGCCTCCGCGACCGCCTCCGGATACCGGCCCATAGCGGCCAGAGCCTCGCCGTACCAGGAATGTGCCATGGCGTAATTTGGATTATCCGCCAGGGCGCGGCGGAATTCGTTACCGGCATCGTTTCCGTTCCAGTCGAAATAAAAATTGATAAAACCTAGCGTGGCGTGGGCTTCGGCGAGGCCGTCGTCCATTTCCAGAGCTCGCTTTGCCGCGTCCTTAGCCGCCGGGAAAGCCTCTTTCGGCGGGACCACGGCGTAAAGACCGAGTGTGCCATAGGAATCAGCAACGCCGACGTACGCCTCCGCAAACGTTGGGTCAAGAGCGATTGCCTGGTGGAAGTATTCCAGGCCCTTCTTCATCCCCTTGTCGGTTCGCTTGTTCCAGAAATAGCGCCCCTTGACGTAGGCCTCGTAGGCATCTGGCCTTTCCGTGGAGCGCTTCGTGAACCGGCGAGTCTCTTCTCCCGTAAGTTTTAAGCTTATGGACTGGGCAACGCGCTCCGATAACGCGTCCTCCAAGGCAAAGATATTGGTGAATTCCTTGTCGAAGCTTTCGCCCCAAAGCTGCACGCCGTCGCGCACGCGGATGAGTTGCACCGTCAGACGCACGCGATCGGCCTCTCGTTGAATGCGTCCGTCCAGAACGGCATCGACGCCTTGTTCCAGGCCGGCTGCCTGTGGGCTTAGGTCCTGTGCCGTATACTTCTGAATCGCACTGGTCGGTCGAACGATAATCTTCCCGGTATCACCCAGCCGGTTGATCAATGCATCGGCCATTCCCAGCCCCAGATATTCGTCGCCGCGTTTCTGCCCCAGCATTTGGAAAGGAAGAACGGCAAGCGAACGAAGTGTTACCGGTCCATCGACTTGGCTCGCTCCTCCTGTACGTCGGGGCACCAGCCTGAGTAGAAGAAGTAAGGCTCCGGCGGCCAGTGCAACCATCACAATACCTTGGATAAGAATCCTCTTCGGGGCGGCGCCCGGGGCCGAGTGCACAGCCTCCGGTAATCGCTCTGGAGAACCATTTCGTTCTCCAGACGCCCGATGTTCGTCGAACTGCAGCCGAGCCGGTGTCCTCCCGGGCTCACCGACCTGCTTGACGTCAGCTACAAAACGATAACCTCGCTTGGACACCGTCTCTATGTACTTATGGAGACCGCGATCGTCATTCAGCGCTTTCCTCAGGAACGAAACGGTGACTGAAAGATTACCCTCTTCGACTATCGAACCGCGCCACACGGTCTTGAGCAATTCCTCCTTCTCAACTAGATGTCCACCCTTCTCCACCAAGACCACCAACAGGTCAAACGCCTTGGGAGTCATGGGAACGGACTGGCCGTCGCAGAGCAGGAGACGCTCTGGCGGATCCAACTGAAAGGGACCGAACTCGTACAAATACTTGACCGAAGTTCCCATTACCATCGAAAAAAGAAATCCTTAAGATTTATTTTGGAGATTCTACAAGACTTTCCCGTGTCGGCACTACTAGGGTCCCTGTCGTAGTCGTGGAAAATTGAAATGCCTCCGGGGAAGGGATTATAGCTCACTTAAGGTCCGGGAAAACCGATAATCGAGAGGGGGAAACTTGGGGACAGCACTCCGAGTCGGAAGCCCTGAGTCGAAATAGTTGCGAGTCGTTTCAGTCCCATTCGAGTGAAAAATGAGGGGGGATAATCGTGCGCAATCAAAATTGTTGGGAAAGTCTTGCGAGCGCGTTTGTAATACCCTTGGCGGTCGTTCTGTTCGTAACGCTACCCCTCTATGTCCATGCCCAAGTATCGGGCGCAACTCTCACGGGCACGGTGACGGATTCCTCGGGCGCGGTCCTGACCAACGTGCAAGTCTCGATCAAGAACCAAGCCACAGGGGAGGTCCGATCCGTCATTGTCGATACGGCAGGTTTCTACTCTGCACCCAATTTGCTACCCGGCGCGTATGCAGTCACCTTCACCTCGCCTGGTTTCGCTACTGCGGTACAGAACGGCGTCACGCTGACTGTCGGCGCCCAGCAACTGCTGAATATCAGGATGAGGATCGGCCAAATTAATGAAAAAGTTGAGGTGCAAGAGCTTGCCCCCACGGTGGACCTCACTACTTCCACAGTCGGTGGCTTTGTTGGTCGGGACGCTGTCGTTCAATTACCGCTGAACGGACGTGATTGGACGCAACTCGCCACTCTCCAGCCAGGAGTCGACTCGGTCGGGTCGATTCAAGCAAATACCGGGTCGCCCGATCGAGCTCGCCGTGGCTACGGCGTGCAAATGACGATCTCTGGTTCTCGTCCGACGCAAAACAATTACCGTATCGACGGAATCAGCGTAAATGATTACACCAATGGCGGGCCGGGAAGCGTGGAAGGCTCCACCTTGGGAGTCGAAGCGGTGCAGGAGTTTTCCGTTCTGACCAGCAACTACTCCGCGGAATATGGCCGCACGTCGGGAGGAGTAATTAACGCGCTTACCAAATCGGGGACCAATAGTTACCACGGCGACGTCTACGAATTTCTGCGGAATAGTGCGCTAGATGCCAGGAATTATTTTGACCCGGCCCAAATTCCGGCCTTTCGCCGGAACCAGTTTGGAGCCTCTCTTGGGGGTCCGATTGTGAAGGACCGCACATTTTTCTTCGCTGACTTCGAAGGGCTGCGCGAGAACCAAGGAATTACCGCGACCGTCCCAGTTCCTTCGCTCGCCGCTCGGCAGGGCATACTGTGTTCGATTCCACAACCGGGGCCCGGCGGTTGTACACCTCACCGAGTTACCGGCGCCTTCAATCCCGATCCGACTACTGGAATTGACAAAGCAGTTTTGCCTTATTTGAGCTTATGGGGCGCGCCGAATGCGGGGTTGGTTGGAAATGGGGACGTCGGCTTCTATTCGTTTACTGCTCCCCACATTACATCAGAAAACTTCGGAACGGCAAGGCTGGACCATCGATTTTCGAGTTCTGACAATATCTTTGCCAGCTACCAATACGATTCCGCAAACTCCACCCAACCTGATCCTGCAAACGACGTGCTCGTGGGAAACACGACCGGACGAGCCTACGTTGCCCTCGAAGAGACTCATATTTTCACTTCGCAGCTGATCAATTCCGCGCGTTTCGGATTAAACCGGTCTCTTCATACATCACAAGCCGCAAACGCAATTAATCCTCTGTCCGCAAACCCAGCCCTGGGGGAAAGCCCTGGCGCAGACAACCCGCAAATCGACGTTCCGCCCTACGTATCCATCCAGCCGGGTGCAAACCAAGTCGAGCACCTCGATTTTTACGAGAATTCGTACCAGGGCTACGACGATCTCTTCCTTACGCACGGAATTCACAGCTTGAAAATCGGTTTCGCCGTGGAACGAGTCCAACTGAACGCTTATGATCCTGCTCCCTATGGAGAAATCGCATTCGGCACGCTGGCGGATCCCGCGAACAACGGTTTTCTGACGAATAACCCGATCGTTCTTTTTGCGCCGCTCCCCAGCGCACCCTTTATTCATTTCAATTTTAGATCCAGCATCTTCGGCGGGTATGCGCAGGATGACGTACGCTTGCGCCCCAATCTGACATTGAACATCGGATTGCGTTATGAAATGTCGACAGTCCCCGCAGAAATTCACGGCCACCTATCGGCTCTGCACAGCCCGTTTAACCAGACCTTTCAAGATACGATCGTTGGTTCTACCGTCTTCAGCAATCCTACCTATCGCAACTTCGAGCCTCGAATCGGTTTTGCGTGGGACCCCTCGGGAAATGGTAAGACCTCAATCCGAGGCGGTTTTGGTCTTTTCGACGTCCTTCCCTTACCCTATTTGTTAGGGCAGTTCGCAACCAATACCGCACCCTTTACCGAGAACGGAACGGCGAATAATCTGCCTCCAGGTTCGTTTCCAACCGAGGCGTTTAACATTCTGGCGAATAATGCCGCTAATAATCTCGGGTTGCGGATCCCGTACATTCAACCGAATCCAAAGCGTAATTACGTGATGCAGTGGAATCTGAATATACAGCGCGAACTGGCACCGAATCTCACAGCTATGGTTGCCTACGTCGGATCGCGCGGGGTACACATGATATTCCGAGCCGACGACATTAATACAACACTGCCGATAAACGGCTCGACACCACCCTATCTTTGGCCGACCCCCGGAACCGGGACGCAGATCAGCCCCGATATCGGCCGAATGGATACTCTGCAGTGGAACAACGATTCCTATTTCGAGGGGTTCGAAACGCAAGTTGAAAAGAGAATGAGTCACGGGTTTGAGATCCAGGGAAGCTATACCTGGAGCAGAGCCATCGATGGAGGCGACGGCTCCATCGCCAGCGACTCGTTTGTCAACTCGATCCCCGCACTCTTGTATTTTCTTCCGGGATATCGTCGCGCCCCCGCCGACTTCAACATAACCCACAATCTAACCGCCAACTACTTGTGGAATATTCCGGCCTTCGGTTCGTTGCAAGGTCCATTTGCCTGGGCTAGGAAGGGATGGCAACTGGGCGGCATCATGCAAGTAAAGAGTGGCTTGCCTTTCACTCCGTTGATTGGTGGAGACCCACTGGGGCTTAAGAGTTCGGCTCCCTTCGCCTACCCGGATCGAATCACAGGAGGGGGCTGTTCGACTCCGGTCAATCCAGGTAATCCAACTAACTATATCAAGGTGGGGTGTTTTACTCTGCCTTCCTCGACTCCGGCAATCGCAGCCAATTGCACACCGTTCGCACCCAATGGCGTGACTGCGGTTGGCACCTGCGCAAACTTGCTGGGAAACGGCGGGAGAAACGAAATCTATGGACCTGGCCTCGTCGACTTCGATTTCTCCGTGATCAAAGATACTAAGATCGGAGAGCGTCTGGATGTGCAGTTTCGCGCAGAGATGTTCAACATATTCAATCGCGCCAATTTCAACCCGCCACTCGTGAACCAGGTGCTGTTCGGCCAGGACGGCTCTCCGAATAGCGCGGCGGGCGCTCTTGATTCCACCTCAACAACCAGCAGGCAGGTTCAGTTCGCGTTAAAACTTATTTTCTGATCGGGCGATCCACGTCGATCCGGTGAGTGCGAACAACTGCGAGATGTGAATTCCGGAACCACAGGAGTCTGGAAATGTCGACAGCCGCGGGTCTGAAGACGGTACCGTTCCTGATCGGAGGGGAATGGATCCAGGACACGTCGTCTTACATAACGCACGTGAACCCGGCAACTGGGGAAGTGAATTACGAAGTTTGCGCCGGCACTGAAGCCCACATCGACGCAGCAGTACAGTCCGCTAACAAAGCCGCGAGTAATCCCGCCTGGCGGAACATGCTGCCGCACAACCGGGCGCAAATCCTGAATCGGGTCGCGGATCTGATGATCGAACATTCCGACCTGCTGGCGAGATGTCAGATGCTCGAAAATGGAAAAGTATGGAAGGAATGCAAGAACCAGGTCATCAACGGTGCAGCGACGTTCCGGTACTGTGCTGCGGCTATCGAGACGCTCGGGTCTGAAATTACCCCTCCCCGTGGAAATTATCTGAGTATGACGGTTTATGAACCGTGGGGCGTGGTCGCGGCAATCACGCCTTGGAATTCGCCGATCACTCTGACGTGCAACAAAATCGCAGCGGCATTGGCTGCCGGCAACGGCATTGTCGTCAAGCCATCTTCTTACACTCCGACCTCTGGAATTGAGTTGGGACGAATCGCTCTCGATGCGGGTGTGCCTCCGGGCGTGCTGAATGTAGTGCCAGGCTCCGGAGGGAAAATTGGCGACGCACTCGTTACTCATCCGCTGGTCCGAATGATCTCCTTTACCGGAGGGACCGAGGTTGGACGAAGGATCTCAGAACTGGCGGGGAAGAAAATAATTCCCGCCGTGTTGGAGTTGGGTGGAAAGTCACCGCACATCATTTTCGCGGACGCGAACTTGAGGGCAGCGGCGGACGCGGCAACGGTTGCGATCTTCGAGGGAACTGGTCAATCATGCACTGCAGGATCGCGTCTGTTCGTAGAGCGCAAAGTCTACGAAGAAGTAATTTCGATGATTATGGAACGAGCCCGTGCACTGCGCGTCGATTTGCCCGATGCTCCTGGTGCGCAGCTTGGACCCAGCGCGAGCTTTGCGCAGAGAGAGTTCGTGGAAAAGACGGTTCAGGACGCGCGTAATGAAGGAGCTCAAATCCTTCTTGGAGGCGCCCGTCCGTCCGATCCGCGCCTGGCAAAGGGCGCGTTTTACATGCCAACCATCGTTGCCGGGATCAAGAACAATTCGAAAATCGCGCAGCAGGAAATTTTCGGTCCGGTGCTGTGCGCGATGGCATTCGATGACGAAGACGATCTTATCCAGCAAGCCAACGACACAACTTACGGTCTCGCTTCGGGGATATGGACCGCCGATTACAAACGTGCCTGGCGCGTGGCACGCGCTCTCGAAGCTGGAATGGTTTGGATCAACACCTATAAACAGTTCTCAACCGCAGCTCCATTTGGCGGATTTAAAGATAGTGGACTCGGCCGCGAGAAAGGCTTGCAAGGGATCCGAACTTACCAGCAGGTGAAGACGTTGTTTTGGAGCATGTCCGACAGCTTCGATGGCGGTTTCAGCATAGCGAAATAATTAAAGGGCATTCATATGG
>Ga0209167_10002160_pt1 | contig 10853 bp, 9 predicted proteins | sample Coa_R1_9_FD_187154 | JGI IMG/M metagenome (GOLD analysis project Ga0209167, IMG submission 187154) | Surface soil microbial communities from Centralia Pennsylvania, which are recovering from an underground coalmine fire - Coalmine... | ecosystem: Environmental > Terrestrial > Soil > Unclassified...
CAATCCCTCCTGCATGCGCGCGCCGCCGGAAGCGGCAGAGATCATCACCGGTATACGACGCTGCAGCCCCAGCTCAGCCGTGCGTGTGATCTTCTCGCCCACTGCTGATCCCATGCTGCCGCCTATGAAACGAAAGTCCATCACTGCCATAGCGAGCGGCATGTCCTCAATCGTGGCATAGCCGGTCACGACGCCCTCGTTCATATTCACTTTTTTGCGCTCTTCACTCAATTTTTTAGCGTATTCCTGCACCTGATCCCTGGTGCGGGCTACAAAATTGAGGGGGTCGGTTGAAATAATGTTGGCATCGGTTTCTACAAAACTGTCCGGGTCGACTAGCAACTCGATGCGCTCATACGCGGAAAGCCTGAAGTGGTAATTACAGCGCGGGCAAACCTTCAGGTTCTTTTCCCATTCGCGGGAGATCAGTATCTCTTTGCAGCGGTCGCATTTGACTACCAGATTGCCTGAAGGTAAGCCTGGCCCTGGCTGGTTGCTGGAAGATGGAGATGTCGGCGGGTCGGCAGCTTCTTTTGCCATGTCATGCCTCCTTGTCAGTCTTGCGCCAGGAGCGCGGCCACAAAGCTCTGCGGGTCAAAAGGAGTGAGGTGCTCGACTTTTTCTCCCGTACCGATGAATTTGATAGGAACGCCTAAATCGTCGGCGACTGCAAAGGCAAAGCCACCTTTGGCCGTGCCATCCAGTTTCGAGATGATAACCCCCGTCAGCCCGATATCCTCCGCAAATTTACGAGCCTGTAAGAGTGCATTCTGACCGGTCGTAGCATCGATAACCATTAACAACTCGTGCGGTCCATCGGGAAGCAACTTCTGAATAACTTTGTTGATTTTCTTCAGCTCTTCCATCAGGTTGTATTTGGTGTGCAGTCGCCCGGCAGTGTCCACAATCAAAACATCGCACCCGCGATTGCCGGCCGCCTGGATTGCGTCGTAAACGACCGCGCCGGGGTCGGAGCCTGGGTTCTGGCTGATGACGGGCACACCAAGACGCTCGCCCCATACTTTTAGCTGGTCAATAGCAGCAGCGCGGAAGGTATCGGCGGCAGCCAGTATCACACGATGATTCTCCCTGGTCAGTCGATACGCCATTTTCGCGATACTGGTGGTTTTGCCTGATCCGTTAACCCCGATCACCAGGATCACGGTGAGCGGCGATTTAGTGGCAAAACGCAGACCTGAGGATGGTCCCAGAAGTTTGATGAGTTCTTCGCGCAGCGCCTGCTGCACCTGGAAGGTATTGTGCATGCGCTCTTCAGCTACACGCTGGCGCAAACGTTCGATGAGCCACGTGCTTGTGCTGGGACCGACATCAGCGCTGAGCAATGCCTCTTCCAGGTCATCCCACAGTTCATCTGTAATGGGAGTTTGCCTGACGAGAGACTCGCTGAGACGGCCAAATAATTTACGGGTGCGGCTCAAGCTGCTCTTAAAGGGATTCGAGTCAGGGTCAGACATGGAGTCTCCTCCAATGCGCTGCTGGATAACAGTCGACTCGCTTTTCGGCTCTTCCTGCAGTTTTTGCCCAAAAAATCGATTGAGCACGCTTGTAATGACTCCTTACGTGTTCTCTTTTCAAAAATAAGGGCAAAAGGAAAAGGATTTACCTTTTGCCTTATCTTTGGCCCACGCGCAAAGCGGCAACCTTACTGGCGGCTGCCGCGATACTGGTGAAGCGACCCATCGCTGATGGGTTCGTTGATGATGATATCGCCGTTACGGATCTTGATGTTGTACAGGCAAGAAGGGTTTGTGCATACCCACGCCTTATACTCAATAGAAGCTCCCTGGCTACCGAAATCCGAAAGCGGAACCAGATCACCTTCACTACACTTGCGACACCGGGGAAAAGCATTCTCCACGAAATCGCCTCCTTCCTTCTCAAGAGAGGATAGTATTCACCCACCTGACCACGCAATATCTGGCAAGGTTTGGCGAAGAAGTAAGCCGAGGGGGAGCCTCCGCCTCTGCATCCGCATCCCCACAGCAGTTTCACAGTGTCATTCCATCGCTATCATACCATAAATTGTTGCCTGTGTCAGCATACTTGTGAAGAATTATTCATCTTTTCTAAGCACGTTTCTCGGCATCAGTTCTGGTTTGATTATAATAGACGATGTTAGCAAATGGCATTTGTACCTCTGCTTCTACACCTAGCATAGCAGGTGTTACAACATCCGTCAAGATTGATATACTTCCATATCCCTGGCTGTTACTGTGGAAAATTCCCCACTTCTGGAAATCTGTTCATCATTCCAACTCGCTCTTAGAGGGATTGCGCTCGATTTTGTGACTTATTTTCTCGCTGTTTAAATCTGTCAGGATACTTCAGAATGGGGAGAATATGCCGATGATGATAGTCTTCTAAGGCTTGAATAACGATGAGTCATAGTGAAACATGATGCGCTAAATGCGCTTTGGCATGATTGTTGCAATAACAGATAGTAGGAGAGTATGACGAAGAAAATTTCATTCCCAGATGATTTGGGGATGCCTGTTGTGCGCAATTTCACCGCATTGTCATAAGGGAAGAAGGAGTACCACTCATGGTTGCTAAGGCAAAGGCCTATGGTGTTGATCGTAGTGTTGTGTATTCACATAGCGAGGAAGTAGCTCTTTCCGCCAGGAAAGGGCAGAGACGTGAGCGTAAGGAGCGCGCCGCGAACAACTTTGACCTCGAAACCGAATTGCAGGATGAGTTCGATAGTGAGGATGACGAGGAGTTTATCGAGGAAGAGGAACAGCGCGGTGCGCTTGACGATTCGGTGAAACAATATTTGAAAGAGATTGGGACGTATCCTTTGCTCGCTGCCGAGCAAGAATTACAACTGGCAGAGCGTGTTGCGCGCGGCGATCTGCGTGCTCGTCAGAAGCTGATCGAGGCCAATCTGCGCCTGGTAGTCAGTGTTGCCAAGCGTTACTCGAATCAGGGATTGCCGCTGCTGGACATGATCCAGGAGGGCAATATTGGCCTCATGCGTGCCGCGCAGAAGTTCGATTACCGGCGCGGATTCCGCTTCAGCACCTATGCCACCTGGTGGATACGCCAGGCCATTAGCCGCGCCATTGCCGAACATTCACGCACTATTCATATCCCCGTTCACGTTGTAGAGTTTATTTATAAGATCAAACGCGTCGCCCGCCGCATTTACCAGGAACAGGGCATCGAGGCCTTACCGGAACAGATTGCCCTCGAGGTGGGTCTGTCCAAAGAACGCATTGTGGAGTTATTGAGCGTTTCAGAACAGCCGATTTCGCTCGACGCGCCCATGGCAGATGATGAGCAGTATCATCTTGCCGATGCGTTGGAGGATACAAGTATGGCCGCGCCCGTTGACGAGTTATCGCAGAAAGCGCTGCGTGACAATATCGAACAGGCTATGACCATCCTCAATGCGCGCGAACGCACCATCATCGAGATGCGCTATGGACTGCAGGACGGCCACTTTCATACCCTCGACGAGGTCAGCGCGGAGTTTAAGTTGACCCGCGAACGCATCCGCCAGATCGAGGTGAAAGCTCTGCGCAAGCTGCGCTATCCCGACCGTTATTACGGGTTGCACGATTTCGCGCGAGCGTAAGCGATCTTATGCCTCCACTGTAACGCCGCCGGCTTTCATACGCAGGTAGGCGAAGATGAATGGGTCTACGTTGCCATTCAGGTAGCCCTCGGTATCGCTCGTCTCGTAGTTTGTGCGGTGATCTTTCACGATATTGTAAGGGTGAACCGTCACCGTGCGAATCTGCGAGCCGAAATCAGCCTGCACAAATTCGCCCTTGAAGCGGGCTGTTTCTTCTTCGCGCCGCTTGAGTTCGCGCTCGTACAGGCGTGCTTTGAGCAACTTTAGAGCCACTTCACGGTTCTGAATTTGCGAGCGTTCGTTCTGGCAGGTCACGACGATGCCGCTGGGGATGTGCTTCATGCGCACCGCCGAATCGGTTTTGTTGACATGCTGGCCACCGGCGCCGGTTGAGCGATATGTATCAATCTCCAGGTCTTCGGGGCGAATAATGATTTCTATGGCGTCCTCGATGTCCGGCAGCACTTCGACTTTAGCGAAGGAGGTGTGCCTGCGGTGCGCGGCATCGAAAGGCGACAGGCGAATCAGGCGTTGGGTGCCGATCTCCGAACGCATGTAGCCATAGGCATAACGTCCTGTGATCTCGATGGTCACGCTTTTGATGCCAGCCTCTTCACCCTCGCTATAGTCGTAGATCTCGGTGCGGAATTTGTGACCTTCGGTCCAGCGCAGGTACATACGGAAAAGCATCTCGGCCCAGTCCTGCGCATCAACGCCGCCACTGCCTGCGTGAATGCTCACAATGGCGTTGCGCTCGTCGTGTTCGCCGTTCAGCATCAGCGCGAATTGCAGTTGCTCCACTTTTTGCTCAATTTCGGCGAGCGAGCGCTCAATCTCGGCCTGCAACCCTTCATCCGGTTCGTCCTCTATTAATCTGGCTATACCCTGCAGGTCGCTCAGTTGCTCAGCGATGCTTTCCCAGGTGGTGACTTCGTCGCGCAGAGCCGTCAATTGCTGCATTTGCGCCTGCGCTTTGCGATTATCTGACCAGAAATCCCCGGCGAGGCTTTCTGTTTCTAATGTTTCGATCTGTGTTTTTTTGGCAGCCAGGTCAAAGGCGCACCATTGTTTCATGGACGCGCCCTTGCAGGCGTTCAATTTGTATGGTTAATTCATTCATAGCTAGCATTGTAACATGTTTTGAGGCGGTTTGCACCTATTCTAGCAGAGCAGGAACCAGCAACAATTGCCCGCTTTCCACCTTATTATTGCTGGCGAGTGGCAGCGATTGGATGAGCAGCAAGCCCTGCTGGTCAGGAATGATGCCGGAATATTTGAGCGATCCCGTATAGGTGCCATCCGCGTTGACCTGTAGAGAGATATTCGTTGCGCTGGAGATAGGCGTCAGGGTATGGTCGAAAAGTGTGGCGCTGGTCTTACCATCGGCCAGCACGCTTGTTCCGCTCAACTGGATGGGAGCATGCAGCAAGGCTTGCGTGGAAATGTTCTTTGGCAAGGTAGTTCTATTCTGCCCGTCCAGTCCCAGTGTGATGCCGCTGCTGTGCGCGGCGACTGCAAACCACAGTCCTTTTTTGTCATGTTGCAGCAGGCGTTGAAGTGTCACATCTACCACAAGGTGCGGATTTGCTTGAAACAGTTCCACCTGCGCATTGATGCCATCGTTGCTCAGCACAGTATCCTGTACATCTACCACCTGCCACTTAAAAATGTCCCTCGACAACTCTTCCGCCGTGGCCAGCGGGTCGCTCCAGGGCAGTGCTTGCCCGTTATCGGCGTCCTGCTGCAGGGCTTCAGCCTCGGCCCGGCTGGTAACGGGGTAAACACCTGGAAAAGCCACCTGTCTGAATGCGCCGTTCTGCCAGGTGTACTCCCGGTAGATGTTCTGCTGCAGTGGCAATAAGAAGGCGCTGGCATCAGGCGTAATCGTGGTATCGATCGCCCCGGTAATCAGGGTGTTGGCCTGGCTGACTTCGACTGTTCCCTGGAGCAGGCCGCGCTGCGCGAATAACGTGGTGAGCTGTGGCTTCCTGGCGCGCATGGAGCAGCCGAAGATATACACGTCCAGCGTGTGCTGCGCGTCATTGTGGGTCACCTGCGCGAGCGCGGCGGGTTGCCCGCCATCCAACTGATTCACAAATTCCAGCGCCGCCATCTGTTCTGTGGCAGTCTGTAGACCCACGCTCTGTGTAAAGTCTGTGGAGCGAATGAGGTTCGCGCAATTCGCTGCGGGCGCGGATGTTGGTGTAGTGGTCTGATGGGTCACGATCAAAAGGTGTACCAGGGCGATCAACGTCAGCAAGGCAAGCATTAAGGCGAGCGGGCGCGGTCCTTTGTAGCCGCTATTCCTCTTTACACGACGCGGTCTTGTGCGCGGTGATGGTGGAATAATTATAATGGGTCTGCGCTGCGTTCCCGTGTTTGACATGCTGCTTCCCTGTTTTCCATGATGAATGCATTGATCTCTCTTCTCATTCTACAGGGCAGGAGGAAATGTAAGACCTTTGTGAATTATCATACAGGATTAAATTGCCCGCTTAAAATCTTCCAGGACCCATTCTCCTGGCCAACGATATAGCTGCCCCTGTATGTACTAAGCTGCGTGCCGGTTCCCGTAGCAGCATCCTCAGTAGCGCGTATGGTCATATTGACTTTGACGGTTCCATCGGAAAGTGGAGTAATGCTGTCAAAAGAGATGTCATCATGCCGGGTGTGCATGTAGCCATTCGTGAAATTGGAGTATGCCTGGCCGCTCTGGAAATTATGACCGAGTAACGCGTACGCGCCCTGATAATCGCGATTATTGATATCGCTATAAAATTGTTGCAGAAGTGTTTGCGCCTGTTGTGATGGCGTAGGAGTCTTTGGCGCGGCGCGTTGTAGAAAAAGAAAGACAGCTATCGCGCCAATTGCGCACAGCAGTAGAAAGAGTACGAGCAACAATGCAGTAATACGCCCTCTACCTCGCCCCCCTTCACCTGCTCCCTGTTCATTTGTGCCAAAGCCGCCATCAGGCGAGCGCAATACCAGCGGCTGTTGAGGCTGCGCTGCATCTCCGTTATCCTGAGTCTTATACGGCTGCCGTATGGAATTTGATGCGGTTGTGGGAGCATCGGCATCGACATCGTTAACTGTCGGCATAGTTTCTGTGGGTATGCCGCAATGTGGGCAAATAGAATTACTCGACCGTAACTGGTTGCCACAGTTTCCACAGAAAACCATCGAGATCCCTTTCTAATCTATGTGCTATGAGATTCTTGAATATGATCTTTTTTTAACTATACAACGAAGCTGGTCGTTTGGATAGGTCTTGATTCGGAGGGATGTTGCAACGCCCAGAAAAATGCTACAATCAATAGCAACTGGAAAGGAGGCGCGGCATTTTCTCTACACTGGACAGGGCTACAGGGAGCTTGAGAAATGTCGCAAGCACATGAGCATGATAAATGACACTGTAGGGCCAATCGAAGAGATTACCGAGGAAGCTATCCGCGTTCTCGATGCAGCCAATGCCGGGGGTATCCAGTTACGCCTGCTCGGTGGATTGGCTATCTATCTGCAATCATCCAGCGCGAAGACGTACGAACAATTAAAACGCTCCTATAAAGACCTGGATTTTGTGACGCTTTCAAAATATAGTGCGAAAACAAAGCTATTATTTACGAAGCTGGGCTACGCCGCCAACAAGAATTTCAACGCCCTGCACGGGCATCAACGCCTTCTCTTCTGGGATGAGCAGCATGGGCGACAGGTTGATATCTTTGTCGATCGCATGCAAATGTGTCATAATATCGATTTTCGTGCGCGCCTGCATATTGACGAGCGCACCCTGTCATTGGCGGATCTCATGCTGACCAAGTTGCAGATTGTCGAAGTCAACGAAAAAGATATGCTGGATGTTATGGCTCTGTTTATCGATTTCGACGTGGAGGAGTCAGAGAAAGGCATCAATTCCCACTACATCTCCGGCCTGATTTCAAACGACTGGGGCCTGTATAAGACCCTCGACACCAATCTGAGAAAGATGAAAATCTACGCGCTTGAGCACAGCTTCCCGGACTATGTACCGGAGCGCATTGACAAGCTGCTGACTGCTATGGAGAAGCAGTCGAAATCGCTTTCATGGAAGGCGCGCGCCATGGTTGGCGAGCGCGTGCGCTGGTATGAACTGCCGGAGGAGCCGCGCTAAATTGCGCTAAACCAATGTACAAAGTGTCTATACGACGTGGAAAACGAGCTTCTAAGCATGCATTGTTTTTTCCGTAGAGCTTATGTACACTTAGCATAAGCTTCTCGAATATTTTGATTGTAGAGGCCTGTTTCTCTTTGTCTGTGGATTGTTCCGGGTACCGCGCATAGGACCTCTGCGAAAGGAGAAAACTTGGCAAAAAGTCTTCGTTGTTACATGTGCTCCGACCTGCATGCTGCCAATCGCACCTACCGCAAACTCCTGAATGCCGTTAAGAACAATGTGTACGAGGCGCAGGTGGTGCTCATCGCGGGCGATCTCACCGGCAAGGCCATCGTCCCCATTATCGCGCAGGGCGATGGGCGTTATGCGGCCACTTTCCTTGATCGGAATTATATGATCGAGTCAGGGACCGAACTTGAGAAGCTGAAAGAGAGCATTTCCGATATCGGCTATTATCCCTATGTCACCGACCGGGATGGGGTGAAGGCGCTGCAGAGCGATCCGGCGCAGATGCACGAACTTTTTCGTCACAAGATGATCGAGCGCGTCGGTGAATGGGTCGCCCTGGCGGAAGAACGCATCGGCAAGAGCGGCGTGCAGTTTTATATGATGCCCGGCAATGATGACGATCGCGGCGTTGACGAGATGATCGCGCGGTCAAGTTATGTCGTGAACCCGGTCGGGAAAACCATCGATCTGAACGAATTCCATGAAATGATTAGCTTTGACTTTGCCAATCATACCCCCTGGCATACACCGCGAGAATGGGACGAAGAAGAGTATTACGAACACGTCAAAGCGAGCGCGAGCGGATTGAAGAATGTGCATAACGCGGTGTTTATGATTCACGTTCCTCCTTATGATAGTGGAATAGATACTGCCCCGGAGCTTGATAAGACCATGCGCCCCAAAGTGACGATGGGCGATGTCTTGCGCATTCCGGTTGGCAGCACGGGTGTGCGCAAAGCGATCCAGGAGCTGCAGCCGCTGGTAACGGTGCATGGACACGTACACGAAGCAGGCGGCCAGAGCAAAATTGGGCGCACCACCTGTTTTAACGCTGGAAGCGAGGCCAACCAGGGTATCCTGCGCGGCTTTGTCTTTGATCTTGGTAAGGATAAACTGGAGCGGGCTTTCCGCGTCCAGGGCTAGTCATTGGGGCAAAATGGAGCGCGCCCTTTTTCATCAAATCCATCCGGCGTAACCACATTAGCCCCATTATGAAAGGGACATGCACTCATGGAAAAAGCTAGCACTCCCAGCGGCTTATTCGTCCGCCAGGCGTCGGGCCTGGTGCGCGACGTAAGCATGGCGAACGCGCTCTTTTTCAACATCTCCGCCTTCGTAGGCACAGCCATCGGTTGGGCCGTGGCTTTCTACGCGCTTGGTACCGAATGGCAGGGGTTGGGTATCTCAGCCTTCGCCTGGATGGCGCTGTTGACGGGTATCTTTTGTTACTTTTTAGGAATGATCTTCGCCAGCCTGACCACTGCCATGCCGCGCAGCGGCGGCGACTACGTCTTCACGTCGCGCATCATCAGCCCATTCCTGGGTTGGATTGAAAGCTGGACGCTGGTTGGTTCGGCTCTGACCATCATCGGCTTTGAAATCATCGTGGCGTCACACAATGTGCAACTCACCGCCATCCTGCTGGGTGTAGCTTTCCCAGGCAGTGTCTTTTCCAATGCGCCCAACTGGCTCCAGGATAACGCCAGCAAAGCCATTGTGGGCATTATTATCCTGGCTGTGATTTTCGGCATATCGATCTTGAGGACGCGCACCTTCCACAAGGTCGTCACAGGTCTGACCATCTTCGCTATTGTCTCGGTGGCGATCAGCTTCTTCGGCGCGTTCTTCATCTCGCCAGATGCTGTGAATCATGCCTTACAAGGCGCTATCGGCACCTCATCCACGCAAATTACAAGCGCAGCAAGCAAAGCGGGATTTGCAATTGGTACTCCCGATTTCTCCTTCAATCCTGGCTTAATTGGATTGGCGGGCCTCGTCAGTGTCGTCCTCTTCCAGTTTATCGGCTTCCAGTTCTCCTCGTACATCGCCGGTGAGGTGAAAGGCAACGTTCGACGCTCTATTATGTTTGCGGTCATTGGCGCGCTGATTTTCGCCGTCTTCATGAACTCGCTCTACCAGGATGTTCTGGGGAACCATTTTGGTTTTCAATTGACGAACGCCTGGGGCTATCTCTACTGGATTCAGGGCACGGCACCGCTGCACAATCTGCCCCCCTATACTCCACTATTGGCAACGGCAGTCTACCCCGGCGCGTGGCCGCTCTGGTTGATCGTCTCCGTCGGCAACACTGTCCTGAACGTATTGCTCTGCCCTGTCTATGCCGTCTTCCTCTCGCGCATCGTGCTGGCCTGGTCGCTTGACCGTCAAGTTCCTGAGTGGTTCAGCGTGGTGAACGAGCGCACCAATGCGCCGCTGCGTGTGATCATTCTCGCCATCTTGCTTGGCGCTGTCTTCTTCGTGCTGACCTTCTTTGGCTTCTCCCTGGCGAGCACCACCTTCTTTGGTATCTTACTGGCCGGTCTCACCTGGATTATGCCTGGCATAAATGCCATCTTGATCCCCTATCGTCGGCCTGACCTCTACCAACTGACGAATAACACCCGCAGATTCCTGGGGCTACCTCGCCTCGTCTGGTCTGGGATCATCTGGCTGATCTTTATTATTCCAGTATACGCGGCAGCTTTCGTCTACCCCGTTGTTCAGGGGTTACATAGTCAAGGTGGTACCTATCTGACATTGTCTACCAGCAACAGCAGCGGCATTAGTTGGGCGCTCATCTTCATCCTGGTCGGTATTGTCGTCTACTTCGTGATGCGTTTGGTGAATACCAGTCGCGGCATCAACGTCAAGATGATCTACCAGGAACTACCGCCTGATTAGGACCAAAAATTGAATGTAGGGACGCGATCGATCGCGTCCCTACATCTCGTTTGTTTTACCTCTTTCTCGGCGGACATTGCGGGCGGTAGCGCGGAGGATGGTTTTGACCTGGAAAGGGGTGAGTCCGGGATGCTTGCCCAGAATTTTGGCTATCAGTCCGGAGATGTGCGGAGCCGAAAAGCTGTTACCCGTCAC
>Ga0209167_10002161_pt1 | contig 10846 bp, 7 predicted proteins | sample Coa_R1_9_FD_187154 | JGI IMG/M metagenome (GOLD analysis project Ga0209167, IMG submission 187154) | Surface soil microbial communities from Centralia Pennsylvania, which are recovering from an underground coalmine fire - Coalmine... | ecosystem: Environmental > Terrestrial > Soil > Unclassified...
AACGACCAGCAGGCAATCGCGCAGATGGAGGAGCATCACCTGGATTTCTACCCATTCTTCAATGAAGAGACCAGCAGCGTCAATGTGATGTACCGCCTGGGGCAGGGAGGCTATGGGTTGCTCGTACCTGCCCTGGCCGAAGTGACCGAATAACAACAATTGCCAGTTCCCATCCCCAGGGTGTGGGCTTGTCCCCGCCCTGGAAACTTTACAGCGTAATCTCAAACTGCCAGGGATGCAGCGGCGGTTGCTCAAACTGCCCCAATGGGTCAACGGCCCGTATGGTAAGTTGCTGCGTATCAACCGGGGGCAGTGGGCTGAAGCGTGCGTACCCCTGGTAGACCGCCAGGTCTGCATCACTGCTCAGTTCCAAACGCGCAAACAGCATCCCGCCGCGATCTCCCGCCCACTGGTTCCCATTGCTATCGGAAAGATAGAAGATGATGCGTGGAACAAAAGCAAAGCCTGCTCTGAATGGTGGTCGAATCCACAGGTAATGAAGTTCAAAGTGTTGCTGATATAACTGCAACTCACGCAGCATCAAGGTACAGTCCTGCTGTTTCTGCTCAAGTTGAAGGGTGATAGTGCGCAGTGGATCCTGCGGCGTGGTTGTTATCGTGGGCGCAGCCAGTTCCTGCGGCGCGGCAATCACAACTGGCGGGCGCGAAGCCAGCTCCAGCGCTTTTGGCGAGAATGGTGCGGGATCATGCAAAATCTCCTGGCATAATTCCAGGCACACATCACAGATGTAAGCGGCTCCAGGGCCAGCCACCATTCGTTTAACTTCCGGTGGGCGCAGCCCGCAGAAAGAACATCGAGCCAAAGACCGATCTGTACTCATGTAACCTTCCTGGTCATCAGAAAGGGCAAACCTTCGCCCCTACCGTTGACGTAACGCGGCTCCTGCCGCATGACGCAATCCAAGACGTTCCAACATATAGGCATGGGCTTCCCACTCCAGAGTGTCATCCAGATCGGAGCGCACCGGTATGACGCCGTTTATCTCGCTGCTCGCGCCATTCTTCCTGGCGGCGCGTTTCTTTTCTCGCTTTGCTTGCGCCGGTCTCTCCTGGAAAGAAAGATATCTGGGGAAGATTTTCGTCAGGTCTTCGTCGCTCAACTCGTAGGAACGACGAAGCGCTAACGCCAGCAGGTGATCGGCAAAATGCGGGTTTTTGGGTAAGAGCGACCCATGCAGGTACGTTCCATATGCATTCCGATAAATGGCCCCTTCGCTATGATCTTCAGCATTGTTGCCGTGGCCTTTCAGCACTTTCCCCAGGGGCTTTGCCGTTCCAAGGTAGGTACGCCCGCCGTGATTTTCAAAACCGACCAGCGTGCTGCCGTTCCAACTAATGGCGATGTCGCCAATACAGCGCGGCATGTGCGTTCCTTTGTGGATAGTCCACGCATCGAAGATGCCCAACCCACGCATATCGGGGCCGATGGCTGGCCGGTAATAGTGCGCGAGCAGTTGATAACCGCCACAGACAGCCAGCACCGGCATATCATCTTCGACCGCAGCCCACAGGCCGATGCCTTTCATTTCGAAGATATCTTGCGCAACAGGCGCCTGCTCTTTATCCTGCCCTCCACCGATGAACAGCAGATCATATTCGTCGGGCGCCAGCGCGTCGCCAATACCCAATCCAACCACGCGCAGAGCAATACCACGCATCTGGCAGCGGCGCTGCAGCGTGAGGATATTGCCTCGATCTCCGTAGAGATTCAACTGAGCGGGATACAGGTGACCCAGGGTCAGCGTGAAAAGTGGCTTGCTGGTATCGTTCACGGGCCTTTCTCCTCCCAGTAGTGGGGCGTCAATCCGCGTCGTTCGAGTTCGCGGTGGATATCCAATAAGCCGGTGTAGGTTGGTATGACAAACAGCGTTTCTCCCACGGGTGTCTCTTGCAGCGCGTGATCCAGCGCGTTGGCCAGCCCGTGCTTTTGCGCAACCTTTACTCCAGGCTTTGCTGCTTGCGTTCCATTTAACCTGCCATTTGACATTGCATCACCGGCTTTATATTCCAGCATGCGCGCTGCTGGCGCATCTTTACTATTGTCTGCGCGCAAAGGAGCGAGTGGGATAATGCTCATTGCTTGCGGTTCGATGCCCGCGTATTTCAGGCGCAGGCCGAGGTCGAGCGCGCGCGTGCCCGTCGCGGTCAGCGATGCTGTTTGCTGCGCCATGCGCTCGAAATCAACATCCCAGATCCAGGAGACATCCCGGCCATCGGCAATATTGTCGTTCAGTATCAGCAGTACGCGTCGTTTTTCGCCATCGCTGAAGAGCGTACGCAGCACTTCATTGAATCCGGTTGGATTTTTCGCCATCAATATACGTATGGTGCGCCCCGCGACCTGTACCCGTTCACCACGACCAAAGGCGGGCTTGAACTGCTGGATGCCGGAAACGATGGGTTCCCAGTTAATCTGCAGCGCCTGGGTTGCCGCAATAGCTGCCAGCGCATTGTAGATATTATAAAACCCTGGTAGAGGGATCACGATTTCACCCTGCTGTGTTGGCGTTGCGATGGTGATGCGCAGTTGATCAAAAGCGTTCAAGGTGATGCTGGTAGCTCGCACTTCTGCCTGGGGGCGCGTGCTGCCACAATGCGGGCAGTGATAATGCCCCAGGTGGCTATAGAAACGCAGCGTATACGTGAGTTCGTTACCACACTTTGCGCAGGTGCGCGTATCGATTGTCTGGTGACGTTCCGGTGAGATGCCCTGCGTCACCAGATCGAGGGATGCATCGTCGATGCCGAAATAGACGACATTGCCCTGGTAGGTCTCGCCAAGCGAGGCTACAGCCGGATCATCCGCGTTGAGAACCAGGGTAGTGTTTTTGGGCAGCGCGTTCACAGCCTGCTGCCAGCGCGCAGAGACGCTGTCCACTTCGCCATATCGATCCAGCTGATCGCGAAAAAGATTGGTAAAGACCGCCACACGCAGCGGAACAGCTTTTATAATGTGCGGCACAACCGCTTCATCGACCTCAAAAATCGAGATTGCCTGGCCCGACCTTCTCAGATTCCCACCCGCCCTGGCGCGAATCACCAGCGCGCCCGCAATACCGCGCATCAGGTTTGAGCCTTCACGGTTGCGCCAGACTCGCAGGCCCGCGTCGCTCAATATAGCGGCGATAAACCCGCTGGTGGTCGTTTTGCCATTGGTGCCTGTCACCAGCACGCTTCCATAGGCCAGCTGCGAAGAGAGATGGTTGACAATATCGGGATATAATCGCTGCGCTACCACCCCCGCGATGCTTGTGCCGCCGCCCAGGTGCAGGCGGCGGCTGATCGCGCCTGCCGCGCGGCCCCCCATAACTGCCAGCCCTGCGCGCATAGATGGACGCCGGCGTTTCGCGAAACTCTTGCCATCGGTTGCCTGGCGAACAGTCTTAGAAGAGGAAGATATCCCTCCGCTTTTTCTCTGTCGCGTGCGCTTCTCTCGCTCCACCGGTGGAGAAGGCTTTTTCTCAGGCATAATGATTCCTCCAACAAGCTGCTAGTACCACTATTGTAACAGTTGCAGCATAGCATGCAAGCGCAAATGGGTCAAGTGCAGGTTGTTTGTTTGTTACATAGGAATAGATGCTGGACAACATGTGTTATCCTATGCTAGGAATCGGGCGTGTGCATGAAAAGGTTGCTGCTCCTCTTGTCAGTATGTGCTATTCTATGCTGTGAGATGGCTCGTGTATGTGTTGATTGAGGGTTTAGCTGTAACGGAAGGCAATAGTGCCGCTGCAGTATGCCCATAATAAAGGTATCAGGGTAAGGGAATGACAAAAAAACTTGTAATTGTTGAATCACCGGCCAAAGCAAGAACGATAGAGAAATTTCTTGGGCGTGATTATGAGGTAAGAGCCTCGATGGGCCATATTATGGACCTGCCAAAAAAGGGTCTGGGCGTCAATACCCGTAAAGATTTTGCGCCGCAATACGAGATTATCGAGAAAAAAGACAAATTGATTGCTGAACTGAAAGCGGCTTCACGGCGCGCCGATGAGGTCTACCTGGCTCCTGACCCCGACCGCGAGGGTGAATTTATCGCCTGGTCGCTCAAAGAAACATTGGGCCTGCAGCGCCCGCACCGCGCCGTCTTCAACGAAATTACGAAGGGGGCTGTGCAGCAGGCTATCAGGAAGCCGCGCGAGATCGATGAAGATCTTTTCAATGCGCAGCAGGCTCGGCGTGTTTTAGACCGCCTGGTAGGGTATAAGATCAGCCCGCTGCTCTGGCGGCGTATTCAATCTGGCACCAGCGCCGGGCGCGTCCAGTCGGTAGCTCTCAAGCTCATTTGTGATCGCGAAACCGAGATACGCGCTTTCTTGCCCGAAGAATACTGGAGCATCACCGCGCTGCTGAGTAAAGTGGGACAGGCTGAACGTTTTGAAGCCAATCTGATTACTCGTCTCAAGGATATTACCGAGTTCAATCGAGAAGAGAATACCTCCGATGGGGGCGAGCAGGGCGAGGTGAGCGCGGAAACAGCGCAGTCAAATGGGCAGAATGGAGCCAAAGCCACCCAGGTCTCAAAGGGTCGTATCAAGATTACTTCCAGAGAAGAGGCCGACACCATTCTGGCCGACTTAAAGGGCGCGACCTACATTGTTTTGAAGGTCGAAGAGAAAGAGCAGCGCCGCCAGCCGAACCCGCCCTATACGACCAGCACCATGCAGCAGGATGCCTCATCGCGGCTCTACTTTAAGCCCAAGAAGACCATGAGTCTTGCTCAGCAATTATATGAAGGCATCGAACTGGGCGAGCGCGGCCACCAGGGCCTCATTACCTATATGCGTACCGACTCGACGCGCATCTCAGAGGAGGCTCAGGTGAAGGTCAAGGACTATATCGGGCGGGAATTTGGGCAGCCATATGTTGGGCCAGGACGCACCGGCAAGGCCAAAGCCACGACGCAGGATGCTCATGAAGCTATTCGTCCGACAGATGTCTCGCTGACCCCGCAAATTGTCAGGTCGCACCTGACGCCCGACCAATTCAAGCTTTACAATCTGATCTGGCGGCGTTTCGTTGCCAGTTTCATGACACCGGCGGTTTTCGACACGGTGCGCGCTGATATTGCCGCGGCCCAGTACGTCTTTCGCGCCACCGGTTCGCATCTCAAATTTCAGGGCTTTTACGCCGTCTGGCCGCACGAGGATGATGAGAAAACGCTGCCCGCGCTTTCTGCTAACGAGCTGCTGGATCTGCATGATTTGCAGTCGGCCCAGCATTTTACGCAACCGCCGCCGCGTTATACCGAGGCCAGTTTGATTAAAGAACTGGAAGAGCAGGGTATTGGGCGACCCAGTACCTATGTGCCCATTATCAGCACCATCCAGGATCGTGGCTACGTTGAGCAGGAACAGCGTCGTTTTATGCCGACCTGGCTGGGAGAAACCGTCAATGAGGTCATGAACAAACACTTCCCAGATATTGTCGATGTCGGCTTCACAGCAGATATGGAGCGCAAACTCGACGACGTGGAAGAGGGCAGACAATCCTGGAAGGAGTTCCTGCACCACTTCTATGGCGATTTTAAGGTGACCATGGAAAAGGCCGAGACCGAGATGAATCGCGTGCAGAAGCCCGTTGAGGAACTGGATGAAATCTGTCCTGAATGCGGGCGCAACCTGATAATTCGCACGGGACGATTTGGACGTTTCATCTCCTGTTCGGGTTTCCCTGAATGCCGCTATGGTCGCTCGGTGGTCACTAAAACGGGCGCGCTCTGCCCAAACTGCGGCGGCGACCTGGTAGAACGCAAAACGAAGCAAAAGAAGCGCATTTTCTATGGTTGCAATAACTATCCAACCTGCAACTTTGCCATCTGGGAAAAGCCGGTGCCTGAACTCTGCCCGAATTGTAACGGCCTGATGGTCATCCCACGTGTTGGGCAAGATCCCGTCTGCTACCAGGAAGTCATAGTCCCGCATCGCAGCCTCGAAGAACGACCCCATCAAAATGGCGCAACACCTCGACGCGCAGCCCGCAAGCAAACGACTAAGAAAGAGGCAACGCCGCAGGATGCTTCAGATAAGCCTGCCACAAAAACCAGAAGGACGCGCCGCGTTGCATCGACAACCACTACTCGGGGCGCTGCTAAAAAGGCCTCCGCAACATCAACCAGGAAAAAAGCAACAGGTACGGCGAAAAGACGCTAGCATTCATGTCGCCCTCGGTCCCTGAAAGTATTGGGAGCCAGGTACGCGCACAGGAGGAGTGGAAGCTGTAGGAGCTTGCGGTCGCCCTCGCCCCCTGAAAGTATTGGGAGAGAGAAAGCCTGGTTGCCCCTATTCCTGAAGAATATGTGTGCTATAATCAAGTGCTACTCACAGCGCACGTGTTGAAAACTCTGCTGGTTTGGAGGAATCGATGCAACATGCAGTAACACTCATTCCTGGAGATGGAACAGGGCCGGAAATAACGGAGGCGACCCGCCGTGTACTTGAGGCGACGGGCATTCAGTTTGACTGGCATGTACACATGGCGGGATTAGAGGTACTTGAAAAGTGTGGAACAGTTTTACCCGACGAGGTAATTGAATCGATAAAGCAGACAAAAGTGGCATTGAAAGGGCCGATTACCACTCCGGTAGGGAAAGGGGCGCGCAGCGCTAATGTCGCGCTCAGGAAAAAGCTCGATCTCTATGCCAACCTGCGCCCTGCCAAAACCTACCACGGGCTGCGTTCGCGCTACGAGCATATTGATTTAATTATTGTGCGTGAGAATACCGAGGATCTGTACGCCGGCATCGAGTTCCAACGAGGCACTCATGAGCAGGAGGAAATGCTTGAAACCATCGAACGCACGACAGGCAGCCGCCTCGATGCCAATTCTGCTATCAGCATCAAGTATATTTCAGTGCTGGCGACTCGTCGCATTGTCAAATTTGCTTTCGATTATTCTCGCGCCAACGGGCGGCGCAAAGTCACGGCGGTTCACAAAGCTAATATCATGAAATTTTCCGATGGTTTATTTCTGTCTATTGCGCAAGAAGTTGCCAAAGAGTATCCTGATATCCAGTTTGAAGACCGCATTGTCGATAATATGTGCATGCAGTTGGTGCAGAAACCTGAGATGTATGACGTGCTGGTCTTACCCAACCTCTATGGCGATATTATCTCCGATTTATCCGCCGGGCTCATCGGGGGTCTGGGAGTCGCGCCCGGCGCGAATATTGGCAGCCAGTGCGCGGTTTTTGAACCGGTGCATGGCAGCGCGCCTAAGTACGCCGGTCAGAACAAAGTCAATCCCATGGCTATGATGTTCTCAGGCGTCATGATGCTGCGTCACCTGTGCGAGAAAGACGCCGCCAACCGCCTCGAAAAGGCTATTGCGCAGGTGATATCCGAAGGTAAAAGCGTGACCTACGATCTCAAACCGCGTCCAGATGACTCCACAGCCGTAGGAACCTCGCAAGTGGCAGACGCCGTGATCGAGAAATTGCAAAAATTATAAAATCGAACCTCTTTCGTAATCATTGTAGGGGCGGGAGTGGTTGAGTGGACGGGTGGAGACCCTTGCGGTCGCCCTCGCACCTCTCCTACATATGCTTTATTGTCTGGGTATACCCATGCCGCTGGTAACGGTGCGCCACTTGTGACGGGCCTGTATGAAACGAACCGTACCGGAGTGCGAGCGCATCATCACGGACGAGGTGCGCGCCCCCCAGCCAAAATACTGCACGCCATCAACCAGTTCTCCACTGGTAATGCCGGTTGCGGCAAATGCTACGTCGTTGCTTTGCACCAGGTCATCCGTTGTATACACCTTCTCAAGATCGATACCATCTGCCTTCAGCTTATCGCGTTCCTCATCGCTGCGCGGCCAGATTTTGCATTGGATCGCGCCCCCTATGCACTTGATGGCTGCGGCAGCCAGCACCGCTTCAGGTGCGCCGCCTGTTCCCAACAATACATCCACGCCCCGGTAATCTTCCATCGCCGCCTGGATCGCCGCTGACACGTCTCCATCCATAATGAGACGGATACGCGCGCCCGCCTCGCGCACCTGGTTGATGATCTCCGCGTGACGTGGACGGTCCAGGATCACCACCGTCAAATCATCAATACGGGCATGACGCGCGCGCGCGATGCGCTCCAGATTGGTTGTGATAGGCGCGTTGATATCGATGACATCGCGCGCAAAAGGGCCAACGGCGATTTTTTCCATGTAATAGACACCTGCGGGCGCGGAATACATCGTGCCGCGTTCAGCAGTAGCAACCACCGCGATAGCCCCAGGCAGGCCGAGCGCGGTCAATCGCGTGCCATCCACAGGATCAACAGCTACGTCAACGTAGGGAGGTGTGCCATTGCCAATTTCTTCGCCGATGTATAGCATCGGAGCCTCATCCTTTTCACCCTCGCCAATTACTACGACTCCGTGCATATCAACGCCGTCCAGAGCTTGCCGCATGGCATCGACGGCGGCCTGGTCAACTTTGATCTTGTCGCCCCTGCCCATAAAGCGTCCCGCGCTCAACGCGGCAGCCTCGGTCACGCGCACAAGCTCCATGCCCAGGTTGCGCTCCCTGGTGCCGGATGGCACAAAACGTTCATCTGACATGAGTAGTTTATCCTCCCTGATGTGATTAAATGGTTATCTGACGAGGGTGAACACGACTGTGTTCTGCTGTTATGATTGCTCTTAGTTTTTCAGCGGCCTCCTCTACGTGTCCCTGCCGGTTGAGAATAATATAGTCATACCAATCTTGCTCTGCCAGCTCTGAGCTCGCGTCTTCCAACCTTCGCTTGAGTTCTTCTTCCGTCTCGGTATTGCGATTAACTAGCCTGGTTGTCAGTTCCTCCATAGATTCAGGCACAAGAAAAATGAAGACAGCCTGTGGCACTTTCTTACGTACCGTGGCCGCGCCTTTCACATCGATCTTGAGCAACACATCGCGTCCCGCGCTCAAATTATCACGGATAGGCTGGCGCGGTTGTCCATACCAGTTACCATGTACTTTAGCATGTTCAAGCAGTTCGCCTTTGCCTTCCAGCTCCTCAAATGTTTCTTGAGTAACGAAGTGATAGGGATTGCCCTCACTTTCACCTGGGCGCGGCTGGCGGGTCGTCACGGAGGGAACCACGAAGAAGTCCATCCCCTGCGCTCTGGCTGCGTTGATGACGGTATCTTTGCCGGTGCCAGATGGGGCTGAAAGCACGAAGAGGAGTCCCTGGCGAGGCGCTGGTGATGCTGTGCGCTGTTGTTGGGACACGTTGCGCTCCATCTCAAGTTGCATGCTGTTTATCCTACCCTCCACGAATACGCAGAGATTGGGTATACGAAACCCCCTCCTCTTTGTTATACTGACGGTCAAGAGAAATGCTTGTGAAAAGCCCTGAAGTGACGAGAAACTGTTCTTATCACTATTGTACAACATGCAATTGTACTTTTGTGGATTGGTGTGGTCGCTCTGGAAGATCAGATGGATAGGACAAGGATATGTTTGTAGACGCAATTACCCTCGCTGCCGTTGCCGACGAATGGCGTTCTATGCTTACTGGCGCGCGCATCGATACCATTATCCAGCCAACCGAACATGCCGTCGCCATACAGTCTTATACTCCTGGCGCGGTTGGACAGGGCGGCCAGAATCGCTGGCTCTATCTCTCGGCACATCCCCAGTTGGCGCGGGTGCATCTCACGACCCTCAGACCCGCCAAAATCAGCAGCGAGCCGCCATCCTTTATCATGCTGCTGCGCAAATACCTGGAAGGGACGCGCATCGAGTCCATTGAGCAGCCGCGCTGGGAACGGATCATCGAGATTATCGCCAGCCATCGCAGAGACGCTGCCAGCGATGAACGTGTACGTTACCGGCTGATTATCGAGATTATGGGACGCCTGAGCAATATCATCTTCTGTGACGAACAAGGGCTTATTTTAGGCAGCCTCAAACACGTGGGGGCTGATGTCAATCGCTACCGCGTTATCGCGCCCAATGTGCCATATGTCCCGCCGCCGCCGCAGGTGCGCGCCTTCGGGGAGCTGTCGCTGCCGCGTTTAGACCCTGCTATGCTGACTGCTTCCCAACTGGAATCCGTGGCAAAGGAAGAAGCTGCCCGGCCTGCTCCGGTAAAGAAATCGCGCGCTCGCACAGCAGAACAACCAGCGCTCTGGCAACTTCTCAGCAGAAACCTGCTCGGCTTCAGCCCTTTGCTAGCTCGCGAGGCCGTCTACCGCACTACCGGCGATACAGAGTCGCTCATCACACAGGATGAGAACACCTGGGAAGAACTGGCATGGAACGTGCGCGAATTGGCCGCCTTGTATGCTGCCCATGCCTGGAAGCCGCAACTGATCGAGCGCGTCGAGTATGGAGATAATACAGGGCGACCGCAAGGACAAAACGCCCCAACAACCTCCCCAGGGCGACCGCAAGGGTACGCCCCTACTATAAAACGATATGTCGCTTTCGCGCCTTATGCGCTTGAACAATACGCGGAGATACAGGGTGCGAGCATCCACGCATCATCTTCCATCAACGCTATTATTGATGAGTTTTACGCGGGCGCGGAATGGCGCGATGCCATAGAGAGCGTGCGCGCTCCCATCCGCAAGGTGCTACAGACCCAGTTGGAGCGCTGCAAACGCAAGGCCGAATTGCTGCAACGAGAGCTGGCAGTTTCTGAGGAAGCTAACCAGTATCGCTTGTGGGCCGAACTCCTACTGACCTATCAAAATGAAGTGCAGCAGGGACAGCAGAGCGTGACGCTGCAAAACTTCTTCGAGGGTCAGGAGATACCATCGCTGGTGACAATCCCACTCGATCCCCGCCTTGACGCCGTGGGCAATGCCAATCGCATTTTCCACAAGTACCATAAGCTGCG
>Ga0209167_10002162_pt1 | contig 10845 bp, 5 predicted proteins | sample Coa_R1_9_FD_187154 | JGI IMG/M metagenome (GOLD analysis project Ga0209167, IMG submission 187154) | Surface soil microbial communities from Centralia Pennsylvania, which are recovering from an underground coalmine fire - Coalmine... | ecosystem: Environmental > Terrestrial > Soil > Unclassified...
GATCTTTCGATCTCTCGGGGTCCCCGTGCTTCGTCAGGGATTTTTACTTTCGGTCCCAGGCGTAACAATTGAAGTGGCCAAGGAATGCAGCAGCATTCGTTCGAGCATGGCGCTTTTAATTACGTGTCTTCTCGCGGCTCGCTTATATTTGCGGACCTGGTGGAAAGCACTTCTCTTGGTTCTGCTAAGCTTGCCCTTATCTGTCGTCAAGAACGGCATTCGGATCGCGACGCTGACGCTGCTGAGCGTGTATGTGAATCCGGACTTTTTGCGAGGCGATCTTCACCGCGATGGAGGCTTCGTTTTCTTCTTTCTGGCCCTTCTGATTCTGTGGCCCGTCTTCGTCGCTCTGGAGAAGTCGGAACGGCCGCCCATTTCCCGGCCCAATTCAGATGCTGTTGCACCCGCAGGCTAGATCCCAGATGCTGACGGTCTTGCTAGCCACGAGAAATCGAGCCGCGATTCTGCGAGGCACTCTGGAGGCTTTTTGTCTTCTTCAACAGCCTTCGTCGGGCTGGAAGATGGTCATTGTGGATAACGGCAGCGCGGACCAAACGTCCGCAGTGCTCGCTTCATTCGCAAATCGTCTGCCTTTGCAGACGGTCTCTGAACCAACGGGTGGGAAGAATTCAGCGCTGAATGCAGGACTAGGCTTTGTGGAGGGAGACCTAGCCGTATTCGCGGATGACGACGTTTTTCCCCATGCCGACTGGCTCGTTGAGCTGCGAAAGGCTGCCGATTCCAGGCCGGCATATTCTGTATTCGGTGGAGCGGTTGTGCCGCGATGGGAGTCGCCTCCTCCACCTTGGGTAGAGTGGGTGGAACAAGGCCCAGTTTATACGCTCAGTGACCCTCGGATGAAGGAAGGACCTATCCCGCCGCACAGTGTCCTCGGGCCGAACATGGCAATTCGCACCGCCGTGTTCCAGCCGGGCGTACGCTTTGACGCCTCCATCGGCCCGCGGAGGTCGAGTTATCCGATGGGAAGCGAAACGGAGCTGAGCTGGAGACTATACCGGCAGGGTTACGAGCCCTGGTATGTCCCCAGTGCGATTGTGGAGCACTTCATTCGTGATGATCAGATGCGCAAATCGTGGGTATTGAGGCGCGCGATCCGATACGGTCGCGGCAGGTTTCGGTTGCGTGACCTGGAGGGATCGGGCGCTCCTTGGATTGTTATGCCACAGTGGTTCGGTGTGCCACGACGGTTCTTTCGCGAGATCGTCGAAGAACAGGTCCGGATCATTGGGGCATGGCTGACATCGAACGAACGGGAGATGTTCTCGGCTCGTTGGAAGCGAAACTATGCGTGGGGTCATGTCGTAGAAGCGCGTGCCTCGCAGCTTGGTCGAAAGGGGATGGCTCCGGTAAAATAGCCGCAGTCTGAACCGTAGAGACATGCGTACCTGCTGCGAGCGCTTAACCTCTTCGCCCCTGTCTGCTTCAACTTTCTCTAAGTTGCTGACAGAAAAAGGTCGCCTCGAATGCCTGGCAAATTGAATCGGCCCTTAGTGTCCGTCGCTATGGTCGTGCGTAACGTCGACCGGTACCTCGCCGAGGCGGTCGAAAGCATTCTGAGACAGACTTTTACCGACTTCGAGTTCATCATCTTGGACTTTGGTTCGACCGATAAATCCAAAGCGATTGCTTCCAGCTACGCGGCTCGGGACAACCGAGTGAGGCTGCACGAGGTACCGAATTGTGGGTTGGCTGAGGCTCGCAACGCGGCTTGCTTTCTCGCAGAAGGGCAATATATTGCTATCCAGGATGCCGATGACATTTCCATGCCAGACCGCCTGCTGTGGCAAGTGCAATTCATGGAGAAGCACCTCGATGTAGGTCTTCTGGGAGGCGCTGCCGAATGGATTGACGCCCGAGGAAGGTCATTATGGACGAATAACCTTCCAACTGAGGATCGCGAAATCAGATCAGCTTTTCCCACCAGGTGTCCTTTTTCGCAGACTGCGGTCCTCCTGCGTCGAGAAGCTTTCGTCGCGGTCGGTGGATACCGAGCAGCGTTTGCTCCGTCTGAGGACTACGATCTATGGCTCAGAATCTCTGAGCACTACCGTTGTGCCAACCTGAAGGAAGTTGTGGTCAAATATCGAGTTCACCCGCAACAGGTGTCCGTGAGCGGGCGGAAACAGCAGACGTTCTGTGCGGTAGCCGCCAGGGCCTCTGCGGCGTTCAGGAAGAGCGGAAGCCCCGATCTGTTGAACTCCGAGAAAGCAATCACGCCGGAACTCCTGGCTAGACTGGGGGTGCCCCCGGCCGAACTGCAGACTAGCCTTTTCTCAGACTATCGCGATTGGATCCGCAACATGGCGGCAGCAAAAGAGTATTCAGTCGCCCTCCAGATAGCGGCTGAAGTGTTGCGGTCGGACTGGGAATACGTCGAGCGGCGCGAAATGGCCGATCTGCAGCTCATTACAGCGCGCCTTTATTGGCGGCAGAAGCAATTCCCGAAGAGCTTTGTTGCCGCGTGTCGTGCGGTGAGGCAGCCGCCTGCCGTGGCCAAATATTTCGGGAAGGCATTACTCCGGCGAATTGGACTAACGTGAATCGGATGTGGCATCACGCTCTTTGAAGCTCATCCTTGTTGGCGTACTCCGGTTAGGGTGAAGCGAGAGAAGTGGTTTCATGGCGGCATGGCTGAGGACAGATGAAATGGGGTTATCCTTGGTTTGTCGGAAGCGAAATCGTCTTTTGGAGACATGTTCTCGAGCGCGTATCGCGCCGTGATCGAAGACGACTGCCAATAGCGAAATCAACCGCAGTCTGCACGGCAGAAAAGCGTGCATCTGCCATAAGCCTTGGCGCTACCTCTTCCCTTTGCCCCTCATAACCAAAGGGTTACCAGACAATAAGGGGGCGTGTGGTTCAATCAGATGAGATGTTGTAGACGCTTTGCGTCAGTCGGATTTTTGGGCATTCGGATCGGGGCTTGGCAATGCAATTGCCCCCAACTATCCATGGAGGGTGCAACCGCGGGTGTGCGGACCTGAGAAGGCAACTTTTTGCATGTAACGGGCAGTTATTTTGCATGCGAAGGGCATTTATAACGACAAACGTGTCCCTAGGGGTAGTTATGAAACGCTTATCGCTCTTATTGCTCATGTTGGCCGCTCCGGCTCTCTGTGCTTTCGGGCAAACTCCGAACTACGGCAGCGGGTTCACCTCTTCTGGGTTGACGCTGAACGGCGGTGCAACGATCAACGGGACCCATCTGCGATTGACGGATGGTGGGACAGGTGAAGCGAGGAGCGCGTTTTTCAATACTCCCGTCAACGTGAGTTCCTTCACCAATGACTTCACGTTTCAGCTGACCAATGCGAACGCGGATGGGTTCACGTTCACGATTCAGGGCATTGGCGCGACGGCCCTGGGTGGTGGGGGCGGCAGTCTAGGGTATGGGCCCACATCTAGCTCGAGTGGCACTGGCGGGATTGGGAGCAGTGTTGCGGTGGGATTTCAATTGTACAGCACAGTTCTGGGGAATAAGGAGGTCAGCCTAACGGGTTCGTGGATGAACGGGGCCTCCCCGGCTGCGACACCTGGGACCAGCACGACGGGTTCTGGGGTCAACCTGCACAGCGGCGATGTGCTGAGCGTGCATATGACGTACGACGGCACGACTCTGACGTGGACGATCACGGACGCAACACTGGGGAAGAGTTTTACACAATCCATCGCGATCAGCATTCCATCGTTCGCAGGTAACACGGCATACGTAGGATTTACGGGAGGCAGCGGGGGACTGACCGCTATCCAGGACGTCCTCACGTGGACGTACACTCCCAGCGGATCGCCAGTGCCTCCTTCGATCACCACTCAACCGACGAATCAGACGGTGATTGTGGGCCAAACGGCGACATTTTCGGTGGCTGCCAGCGGGACGACGCCGTTCACCTACCAGTGGTACGAGAATGGATCGAGCATTCCTAACGCTACCTCATCGAGCTACACCACACCGGCGACGACCAGCAATGACAATGGATCGACGTTTCAAGTGATCGTGACGAACTCGGCGGGTTCGGCGAACAGCAATACGGTCACGCTGACGGTGCAAAGTTCCTCGCCCAGCATCAACTATGGGAGCGGGTTCACGTCCTCCGGTTTAACGCTGAATGGCGGCGCCACGATTAACGGGACCGCTCTGGAGCTGACGGATGGTAAGACGGGTGAGGCCAGGAGCGCATTTTTCAGTACTCCTGTGAGCGTGCTGTCTTTCACTAATGATTTCACTTTTCAGCTCACTAATGCGAACGCGGACGGGTTTACGTTCACGATCCAGGGAAACTCCCCGACGGCGCTGGGCGGGGGCGGAGGCAGTCTAGGCTATGGTCCTACGTCTGGCACTACCGGCGGCATTGCTAACAGCGCAGCAGTCGGATTCCAACTGTACAGCACGGTTCTTGGGAACAAGGAGGTCAGCCTCACAGGCTCGTGGACAAATGGGGCTTCGCCGGCCGCCACGCCAGGGACCAGCACGACTGGTTCGGGAGTCAACCTTCACAGCGGCGACGTGTTGAGCGTACACATGACCTACGATGGTACGACTCTGACGTGGACGATCACGGACGCAACACTGGGGAAAACCTTCACGCAATCCATAGCCATCAACATTCCCTCGCTGACCGGCAGCACTGCTTACGTCGGATTTACAGGCGGGAGCGGCGGATTGACGGCGGTCCAAAAAATCCTGACGTGGTCCTTCAGCTCTCCGATGAACACGCAGGAAGTAGCTACGCCGACATTCAATCCGGTAGCTGGGACCTACAGTTCGACGCAGTCGGTGGCGATTTCGGACGCCACGAGCGGAGCAACGATTTATTACACCACGGACGACACAACGCCTACCACGTCGTCGACTCAATACACGGTACCGATTACCGTGAGCAGTACGACGACGATTGAGGCGATAGCAGCGGCGAGCGGAATGACGAACAGTGCCGTGGCAACCGCAACCTATACGATTACGACTCAAGTGGCGACGCCAACCTTCAATCCGGCGGGAGGGACCTACAGTTCGACGCAGTCGGTGGCAATTTTGGACGCGACGGGCGGCTCAACGATTTACTACACCACGAACGGCACAACGCCTACCACGTCGTCGACTCAATATACGGTGCCGATTACCGTGAGCAGTACCACAACGATTAAGGCGATAGCAGCGGCCAGCGGGATGACGAACAGCACCGTGGCAATGGCAACCTACACCATACAGACAGGGGGAGGCGGAGGGAGTTCGCCGAGCTATGGGAGCGGGTTCACCTCCTCTGGCCTGTCGCTGAACGGCGGCGCTACGATCAGCGGGACCGCCCTGCAGCTGACGGATGGCGGAACAGGCGAAGGGCGCAGCGCGTTTTTCAGCACTCCGGTCAACGTGCAATCCTTCGTAACTGACTTCACGTTTCAGTTGATCAGTGCAAACGCGGATGGATTTACCTTTACGATCCAAGGCAACAGTGCGGCTGCGCTGGGGGCCGGTGGTGGAAGTCTTGGCTACGGTCCGAGCAGTTCAAATCCGGGAATTCCAAACAGCGTAGCTGTGAAGTTTGATCTCTACAGCAACTCGGGCGAAGGCAACAACTCAACCGGGTTGTACACCGACGGCGCCTCGCCCACGGTCCCAGCGATCACTCTGTCCGGAGTGAACCTGCACAGCGGCGATGTGATGCAGACCCATCTGGCGTACGACGGCAGCAAGCTAACGTTGCAGATCACGGATACGAAAACGGGCGCCGCTTTCACGCAGACTTTCAGCATAGATATCCCAGGGACCGTGGGCGGTAGCACGGCGTATGTCGGGTTCACGGGCGGGACTGGCGGTCTCACGGCGACACAGAACATCCTGACTTGGAGATACAACGCCGTGGCGGTGAGTCCTTTTGCGTGGCCCGTGGACACTCCCATTACGTACGCGCCTGCCGCAAACGGCGGGCCGAGCGATTACTCCACCTATTCGTCTGAGAGCCCAATTTTCGGCCAATATCACACGGGGATTGATGTGTGTCCGCAGTCCCCGGGCTGTCAGATCGGCAATCCCGTGTACGCGTCCAGCAGTGGAGTGGTGGAATTAGCTCTCGTCGTTTCCGACCCTACACAGACTTTGTGCGACGGGAGCCCGACAACAGGCTATCAGATCAATCCGAGCACATCTAACCTGGGTAACGTGATCGTAATCGCGCATCCGAACGGCAAGTTCTCCCTCTATGGACATCTTGATTGTGTTTGGCCGGGCGTGGTCCCAGGGTTGCAAGTCACCGCCGGACAAAGAATCGGCAACATGGGCCATTCGGGTTTCGGGAGTCGGGACCGAACGTTCGTGCCCCACACCCATTTTGAGATAAAAGACCGAGCGGTCACGGGCGATCCGACTCACAAAGGTTATTCGGGATATACGCCGGACCTGCCGGATGGTTATGGCTATCACGACGCACGGATTTATATCAGTCCATTCCCGACCACCTCGATTTCACCGACCGCGGTAAAGGTTGTCGCGTCTTCGGCCCAGACTATCTTCACGGGGCCGGACACAAGCTTCGCCTCGCTTGCTTCCGTCGCTCCCGGGCAGGAATTTGTGGCTTTTGCGGCTAGCGGCTCCTGGTACCAGATTTACATGCCGAACGATAATGCGGCGGTATCGGGCTGGATTGAGGCGAGTTCCGGCGGTCAGTCGCTCGTGACCACAGATTCGACGGCAACCCAGTTACAGGTTACCGGAGCGAGCAGTTCTGGCTTGGCGATACAGCCGGGGCCCTCCTCCGCGACGAGTCTCGAGAGTTGGGATGAAACGTTCGGTAATTGCGGTCCCAAGGCCAAGATTTGGAATGGCCAGCGGTATGTGAGCCTGGGGAGCCAGAATAGCTTCAACGAGTTCTATTTGCCATCGAATTTCTACTTCAGTTCCGCAAACACTTGTGCTGAACCGTCGGCATCCGGGCCGTCCGCGGGATGGGCATCGTCGACATTCCTTCACTGATCGGGCCAGACCTGGATGCAAAAAGGGGCCTTGCCCCGAGTGTCGCCGCGGTGCTTTTCACGGACAGAATACAAATCTGGATGGGTTCGATTGTGTCCTCAGGTTGAACGGTGTGTGTAGAAACGTTGAGGCGAATTTCGTGGACTTCGCAAGAGGTTTGGTACAACATCCACCAAGCTTGAGAGACTTGGCTCCCGCACGCAAATGGCCAGAACCCGCCGCCCAGTGCACGTACCCGCGAAAATTGGAAGGGCTGATCGCCCGGACCATAGATAGCACGGAAACCCGTGCTGCTCTGCGGGACTCTTACGCCCTTCTCACCGGAGGATAACCCAAATGCTAGCCCGCCTGAAACGCCTCGCCTACAAAGCCTCAACGGCCTACCTGCGGGCTTATTATCGTAACGTGTGGGGGATGGATATCGGCGATGGAGTCTGTATCTCCTCAAGCGCGAAGATGGATCTCACAAATCCGAAGGGCGTGCATATAGGGGATTACACAGCCCTTACGTTTGGATCCGCCATCCTGACCCACGACTTCGTGAATGGCGCCCACAAGGATACGCGGATCGGATCGCATTGTCTGATCGGGGCGGGGGCGAAGATCATGCCGGGAGTGACCATCGGAGATCATTGCATCGTGGGACCCAACTCCGTAGTGGCTTCCGATGTGCCCTCGAATACCGCCGTTATGGGTGTGCCAGCCAGAATCATCGAGAAAGGAATCGTCACCGGCAAGTGGGGCATCCGGATGCCGGAGTTCCTGCGGCAGGAAAGCATCCTCGCGCCGGAACCGAAGGCGCCCGTCGCGAGCACCGCAGTGCACGCCTCGCCGGTGGATGCGCTGCTTTCTTATCTGCCGCATCTTCAGATGGACCAGCTCAACAAACCCTTTCAAGAGCTGGGGATAGACAGCTTCGCCCTGGTCACCCTGCGAGCGCAAATCGAGGAGACTGAGGGCATTACGATCTCCGACGAAGAATGGACTGCGATCACCTGCCCGCAGGACGTTCGCCGCTGGACGCGACGTGGGATGGCGAGGCCGCGGAAGGAACGCACGGACCGACCGGCCACAGCCCACCGTTCCTACGAGATCAACCTGCCGCGGATGGCGATGGCCGGCCTGTCGGAGGGCTGGCTGTTCCGGGAGGTTGGCGACGTCCACTGGTCCATGCTGACGTCGGCGCTCGGAGTAAAGAGCCGGGACATCGCCGATCAGGCGGGTGAACGGCTGTACGCGACGTTCACGCGGCTGCGCTACCGGTCAAGCATCCCGCTTGGCGACATCAAGATCGATTCGCGGCTCGACCTATCCTCGGAGATGAATCGGTTTGGTGCGGGTATGTTCTTTTCCAAGACCATGATCTCAGGAGACGGCACTGATATCTCGTTTGATGTAGCGACATCGTTCTCGAAGTTCGGCGAGCACGGATCTAACACGTCGCTGATCAAGAGCCAGCCAGCGTTGCCCGAAGGGTTTGCCGTCCCTTCGGTAGGTGCCCTCCCTAACTTCGTCGAAGAGTATCGACGGCTCCGAGCGGCCGAACCGGGTCCCACACTCTTTGAAACCGAGTACGAGATCCTGCCGCAGCACGACATCAACGGGGTGGGACTGATCTATTTTGCCGCGTATCCCAACATCTCGGACATTTGCCTGATGCGTCACCTAGGCGGTGCTCAGGCGGCGCTGGAATGGTCGCCGGTCGAGCGAGACGTCTGCTACTTCGCTAACGCCAGCCCGAGAGAGACGCTTATCTACCGCCTCCACTCCGCTCGCAGCAACCAGGGGCAAGACTCCGTGGTCTTCGTGGGTTCGATCTCCCGTAAGAGCGATGACAAGAGGATGGCCCGCGTCGAGGTCAAAATGCAACGACGAGGAGCCGGCAGGTTCGAGCTCCCGGAAGCAGTTCAGGCCGTTCTAGGTTAAGTGTCGGATGAGCGCGAATACGCAATCGGCGGGAGCGACGCTCATTTCGGAGGGAAGTCCGATGGCCTCGGCCCGCAAGAGTACAGTCTATGGAATCGTTTCCAGTTCAGGGGGGACGAGCCCCATAACGGTACCGGTAAGGGCCGCATATCCCCAGCGGCCGTGATCTCCGATTGCGCGGAGGCGCTGGAGTCTGGGGGTGCAATTCACATGTGCGCTGAGCTCAGTTTCCGAACCGCGAAAATGCCCATCCCAGGAACCGAGACTGAGTTGGGCTCCGATCGGCCGCAAAGCACGTCGCCTTCGCGACAGATCGTCGTTCTCGCCGTCGTCGGGATCGCCATTTTAGGCGGGATAGCCTTCCGCTGGATCGACCTTCAGCGATGGAGCCTCTGGTGGGACGAAGGTTTTACGGCTTGGGCCGTCGGGCTTCCGGTGGCCCGCATCATTACCTTTGCAAGAAGCGACAACCAAGCACCGCTTTATTACCTGCTTCAGCATTATTGGGACGCACTTTTCGGGAATTCGGAATTTGCCCTTCGCTCGTTGTCCACGCTCTTCGGAACTCTGTCGCTGCCCGTCTTTTATTTGCTGGCCAAGAAAGCCCTGAAGGAAACCCTGGCTACCGCCCTGGCGTTCTGGCTGTTCGCGTTTTCCATGAGACAGATCTGGTACTCGCGCGAGGCCCGAGCCTACGAAGCTGCATCGTTTTTTGCTCTCCTGGCTTTGCTGGGGCTGGTGTCATTTCTAGAAAAGCGATCCACGTGGGCGTTCGTGACCGTCGTTCTATCATCCGCTCTGACGTTGTATCTGCATAACATGATGTTCTTTTATCTTCTCGTCCTCAATATCGTGTGGCTGATTTACCCCTCGGAACGGCCCCTGGCGCGACGGATGCGCGAAATGTTGCTGGCTAACGTGTGCGTGGGAGTTCTCTACTTGCCGTTAGTTGTAAGTCTTCTTCATCAAGTAGCTGCTGTCGCGGGAAATCTCTATTGGGTGCAGCGGCCAACGCTTTGGACCGTCGTCGGGACGCTTACAGATACCGCCGGGTTCGAACCGGCGCATCTGGCCTTGTTTGCGAAGAAGGTATTCGCGCTGCCGTGGCCGGTCTGGCCGATCCTACGAGATGTTTCGGGAGTGGGACTCCTGCTGTTGTGCGGGGCACTGTTGGCTGGTGGTTTGTGGCGCGTTTCGAAGATGGAACGACGAAAGAACCTCTGTTTTGTCTTGTACGGCCTGCTTCCGATTTTATTGGTGTTCGCGTTGAGCCGGAGAATGCCTCTTTACATCGACCGGCTCTTCACGACTTCATCGATCGTTGTCCCGATTATTTTCGCGTTTCCACTCGCTGCCCAAACGGGTGCCAAGGCAAGGCGTTTGTTTGTGGTCCTAGGCGTTGTCGTCGCCATCATGACCGCTCTTTCCAGCTTTGGATTCATACGGTCCGGAGAAAAGCTGGCGAAAAGCGGCGAGGACTGGCGAGACGCAATCGCGACGGTGCTGACGATTCACGAAACGAACAGGCTCGTTCTCTTCGTTCCGCCAGCGGGGGAGATTTTCTTTGACTACTACTCGCGGAATTTCCCGGCCGTCGATACTCGGGTGGCTCGCGCGGGTCTTCAGGAAGATTTTCACAGTCGGTTCCCGCCGCCAAAATCCAGAATCCTCAATGAAAGTGACGTCGATCGCCTGAGATCGCTCGTCGAATCGCACCACTATTTCGAAATCGATCTGGTGATGACGCACGACGTCGATCCCAATGGTTTAGTCACTCAGTACCTGAGCCGTCATTTCATCGAGCAGGCCGATCTCTCGCCCACCGGGCCCATCCGGGTTATTCCGTTCCGCGCTTTGCCGCGCCCGTAATCCCGTAATTTGTCTGCTGAGGTGTAACTGGGGATGGAATTCAGCCGATGCAATCCGGAACGATG
>Ga0209167_10002163_pt1 | contig 10844 bp, 8 predicted proteins | sample Coa_R1_9_FD_187154 | JGI IMG/M metagenome (GOLD analysis project Ga0209167, IMG submission 187154) | Surface soil microbial communities from Centralia Pennsylvania, which are recovering from an underground coalmine fire - Coalmine... | ecosystem: Environmental > Terrestrial > Soil > Unclassified...
CGTGGCCAATCTGCTGCTGGTGCGGGCCAGTGGACGGCGGAGGGAGCTTGCGATCCGTGCGGCCATTGGCGCGGGACGCGGCCGGATCATCCGGCAGTTGCTGACCGAAAGCGTTCTGCTGGCGCTTGTGGGAGGAATGGCCGGGCTGGGGTTGGGCCTGATCGGGATTCGCGCTCTACTCGCCGTCAACACCGCCGAGCTGCCCCGTCTGGGCGAAAAAGGCACCCTGGTTGGCGCCGACTGGCGTGTGCTCGTGTTTACACTTGTGATTTCGATCGGCACCGGAATCCTGTTTGGCCTGATTCCGGCTCTGCAATCGTCGCGAGCCAACCTGAGCGCCAGCCTGAAGGAAACCAGCGGACGCACGGGCACTGGATTTCGTCAGAACAAAGCCCGCTCCCTGCTGGTGGTGACGGAAGTGGGGCTGGCGCTGCTCCTGTTGGTGGGGTGCGCGCTGCTGATCCGCACGTCGCTGGCGCTGCGCGCGGTGACGCCGGGCTTCGACCCGAATAACGTCCTGACCATGCGAATGTCTCTGACCGGTCCCCGCTTCCTGAAGGCGGAGAGCGTCGAGGAACTGGTGCGCGCCGGCGTGGACCGGCTGCGTGCGCTGCCAGGCGTGGAGATCGCGAGCGCGACCTGTTGTATACCGCTGCAGGGGGGCTACGGCCTGCCGTTCAACATCGTGGGACAGGCGCCGCCGGCGAATTCCCCGTTCACGGGCGGGGGCGGCTGGATGACCGTTTCGCCTGGGTACTTTGAGGTGTTCAGGATCCCGGTGAAGCGGGGCAGGGTTTTCACCGAGAGGGATGACAAGGCGGGTGCGCCGGTGGTGGTGATCAACGAATCGATGGCGAAGCAGTTCTGGAAGAAAGGCGACCCGCTCAACGACCAGATCGTTATCGCGAGGGGCGTAATGCGGGAGTTCGCGGCGGAGCCTCCGCGGCGGATCATAGGTGTTGTCGCCGACTCCCGCGACGGTGCGCTCAATCGCGACCCCGGGCCCAAGATGTTCATTTCCCAGGCCCAGGTCCCCGATTTGGCGAACGCGCTGAACGTCAATTTGACCCCGATGGCGTGGGTGGTGCGCACCAGAATACCGCCCGCCGCGTTGAGCCAAGCCATTCAGGAGCAGTTGCGCCAGGTCAGCGGCTTACCCGTTTCAGACGTTCTTTCGATGAATGAGATCGTGTCGCTTTCAACTTCACGCGAGCGTTTCAATATGATCCTGATGACAATTTTCGGGGGCTCGGCGTTGCTGCTGGCGGTGATTGGGATCTATGGGCTGATGACGTACTCGGTGCAGCAGCGCGTCCAGGAAATCGGCATCCGGATGGCGCTGGGGGCGGAATCGCGCACGGTGCGGAACATGGTGATGGTGCAGGGGATGCGTCTGGTGCTGATCGGGGTGGCGATCGGGATCGGATCCGCGTTCGGGCTGACGCGGTTGCTGGCGAGTTTTTTGTTTGGCGTGAAGGCGCTTGACCCGATCGCGTTTACGGCAATCCCGATTTTATTGAGTTGTGTGGCTTTGGCGGCGATCTGGCTTCCGGCCCGGCGCGCGAGCCGTCTCGACCCCATTGAAGCGCTGCGCTACGAATAACTCGCCTCGGGCACAAGAAGTTAACAATGCAGCCGACGACTCACGAGGCCTTCGTGCGATGTGGCTGCAGGTTGTGAGCGCACCCGGATGTTACCGACCGTCGACGCCCCTCGCATGGACGAAGTTTCGCCTTGATAGCAGCGTCGCTTTCAACCAATCGCGGGCGGAGGCAAAAGACCGCATCAAATCGAAATCGGCGTTTGGAGCCCGGCAGCTCGCGCCAGTGCGACCTGATTTCTGTCGAACGTCAGGAGCGTATCGGCCCGGAGCACAATCGCGATCGCCAATTGCAGGATGTCGAGCGAGCGTTCCGAGCGTGGCCGAGTGCTGCGCCGACAACCTGCGGGCAACGTCCCACGCAGAAGCGGGAACCGGCAGAAGTCTCAGAACTCCCGCGGAGAGATCCGCCTCAAAAGCTTGGATGGACTCTGCCGTCTGGCGCACTGTCCGCTCTTTCCGAAACAGTCGGAGATGCATCGCGTTAGCTGCTTCCAGCACGATCAGGGAACTCACGAGTACGGGTTCCGGGAAGCTCAGCATTCGGTTGGCGGCTTCGACAGAGTGGTCGTCGGGGATATAGAGCGAGACCACAAAACTGGAGTCCGCGTAAACGCTCAGAAACGTTCCCTCTCCTGAGCGAGAAGTTCGGCGTTGGAGGGTTCCAGTATCACGTCTCCGTGGATTCTCTTCATCCGGCCGAGAAAATCCGGCATTTGACGCGGCGGTTCGGGGGCGACCGGCACCAGTTTCGCGATCACTTTATTGCGTTTAACGATCTCGATTTCCTCGCCTTCGGCGAGCCGGGCTTCAACCTCCTTGAAGGAGTAGCGCAGATCGCGAACCGTGGCTCTCTTCATATGTGACACATTTTAGCATCACGAGGTAGAACAATGAGACAGGTTGGCGGAAAAGCGACCTGCGCTACGAATAAAAGCGCTGCGTTATGTCCCGGCGCGCCGGGCCGCAAGAGCCGACCCGATGGCGGTACTGATGTACGAATGAACCAGAATTTCCCGAAAATTCGCGTACCACCGACTCTATTTTGCCGCTTGCCGACGCGCGTGGTTCAGAAAGCTCCTGGTTTATTGGTTTAATGGAATACATTGCTGAAAGATCTTCAATACGCCTGCCGGACGCTGTTGAAGAGCCCGGGTTTCACCATCGTCTCGCTGCTCACTCTGGCGATCGGGATCGGCGCCAACACGGCGATCTTCAGTTTCGTGGATTCCGCTCTGCTGAAACCGCTGCCCTATCCGGATGCCGATCGGATCGTCCGCGTTCTGGAGAAGCCGCCCGGTTATCCCAAAAACGCCATTTCGACGCTGACTTTTCTCGATTGGCAGAGCCAGAACACGGTCTTCGATTACATGGCTGCCCAGGACGCAGAGCCATTGACGCTGACCGGCTTCGGAGAGCCGGTGCAGCTGCGGGGCGGGCACGCCTCGGCTCATTATTTCGACATCCTCGGCGTCAGGGCGGCGCTCGGGCGCACATTTGCCGCGGATGAAGACCAGCGCGGCAAGGAACATGTGGCCGTGCTCAGTCACGCACTCTGGACATCGCAGTTCGGCGCGGATCCGAAATGGATTGGCCGCACGATCCAGCTGAACTCCGAACCCTACACCATTGTCGGCGTCCTGCCTGAAGGAGGCGCGTTCGACCGGTCTTACAACGAGATCTGGACGCCGCTGGCGTTCCTGCCGGAAAACATGACCCGCAACTACCACTGGTTCGAGTCCGTCGCCAAACTGAAACGCGGGGTGTCGCTGCAGCAGGCACGCGCACAGATGAATACGATCGGCGCAAGGATCGCCCAGGAAAACCCGGATTCCAACAAGGGCTGGGGCGTAGTGGTGGAGCGCTTCGAGGATGTGATTGTGGATTCGGATCTGCGGCTGTCGCTTTACGTGCTGCTGGCGGCCGTCGGCATGGTGCTTCTGATCGGCTGCGTGAACCTGGCGAACCTGATGCTGCTGCGCGGAGCCGCGCGGGCGCGCGAGGTTGCGTTACGTTCCGCGCTGGGCGCAAGCCGGGCGCGCCTGGTCCGGCAGTTTCTGACGGAAGCCGTGTTACTTTCGCTAACAGGGGGGATGCTCGGCATCGGCTTGGGGTACGCGACCATGGCCGCGCTCAAATCCGCGATTCCGCCGTATACTCTGCCGGCGGAAGTCAATGTGACGATGGACGGCCGGGTGCTGTCGTTCGCTCTCGCACTTTCTGTGTTCACCGGCATCCTCTTTGGGCTCGCCCCGGCATTGGGCGCGACGCGATCGAACCTGGCGATCTCGCTCAAGGAAGGCGGTAGAGGCACGATTGGGGGCGCGCGGCACAAGCTCCGCGCCGCATTGGTGGTGGCGGAAGTGGCTATAGCGTTCGTGCTGCTCACCGGCGCGGGGCTGCTGATCCGCAGCTTTTTTCAGATGCAGCAGGCGGACCTGGGCGTCGACACCACGAACATTTTGACGGCTCAACTGCCGCTATCCGATAAGGCGTACACCGATCCCATTCGGCTCAATTCCTATTTGCGCGAGCTGATACGCAATCTCCAGGCTTTACCAGGCGTACGCGACGCAGCTTTCGCCTCGATGCTGCCGATGCGGGGCTGGGGGTACGGGTTGCCGTTTCAAATCGTCGGACAGCCTGTGGTCGACCGGGCTCACCGCGATGGATGCTTCTTCAAAATGGTGACGGCGTCATACTTCCAGGCGGTCGGAATGCGTCTGCGGATGGGCCGGGGCCTCAGCGACCGCGACCTGGCCGGTACTCCTCCGGTGACCGTGGTGAACGAGACCATGGTGCGGAAATATTTTCCGAATCAGGACCCCGTTGGCCAGCGCATCCTGGTGCAGCAGATCATTCCCGGGAAAACTCAGTTGGGACCGGAGATCCCCTGGGAAGTGGTTGGGGTGGTGGCCGACGAGCGCGTCATCAGCCTTGACAACAAGCATGAAAGTCCAGGCATGTATGTGACCAACGAACAGAGCCCCGTGTATTTCGGCGGATTGGTCCTGCGGGCGGCGATCAACCCTGCCAGCCTGGAGAAGGCCCTTCGCAGCGCCGTTCAGGAAGTCAACCGGGATCAGCCGCTCACCGACGTCAAAACGCTGGAGCGGATCAAAGCCGAAACCATGGCGGGCGACCAGCTGCGCTCGCTGCTGCTGGGAGTGTTCGCCGCGCTTGCCCTGCTGCTCTCGGCGGTGGGGATCTACGGGGTGATTTCATACTCGGTGGCGGAGCGTACCAACGAAATCGGGATTCGCGCGGCGCTGGGAGCGAGCCGGGGGAATCTGCTCGGACTCATCCTGCGCCAAGGCATCTGGATGACGGGACTGGGGCTTGCCATCGGAATCCCGAGCGCGTTGGCATTGACGCGTCTTCTCGCCACGCTGCTTTTCGGGGTGGGGGCGTGGGACGTGGTCACGATCGGGAGCGTTACCGGCGTTCTCGTCTTTGTCGGGCTGCTGGCGTGTTGGGTGCCGGCGCGCCGGGCCACCAAGGTGGACCCGATGGTCGCATTGAGGTACGAATGATATGGCGGGCATTTACTGCCGGGAATGCATCCAGCCTCGTACGGCGAGCGCCACGAGTAGCTGTGCCGCGCCGGCCGCGCAAACGCCGTTCCAGCCCGAGTGCGCCCACCCCCAGGCCGCCAGGGCCGATCCCAGCGCACCGCCCAGAAAGTAAGTCACCATGTAGACCGTGTTCAACCGGCTGCGCGCTTCCGGCACCAGGGCGTAAATGCGCGTCTGATTCGCTACATGTCCCGCCTGGACACCCAAGTCGAGCAGGATTACGCCCGCCACCAGTCCCCACACGCCATAACCCGCGACATCGAAGACAACGTACGATCCGAGGGATACCAGAATGGCCAAAGTAACCGTGAAAGCCGGTCCTTTGCGATCCGACAACCGGCCGGCCCATGGCGCAAACAGGACGCCCACCGCTCCAACAAGTCCGAAGCTCCCGGCGACCCGGGGACCGTAGTGGTACGGCGGGGTTCCCAGAAAGAAAACCAGCGTCACCCAGAACGAACTGAAGGCTCCGAACAGCAATCCTCCGAGGATTGCCGCTTCGCGCAACAGCGGCTGCGTCAGAGCGAGACGGACGATCGAACGCGCCAGTTCGCCGTAGCGCAAGCCGGGCTCCGGGCGATCGTGGGGCAGCGAGTACCGCAGGACGGCAGCGATCATGAACATCGCGCCTGCCGCTATCCAGTACATAGCCCGCCATCCGAGCAGATCGCCCACAAACCCGCTTACCAGGCGCGCCAGCAGGATGCCGAGCAGCAGCCCGCTGAGCACGGTTCCCACTACGTGTCCGCGTCGCTCGGGCGGAGCCAGCTTGGCCGCAAAAGGCAGGATAAGATGCATCACGATTCCCGTGAGCCCGGTCGCAAACCCAGCTGCATTGACGAGCGCAAGCGTGGGCGCTACGGCCATCATCGCCACGGTCAATCCGGAAAAAAGCGACATGATGACGATCAGCTTTCGCCGCGGAAACATGTCGCCGAGCGGGATGAACGTGAACATCCCCAGCGCCGTGCCCGCCTGCGTCCACATGGGCAGATAGCCAATCGCGCGATCGGAAACGCCGAGCGAGTGTCCTATTTCGGAAAGCAGCGGCTGGCAGTAGTAAATGTTTGCGACGCAGACGCCGCTCGCGGCAGCCATCACTCCTACGGTCCGCCGCTCGATCGCCATCAGGCAGTTTCCCGGGCCAGCGGCACAAGACCGCCGGCGCTACGATCCGGGGTAATAGCCTTCCCGTGTCTGGACGATCAGACCCTTTTGTTTAACAGTGACCGCGATCTTGTGGAACCCAAAGCCGTCCGTTTTCGCGGGCGTGAAACCCAGGCTGTACCGATTGCGCGGTTCTCCCTCGAACGTCTGATCCCGGTCCTCGCGCAGCACTTTTTCGATAAACCGGCGGCTCGCATCTTTTTCCTCACCGAGGACGCGCCGCTGGCTCAGGCTGGTGTCAACCAGCAATCCCAGTGTGAGCGGAGCGTCCGTTTCGCGGGTGAAATAGCGAATCGTCCGCGGATATCCTTCTTCCGACAGTTCGAAATCGTCTTCAGTCAGGTCGGAAATAATCCTGCCCTGCGTGTCGCGCACCGCGACCAGCACGTTGACCACTTTGACATCGGTGGAGAATTTGGCATCGGAAGAGGAAGCCGTCGACTCGTGCGCTCGGGAAACCCGCGTTGACGCGACTCCGGCCGCGGCCATGGCAAGGACTATCCGCCGGGAAATGGATGCTCTCATATGCTTTTGCAGGAGCGATGCGGGAAACCGTCAGCGGGTTACCAACCAGCCTTTAGTATAAGTCTCCTACTTGCCGATTACTGAGATCGCACTTACCGTGAACGACACGCTTCGGTTCACCTGGCGGTCCCAATCGGTGCTGCCCTGCCGCAAAGGATGCGCATTGCCGGTGCCCGTTATGGTAAGTGCGGCTGGCGAAATCCCATGCGCCACCAACGCATCCCCGACGCGATTGGCCCGCTCCAGCGAAAGTTTGCTGTTTGTATCGGCGCTGCCTGTTTCGTCGGCGTGACCCGTGATTGCGATGCGGGCGCCGGGCAATCGCTTCATCTCCGCCGCCACATCGTCGATCCGGTCCGCTTCACCGGGCACCAGCTTTGAGCTGCCGGTATCGAATCGAATGATCCGGGTTTCAATGTATTGTTTCGCGTTCTCGAGATCGCGCTGTTCGGCAAACGGAGTATTCAGTGACAGATAAGGCCGCAGGTCGAATCCCGCCTTCTTCGGATCCAGGCCGTACGCCCGCAACAAAACCGCCGGATCCCTCGCCGATGGGTCCCTCAGGCCGGTGATTGCATATGAAGACCCGCTCCGCTCAATCCCCGTGATAACGATACCGGGTTGCCGTTTCAGCTCCGCAAAATAGCTATTCCAGCGGGTTCGCCGATAGGCTTCATACCCGAAAAAAGCCGCAAGAATAACCACCACTACCGCAAGGTAGGGCCACAGTCGCGCCTTCACGCGTTTCTCGGGCGCGGACTGTCCCAACAGGCACTGGTCGAGAAACTCACGCGCGGGTTCGAACACACTCAGATCGTCCTGCCTGAAGTTATTGATTTCGTTTTGAAGCGCCTTCTCGATCCCGTCCAGCGCCTTGCGAAAGACCTGCTTCAGTTCCACCGGAGCGGTACCGCTGACCGCCCCCACAAGCATGACTTTCGTTCCATAAGTAAGCCATAACTTGAACCGTCCGGCGTCGAGGGTTTCGAGGTCCTGGCCCTCTTCGGCAAACGAGTCCGACAGGAAGTCCTGAATCGCCGTAAGCATTCCGGAGATCATGTCGGCGTCCTTCAGCACCGATGCGCGCGCCTCGGCATGCTGTAGCAGCAGACCGCTCTTCCGGTGGATCAGAAACACCTGGTCCACGCTGTAGAGCAGGCTCTTGGCAAGCAGGATCTCGCTGTAGGGCTTGCCGCTGATCAGTGACTCGATTCGCCACCGAATGGAACGGAACGAAGCGCTTTTCTCGACAATCTGATTCAGCGCTTCAGCGAAATCCCGGATCGCCGCGGCAATGGAGGTGCGAATCGCGGGACCGATGATGGGGTAAATCGCATCGGCCAGTTCCTTCGGATTCCTGCGTACCGAGCTGTGAAAAGACCTCTCGACGATAGGCTCCAGCGCGTCGCGCAGATTCTTCGCTTTCGCCGACTTGATCGCCTCGGGCAGCACTTGGGCCAGATCCTCGGTGCGTTTCGCGGGATCGGCGAGCCGGGCCTGTACACGGGCCAGTTCCTCGATTTCCTGGCCGACCAGAAGTTCGCGCAGTTCGGCGAGTTCCGCGGCCGGCTCCGGCGTGCTGCCAGGCATGTTACTCTTCGGCGCCCGGTATCTGGAACTGATCGCTCAGGCGCAATGCCACTTCGCTGAACAGCGTGGCCAGAGCGGCGCGGTCCGTCTTGCCGTCACGGAGCTCGTTGACGCGCTTATCCAGCATGCCGGCCATCTCGTCGTGGCGGGCGCGTATCTCGTCGGTAAGATCGCGTGCCTGCTGTAGTAAGTCGCTGCGCAGCGCGCGCTCTCCGTTGATCTCGCGATCGTCGAGATCGCGGATGCGGCGGCTCAGGGAATCGCCCAGTTCCTTCAGTTCGCGCGATTGCTGGCTGGCGCTGTCGGAACGCTCGTCACGCTCCGCTTTGAGGCGAGCCTGGACCGTCTCGAACTCCCGGCGTATGTAACTCTCGAGCTGATCGAAACGGCGCTTGTTTGTCTCGCGGATTTCGAGCGTCTCCTTAATCAGGGTTTCTTCGAGACGCGCGAATCGCGACTCGTAATCGCGCATCTGGGAACCGAAAAGAATGTCGCGAATCTTGTCGACGTTCCCCGCACCTCCGCGCAGGACCTGCGGCTGCTGCTCGGCCGGCCCCTTCTGCTCTGCTGGACTCATGTACATCTCCTTCTGAGGTATGGTATCGCGGTTGCGGGAAATTTATAAGCGCGCCTGCCGCCGCTCGGCATGAGCGAAACAGGAGCGCACGCGCGCGTCGAGTTGCGGCGGTGTAAACGGTTTGCTCAGGAAGTCCGTGGCGCCGACCTGAAAACTGCTGCGGGCGCTCTCTTCATCGCCCAGGGCAGTCAGCACAATGACCGGAAGCGACCGGCCCGCTTCGTGCGCCCGCAACCTCCTCAGCACTTCGAATCCATCCATCCCGGGCATGTTCAAATCGAGCAGCAGCAAATGAGGCTTATGGGCGTCGACCAACTCCAGCCCCGCTTCTCCGTTATCGGCTTCGATTACGGTATGACCGGCGCGAACCAGGGCCTTGCGGGCAAGAACGCGCAGGTCCTCATCGTCGTCCACAATCAGCACGAGCAGCGAACTACTGTGACTCGCGTCGGCGTGCGGGATTTCCGTAACTCCGGTGTTATCCGCAGCCTCTCGTCCGAATGATTCCGTATAGCCTTCGCGAGCGCAGGATACCTTCATCGGCGACCGCGCCGACCAGGCGATTCCCTGCGCGCGCTTCTCGATCCCGGCGAGAAAGACATCGTCATGCGTCGGATCGTGATGAGTCAGAAACAGGCGTTTGACACCGGCGGCGGCGGCCAGCTGCACCACATATGAGTAAGTGCTGTGTCCCCAGTTTTTCTTGGCCGGATATTCTTCCGGCGTGTATTGCGCGTCGTGAATCACGACATCGGCATTCTGCATGAACAGTGCATGCCGCCGGTCTCCCTCATGCAAAATGGATTCCAGTTTGCCAGGCTCCGAATCCGAATGCCAAAGGCGCTCCCAATAGGGTTCATGGTCGCAAAGATAGAGCAGTGAAGCGCCGTCGGCTTCAATCCTGTAACCTAGCGCGATGGCGGGATGATTTAAAAGGTGCGTGCCGACGCGCACTCCCTCCACGTCATGTGTTCCCTCCGTAAGATCCCGATAAGCGATTCGGGCGCCCAACTGCGCCAACTCGACCGGAAAGTAAGTGTATTCCATCTGGCCGGAAAGCACTTCCGGAAGAGTGCTGTTGGCCCCTTGCGGACCGCAAACCGTGATGCGATTTCCGGGCACGAACAGCGGCGCGAAGAATGGGAATCCCTGAATGTGGTCCCAGTGCGTATGGCTCAGCAGGATGTTGGCGGCGATGGGTTTCGGCGCCTGCGCCATCAGATGCGCGCCCAACGGCCGGGCCCCGGTGCCACAGTCGAGGATGAACCGCACACCGGCGTCGGTCAGGACCTCGACGCAGGATGTATTGCCGCCGAACTCGTTCGTCGTTGGCCCGGGCGTGGCTATTGAGCCGCGAGTTCCCCAAAAGCGCAGATACATTCGTTAACCCTCCGCTCTTCCGCTGCCGTACTTCAAGTCAATACTATCCAGATAAAGTGCGAACTGGTTTATGGATTCGCGAATCCGCGCGGCATCCTGAGCCATGGCGGCTTTCTCCATGACATGGCCGAGTTCCGTAAGTACCGGAAAGCCATAACCGGCGCCCGTGCCCCTCATTTTGTGCGCAAGCCTTTGGATCGAATCAAAGTCATTCCGCGTAACGGCTTCGGTGTAGACAGGGACCTCGGCGCGCCGCTTGGCGAGATACCCCGGAACCACATCCTCCATGCCGTCCTCGACCTGAATCAGGTTCCTTTTTGTTACACCGACGACAAGATCGCCAGCGCCACTGTTTTTCCGGCCATGGTTCGCCAAAGCTTCCAGCAGCGCGATTTTACGGATCGGCTTCGTGAGAAGCGCCGTGAAACCG
>Ga0209167_10002172_pt1 | contig 10817 bp, 9 predicted proteins | sample Coa_R1_9_FD_187154 | JGI IMG/M metagenome (GOLD analysis project Ga0209167, IMG submission 187154) | Surface soil microbial communities from Centralia Pennsylvania, which are recovering from an underground coalmine fire - Coalmine... | ecosystem: Environmental > Terrestrial > Soil > Unclassified...
CGTATTGCAAGCAGTCTGGCGGTCGGGTTCGGTCGCATTCTTGCGAGCAGGGAGAGCCGTTCGCAAGGCAAATCGGGTTTTGGACAGCTAATGACCTCCTTAGTGTCGACAATGGAATCATCCTTCGTGGCCAGCATAAGCCCTGCAGTGGCGATGCTTGAGACCGTGGCAAGCGAGATCGCCGGCACGAGCATACCGATCCTGCTGCTGGGAGAAGTTGGAACGGGGAAAGAGATATTCGCGCGCCGAATTCACGATCTTTCGTCAAGGCGCGACGTGCGTTTCATGCGGGTTGCGTGTGCATCGACGACGGCCGAGCGATTTCTGGGAGACTTCTCACCGAGTGGCGATGTCGAAGTTCACGGAATGTTCGCGGGGACTTTGCTCCTGGATGAAATCAGCGAACTGGATGCGGCATGCCAACGCAAGCTTCTCTATGCGCTATCGGAAGGCCGGGAGAACGAGCGGGGGCGTTTGCCAGCGCGAGTCATTTCAACGTCGAGGCGAAATCTGGACGAGGAAGTCCGGACCGGGCGTTTCGCGAGCGAACTCTACTACCGTCTGAATCCGGTTTGCCTGCGACTGCCGCCTCTGCGTGAGCGAAAGAGCGATATTCCATATTTGGCCGAGCATTTCCTAGTGAAGCAGGCGGCGGAACTGGGCCGGCCCCTCCCCAGGCTGACTCCCGCCTCTCTCGAAAGCCTTATAAACTACTCCTGGCCGGGTAACATTCGAGAACTGGAAAATGTGATGAAAAAGATCGTCGCGCTCAACGATCAATCGTTCGTATCATCGGAGCTGGCCGGACCCGGAACTTCTTCATCGCGTTCCGGAGCAGAAGCGGGATCAGAAAACTATTCGCTGAAAGCGGTGGCGCGGGCTGCTTCGCGCGAGGCCGAGCGCGACCTGATCCTGAAGGCGCTTGCGCGTACGCGCTGGAACCGCAAGCGGGCCGCACAAGAACTACAGGTGAGTTACAAATCGTTGCTGTACAAGCTGAAACAGATCGGGTAGGGGGAACCGAAATATAGATTTGAAATCGTAGGAGAGGAACACGATGCACAGAATTCAATTCTTAGTCCTGATCGCGCTTGTTGCGCTGGCGGGACCGGCATGGGGGCAGAAGGACGAAGGGAAGACTACTCAATCAGGGCCGGAGGTGTCCAACGCGGCCACAACGGATCCAGCTTACATTATCGGAGCGCAGGACGTGCTCGATATCAGCGTCTGGAAGGAAAAAGAACTGACGGAAACAGTCCCGGTGCGGCCGGACGGAAGAATTTCACTACCATTGTTGAACGACATGCAAGCGGCCGGATTGACGCCGGCGCAGCTGGCAGACCAGATCACGAAGGGTCTGAAGAAATTCGTGACGGATCCCCAAGTGACTGTCGTCGTTGCGCAGATCAACAGCCAGCGAATTTATCTGATCGGGGAGGTAAAACGCGCGGGCGCGTATCCGCTACTGCCGGGGATGACCGTGCTGCAGGCGCTTTCGAGCTCCGGAGGTTTCACGGAGTTTGCCAACACGAAGAAGATTTATGTGCTCCGCGTGGAGAACGGCAAACAGGTGAAATATCCGGTCAATTACAAGGACGTGGTCAATGGCAAACGACCCGACCAAAACATTCCGCTGAAGGCCGGCGACACGATTGTCGTGCCATAGGGAGCACGCGATGAGTGTTTTGCAAAGCAAGCTTTGGATCACATTCGGGATGCTGCTGGTGTGCCTGCCCGGGGTTTGGGCGCAGCCACAGAATCAGGACCAGGGACAGTCCCAGTCCCAGTCCCAGTCGCAAAATCAATCCCAGCCGCAAGATCAGTCTCAGGCGCCGATTCCCGCGTATCATTCGCCCTTGGGCACCACAACCGACAAAGGGAATGCGAGTTCAGGGACTGACCTCACCCCCGATACTAAGCCGCTGGCGGGAGCGGAGAATCTCTCGCTGGGACTCTCGGAATCCCATAGCTACTGGGAACCAACGGTGAGCGTGATCTCGACAGCGGAGTCCAATGGTCTTGTCGGCAGCCCAGGCTGGACCAGTTATTCGACTCTTCTAGGGGGGCTCAATCTGCACCATATTAGCGGGCGGTCCGACCTGGCGTTGAAATACCAGGGCGGGGGAGAGGTTTCCAACGACGGGAACATTCCGAACGCAATGATTCAGGAGCTCGGTGTCGTCGAGCAGCTTTCCTTCCGGCGGGAGACGCTGACATTTATCGACAGAACTATCTACCTTCCCGAATCGGCGTTTGGCTACGCGGGCGTCGGCCTGGGCGTCGGTCTGCAGCCAGGCTTGACACCCAACGGTACAGTTTTGACGTCGCGGGTTCGGCAGCTGGACAATTCAAGTCTAGCGCAGCTGGATACGAGGTTGTCGCCACGATCTTCTGTGACGCTGCTGGGCGGCTATTCGCTGCTGCACTTCTTCGGCAGCAATCTGCTCAATACGAACACTACAATTGTGCAGGCCGGTTACAACCGACATTTGAGTCCCAAGAACTCTATCGCCATAGTGGACCGGTTCCGTGCCTTTCGCTTTACCGGTAGCAACCAGTCGATCAACGACGATCTGGTACACTTGTCCTTTGCGCGGCGTGTCACCGGCCGCATGGCGTTCCAGGTAGGGGCCGGCCCTGAGTACGCGACGTTCGGCACTCCGATTGTGAGCGGCTCAGGATCACAAACCGCCACTGAAAGTACTCGGTTTAGCTGGTCTCTAAGTTCGAACCTGACCTACGCGCTGCAACGCGCGCAGCTCGGCCTGTCCTACACTCACGGGATATCGGGAGGAGGAGGGGTGTTCGCGGGTTCCACCGGCGATACGTTGAGGGGCACCCTTTCTCGCACCCTTAGCCGGTCATTTACGACGGCTCTCGCATTCGGATATGCGAGAAACAGCGTGCTGGCGATTCCGGGTGTTTTCACTCCGGGCCAGGCGTACAACAATTGGTTCGGCATCGCCACTGTGTCCCACCATTGGGGACGGGCGGCGAACGTGTCGCTATCGTACGAAGGACGATACCAAGACTCCAACTTCGCTTTTTGCGCGGGCCCGACCTGCGGCAGAAGCCTGTTTATCAACGAAGTCTTCGTAACCATACATTGGCAAGGCGGTCCAAAGACTTTCTGACATTGGAACGACTTCGGAGGATTGAATGCTGACGCACGGTGAATTAAGCCTGGGAGACTACTGGGTCGCAATTCGACGCCACTGGGTAATGGTTCTAATTTTGGCGGTCATCGGGGCGCCGATCGGGTACGCGGTGTCGAAGTTTCTACCCAACCGTTACGAATCGACGACTCTGGTCCTGGTGCAAGGGCCCACGGTGCCAACCGATTTCGTGAAACCGGTGGACACGACGGGGATAAACGCGCGGCTGGCGAGCATGCAGCAGGAAATTCTGAGCCGGACACGTCTGGAGCCGATCATCCGGCAATATGGTTTATATGCCTCGGAAGTCGACAAGGCTTCAATGGATGATCTGGTGGAGCGGTTGCAGAAGGCGATCGAAGTGACGCCTGTCCAGCCGATGGCCGAAACGCGCACGAATGATTTGCCGGGCTTTTTTGTCAACGTGACACTGGACAATCCGCGAACCGCGCAAGCGGTATGCACAGCGGTCACGTCGATGTTCATTGAGGAAAACCTCCGACTCCGAGAGCGGCAATCCGGGGATACGACTCAGTTCATGTCCGAGCAACTCGCTTCCGCGAAAGCGCAGTTGGATGAGCAGGACGCGAAACTGGCTGCCTTCCAAAGTCGCTACATGGGCGCTCTCCCGGACCAGGAGATGACGAACCTCAACATTCTGAATGGATTAACGTCGCAACTGGATGCAACGATGCAGGGGCTCTCAAACGCGCAACAAGACAAGAGCGTGGCGGAATCGTCTTTGAGCCAGCAACTCGCTTCGTGGCATGCATCGCAAACAGGACAGACACCCCTCACAATGCAGGAGCAATTGATACAGTTGCAGAACGAGCTTGCCGATTTGCGAACACGGTACACGGACGATTATCCGGATGTGGTCAAGGTAAAGGCGACCATCGCGGATTTACAGAAGCAGATTGCAAAAAACAACGCCCAGACACAAGCCACTACCACCACCGATGAGACTCAGGATGACCCGTACGAACCGGTCGCAGTCCGCCGGTTGCGAGCCCAAATCCGTTCCGACAATCAGATCATCGCGGAGCGGACAAAAGAGCAGGACAGACTTCGAAACAAAATCAAGCTGTACGAGGAACGGATGCAGCTCAGCCCGGAAGTCGAGCTGCAGTACAAGGAGTTGACACGCGGACACAGCATGGCGCTGCAAAGCTACAATGACTTACAGCAGAAGGTGACAGACTCCGTGATGGCTACGGAGTTGGAGCACAGGCAAGAGGGAGAGCAGTTCCGCGTGCTCGATCCCGCGAACTTGCCGGATACGCCCAGCTTTCCCAACCGCCCGCTTTTCGCATTCGGAGGATTTGCCGGAGGATTGGCGCTGGGAGTTGGCCTCACATTCATTCTGGAGAGGCGAGACACCGCCGTCAGGACTGAGAAAGACGTTGAATTTGCGTTGAAGCTGCCTGTCATTGCGATGGTGCCGGTCGTAGGCTCGCTCGCCGAGGGCAAGCCCCAGACAAAGGCAGGGCTCTTCCTCGCCAACCCCAGAACCGGCACGGACGCGTGAGGAATTGTGTATAAACGATTCTTTGGGCTACACGAGAGCCCTTTCAAAGTTAACCCGGACCCGCGGTATCTCTACTTGACTGGCGGGACTCAGGAAGCCCTCGCGATCCTGAGCTACGGCATCAAGAACCGCAAGGGATTCATACTGCTTACCGGAGAAGTCGGAACCGGCAAGACGACGCTTCTGAATCGATTGCTGGACTGGCTCCATGAGGAGCAAGCGGCAACAGCTTTTATATTCAATTCGAAGCTGAACGAAAAACACCTGTTTGATTACATGATGGCGGATTTTGGCATACCGTGCCCCTCAAACGAGAAAAGCCAGATGCTCTTGCGCTTGAACCACTGGCTTCTTGAGCGGCATCGCTTGGGAAGGTCAGCCGTCTTGATCGTGGACGAAGCCCAAAACCTTTCGGTTGACGTCCTCGAGGAGATACGACTGCTGACGAACCTCGAAACTTCGACCGAAAAACTCCTGCAGATCGTTTTGTGCGGACAGCCGGAAATCGAAGAGAAACTCAGGTCACCTGAATTGCGGCAGCTGCGGCAGAGAATCACCATACGGTGCCACACTGCGCCTCTTACACTAGCGGAAACTCACGGGTACGTCGCCGAACGCCTGCGGAAGGCCGGGGCGAACGGGGAACCGATCTTCTCGAAGGAGGCGATCGAAGCTGTGCACGTGTATTCGCACGGAATTCCCCGGGTCGTGAATCTCCTTTGTGAGCATTCGCTGATCAACGCGTACGTGGAGCACGTTCGTCCCGTTCCCGCGCATGCGGTCGCGGAAGTGGCCCGCGAGTTCCAACTAGACGAGGGAGGGCCGCCCGCCGGTGCCGCGGCCGAGTCCCCGCGACCAGTTCAGAACCGAAGGGATGTACAGATGGTCGTTCAAAAGGTGCATCAGTTGCTTGGCGAACTTCGTCAGATCACGGCGGAGCACTCTCCGGCAGAGGAAAGGAACTCATGAGTCGCATTCACGAAGCTCTCAGAAAAGCCGAGCGGGAACGCGCGGCCCAGAAATCCGACGACCCCGCCTTCATTGGCCCGGAGGAGATGCCGGTTAACTCCGCGGCTGCGGCCGGCGTTGAAATCCTGACAAATCCGTCGTTGACGGAGCCTGGAGTGCCACGCTCGAGCGAGTTTCTTCGAGTCGATGATCTCCGCGAGCGTTGCGCGCAAGTGAGTTGGCGGCTCGATCCTCGCCACAACGTTTTCATGAACTCCGATCCATCGACGCCTGGAGCGGAAGAGTTTCGTACTCTTCGTTCGAGACTGTATCAGCTCCGTGGAAATCAATCGCTGCGGACGATACTGGTGACAAGTTCGGTTCCGGGCGAAGGCAAGACTTTTACTGTCACGAACTTAGCCAGCGCGATTATTCGTCAGCCGGGTCGCCGCGCTTTGATCATCGACGCGGACCTGCGGCGACCCCGCGTGCATGTGTCCCTGGGCGCTCCAGTTGCACCTGGCTTGGCGGAATACCTTAAAGGTGAGGCGGACGAGACGGCCGTGATTCAGCGCGGACAGGACTCCGATCTCTATCTTATTCCTGGCGGCGGCGAGGTCACCAACCCAAGCGAACTTCTCTCGAACGGACGACTGAAGAACTTGCTGGAACGCGTAAGCTCGTTGTTCGATTGGGTGATCCTCGATTCGCCGCCATGCGTCCCGGTTTCCGATGCAAGCGTGCTGGCAGACATGTGCGATGGGCTGTTACTGGTGGTGCGGTCCGGATCGACCCCGCTGGAAATCGCCCGCAAAGCCGTTCAAGAACTGCAGGGGAAGAATATCGTAGGAGTGGTCTTGAACGCGGTCGGAAAATCTGATCTCTACCACGGATACTACTACTATCAGGGTTACGGTTATGGTGATCGCGCCGAGAGCAGCGCCACCGCCTGACGTCGTGTCGATCGCAAGCCCCCGTGTAAGAGACTTCTCGCCACCCGCAGCGCTTCCAAGGGAAGACATTGCCGGACGGTCGCGCCGCGTCTACAGACAAATTGCGTCCATCCATACAGGATATCCCTATACGATTCATGAGCTTCCGGGAAGCCGGAGTGGAAAAGAATTGCAACTCTGGTCCAAGGAAGGTTCACACCAGAGCCCCATCTGACCGGCTGAACCCCTGCCTCAAGAGCTAGAAGTTCATGGAAGTCCCACAGCAGACGAGACTTAAGTGATCGTCGAAAGGCTGGAACGTTGCGTGCAACGCTGAACTGCGAAGCAGGCGGCAGGACTCTGGGTGGGGTAGATAACGCCGGCGAGGACGATGCTGGCGAAGGCAGAAAGGAATCTGGAATGTTCCAAGTGGTCGGCCAGGAAAACGCGCAACTACTCTCCGAGGAAGTCTTCCTCCGAATGCTGTCTCGAGAAAGAAAGAGAGCGGAACGGTTTGGCAAGGCCTTCCTGCTGATGCTCGTGGAAACCAGCAGCATATTCCGAAACGGAGATCTGGGTAGACTGGGCAGCGTTGTTGCCGAGGCGGTTCGCGAGACAGACCTGTTCGGGTGGCTCGATGCTGGATCGGCGATGGGAGTGATCTTCGCCGAGTTGGGTGAGACGGAGCCAGAAGTTGCTGCAAACGTTATCGAAAACAAACTCACGGCCGCGCTTCAGGCTTCTCTGAGCTCTGAGGCGCTGAACGGCATCTCTATTTCCTTCGTTGAGTGTTCAGGGACTGGCACCGGCGAAAAGCTGATTCCGGCGTCTTATTCCACCGGGCGCCTCCTTGAAGTGGCGTCGACAACGCAGTTTTCCCCTCCGCAGCGGTCGACGTTTCCTGCGCACGTCCCGAGTGCTTTCTATTCGACCGGGCACAAACTTGGTTTCGGCCTGACACCGGCCTCACGCGGTTGCGAGTGCAGCAAGTGTAAGGCAGCGCGCCTCGCGGTGTGACCGGGTGCCAGGAAGTCTTTGGTTCGGGCGAAAAGCGCTAGCACAATGGAGTAACTTCTTTCAGTATTTTGCTCATCGGGTGGCGGAGCCTTCTTGATCGTGTCTGTCAGCCATACGTTGAGAACAAAGCAATTAGTGGGAATTCGACTGATGCACGGGGCGGGCGCCGGGAGATGGCATTGCTCATGCTTAAGAAAGAGTGCGTGGACGTCATGTTTCTAGTGTTGACCGTATACCTGCAGAGGCTCTAGCACCCTATGTCGTTTACCCTCATCGGAACCCAACCCCCGGACACACGTTCAATCATCGATGGCCCGCTTTTCCGGCAACTGTTAGCCCAGGAGAAGAAGAGGTCAGAACGGTCAGGGAATTCCTTCCTGTTGGTGGTGATGCGCATCCAGGACGACTTGCGCAGCCAGGGGGAGCAGGAAGCGCTTGCGATGCTTCGGCGACGGATTTTCTCCAAGATTCGGGATACCGACGTGGTCGGCTGGTATGACGAAAACGAGTCGGCGCTCGGGATCCTGTTTACCGAAATCGGCGATCCGAACCAGACGTCCGTGTCTGCGGTCCTCGGCCGAGTGAGGGAAGCGGTTTCGCGGCCGGTAATGCAGGAACGGCCTGGGGAAATACGATGTCGCGTGTTTGAGAAAGGCGAGAGTCACCATTATGGTTCTCTTGAGCCATATGTGACGACCGGCGACTGAGGCCCGCGCCGACTCCCCTGCACCCAGCCTGAATTCGGGCAGCATTAGGAAGACCGCAAAAAAATAGCAGCTCCAGGAGATCGAGTTGGCAACTTGGACAAACAGACGAATGGTCCCCAGACCGCCTTTGAATCGGCCCGCGGTCTCGACTGAGGACCGTCATGTTCTTGACCAAGAGTCGTTTCAAACGATGATCGCGCTGGAGCGAAAGCGAAGCGAGCGCTCGCACCGAGCCTACGCTTTGGTCCTGGTGACATCTTTCAAGGGCGCGCACCCCCCAAAAAGTCTGCTGGACAAGATCGCGAGTATCTTGCCGACTCTTACGCGAGATACGGACTTGACGGGCTGGCATAAGGCCGGGTCGGTGGTGGGCGTGATTTTCACGGACATTCCCGGCCGCGAAAAGAACGCCGTCGTTCCCAACATCGTTGCCAGGGTCGTGGAGACTTTGCGTTTGCAACTGACGTCCACGGAGTTCGCGCAGATTTCGATCTCCGTGAATTGCTATCCTGAAGACTGGCGACTTGACACGCTAAGGCGGCCAAGCAATCCGGCCCTGTATCCGGATCTGGCCTGGCGCGAGAGATCGAGAAAGATCTCGATCGCGACGAAACGAATCATGGATATTGCCGGCGGTTTGATCGCGCTGATTCTGCTGGGGCCGGCATTCGTGGTGATCGCGCTTGCAATTAAGCTGACCTCCCGTGGACCTGTATTCTTTCGGCAGCGACGAGTGGGTCAGCACGGGCAGCCATTCGTAATGCTCAAATTCCGATCGATGTACATGGGCAACGATACGTCCGTACACGAACAGTGGTTTCATTCGTTCTATAATGGCAAAGCCAAACGGCACGCCGCCGACGGCAGCTCCAACGGGTCGTACAAGCTGCCGCATGATCCGCGGGTCACTCCGCTGGGTCGATTCCTGCGGAGGAGCAGTCTGGATGAAGTGCCGCAATTCATTAACGTGCTGAGGGGGGAGATGTCGCTCGTTGGACCGCGGCCTCCCATCCCTTACGAGGTCGACGTATATCAGGCATGGCACCGAGGGCGGGTACTGCAGGCAAAGCCGGGGATAACGGGACTGTGGCAGGTGCACGGGAGAAGCCGGGTCTCTTTCGACGAGATGGTTCGGCTGGACCTGCGATACGCGCGCACATGGTCAATTTGGCTCGACATCAAGATTCTTCTCAAGACGCCCGCGGCGGTCTTTTTCGGTGAAGGAGCGTACTGAACCGAGGAGCCGGGTGGCAAATTGGAACGCCAGCGCATCTGTGGCGGGAAACGTCCAGCAAGAACGTGAAATAATCCTCCGAGTGAGCATCCGGAAGCGCCTTCAGGCCGTCCAGGCTGTGAGCTAGCATGAAAAGAAACGCAAACACAAAAGTGGTGTGGATCGATCTCGACAATTCTCCCCATGTCCCCTTTTTTCTGCCAATCATCGAGGAGCTGAAAAGCCATCGCGTCGAACTGGTGCTCACCGCCCGGGATACGTATCAGGTGACGGAGCTGATCAAGTACTTTTCGCTGAATTGCAAAGTGGTTGGCCGGCACTACGGGAAGGCCAAACTGCTCAAAATCGCGGGCAACTGCTTCCGCGCGGCGGAGCTACTGCCTCTAGCGTTCTCGCGACGACCTGATCTGGCCATCTCTCACGGTTCGCGAGCCCAGGTACTCGTGTGCAAATCGCTCGGGATCCCCTCGCTCGTGATGCACGACTACGAATACAGCACGAAGACTGGCTTTATCGAGCCGAACTGGACCCTGATACCCGATGTGATACCGAACGGAGCCATGAGTAAAAAGACGAACCGGGTTTTGAGGTATCCAGGATTAAAGGAGGACGTGTACATTCCTCAGTTTCGTCCCGATGCGTCGATTCTCCGGCAATTTGGGCTGGATGGCGCCAATCTGATCGTGACATTACGCCCTCCGGCGACCGAGGCGCATTACCATAATCCAGAGAGCGACGTCCTGTTTGCGGAAACGGTCCGTTATCTGGCCGGAGAGCCGGGAGTTCGTGTGGTTGTGCTTCCGCGGAGCGCAAAGCAACAGGAACAAATCCGGAGGGATTGGCCAGACGTGTTCTCGTCGGGCCGGATGGTTATTCCAGGACAGGCTGTCAACGGGCTGAACTTGATCTGGTTCTCGGACCTGGTAATCAGCGGCGGCGGCACAATGAACCGCGAGGCTGCGGCGCTGCGCGTTCCCGTGTACAGCATTTTTCGAGGCAAGATCGGCGCAGTTGATAAATATCTTTCGGAAAGCGGCCGGCTGGTGCTGATTGAAAACGTCCACGAGGTGAGAAGTAAGATTCGCCTAGTGCCTTGGAAGCGACCACAGCAGCCCAGTGGCAGCAACGATGGCGCGTTGCAGGGTATTATTCGGACGATCCTCTCAATTCTCGAGAATGGGCAACCTACAGCCGAGAGTTATCGGAGCGACATATCGCATCCCACATCTACCGTCAACTGGTAACCGACGGGCGGGCCACGTGCCAAAAGGCGTCGGGAATCGCCAATGCGATCGA
>Ga0209167_10002173_pt1 | contig 10816 bp, 8 predicted proteins | sample Coa_R1_9_FD_187154 | JGI IMG/M metagenome (GOLD analysis project Ga0209167, IMG submission 187154) | Surface soil microbial communities from Centralia Pennsylvania, which are recovering from an underground coalmine fire - Coalmine... | ecosystem: Environmental > Terrestrial > Soil > Unclassified...
TTTAATCTAAAATTAAGAAATTCACTTCCATACTTCCATACTTCCATACTTCCACACTAACGAAAGTTCCTTCCTTTATGAAAAACATCCTCCTGTGCATGGGCAGGAATGGAAGTCTCATCAGCCCGCGCCAGCGTCAGGATGGGTAATTCATCATTGATAACTTCCATGAGACGACGTAGTAATCCGCTCATGTTGAAACATCGTTGTACGATCACATGGATTACTTCACCTTCCACCTGCAGTTTTCCTTCCACCATCAGTAAGCGTGACTGAAGAATCTCTTTCCTGTATTGATCGAACAGGTTTTCAAAGACCACGAGGTTGGCACATCCGGTTTCGTCTTCGATCGTAATAAAACATATGCCGGCTGCTGTGCCGGGTCTTTGTCTGACCAATACCAATCCGGCTACTTTTACCAGATCTCCGTTCCGATGTTTTTTTAAATCATCAGTCCTTAATATATGTAACTGCTCAAGTTTTTCACGTACAAATTGAACGGGATGGGCTTTTAAAGAGAGAGACATGGCAGCGTAATCATGAACGACATGTTCAGATTTTCGCATAAGCGGTAACGATATATTTTCTTCAGCTGAAGGACCAGGTATCTTTCCCGCAAATAATCCGGCAGGATGGTCATTGCCGGTGGAGATTTCCCATAAAGCCATGCGCCTGTCTAATCCCATTGAGTTGAAAGCATCTGCATCTGCCAATTTTTCCAATACGGATTGTGATAAACCCGCTTCGCGCATTTCAATGATATTGGAATACATTTTTATTCTGGCAGAAACCAACAACTGCATATCTTCAGCACGTATTCCTTTTGCCTGGCGGAAACCAAGTCTTAGTATATGGAATGAACCGGATTTTTCTTCCAGTGTATTATCCCAGTCAGAATGATTAACATCCACAGGACATACCTCCACTCCATGTTTTCTTGCGTCGATCACAATTTGAGCTGGCTGGTAAAAACCCATTGGCATACTGTTTAATAAAGCACATGCAAAAACATCCGGATAATAATATTTAATCCATGAAGAAACATACACCAGCAGGGCAAAGCTGGCTGCATGGCTTTCGGGAAATCCATAACTTCCGAATCCTTCGAGTTGCTTGAAAACACGTTGTGCATATTCCCGCTCATAACCCCGCTCCATCATACCATTAATTAATTTTTTTTCAAATTTCGTAACCATGCCCTGGGCTTTGAATGTAGCCATACTGCGACGAAGTTCGTCTGCCTCACTGGGTGAAAATCCTGCGGCCACAATGGCAATCTTCATAGCCTGTTCCTGGAAAAGCGGAACACCCAGTGTGCGGCCAAGAATTTCTTCCAGCTCTTTGGACGGATATTCAACTTTTTCTTCTCCGTTCCGGCGGCGCAGATAGGGATGCACCATATCGCCCTGTATCGGCCCGGGTCGCACAATCGCGACTTCAATAACGAGGTCATAAAAACTCCGCGGCTTCAGCCTGGGTAACATAGATTGCTGAGCCCGGCTCTCAATCTGAAAAACCCCAATGGTATCTGCGTGACAAATCATGTCATAAACTAAAGGATCATCCTGTGGAATATTTGCCAGCGTGAGATCGAGCCCGTAATGCTGCTTCGCCAGGTCAAAGGCCTTCCGGATACAGGTGAGCATACCCAATGCAAGCACATCAATTTTAAGAAACCCTATGGCATCAATATCATCCTTATTCCATTCAATGCAGGTTCGGTCTTCCATACGTGCATTCATCACCGGGCAGAGATCAGATAATTTTCCCCGCGTAATCACAAATCCACCTGTATGCTGACCCAACTGTCTTGGAAATCCCATAAGCTGTTGCGTTATCTGTAAAGTTTTCCGAAGCAGTTTATCGTCCGGGTTCAGTCCCTGTTCGGTTAACCGCTTTCCCTCGAACCATTCTTCCGTGAATTCCCAGACCGAACTCGAAATCCTTTGAATAGTATCTATGGAAAGTCCCATTGCTTTCCCCACATCACGGATGGATCCTCTTTGACGTTCCTGCGTAACGGTCGCTACAATGGCGGCACGATCCCTTCCATATTTCTGATAGATATACTGGATCACTTCTTCACGTCTCTCATGTTCAAAATCAACATCAATATCCGGTGGTTCATTTCGGGCGGAAGAAATAAATCTTTCGAAAAGCAGGTCGAATTTAGAAGGATCAACCGAAGTAATGCCAAGACAATAACAAATGGTAGAGTTGGCTGCGGAACCACGACCCTGACAAAGAATTTTCTGTTCACGTGCGTATCGAACGATATCATATACGGTAAGGAAATATGCCGCATAATTCATCTCACGAATAAATTTCAGTTCATGCAGTATCGCATTTTTTGTTTTTTCTGTGATGTGGTCACCAAATCGCTCATGGGCGCCCTTCCAAACCAGCATAGTGAGTTCTTCCTGAGTCGTTCTTCCTTCTGTTGTGATTTCTTCAGGATATTCATATTTCAGCATATCAAGATTAAATTGACAGGCTTCCGCAATTTCCTGCGTATTTCGTATGGCTTCCGGGTATTGATGAAAGAGTCGTTTCATTTCATCTGCTGATTTTAAATATCTTTCTGCATTCTGATGAAGACGGAATCCTGCATTCTGAATGGTACATTTCTCCCTGATGCAAGTAAGAATATCCTGCAATGGACGCCTCGCAGGTTCATGATAGTGTACATCGTTGGTCGCTACCATCGGTATTCCAAGGCTGGAAGACAATTGCGATAGCCGAAACAATTGTTTTGCATCATCTCCTAAATAACGACGGGATGCGGCGATATACAATCGGTTGCCAAAGATGTCATGATATGTGGCGGACTGTTTTTCAAAGGATTCTTCAAATTCAAATAGCCCGTTCAATACAACAGGAGGTACGATAATCAACTTCACATCTCTGAGCTGATTAAACACATCTGCCTGATATAAAAGGCATTTACCCTTTTCCGCACGAAGATTGCCGGCCGTTAGTAAACCGGATAATTGTGCATATCCGGATACATTTGTCGGATAAACTAAAAGACCGGGTCCGTCCTGTAGATCCAACCGGCAGGCCGGGATGAATTGTATACCCAGGGTTCTGGCAGCTAAATGGGCTCGTACGATGCCGGCCACCGAATTGCGGTCTGTTATACCGATGGCCCGATACCCATAAGCCGCTGCCTGTTCAATGAGTTCCTCCGGGTGGGAAGCTCCACGAAGAAAACTATAGTTGGATGTGCATTGTAATTCGGAATACTTCATATCCTAAGCAAAAAATCCATGAATAAACCATTTAGGCTTTTCGTTTTCTTTGTAATGGCCTGACCGGAACAACCAATATCGCTGACCCTCCTCATCCTCCACTGTGTAATAATCCCGTAGCGGGCCGTCCCGAATCCACCATTCCTGTTCAATACGTTCAGGTCCGTCGGCTTTTTTTATTTTATGCAATTTCCCCAGATAACGAAATAGCATAGGTGGATAATCGGGAATCGGTGCGGTTACCTCAATAAGTTCAGGTCTTGATAAAATTTGGATCGGTCTTGGCCTTCCGGTCAGCCAGGGAGTGCTGGACGTTTCATCGAGCGAGACGGATTCTTTAAAAGATTTTTCGGGGAGATAATGCTCTGATGGAAGAAAACGTTTGATGGGGCAGTTGTCAAAACGGTTGGCCAGCCTGTCCATCAATTCTGATAATCCCGGATCTTCCAATCCGCAAATCGTATCCCAAAGCTTTTCCTGATACGTAGAAATTTTTTCTGCCTTCAGAGCTTCGATCATAAAAATTTCTATACCAGGGCCTGGTTCTATCGTTGAAATTTTATCTTCAAAAAGTTTATGAAGGTGTTCTGCATTTAGAGAAGCACGATGTGTTCCGATTTCAATTTTTTCAAGTTTCCCATCTGCGCGAAACCCTGTGAATACCGCTTTGCGGATTCCCATTCCCTCTTGCTGCATGCGATAGCATAGGGTATCCAGTAAACGCTGCAAAGCAATTTCAATTCCGGTCGCAGTAACAATGGGTTCCAGACAGGGTAACCGCTCACGCCACGGTTCAACAGATTGAACAGGATTTAGCGGTTCGTCTTCATTTCCCAATGCCTGATCCAGCTTCAGGATAAGTTCTTTTCCAAATCGCCGCCTGAGTGCAGTACGGGGCATACTGATAAAATTCCTGATCTGATTCAATCCCAGTTTATGCAGCCGGTCAGTTACGTTCACTTCCAGTCGCAGGGCAGAAGGCGGTAAAGAAAGAAGTGCCTCCATCTGTTTTCCACTTTCAATGATTGTTGTTGAACCTCCGTAATGAGCAATAGCCCAGGCGGCACCGATACTATCTGCAATGGTTACCCGCACATCGTATCCCCTGTTTTTTAATCTCAGATGAATGTCATCGATGTATTTCTTCTCCCCACCCCAGAGATGAGCAGCACCTGTTACATCCATTATGATCCCGTCTGGCGGATCCATTGCTACAATATTTGTATAACGGATGCACCATTCAGCAATGGCTTTTAATAATTTTTCAGATAATAATGGATCGTCGTCCAATACTTCCAGTGATGGAAAAATGGCACGTGCATCAGCGACAACCATGCCTGGTTCAATACCTTTATTAAGCGCCCCTTCATTGACAGCTGTAATCACCATGCGACCATGGTCAGAAACAGAAAGTACAAAAGGAATTTCACGAAGCACAGGCTGGCGGATGCTGAACCAGTCCGTTTTTAAATGACGGAACCATATTGAAACAAATCGTTTTGCCATCTCATCCGGTTTTTCTTTTTGGTTCCGCGATGATACAGGGTATGGGCTTGCTGATTGGATTGAAACGATTGTCTGACCACTCCATTTGCCAGACACCTGGTTTCCCATTGCGTATTTTCAGGAGCTCTACATTCCACCGTGGATAACCCAATCCGGGTAAACCATCATATGTTTCAGTTGGTAATGGACGTATTTTCCAACGGGATACAGAAGCATTTGTATTCAAAATCAGTGCATTGGTTCGATGAATAAAACCTGTTACACGGCTTTGCTCTACCGCCAGCTGAAATCTTCTGGAAGTAGTAAAACTTAAGGCTGGTATTTCAGCAATAACTGTTGCAAGCCCATGGCATTTCAGTGCTTCTTCCACAGTCCAGAGTAAATCCTTTTCTTTTTGCAGGTCGATAAAGATGATTCTGGATGGTTCAATACCAAATTGTTGAAGGGCCGGTGGAAAGATTTTTCCGGAAGATCCGATCCAAATGCCGGTTCCCCCTTTTTTCATAAGTGGGGATACCAGGGCGGAAATAAAACCCCCGGTCGCCGCCGCGGATTCAGGTCCACTGCTGATAAATTCATGTATAGCTCCTAATGGAAAACTTCCTTGTGGAAATGCCTGATTCATGGGTCCCAGCCCGGTGTCCGGTGCTTCGCCAGCAATAGACATTTTAAGTCCTTGTAAAGGAAGAATGTCCATTTTTAAACGGGTAATTATGTCTGTTTTTGCTGTCATCATGGATCAGTGCTTACAATCCGTATTCATAAAAATGAGCGTGCGTTTGGATGGCAATTTACTAAATTATTTAGTAATATTGTATACAAATCTTATCATTTATAAAGACTTTTCGAAAAATTCACAGATAAGAAAGGATGTCTTTATTATTTTTTTTCGCCTGATAACGGTATATTTTACTCAGGAGTGAAATCAGTTGGGACTGTTCTTTTAAATTCAGATCTCCTAAAAAATCCGTAAAAGCCCCTGAAATCTGCTCATAGCTTTTTTCTAATGTCTTCTTTCCTAACGAAGTAAGTGTCAGAAGCATGGCTCTTTTATCCTCCGGATCCGGTTTTTCCATCAGCAATTTGCGGTCAATCAGGCGACGAATCACATCTCTTCCGGTAGAAAATTCGACCATATTTTCCTTACTCAGGCTGTTCTTTGTGGGTTTGTCCATCCGGGATACCTGATAAAGAAAGTTATATTCATGTTCCCTGCTGAATCCAAGCCTGGTAATGGCTGGTTTGATATATAAACCCAGATATTTCTGAAGTTTTGTTATAAGTATTGCTGCCCGGGTTGCATTGCCCCGGTCGTCCTGATCCATATGCCCTTGTTTAATTTGAATATCTTCCTGTCGGTCGGCAAGTAGCCAGTTTGCAAAAGCATATATATCCTTTTTGGGATTTGCATGGGAAAAGATTTCCCATTTTTCAAGCAACGGAATGACGGATGATTTTTTCATGTTCAAAATTAACCATTCGGGGAGATTTCACCAAATAGAACGAAAACGCTATATTTGTAATCAATATAGGGCAATACCGCTTAAAAATAAAAAATACATCATGAACTACATAAAGATTGAAAAGATGATGTGGTTTGCGATCACCATCTACTGGATCGTATCGGCTCTCTTTGTAAAGAAGGCCGTTAAAAGACAACCCGCACAGGAGAGAATAGTTTATATAATTTGTGTATTAATTGCTTTCTGTCTTCTGTTCGAAAATTATATTTCGTTTGCATTTCTGTATCACCCGGTTCTTTTTCAGTCAGAAATATGGAAGATAGCCGGCCTGTTGATCTGCGCCGCAGGGCTCATTTTTGCTTTGACGGCAAGAATTTATCTGGGAGAAAATTGGAGCGGAACCATTACAATAAAGAAAGATCATAAACTCATTCAGTCCGGTCCTTACCGTATTACCAGAAACCCGATTTATACCGGGTTTCTCGTGGCATTTGCAGGATGTGTCATTAGCCTCGGACAACTGAGGGGGTGGCTGGCAATTATATTTTTACTCGCTGCGATGCTGGTAAAAATAAAAAAAGAAGAAGAATTTATGAATGAAGTATTTGGTGCTTCATTTCAATCTTATAAATCGAAAGTTAAAAGACTCATTCCCGGAATATATTGACTGGACTCTAAACCTAAAACTGCACAATTGTTAGTTGACGGGAATAATTGAAATTTCCCAAACGGCACTGGGATTCAGCACTCACGTTTTGCTATATTCAGGACGGTCATAGGTGTAAAACCCGTAGGATATCAGGCCGGTTGATAATATCATGGCAATATAATTGATCAATGCTTCATATTGTTTCTGGGCAGGACTGAAATGGAAAAATTTAAAAATATAAATTAGGTCAACGCATAAACCATAGTAGAAAATGAATCCTGCAAAAATAAACATATAGGATTTTTCACTTGCTGTATGATTGATCTGCCTGAAATATTTGTTGATGCCCCAGAGATTCAATCCAAGACAAAGCAGGCTGCCAATTCCGATAATGATATCATTGGAGGTCATATTGAACCCGGTGATCATAATCACAATAGTTTCGAAAACCACAAAAGACAATATCATGAAAAGAAAGGTCTTTTTTTCGAATACATAATAAAAAGTAAGCAGGATCAGCGGTGCATCAAACAGGTTGTAATATTTGGTAATCTGCTCATCGACGGCCACATACCATTGCCAGTGAAATATTTCCGGCGCATATATGATCGCATTGATCATCCAGAAAATGGAAATGACCATATAGGCTTTGTTCTCAGCCAACCTCTTGTACCAGTATAGAATTAATGGAAGAAATGAGAAGAATAGGGCCATAATACCCAATACATGGACTATGCCCGATAAAACACCTGTTTCCAAATCGGATTATTTTGATATTATATAGCGTGAAAACGTCGATTTTATTATAAGTATAAATACTCGCAGATTTACGAAAACGGAACCCGACTAAGTAATTTCACTTAGTTGTTAGGACTTTCTTAAATACAAACTTTCCAGCAGGCCATTCCGGAAATTTTCGCCAGATTGTATGACCATCTTCCCGTTCATCAACTCATTCGGTCGTATGTTCCAAAACTATCTGAAGGTTGCCTGGCGAAACCTGCTCAAACACAAGAGTTTCTCATTTATTAATCTACTAGGACTGGCTATCGGTGTCGGAGCATGCGTGATCATTTTCTTATATGTACATAGTGAAATGACCTACGACTTACATAATCTGAAGGTCGATCGCATTGCAAGAATCACCACGACCCTTCACACCCCTGAATCAGACGTAGCATTGGCAACCTGTCCCGCTCCTATGGCAGATATCCTCAGTCGCGATTTTCCTGAAGTGGAATCAACCTTTAGAATTCAGAATGTGGACCAGGTAATAAAATCCGGAACTGAGGTTTTCTCAGAATCTAACTTCTTCGAAGCAGATCAATCGATTTTTTCAATATTTACTTTTGATTTTCTGGAAGGAACTGCCGGAGAAGCTCTAAGAAATCCCAAATCCATCGTTCTGACTGAAACTATAGAAAAAAAATACTTTGGGGCCAAGTCGGCCCTCGGAAAAATAATGACCTGCAATGGAGAAAACCTGCTTGTCACCGGAGTCGTAAAAGATAGACCCGCTAATTCTGATATGAAAATCGATGCCTTGTTTTCTGCCGATTTCTCAAAGATTACGGCCTGGATGGCGGATTTTGAAACATACACATATATTTTATTTTACAAAAAACCCGATCTAAAACAATTCACGCAGAAACTGTTCGTAATTAGCCGGAAGTATACGCAGCCTGAGCTGGATGCTGGCGGCACGGCGGGCAAATACTTTGCAGAATTTCTAGTACAACCGCTAAGCGAAATACATTTCAGTACCGAAAAGGCGGGGGAATCGCCCAAGGGTAATAAGCAATTTAGTTATATATTTTCCATGCTGGCAGTTTTCATCATAATGATTGCCTTACTGAATTACATCAACCTGTCAACTGCTAAATCCACGGAAAGAGCGAGGGAAGTCGGTATCCGGAAGGTAAGCGGCGCATCCCGGTTTCAATTGATGACCCAGTTCCTCTTGGAATCATTTCTGCTGCTGACTATCGCCTGTCTTATAGCTTTTGGATTGGTTCAGATCTGCCTTCCGTTTTTTAATAAATTATTACAAACAAAACTCTCTTTAAACTGGGAAATCGGGGCCGCGTTTATAGGAATCGTATTTTTAGTCAGTTTATTGCTGGCAGGTTTGTATCCTGCGTTTGTATTGTCTTCGTTTAAGCCGGTTAAAGTTCTGAAAGGGAACTGGCGCGTCGGTAGACGGGGTATCATACTGCGAAAGGCAATTATCATTACCCAGTTCACTATAGCGGCGGCACTTATCATGGGAACAACCGTTATTTTTAATCAAATGAATTTCATTCAACAGAAAGACCTGGGTTTTAATAAGGATCAGTTGTTGAATGTATATACTCCCCGGGATTCTGCTCTTATGGGTTCAGTATCGGCTTTTCAAAATGCGTTACGGCATCGGCCGGAAGTCAAAGATTTAACGGTTGGTGATGGTATGTCGATTGGCGGAGGCGCATTGGGAAGCACGTATTTAGAAATAGGAGGCAGAAAAAGAGACCTGATGTGTATCTATTATTCTATTGATCCGCATTTTTTGTCCGTTTTTCAAATTCCCCTGTCAGAAGGAAGAAATTTGTCAGATAGCTTCGGCACAGATAAGAAAGAAGCATTTTTAGTAAATGAATCATTTGTGAAAAAAATGGGATGGAAAACAGCCATCGGACAACCTTTGCAGGGAATGGATCATAAAGGAAGGGTAGTAGGCGTCGTAAAAAATTTCTATTTCAAATCGCTGCATAGTTTGATCGAGCCCATCATTCTCGTATATAATTCTTCGCGTGCAAACACAATAACGATAAAAATTAAACCACAAGACTTACCCTTGGTAAAAACACTTTTCAAAAAGAATCTGCCTAACGTTCCAATGGATTATTCTTTTTTTGATGAAATCTTAGATAAGCAGTATCTGAATGACCGGATTACTATGTCTTTATTTAATGCCTTTACCATACTCGCCATCTTTGTTTCGTGTCTTGGATTGTATGGACTGGTCTCTCTGATTGCTGTTCAGCGTACTAAAGAAATCGGAATCCGAAAAATCCTGGGTGCTTCATTAAAACAATTATTTTCTTTAATGACAGGAGATTTTATCCGCCTCGTTGGCCTGGGATTATTGATTGCGCTCCCGGTTTCTGCGGTCGTGATGAACAAATGGCTGACCACTTATGCTTATCATATTCAAATCAGTTGGTGGATGTTTTTAATTCCCATCGTGCTTGTATTCTTTATTGCGATCGCAGTGACCAGTAGGGAAATTATAAAAACCGCATTGACTAATCCGGTAAAAAGTTTGAGATCAGAATAAAGCGATGACTATTTTAGGAACGGTGTTTCGCCTACACAAGGAATTCCTACCTTGAAATCAAATTGTCAACATGAAAAAAATGTGGGTGGTTCTGGGAGCATCGATTGCATTATCGTCTTGTAAACCCGGCACTCATGCAGAATCTTCAGTTTCTGCCGATTCCAGTTTTCAGCTGATGTCAGAGGAGTATATAAAAGGCTACCTGGATCACAATCCGGCAGAGGCGGTATCATTGGGATTTCACGAATATGATGGCAAACTGAATGAAGACAGCCGGCAGGCGCTCGACAGCGAATATAGCTGGCTGAAACAGTCAGCCGGAAAATTGTCAGCGATCGATACCAATAACCTTTCCAAAAGAATGTTTATCGACTACCGGATTTTGCGTGATGAGATCCATTCTGAGCTATATACATTCGAAAACACCCAAAGCCCCTATACAAATCCCATGGGTTATGCAGGTGCCATTGATGCGAATACTTACGTAAAACGCAATTTCGCCACACCGGAAGAACGCTTGAAATCCATTATTGCCATTGAGAATGCAGCACCGGTATTTTTTGAGAATGCAAAGGCAAACTTGCGCGATTCATTGGCGAAACCGCTGGTAGAACTGGCTATACAGATTGCA
>Ga0209167_10002183_pt1 | contig 10775 bp, 9 predicted proteins | sample Coa_R1_9_FD_187154 | JGI IMG/M metagenome (GOLD analysis project Ga0209167, IMG submission 187154) | Surface soil microbial communities from Centralia Pennsylvania, which are recovering from an underground coalmine fire - Coalmine... | ecosystem: Environmental > Terrestrial > Soil > Unclassified...
GCTGGCCGCTCGCGGCCTGCCAGAAGGTCAGTTCCTTGTCCAGGTCGTCAGGCGGGACGTCGATGACGATCTTGAAGAGCCTGCTGTGGTGTGTCACGGTCGGCAAGGTACTCTGGATCGCCGGCGCTCAGCGAGAAAATTATGGCGGGCTGCTGTGCTTTTTGGGCCGGAAGGACGCCCTGCGGCAATAGCGTGGGCCTATGCCTCCGAAGAAGGATCCGGACTTCCCGCAGCCGACCGAGGACGAGCGGGAGCTGCTGTTGCGGTGGCTGGGGTACCTGCGCGGCTCGGTGCTGCGCAAGATCCGGGGTCTGTCCGACGACCAGGCCAGGTGGACGCCGCCGGGGTCGCTGATCCCGCTGATCGGGATCGTCAACCATCTGACCCGGGTGGAGTGGCGGTGGATCGACGGCGCGATGCGGGGCCAGGAGACCAGCCGGAGCGAGGATGAGTTCCGGCCGGGCGATGAGCTTACGGTGAGCATGGCCGTGGCCGCCTACGAGGAACGGGGACGAGCCACCGATGAGGCCGTCCGGGCGATGGCCTCGCTCGGCGAGAAGCCAGCCAAGGACGACGGGACCGACCTGCGCTGGGTACTGCTGCATCTGATCAACGAGACGGCCCGGCACGCCGGGCACGCCGACGCGGTCAGGGAACTGCTCGACGGTACCACCGGCGAGTAGTTCCGCGGTGGCAGACGCGGTGAAGGTGGCAGGCCCGGCCGCGGCGGGCGGCTGGCTGCGTTCCCGGTTGCGCCGCGACTGGCATCTGGTGGTGCTCGCCGGGTGGGCCGTCGCGTGGTTCGTGATCCTGGCGCACGATGGTGGCATCGCCTGGAAGTTCTTCGTGCAGGGCACGGACCTGCTGTTCAGCGGGCACGATGGCGCCTCGAAGAAACATGCCTACCTGCACATCTACGCGACCTATCCGCAGTTGCAGATCGGGCCGGTGGCATATCTGGCGGCCGGGGTGCTGCGCCAGATCGGGCCGGACTTCGGGGTGGTGGCGGCGGAGATCGTGATGACCGCCATGGGACTGCTGATGGTCGTGATGATCCAGCGGGTCGCGGTCGTGGCGCGACCCGAGCTGGCCGGCGGTCCGGGGCGGCGCCGTCTGGTGCTGGTCATGCTGACGGCCGGGGCGCTGTTCGTGGTGGCCTGGGCCGAGCTGGCCGGCGCGTACGGGCATCTCGACGACGCGATCGCGCTGACCTGTGCGGTCGGCGGGGTGTGGATCTGGGTTGCCGGGAAGGTGAGCGAGCCGGTCCGGGCGGCGCTGACCGGGGTGGCCGTCGGGCTGGCCGCCGCGGCCAAGCCGTGGGCGTTCGTCTTCCTGCCGGTGATCCTGCTGCCCCGCTGGACCGCCCAGCCGAGCCTGAGAGACGAGGTTCGCGTCCGGCTCATCGCGGTGGGTGGCGTGGTGGCCGTCACGCTGGCCGCCTGGCTGCCGTTCTTCATCGCGGACCCGGCCACGGTGAACGCCATGCACTACCAGATCGCCAACATGCCCGACTCGGCCCTCCGGGCGCTGGGTGTGAACTCGGCCAAGACGCCGTCCTGGGACCGGACGGCGCAGGTGGTGCTCGGCTGTGTGCTCGGCATCGCGGCCATCGCGCGGCGGCGGTGGGCGGCGGTGATCCTGCTCGGGGCCGGGGCGCGGATCGCGCTGGACCCGGGAGTACACAGCTACTACACGCCGGAGCTGATGGCCGGGGCGCTGCTGTGGGATCTGCTTGGGCCGCGGCGGGCGGTGCCGGTGTGGAGCATCGCCTGTTTCGCCGCGCTGAACGTCACGCCGCTGCTCACCACGGATGCCGCCGTGCTCGGTGACGTACGGCTCGGGGTGATCATCGCGGTCACAGCCGCCATTCTGCTGGGGCCGGACCGGTGGTACTGGCGCGCGCCGGGGCAGCACCGGGGCGGGTGGGTGCTCAGCAGTGCGGCTCAGGAGTCACCGATCGCCTGGGGTAGGAGCGGTGGGCGTCCACGCCGGGGGTCTTCACGGCGCTCGCTGACGGGCCTGGCGGGGGAGCAGCAGACCGGGTGTACATCAGCAGGGTGGTCCGCTGCAGCGTCCCGGGTCGCAGGCGGATTCCGCGCGCGATCACCTGGTGGCCGAAGATATCGGTGACCCGCACCCGGAACGGGCCCCGGCCGGCCCCCACGGCGGGCGTCCGGTAATTGCCGGGGCTCAGCCTGAGCGGCTGCCAGCCCCTCCGTAATGGAGTTAGAGCTTTGACCATGCCTCGGTGAGTACCGAGCGGAGGATCTGCTCTATCTCGTCGAAGTGCTCCTGGGTGCAGATCAGCGGTGGAGAGAGCTGCAGGACCGGGTCGCCGCGGTCGTCGGCGCGGCAGACCAGGCCGGCATCGAACAGCGCATGAGACAGGAAGCCGCGCAGCAGCCGCTCGGACTCGTCGTCGTCGAAGGTCTCCCGCGTCGTCTTGTCCTTGACCAGCTCGATCCCGTAGAAGTATCCGTCGCCGCGCACCTCGCCGACGATCGGCAGGTCGGTCAGCTTCTCCAGAGTGGCCCGGAAGCCGGCCTCGTTGGCCCGGACGTTGCCAAGCAGGTCTTCCTTCTCGAACACGTCCAGGTTGGCCAGCGCCACCGCGGCCGAGACCGGATGGCCGGCGAAGGTGACCCCGTGCGCGAAGCTGGCTGCCCCGTGGCTGAACGGCTCCATCAGCCGGTCGCTGGTGATCATCCCGCCGAGCGGTGCGTAGCCGGAGGTCACACCTTTGGCGAAGGTGATGATGTCCGGCTGGTAGCCGTAACGCTGAGCGCCGAAGTAGTGGCCGAGCCGGCCGAACGCGCAGATCACCTCGTCGGAGACCAGCAGCACGCCGTGCTTGTCGCAGATCTCGCGGACCCGCTGGAAGTAGCCGGGCGGCGGCGGGAAGCAGCCGCCGGCGTTCTGCACCGGCTCCAGGAACACGGCGGCGACCGAGTCCGCGCCCTCCCGTTCGATGGCGCGGTCGATCTCGTCGGCGGCCCACCGGCCGAAGGCGACCAGGTCGTCGGCCACGAAGCCGGGCGCACGGTAGAAGTTGGTGGTGGGTACCCGGACGCCACCGGGCGGCAGCGGCTCGAACGGGGCCTTGATCGGGGCCAGGCCGGTGATGGCCAGCGCGCCCATGGAACTGCCGTGGTAGGCGATCTCGCGGCTGATCACCTTGTACCTGCCGGGCTGGCCGATCATCCTGAAGTACTGCTTGGCCAGCTTCCAGGCCGACTCCACCGCCTCGGAGCCGCTGGTCGTGAAGAACACCCGGTTCAGGTCGCCGGGAGCCAGCTCGGCCAGCCGGGTGGCCAGCTCGATGGCCCGCGGGTGGGCGTAGGACCACAGCGGGAAGTAGGCCAGCTCGGACGCCTGTCGCGCGGCCGCCTCGGCTATCTCGGTGCGGCCGTGCCCGGCCTGGCTGACGAACAGCCCGGCCAGGCCGTCCAGGTAACGCTTGCCGCGGGAGTCGTAGACGTAGGGGCCGGAGCCACGGACGATGACCGGCATCTCGGCATGGTCATAGGACGACATCCGGGTGAAGTGCAGCCACAGGTTGCGCCTGGCCGCGTCCTGCTGGGTGTCCGCCGTCTGATCTGCGCTGGTCATCTGGTTCCCCATGAGTAGGTCTGCTTGCGGAGCTTGAGGTACATGAACGTCTCGGTGCTGGTCACACTCGGCACCGAGCGCACCCGGCTGAGGATTTCGAGCAGGTGGTCGTCGTTCTCGCAGACCACCTCGATGAGCAGGTCGAACGACCCGGCGGTGATCACCACGTAGTCGATCTCGTCCAGCACGGCCAGGTGCTCGGCCACCCGTTCCAGGTCGCCCTCGCAGCGGATCCCGATCATCGACTGCCGGTGGAAACCGAGGGTCAGCGGATCGGTCACCGCGACGATCTGCATAACGCCGGTTTCGGTCAGCCGCTGGACCCGCTGGCGGACCGCCGCCTCGGACAGGCTGACCGCCTTGCCGATGGCCGCGTAGGACCGCCTGCCGTCCTGCTGAAGCTGCTCGATGATCTGCTTGGCGGTGTCGTCCAGCACGACCGGGGGGCTGTTGGCGGCCCCGTTACCCGCCGAACGGCGACGGCGGCCGTTGGCCGGTGCCGCGGTGCCGGGAGCGTGGGCCATTTGGGTGCCTCCCCTCCGGGCGGCCGGAGCTGGTCGTGCCACGGGTATCCATTGCCATGCTCCCACGATTCGAGGGGTTGTCAACTGATTCAGTTGGTCATTGCGGATTTCACGACGAAATCAATCGTAGCGCCCACGCTTTCCTGCGGGGTTCGCACCCTGTCGAGGTGCGGCAATTGCCCGGGAATGCGGTGCGCCCGGGGCCGGGGTGACCAGCGGCGGCCCTTATACGATCGGCAGCATGGCGGCGAGCAAACCCAGGAAGCCGGCTCGGGATCTGCGCAGTTACGGATGGTTCGGCGGCGGCAAGACCGACGCGCTGCGCACCTTCGGCCACCGGTCCCGGATGCGCGGGCTCGGTTACCTGCCCGAGGAACATCTCGGCAAGCCGGTCATCGCGGTCCTGAACACCTGGTCCGACATCAACCCCTGCCACATGCACCTGCGCGAGCGGGCGCAGCAGGTGAAGCGGGGCGTGTGGCAGGCGGGCGGCTTCCCGCTGGAGTTTCCGGTGTCCACGCTGTCGGAGACCTACCAGAAGCCGACCCCGATGATGTACCGGAACCTGCTGGCGATGGAGACCGAGGAACTGCTGCGCTCCTATCCCATCGACGGCGCGGTGCTGATGGGCGGCTGCGACAAGACCACGCCCGGCCTGCTGATGGGCGCGGCCAGCGCCAACCTTCCGGCGATCTACGTCACCGCCGGGCCGATGCTGCGCGGCAACTACCGCGGTATGGCGCTGGGCAGCGGCACCGACGTGTGGAAATACTGGGACGAGTACCGGGCCGGGCTGATCGGGGACTGCGAGCTGGCCGAGATCGAGTACGGCATCGCCCGCTCGCCCGGGCACTGCATGACCATGGGCACCGCGTCCACCATGACATCCTCGGCCGAGGCGCTCGGCATGACGCTGCCCGGCATGGCCTCGGTGCCCGCGGTCGACTCCGCGCACTACCGGATGGCCGCGGCCAGCGGTAGCCGGATCGTGGAGATGGTCTGGGAGGACCTGACCCCCTCGGACATCCTGACCCGGGAGGCGTTCGAGGACGCCATCGCCACCGTGCTCGCGCTCGGCGGCTCGACCAACGCGTTCATTCACCTGATCGCCATGGCCGGGCGGGCCGGTGTCCGGGTCACGCTGGACGACTTCGACGCGATCGCCCGCCGGGTGCCGTGGCTGGCGAACATCCGGCCGAGCGGCGAGTACCTGATGGAAGACTTCTACTACGCCGGCGGCCTGCCCGCCCTGCTCGGCCAGCTCGCTCTGGTCCCAGGCGCGCTGCACCTGGACAGGGTGACTGCGGGTGGCCGCCCGTTCGGCGAGCAGATCCGCGACGTTCCGGTGCACAACCACGACGTGATCCGTTCCCCGGACGCCGCGCTGTCGGCGGAGGGCGGGGTCGCGGTGCTGCGCGGCAACCTCGCCCCGAACGGGGCCGTGATCAAGCACATCGCCGCCGACCCACGGCTGCTCAAGCACACCGGCCCGGCGGTGGTGTTCGACAGCTACCGGGAGATGCAGGAGAAGATCGACGACCCGTCGCTGGGCATCACCGCGGACTCGGTGCTCGTCCTGCGTGAGGCGGGCCCCAAGGGCGGCCCGGGGATGCCGGAGTACGGGATGCTGCCGATCCCCAAATACCTGCTCACCGCCGGGGTCCGCGACATGGTCCGGATCTCCGACGCCCGGATGAGCGGGACGAGCTACGGCGCCTGCGTCCTGCACGTGGCTCCGGAATCCCACGTCGGGGGCCCCCTCGCATTGCTCCGTACCGGAGATCTCGTGACGCTTGACGTCGCTGCCCGGTTGCTTGAGTTCGATATTTCCGAACGGAGCCTGGCGGAGCGTCGCGCTGCGTGGACACCTCCACCCAGCACGTTCGAGCGGGGCTACGGTGCGCTCTACGACGAGCACATCACGCAGGCTGACCAGGGATGCGACTTCGGCTTCCTGGCCAGGCGTGGTGCGAATCCGGACCCCGAGCCAAATCCCCAGTGAGCGTTATTCAACCGCATCGTGAGTGCGGGCCCGAAGGGCCTGCGCGAGCGATCGGGCCAGGTCACGACCACAGCAACCACAGAGGGGGATGCTTTTTTGAATAACGTGAGCTTTCAAGCCAGCACAGTAGTGTGTAGAGAATGCCGGTCATTCTTATAACGGGCGCGGGCGGGCGCATCGGTAACATGCTGCGCACCAGGCTGGCCAGCCCGGAGCGGACGCTGCGGCTGCTCGACATCGCGAAGCTGACCGTCAGCGGCCCGGGCGAGGAGGTGGTCAGAGCGTCGGCCACCGACATCGACGCGATGACCAAGGCCTGCCAGGGAGCGGACGCGATCATCCATCTGGCGGCGCAGGCTGGCGAGGCGCCCTGGGGCCGGATACTCAAGGTCAACATCCACGGGTCCTACGTGGCGTTCGAGGCGGCCAGGCGGGCCGGGGTGCAGCGGGTCATCTTCGCCTCGTCCAACCACGTGGTCGGCTTCACCCCCCGGTCGGCGTTTCCGGTCCCGGACTACGCGTTCCCGGCGCCCGACACCTACTACGGCGTGAGCAAGGCGACCGGCGAGGCGCTGGGCGCGCTGTATCACCATCGTTATGGCATGGACGTGATCTGCGTCCGCATCCTGACCTGCTCCGAACGTCCCTACGATCACCGGCAGCTGTCCACCTGGCTGTCGCCGGATGACGCGGGGCGGCTGTTCGGCGCCTGCCTGACCACGCAGAGCCCTGGGTACCGCGTCATCTATGGCGTGTCGGCGAACACCAGGGGCGGCTGGGTCTCGCTGGATGAGGCGCGGGCGCTCGGCTATGAGCCGCAGGATGACGCCGAGGCCTACGCCGAGGACGTGATCGCCAGCTACGGTGAGGCCGAGCCCGGCGACGCGCTCTTCGATTACCTGGGCGGCGAGTTCACCTCGCACAGCCTGGACGTGGGGTACCCGACATGATCCAGGGATACGATCCGCGAACCGGTGAGCCGGTGGGGGAGCCGGTGCTGGAAACTCCGGCGGAGGGAGTGGACGCACTCGTTGAGCTGGCCGCATCGGTAGCGGGGGAGTGGGCCGGGCTGGCGCCGTCGGTGCGCGCGGACGTGCTGGCGGCGGTCGCGGACGCGCTGGACTCCCAGGCTGACGAGCTGGCAGCGCTGGCCGACTCGGAGACCGCGCTGGGCGAGGTGCGGCTGACCGGGGAGGTGGGGCGGACCACCGGGCAGCTTCGGCTGTTCGCCGGCGTGCTGCGGGACGGCGGTTACCTGGACGTGGCACACTCGCCCGGAGAGCCTGACCTGCGCCGGATCAACCGGCCGGTGGGGCCGGTGGCGGTGTTCGCGGCGTCGAACTTCCCGTTTGCCTTCTCGGTGGCGGGTGGGGACACCGCGTCGGCGCTGGCGGCCGGGTGCCCGGTCATCGTGAAGGCGCACGAGGGTCACCCGCGTACGTCGATGCTGACGGCTCAGGTCGTTTCCGGGGCGCTCGTGTCGGCCGGGGCGCCTGCTGGGATATTCGGCCTGGTGCACGGGGTGGACGCGGGGGTGACACTGCTGCGCAACCCGTTGCTCGCGGCTGCGGGGTTCACCGGGTCGGCGCGGGGTGGGCTGGCGTTGCAGCGGATCTGTGCCGAGCGGGAGGTGCCGATCCCGTTCTTCGGGGAGCTGGGGTCGGTCAACCCGGTGGTCGTGCTGCCTGGGGCGGCATCGGCGCGGGCCGGGACGATTGCGTCGGGGTATGCGGGATCGCTGACGCTGGGGGCTGGGCAGTTCTGCACCAATCCCGGATTGCTGTTCGTGCCATCGCAGGACAACGGGCTGCTGGAGGCTGTCGCTGCGGCGGTGTCGGCGGCGGCCGGTGGGCCAATGCTGTCGGAACGGATCCACTCCGGGTTCGAGACAGCCGTGGCCGGGCTGGCCGGTCATCCCGCCGTCCGGCCGCTGGCCACCGGGCGGCGGGGCGAGGGCCCGTGGGCGGCCACGCCCCGGGCGTTCCAGGCAGGCCTGGACGACTTCGCCGCCGGCCTGCCCACCCTTACGGAGGAACGGTTCGGCCCGGCCGGGCTGGTCATCAGCTACCCGGATGTGGGGTCGCTGGTTGCGGTCCTGGGCCGGCTGGGCGGCAACCTGGCGGGATGCGTGCACGTGGATGAGGCTGCGGCCGGTGACGTGGCGGCGGCCCGGCGGGTGCTGGAGGTGTTCGGGCGCACCGCCGGGCGGGTGGTCGTCAACGGCTGGCCGACCGGTGTCGCCGTCGCCTGGGCGCAGCATCATGGCGGACCCTGGCCTGCCACGACGGCGCCCGCCTACACGTCGGTGGGCGCGGCGGCGATTCGGCGCTGGCTCGTTCCGGTCGTCTACCAGGACTGCCCGCCCGCGCTGCTCCCGCCTGGCCTGTGAGCCGGTTGTGCCTGGGAGGAATCGCGGTCATGGACGAACTGCCTGACCTGGTTGAGCAGGCCTGCGTGCTTGCCCGGCGGCTGGGATTCCCGCTGACCAGGGAAGAAGCGGAGCGCATCGGGCCGGGTGTTCCGTCGGCTTGCCTGCCGGGGGTGGGGCGGTTCCTGGCGGTCATGGCGGCGGGCTGCCGGGGCGGCCGGATTGGCGAGATAGGGACCGGGGTGGGGATCGGGGCGGCCTGGATGGCCGGGGCGATGCCCGCCGACTGCTCGCTGGTCACGGTGGAGATAGATGAGGACCGGGCGGCTGCGGCGAGGGATCTGTTCGCGGGGGATGCCAGGGTGAGCGTGCTGACCGGGGATGCCCGGGCGGTGCTTGGGCCCTATGCGCCGTTCGGCCTGCTGTTCGCCGATGGCGGGTGGCGCGATCCGGGTGGGCTGGCGAGCCTGGTGGAGCTGGTGCGGGTGGGCGGGCGGTTGGTCATGGACGATGTGACGCCGGCCACTCCGGTACGGCCGGATGTGAAGCGGGAGCTGTTCTTCGGCGATTCCCGGCTGCTTTCGGTGGAGGTGGTCCTGCCGGACCTGCGCAACTCGCTGCTGCTTGGCACCCGGCTGAGCTGAGCCGTCGCCGCTGCCGGTGGACCCAAGGGACGAGCCCGGCTCGTTCAGCACCGATCACGTGCCGCTCGACCTGGACGTGCTGCGGAAGCTGGCCGGGCAGGTCGAGGCCGAGGTGCCGCTGGCCACGAGTGCGCCGGTAGCCGAGCACCGGGGCGGGCTGTTCACCATGAGCCCGGACGGGCTGTTCCTGGCCGGGCCGGTGCCCGGCGTGCCGGGGCTGTGGGTGGCCAGCGGCTGCAATGGGTCGGGTTTCTCCTGTTCGCTGGCCATTGGCGAGGCGCTGGCCGACCAGATCTGCGGCCGCGAGGACCGGTTCGGGATCGGTGCGCTCTCACCGGCCAGGTTCGGGTCCCTGACCGGCGAGGCGCTCATCGAGCGCGGCGTCTGGCAGTACGCCCACTACTACGACCCGGCCGCCTGACGGCTCACAATTCAGAGGCTGGCGCGGCGGTCTTCGAGGAAGGCGCGCTCGGCGCCGTTGGCGGTCCTTGTGATGGCGGCGTCGTAGGCGGCCGCCGCCTCGTCCTTGCGGCCAAGCCTGCGCAGCAGGTCCGCCCGGGTCGAGTGGTACAGGTGGTAACCGTCCAGGCTGAGCTGACTGACGGCGTCCAGGGCAGCGGCCGGGCCGTGCACCTCGGCGAGAGCGACGCAGCGGTTGAGCGCGACGACCGGCGTAGGCATGATCGCGAGCAACTGGCCGTAGAGGGCGAGTATCTGCCGCCAGTCGGTCTGATCGGCGGTAATCGCGTCGCTGTGCACGGCGTTGATGGCGGCCTGGAGCTGGTAGGGGCCCGGCCGGTTGCGGCGCAGGCAGGCCCGCACCAGGTCCTGGCCCTCGGCCACCATAGCCCGGTCCCAGCGGGTGCGGTCCTGGCCGGTCAGCAGCACCAGTTCGCCGCCGGAGCCGGCCCGCGCGTCACGGCGCGCGCCGATCAGCAACAGCAGGGCGAGCAGCCCGGCGACCTCGGGCTCGTCCGGCATCAAGGCAAAGAGCAGCCGGGCCAGCCGGATGGCCTCGGCGCACAATTCCGGCCGGTCCAGGCCATCGCCCGCCGAGGCCGTGTAACCCTCGTTGAAGACCAGGTAGACGACCGCGAGCACGTGCGGCAGCCGGTCGGGCAGCTCGGCGTCCCCCGGCACCCGGTACGCGATCCCGGCGGCGCGGATCTTCCGCTTGGCCCGGACCAGGCGCTGGGCGATGGTCGCCTCTGGCACCAGGAACGCACGGGCGATCTGCGGGGTCTGCAAGCCTGCGATCAGCCGCAGGGTGAGTGCGAGCTGGGCCTCCGCCGCGAGGGCGGGATGACAGCATGCGAAGATCAGCCGCAGCCGGTCGTCCTGCACCGCCCCCACCTCCTCCGGCGGTTCGGCATCAAAGGTGAGCAGGGCCGCCTGGGTCTCCCGGCTGTACCGGGAGGACTCCCGGCGCAGCCGGTCCAGTGCCTTGTTGCGCGCCGTGGTGACGATCCAGCCGCCCGGGTTGGGCGGCACCCCGGTCGCGGGCCAGCGCTCGGCGGCCACCGCGAAGGCTTCCTGGACCGCCTCTTCGGCGATGTCAATGTCGCCGAAGAGGCGGACCAGGGTCGCCACCGCCCGCCCGGCGCTGTCCCGGTAAGCCCGTTCCAGGG
>Ga0209167_10002185_pt1 | contig 10766 bp, 9 predicted proteins | sample Coa_R1_9_FD_187154 | JGI IMG/M metagenome (GOLD analysis project Ga0209167, IMG submission 187154) | Surface soil microbial communities from Centralia Pennsylvania, which are recovering from an underground coalmine fire - Coalmine... | ecosystem: Environmental > Terrestrial > Soil > Unclassified...
CCTGGCCCACCGCCGCCGCCGCCACCTGCCGCGTCGATGCCGCCGCCCCGAACGCCGCCGACTCCTGCGGCTGCGACAGCTGCGCGCCGGCGCCGACGATCGACAGCAGGATCGCGCTGCCGAAGACCCGCGCCAGGTGGTTGTCGACCGACCCCGAGAGCCCTGCCTCGCCCGCCCGGGTCAGGGCCGGCAGCCCCGGGAAGCTCAGGCCGCCGCCATCCGGGAAGATCACGCGGCTCCAGGCGACCAGCAGCCGGCTCTCGCCGAGCGCCACCTGGCTGTCATAGGCCCCGATCAACCGCGACCCGCGCGGGATGACCACCTGGCGCTGGTCGCGGTCGAACACGTCCTGCGTCAGCTGCGCGATCAGCGGCCCGGCGACGTCCGAGTCGACCGCCGTCATCAGCGCCGCCGGCAGCACCGTCCCCGCGGTGAGCACGAGACCCCCGCCGGCCGCGGCCGCATCGTGCCGCACCCGCAGCTCCGCCGGCGCCAGGCTCTCGACGCCGCGCAGAAAACCCTGATGGTCCCTGTCCCTGCCCGTCACCACCACCCCGGCGGCCCCCATCGGTGGCGCCGCGGCGTCCAGCGGCGCGCCGGCCGCCGCTCCGGCCGCCGCGCCGGTCGGCAAGCCCGCCGTCGCCGCCGGCATCGGCGGCGCCCATCCCGCCATCCCCGGCCCGCCCAGCCCGCCCAGCCCGCCCAGCCCGCCCGACACCGCCGGCGCGGGCGACCGCTCCACCACGCCCCCCGACCCCTCCCAGCCGCCCTCGCCGCCCTCGCCGCCGCCGGTGGCGCCGCGCCCCGGCGTCACCGGCGCGGCCAGCGCCCGCCGGTAGGCCTCCGCGCGGGAGCTCGGCGTCGCCGCCCTTCCCCGCCCCCCAGCCGGCTCCCCCGACTCCCCGGTCATGCTGCCAGGCAGCGCCGGCGGCGCGAGACCTGCCGCCGCCTCGGCGGCCGCCGCGCGATCCAGCTCCGCCCTCGCCGCGGCATCCCGACCTGCAACCTCCATCCCGCCCGCGCCGACCTCGCCAGCACCAAGCCCGCCAACGCCAATGCCGCCCGCGCCCATCCCGCCCACGCCGGCAGCCGCTCCGCCCCTACCCATCGCCCCCATCGCGTCCCGCCAGGGCTCCGGCCCGTCGGCCGGCGCCGGCAGCGCCGGCTGGGCCGGCAACGGCCCACCCTGGGGTCCGTGCGCGAGAAAACCCGGCGCCGCCGGTCCGCCGCCGTCCGCCGCCTCGCCTGCCGCCGGCGGTTTCTTCGCCGGCGCCAGCGTCAGGAACACCGCCACGACCGCCACGCCGAGCAGCGCCACCACCGCGATCAGCGCCAGCCGGTTGAGCCGCTGCGGCCGCGGCGGCGCTGGCATTTCCAGAGGTCCGCTCATGGCTCAACGCTCCCGGGTGATCTCGAGCCGCCGCTGGTCCCTGCCCGAGCCGAGCACCAGCGCCGCCCTGTCGATCACCCTGTCGGTGACGTACCACTGGCCGCGGATCGCATAGTTGAGCAGCGCCGTCGCTCCCTGGCGATCGATCAGGAAGAGCACCGGTGCCTCCTGGCCGGCGCCGCTCCCCGGCAGCCGGACGTAGGTGTGCACCCCGTCGTCGAAGACCGCCGCCGGCGTCCACGGGAACCTGCCGCTGCGCGTCCAGCGATAGTTGAAGTTGAGGGCGCCGAGCGCCAGCCCGCCCGCGAGCGGCGTCACCGCCCGCGTCTCGTCGGCGGCCGCCACCCGCTTCGCCTCCTCGGCGCTCGCCCAGCTCCGCACCAGCTCGTCGGGGTAGTAGAAGCGCAGCAGGCGGGTGTAGGGCTCGTGCGGGTTCTCGCCGCGCTCGCTCTTGCAAGGGCGGGAATCGAGAGTGATCTGGTAGATCCGGCGGTTGGTGGTGATCGCCAGATTGGTCGTCAGGTTGCAGGCGGTCGGCTTGGCGACGATCACCGTCGTCGCCCCGCGCGGCCCGGCCACGGCGCGGTCCAGGATCCACCTCGCCGCGTCGCCGGTCACCGTGTTGAGCGCCAGCTCTCCCTCCTCGAGCTCGATCAGGCAGACCCGCAGCGGCGCGCACCGCACCACCGGCACCTGGTGGCCGTAGGGCACCTCGACGAAGTCGCCATGCTCGAGCACCGCCGGCTCGCGTCCCGCCGCCATGGCGCGCGCCTCGCGCTCGACGTCGGCCGCGACCTGCACCAGCTCGCCGCCGGGCGGGCTCGCCGCCCCGCCTGCCGGCGTCGGCGGCACCACCGCCCCGGCAACCACCACCGGCCCGCCTGCCGCTTCTGCCACCGCCACCGGCGCCACCGCCACCGCCGCCCCTACCGCCGCCGTCGCGCCGCCGGCGCCCGCACCGCTCGCCACGAGGGCGCCCAGCAGCAGCAGCACCGCCAGCCTCCCCGTCCCGCTCCCCTTCCCCGTCCCGCTCCCCTTCCCGGCCCCGATCCCCTTCCCGGCCCCGATCCCCTTCCCGGCCCCGGTCCCCGTCCCCGCCCCCGTCCTCATCCGCGTCCCTCTCGTCCTCGTTCCGCTCATCGCACCCCACCTTCCTTGAGCTCCGACTGCATGACCTCGGTCCACGTCAGGTCCGTGACATAGATGCCGAGCGGGTTGTCCTCCAGCACGTTGACCGTCCGCGGGCGCCGCACCTTGACCGTCAGGTACCCTTCCCACGCGGACTCGCGGCTCGCGCCGACGAAGACCGGCCGCTCCCGTTCGCTCCACTGCACCCGCCAGACCGCGCTTCCCGGCACCGGTAGCACCGCTTCCACCTCGACCAGCCGCGTGCAGCGCTGGCCGAGCAGGCGCGGGTCGTGCTCGGGCAGCGAGAACCACTCGTCCAGGAAGGCCCGCGCCCTGCCGGAGGTGTTGGCGTAGGCGCGATAGAGCAGCTCGCGCTCGACCACGCCGTCCGACGACACGGCGCGGACGTTGCGGACGAACAGCGCCAGGGTCGCCGCCACGATCCGCGGGTCGGTCGTCGCCGTCGCCTCGGCCGGGCCGAAGGCCGCCGCGCGCCCCAGCTTGTCCACCTCGACGACATAGGGCGTGATCCGCGTCTCCGCGGCCAGCCGCACGAAGGCGACCAGCACGATGCCGCAGAGGCCCAGCAGGCCGAAGGCCATCAGCTGCCAGTTGCGCTTGCCCCGAGCCAGATCGCCGAAGGCGCCGGCGAAGGCACCGCGCCCGGCAAGGATGGGGTTGTCCGCCTCGCCGCCCGCCGCCCGGCCTGCCGCCGTCCGCCGCGGCGACCAAAACCTTTTCATCATCCTCGTCGCCCCCATCCGCGGCCCCTAGTCCGCCAGCGCCTCGCGCAGGTGGAGATGCACGCTCTGGGTGAGGAAGTGGCTCACCTGCGTCGGGATCCGCCACACCAGCAGGGCGAACACGATGCTGCCGCCGAGCACGTCGAACAGCGGCTGCAGGTTGGCGCCGGCGAGCCCTGCCTGGACCAGGTTCGCCGCCCAGCTCCCGGTCAGCGACAGGCCGGTGCCGACCAGCAGGTAGAGCAGGAACAGCTTCACCCCCACCTGCACCGCGTAGACGACGTACCTGTCGGCCAGCGGCGCGCTGCCGCGAAACGCCGCCAGGCCCAGGAAGATGACGCCGCCGGTGATCACCAGGTAGGTCTCGACCAGCGTCATCACCAGCTGCGCCGCGATGCAGATGAATGCCAGCATCACGATCAGCGCCACGGCCGACACCACCATCGCCATCGCCGGCGCCAGCAACATCGCCGTCTTGTCGGCGATCGACAGCAGCGCGACGTCGATGTCGACGCCCGCCTTGATCACCCCGCTCGGCGACAGCTGCGGCGTCCGGCTCGCGGCCTGACCCGCGGCCTGGAAACCCTGGACGATCCGCGGCACCCACAGTGGAAACTCGCTCAAGAAGGCATAGAACAAGCCCAGCACCAGGATCTTGCGGATGAAGCCGAGCAGCATCTCGTCGACCGTCCGCCGGTTCACCACCCACATCAGCGCGCCGACCGCGATCTCGAGGCCGGCCAGGATGCCGAAGGTCCGCTCCGCCATCGGCACCAGCGTGCTCAGCCACGAGCTCGACGCCGCCTGGTAGCCCTGGACCAGGTCGTCGAGCACGCCCGCCCGGGCCGGCGCCGCCCCCAGCACCAGCCCCATACCCACCAGCTCCGGCCGTCCGCACCCCGCTGCTCGCCACCGCATCGCTTGCCTCTCTCTCTTTCGCCGCCGCCAGCTCCCGCCCCGCATCCTCAGAAGTACGGCCACCAACTCGGCAACGCGCCATAGCCGGGCGCCGCCGCCTGGCGGTTGCTGGCCAGCGTCCGCTGCAACCCCGCCGCGAGCGTCGCCTCGCCCTGCGCCTCGCGATCGATCTGATGACCGTAATAAACCGCCTGCAGGTTGTTGCCGGTGGCCAGCGACTGCTTGATGACGCCCAGCTCCTGCGCCGAGTACATCGCGATCGTGTTGCCCAGCTCGAGCGCCTCCTGGTGCCCCTGGATGCCGGCCATCTGCGCCTTGATGCGCTCCAGGAACAGCTGGTCGGCGATGTCGTGGCGGAACTGCTCGGACACCGTGTCGAGCCCGGTGCGCATGGTGTCGAGCGTCCGCACCGCCTGTAGCTGCCGCTGCGCCGGCCAGTTCTGCACCTCCACCCAGCCCGGGAACGCCTGCTGGAACTGGCCGTCGATGTCCTTGTAGGAGTAGGCCAGCGCCCGGCCCTGGCGCATGATGAAGTCGAGGTTCGCCAGCAGGTCGTAGACCTCGCGCCAGTTGGGATTGCCAAGCTTTCTGAGCGCCTGCAACTGGTTGTCGATCTGCCGCACCTGGTTGGCCAGCGCCTGGTACTGCTGGTAGATCTGCAGGGCGAACTGCACGTAGTGCGTGTAGTGCCAGTACTGGTTCACCAGGATGTGCGTGTAGTCGACCACCGGCACCAGCGCCGCGGCAGGGGCCGGCGCCGCCAACCCCGCCAGCACCACCAACCCCGCCAACACCGCCGCCAGCGGCAAGGTCGCGGCAGGTCCGATCGCGCTGCGCCCGTTCCGTCGCCAGTTCCATCGCCCGCTACCTCGCATGAGCCGTTCCTCCGTGGATCGCTGCATGATTTCCGGCGTGGCCTCCGGCCTGGTCTCCTGCCTGCCTTCCCGCCCGGATCGCCGCCTCGAACCGCCGGTAATCGGCGATCCAGGCGCCGAGGCCCCGCTCCTCCAGCCAGGCGGCCGGCCAGTCCGGCCCCAGCTCGCGCCGCAGCTCGTCGACCCGCTGCATGGTCTCCTGCGGCGTCATCCCCTCCGGCGCCGCCAGGAACGCCAGCGCCACCGGCCCCAGGCCCAGCTCGAACAGGCGGCTGCCGTGTGGGCTCTTCAGGTAGTAGTCGCGCTTCGGGCGGCCGGCCGCCAGCAGCTCGAGCTCGGCCTCGTTGAGCCCCAGGTCGCGGTACGGCTCCGCCGTCCCCGGGCTCGCCGCCATGGCGTTGGGCAGCAGGAACCGCGTCGGGCAGCTCTCGACCACCGCCGCCCGGTAGGGCGATTGGTGGAGGTCCGCGAGCGTCTGAGTGACCACCATGACCGCCGCGTTCCGCTTCCGCAGCGTCAGCAGCCACTGCTTGAGCTGCAAGCCGAACGACGGGTCGAGCAGCGTCCGCCACGCCTCCTCGATGACGATCAAGGTCGGCCGCCCGTCCAGCCGCCCCTCGACGCGATGGAACAGGTAGCGCAGCACCGGCGCCACCGTCTTCGGCCCCATCTCCCAGAGATGCGACATCTCGAACACCTGGTAGGCGCTGCGGTCCAGGTCGTCGCGCTCGGCGTCGAGCAGCCGCCCCAGGCTGCCGTCGCGCCGGTAGGGCGCCAGCGCGTCCTTCAATTCCAGGCTCTGCAGCTGCACGCAGAAGTTGCCCAGCGTCCGGTGCTCGCGCGCCTCGCCGGCGAGCTGCCGCAGCGCCGCCACGATCTCCGTCCTTGCCGCCGGCCCCACCACCACGCCGCCCTGCAGCGACAGCAGCAGCTCGAGCCACTCGGCGGCCGCCGCCAGCTCGCCCGCGTCGTCGACGCCGGCCAGCGGTTGGAACGCCGTCGCCTCCTCTCCCGAGCCGGCGCGGATCGCGAAGTGGCTGGCCCCCGCCGCCTGCGCCAGCACGTACCCCGAGTAGCCCAGGTCGAAGACGAACACCTGCGCTTGGCGATACCGGAAGAACTGCGCCACGCACAGGTTCACCAGCGTGCTCTTGCCCGCCCCGGTCGGCCCCGCCACCAGGCTGTGCCCGACGTCGCTGGCGTGCAGGTTCACCCGCAGCGGCGTCGCGCCGCCGGTCGCCGCCCACAGCAGCGGCGGGCTGTTCTCCGGGAAGTACGCCGAAGGATTGGTCTTGAGCCCCGGCCAGACGCTGGTCAGCGGCACCAGGTCGGCGACGTTGCGCGAGTGCAGCAGCGGCCGCCGCAGGTTGGGGGAGCCGTGGCCGGGCAGCGACCCCAGCCAGGCCTCGAGCGCGTTGACGTCTTCGACCCGCGCGGTGAAGCCGCGGTCGGCGAGCAGCTTGACGATCTCGCCCGCCGCCTGGTCCGCCTCGGCGTCCGACGGCTGCATCACCACCACCGTCGCGGTGTAGAAGCAGAACCGCACCTGCCCCGAGGCGTTTTCCCCCGCCGCCGCCGCGGCGTCCGCCGCCATCCGGCTCGCGTCCTGGTCCTGGAACAGGCGCGCGTCGGCCTCCTGCTCCGCGGTCTGCGCCTGGCGCTGCCGGGCGACGGCGCCGCGCACCAGGTCCGTCGCTCCCTGCCGCTTCATGAACCATTGCACCTGGTGCCGCCGGATCAGCCGCTCCGCGGTCGGCTGGTCGAGCGGGATCACCCGGTGGCTCAGCCGCAACGCGAACGGCAGGCTGCCCAACCGGTCCAGCATCCCGAGATAGCTCGCCGCCGGGAACCCCTGGATGGCGAGCGCCCGGATCGCCATCCCGCCGATGCGCGGCCGCCAGCCGCCGACCGCCTCCTGATCGGCGAGGAAGCTGTCCAGCTCGCTCCCCGCGACCGGCGCCGCGACCGGATGGTCGAGCCCGGTCAGGCAGGTGTGGAGCAGTGTCAGCAGCTCGTCCGAGCCCAGCCGCCGCGGCCGCAGCACCGCCGCCAGCCGCCGCTCCAGCTCGTCGGCGCTGCGCTCGAACACCGCGAGCACCTCCTCCCAGCTCGTCAGCCCGCCCGCCTCGCCCTGCACGAACACCTTGGCCAGCCGCGAGTACAGGTCCGGCGGCGGCAGCCAGCCCAGCGTCACGAAGGTGTCGGTCTCGAAGTGCGCCGCCGTCGCTTCGTAGGTCCGCCGCCGCTCCTCGTCGATCAGCGCCGTCACCGGATCGGCGAAGGCCCCTTGCGGCGCGTAGCCGGGCGCCGCGTGGCGCACCGCGTTCCAGTGCACCATCCAGCCGTTGCCAAGGGGCAGCAGCGCCTGGCTGACGTGGCTCGACAGCGCATCGAGGTCCGCGGCGGTGGCGGCGCTGGTGTCCGGCCCGCGGTAGCTCCAACCGGTCAGCAGGCTGCCGTCCTTGCCCAGCACCACGCCTTCCGCCACCAGGTAGGCCCACAGCAGCCGGTCGCAGAGCCCCGCCGGCTCGCTCCGGTGCTCGCGCAGCCGCCCCAGCAGCGCCCACGAGAGCGTTCCCAGCGTCCAGCCCAGCCCGAGAGAGAAGGTCGCCGCCATGGTCGTTGTCCGTCGAGGCCCGCTCGTCCCGCGATGCCGCTAGCCCCGCGCCGGCGGGAGCGCCGGCCGCACCGCCGCCGGCCGCGCGCGCCAGCCGCCGACGGGTGGATAGAAGTCCTGCGCGCCCAGGCTCCGCACGTAGACCTCGGCGATTGCCGCGTCGGCCCGTGTCGCCCAGGCCATCGCCGGGTGCAGCACCAGCACCAGCGCCGCGGCGACCGACAGCGTCCGCCAGTCCAGGCCGCCCATCACCACCAGCGCCGTCACCAGCGTCGCCTCGACGATCACCAGCCCGCGGTCCACGCCGCCCATCAGCACCGGCCGGTGCAGCGCCGGGTGGATCGGATGCGCCTCCGGGGCTTTCAAAACACGCATCCTTGGAAGCCCAGCGTGGTCACCAGGTTGGTGGCGCCCAGCACCAGGCCGATCGCGATGATCGCCTGCGCCACCCGCTTGAATCCTTCCTCATGCCGGGTGAATCCCCAGACGATGCCGCCCAAGGCGATCAGCAGTCCGGCGATCACCTTGCCCGTCGGCCCGGTGATGTTGTCGAGCACCGCCTGCATCGGCCCGTTCCACGGCATATCCGTGCCGCCGGTGCCGGCCAGGGCCGAAGCCGCGTCGAGCAGAGCCACGCCCACCGCCATCGCGGCCACGCGAGCGCCCCGTCCCGCTCCTGCCCTGCCGCCCGCCTCCGCGTCGATCCTGGCGCCTGCCTTCGCGTCGATCCTGGCGCCTGCCTTCGCGTCGATCCTGGCGCCTGCCTTCGCCTGGACCCTGCCACCCGTCCTCGCCTTTTCCCGGCCGCCGGCGATCGCCTCGACCCTGCCGCCTGCGCTCGCCGCCGGCCGGCCGCCTGCGCTCGCCTGCACCTGCTTACCCGCCTTCGCTCCTGCGCTCATGGCACTGCCTCCTTGCCTTCGACGCTGCCGCCGCTCTCGACTGCCTCGAGCTCGTAGTCCCCGTTCCGGTCCAACCCCAGCACCCTGACCATCTCCCGCACCCGCCGCGGCCGGCTGCCGCCCACGATCACCGCCACCAGGTCCACCGCCTCCGCCACCAGGTGCGCCTGCGACGGCACTCCGTTGCGCTGCGCCAGCCGGTCCAGCCGTTCGAGCGCCCCCACCGCGTCCGTCGCGTGCACCGTCGCCACGCCGCCCGGGTGCCCGGTCGACCAGGCGTCGAGCAGCTGCATCGCCGCCTGGTCCCGCACCTCGCCGATCACGATCCGGTCCGGGCTGGCGCGCAGCGTCAACCGCACCAGGCCGGCGAGATCCACCTCGTCGGTGGTGCGCAGCGCCAGCCGGTCGCTTGCCGCGCATTGCAGCTCGCGGGTGTCCTCGAGCACCACCACCCGGTCGCGCGGGCAGCGCTCGGCGATCTCGCGCAGCACCGCGTTGACCAGCGTCGTCTTGCCGCTGCGCGTGCCGCCGGCGACCAGCACGTTCTGCCGCTCCTCGACCGCCCGTCCGAGCGCCGCCCGGTGCGCCGGCGCCAGGATCCCCAGCCGCACGTACTCGTCGAGGCCGAACACCCGCGTCGCCGGCTTGCGCAGCACGAACACCGGCGCCGCCGCCAGCGGCGGCACCAGCCCCTGCAGCCGCGCCTGCCGGAACAGCCCATCGTCGGGCAGCTCCGCCTGGATCTGGGGATGACGCCGCGTCAGCTCCACCCGCTGGGCGCTGGCGACGGCGTTCAGGAACGACCGGATCTGCCCTTCCGCCAGCTCCAGCGCCGTACGCACCCGTCCCGCGCTCCGCCGGTCCAGCCACACCGCTCCGTCGCCGGCGTTGACGTAGATCTCCGTCACGTCGTCGTCCCCGAGCGCCGCCACCACCCCGGCCCCCAGGTGGCGCCGCATCGCTTCGACGTGTTCCCTGCCGTCCTCGGGCATCCCCTTCGCGCTCCTTCCTCGTGGTTCCACGCCCAGCGTCGAGCGCAATCTAACTCAACGACCATGTCATGTCAAGTCCAATCAGCGTAACGACCATATACAAAACACGACGCTATCGTCCGGGCGGCACTCGGCGGGCCAATCCGCGGAGGATCTGGCGGTGCTCTGGGTCATCGACGTGCAGCAACGCGCTCTGGAGGCGTGTCATGCTCGCTCGCGCCAGCGTCAACGCGCGGGCGCGTGTGTCTGGCTACTGGACGAGGAGGCGGAGCATTGGGAAGCGCGGGACGGCCGGAGCTACGGCCGATCATCGGCGTCATCGGGTCCCACGAGCCCGACCTCGCGCCGCCGGTGAGGCGCGCCGCGATCGATGTCGGGAGCTGGATCGCGCGCGCGGGCTGCCACCTGTTGACCGGCGGCGGACCGGGAGTGATGGCCGCGGCGGCCGAGGGGTTCTGCGCGGTCGAGCGCCGCGGGCTGTCGATCGGCATCCTGCCGGCCGGGAGGCCGCCCGCTGATTATCCCAACCGTTGGGTCGAGGTGCCGATTCGCACCCACCTGGTTGGCGACGAGCCGCTCAGCCTTGACTCGCGCAACCACATCAACGTCCGGACCTGCCTGGCGCTCGTCGCGCTGCCCGGCGGGAAGGGAACGCACGCCGAGCTCGTTCTCGCGCTCGATCCGGAGCGGCCGCAGGGAACGGTGATCGCCTACCTGCCCGCGGGAGCCAGGATCGGCGGGCTGTCCGGCCACGAGGTGGCCGCCTGCGGAGCCGTCCTTGCCGAGCAGATCGACGACGTTTTCAATTTCCTGCAGGGACAGCTTGCCGCGTGGAAAGCGGCGGCGGGGCAGGCCGTCTCGACGAGCGCACCCTGATCGCCTGATTAGCATGACACCCGCGGCCGGCACCGGCGACACCCTCTTCAGCTCCGCATTACTGCCGGAGCGCCCCGCCTGACACGGAGCGGATGAGCAGTCCGGGGCCTTGGGCCAGCGGCAAGATCTCTTCGAGGACCCGGTGCTGGTTGAGGAAGTCGAAACGGGCGCGGTAGGAACTGGCGAACTGCTCTTCCTGTCTGGCGCTGAGACTGGCGCAGTCGGGTGCGTCGAGCCCCACGTCATCGTTTTTCCAGGTGTGACGCAAGGTCCCGTCCGGACTGTAGAGGAAGGCGCCCTCCTGGAAACCCGGCACGACGAGATA
>Ga0209167_10002187_pt1 | contig 10761 bp, 7 predicted proteins | sample Coa_R1_9_FD_187154 | JGI IMG/M metagenome (GOLD analysis project Ga0209167, IMG submission 187154) | Surface soil microbial communities from Centralia Pennsylvania, which are recovering from an underground coalmine fire - Coalmine... | ecosystem: Environmental > Terrestrial > Soil > Unclassified...
AGCAGCCGGGTTGGGTTGCGGCAGGGCAGTGCGCCGTTACGCGGAAGCTATCCGCAGAAGCCTCGACGTCATACTTGTAGCCGTCGCGGTCCCTCCGAAATGTCATCTCGCCGCTCGACACGAGATAGTCCATCGAGGCGTACGACCCGTGCTGCGCCTGATACATGCGTTCGGCCTGACCGATCGCGATAAGATCGTTCTGTACGCCGACCATATCGATCGTCTGCACCGGCGTGGATCCCGCTCCTGCCGCCTGCATCTGCGAGAAGTACAGCTTGTAGGAAACGAGCACAATCGCCGCGACAACGACGAGACTGAGTACGCTTCTCATGAGTGCCTCTCATTCGCACGCTTCTCGTGCGATTCGGATTCAGGAAGAACTGAGACTTCAAGGATAGTCGGCGCGCGCGGCGCGTTCAATCGCGCGGAACGGGAGAGTAAACAGCCGGGCGGCCTTCGGCGACGCGTGCACTGCCCACGGCGCGAACTCGGACTGCAGGAGCGCATCGCGCGCAACGGAGTCGATCGGCGGCTGGTTGACACTTGCTCGCCTCGTCGCGATACTCGGGGGCCTTGCGGGCATATCCAGTCGTGCACTTTCCATCGCCCGGAGCAGGAAATGACTCAGAAAGAGGCTGTTGCGGTCGCCATGTTGGTGGGAGTTCTAGCGGCTTCCGTTCTTGCGGGCAAACCACCCATGCTGACGGGTCTCCGCTCGAAGTCGATTCTCGCGAACGAGGGCAAAAGAAGCGGCAACTCCACGGGACAACAGGCCGAAGCGGCAGCAGCGCCCGAATCACAGAAAGAAGGCGGACAAATCTTGCTTGCTGCAGCAAAAGCAGCCGGTGGGCGCGCGCTGCTGGGTGTGAAATCGCTGGGTATGGACGAGAAGGGAGAGCAGTTCGGTGCCAAGGGCAACGTAACGCTCACCGTGAAATGGACGGTAGCTTACCCGGACCGCTCGCATGGCGACGTGATGTTCGGCACGCAGCCCGTCATCCAGACCTGCGATGGGAAGACCGCCTGGGTCGTTATCGGCGACCAGGAACGCGATGCGACACCGACGGTTGGAGAATTCAAACGAGGGATTGCTTTATTCGGCGGCGGCTGGGGGCTGTACCGCGAAGTGCTGGCGGGGCATGTCTCGGGACGGGCGATCGGCGAAACCGAAATTGACGGCAGGAAGGCGAACGGGGTCGCGGTTCGTGCGCCATTCGGCGACGTGGCTCTCTTCTTCGATCCCGAAACGCATCTGCTGGCGGCCGCGCGGTTTCAAACGTCAACTCCGCGGGGGATGATGGACGCCGAGCAGCGCTGGAGCAATTACCGAAGCGTGGGAGGGCGGCAGTTCGCGTTTTCAACGGCCACTTATCGCGGCGGGGCGAAATTGTTCGAGTCGACGGTTTCGACGGTGAAGATCAATCCGCCGGTGCAGGAGTCGCTCTTTCTAAAACCCGTCTCTACGAGCGCAAAGTAGAACTTCCGCACCATTACTTCACAAGCAGAATCACCTTTCCGATGTTCTTGCGATCGTGGATGTAGCGGTGAGCGGCGGCGGCTTCCGTCAGCGGGAACGCCTTGGCGATCACCGGTTTGATTTTCCCCGCCGAATACAGCGCGAAAAGCTCGGCAAGTTCCGCCCTGAGCACCGCTCCTCGCGACCGCATGTTTCCCAGATTCACCCCGATCACCGCGATGTTGCGGGCCATCAGTTTCAGAGGCTGGAAACGAGGCGTCTGCAGCAGAGCCTTTCCCGCCCGCAGCAGGCTCTTTTTGCCCTCCGGGCCGACCGCTGCCGAGAATCCGAAGACGACGAGGCGTCCCATGAGGCCGAGGCACTCCGCGCTGCGAGAGAACGATTTTCCGCCAATCGGATCCATGACCATTTCGATTCCGTCTGCGGCAAACTTGCGGACCACGTCCACGAAATCGCTCTTTTCGTAATCGATCGGGTGATCGACGCCCATTCTTCGCAGGAATTCCTGCTTCGTGCGGCCGGCCGTGCCAAAAGTCACCAGGCCGCGCCCGCGCGCGAGTTGCACCGCCGCGATTCCGACGCCGCCCGCGGCGCCATGGATCAGGACGCGGTTGCCCGGCTGCAGATTGCCCATCGTGAACAGCGAATGGTATGCGGTGAGATAGTTGACGGGAAGCGCTGCGCCATCCTCGAACGTCATGCTGCGGGGCAGCCGGTAGACGCTTCGCTCAGGAACGGAGATCCATTCCGCATAGGCGCCAGATGGCGTCAGCGCCGCCACCGCATCGCCGATCTTCACGCGTTCGGCGTCATTTGGGCTGCCACTATGCTGCTCCGCGACTTTTTCGACGACTCCGGCAATCTCGAGCCCCGGAACAAACGGTGGCTTGGGCGCGCCCGGATAGAGGCCCATGCGCTGAAGAAGGTCGGCGAAATTGACCCCGATTGCCTTCACACGGATCACCACCTCCCCCGGCTGAGGCTGTGGATCAGGGATGTCTCTCGCCTCAAAAACTTGAGGGGGTCCATACCGCCGAACGACCATGGCGCGCATCTAAGCCTCCTTTGCACATCGCCGCAACGGGATCGTGCGCTGCGGCGAGCAGGGTGTCCGGCCGCGTTTGCGTACCGCTTTTCGCACCGGGTCCGTTTTCGCTAGGGAAATCAACGCATCGTACTTTAAACTACTCAACTTCGTTCAATGATAAAACGCAAACTGACAAACCGAATTTTTGTGGTGAGCCTGATTCTGCTGGCGGCCGCTTCCACGCCGCTGGCTGCTGACCGCTCGGTCGAGCCGTCGGTCACGCCCGACATCCTGAACGCGATGCAGGACGAACTCAACCGTTCGTTCGCGGCGATGTCGCATGCCGATCCGCCCGCCTACTTCATCAGCGACACGATTTCCGACCGCCAATACACGAATGTCTCCGGCTCGAATGGGGCATTGCTCTCGAGCAGCGACAGCCGCGCGCGCTGGCTCGAAGTGCAAACGCGCGTCGGAACCCCGCAGTTGGACGACACGCACAAGGTCGGCGACCGGCCTCCGAGCTGGACCAGCCCCGGCACAACCGTCGTGCTGGACGATGACGTCCCCGTCCTTCGCCGCGAAATCTGGCGCGAAACGGACCGGCAGTATCGCGCTGCGGTCGAGGCCCTCATCAAAGTGAAGACGAGCCAGGAAGTTCAGGTTCAGACCGCCGAAAGTCAGGCGCCGGACTTCTCCCACGAAGCTCCGCATACTTACATCGGACCGCGCGTCGAAATCAGCGTGGATCGCAAGCCTTGGGAGGCGCGCGTCCGCCGCTATACCGCGGAGTTCAGCAAATCGCCCGCCGTACTGAATTCGATTGCGACGTTCACCGCGCTTGGCGTGAATCAATACCAGGTCAATACGGAAGGCACCAAGCTTGCCTTCGGCCAGGTCCACTATCGCCTCGAACTTTTCGTGCAGAGCAAGGCTCCGGACGGCATGGATATCGACCGGTACGCGAATTTCGATTGGCTTGATCCGAAGAACGAACCGAACGACAAAGAAGTCTTCGACACCATTCACCGCCTGGTTCATGAAACAGAGGCTCTGGACAACGCGCCTCTGGTCGAGCCGTACGCCGGCCCCGCGCTCCTGAGCGGCCGCGCCGCGGCGGTTTTTTTCCATGAAGTGTTCGGCCATCGCATGGAAGGATTCCGGCAGAAGGACATCACGGAAGGCCAGACGTTCGCCAGCAAAATCGGCCAGCCGATCATGCCGACCTTTCTTTCGATCAAGGACGACCCGACCGAAAAGACGTTCAATGGCGAGATGTTGCTGGGCAGCTATCCCTACGACGACGAAGGCGTGCCCGGCGAGGATACCATTCTGGTCGACCATGGCATCTTGAAAACGTTCCTGATGTCGCGCGACCCGCTGGTCGGAATCGCGCATTCGAACGGGCATGGCCGGCGGCAGCTCGGGTATGTTCCGATTGCGCGCCAGGGAAACTTGATTGTCTCGAGTACGAACACGCTGACGGACAAACAGCTTCGGCAGAAATTGATCGACATGGTGAAGCAGCAGGGGAAGCCGTTCGGTCTTCTGATCGATGATATTGAAGGCGGGTTTACGTTCACGGGGCGCGCCCAGCCGCAGGCGTTTCAAGTGACGCCTCTGGTGGTTTACAAAGTGTTTGCCGACGGCCGGCCCGATCAGATCGTTCGCGGCGTGAATATCGTGGGGACCCCGCTCGTCTCTCTGACCAAGATCGTCGCTACCGGCGATAAGCCGGAAATTTTTAACGGCTATTGTGGGGCCGAATCTGGCTCCGTGCCGGTCTCCGCCGTTTCTCCAGCGATTTTGATTTCGGAGATGGAGTTCGCCAAAAAGGAGACCTCGACGGACAAGCCGCCCCTCCTCCCGCCTCCGGCTCACGATCCCGAGGCAAAAGGCCAACAACCGTGAGAAATTTTGCCGTATTGTTTCTGCTTTCGACGTTTGCGCTGCCAGTATGCGCGGCGGGGCCGCACGCGCGACGCTCGCCGGCGTCTGCTTCCGCGTTGATGCAGGCTCCCGTTCCGGCGGGCGAAACCGACAAGACGCTGTACGCCATGCACGACGAAATGCAGCGTTCGCTTTCGCGCCTGCAGATTCCCGGCATGGATAAGCCCTTCTTCATCCAATACCGCTTGCTTGACCTGGATATCCGCACCGTCTCCGCCTCATTCGGATCGCTGGTCGCCAGCAACACCTCGCGAAGCCGGTTCATGTCGGTAGACGTCCGCGTCGGCAATTATCACCTCGACAGCTCGAACTTCATCAGCGAGGACGGCTTTCAGGGCTTTCTGGGCTCGACCGGACAGGTCGGCATCGATCGCGACTACCACTCGCTGCGTCAGGATTTGTGGCTGGCGACCGATCAAGCGTACAAGTCGGCCGTAACGCAGATGTCGCTCAAGCAGTCTTTCCTGCAAAGCTTGACGAAGCCACCCGAAATCGACGACTTCTCGCAGGTCCAGCCGATCGTTGACGTCCAGCCCCGCCTGGAACCGGACTGGACCTCCCGCAATTGGGAGGACGAGGCGCGCAAGGCTTCCGAGGTTCTGCGATCCTTCCCGCAGATCTATGGGTCGCGCGTCAACTACTACCTGATCTATGCGACGCAATACCTCATGACGAGTGAAGGCACCACCATCCGTAAATCTCGTCCGCTTGCTGCCGTGGAAGCGGCGATCGACACGCGAGCCGACGATGGCATGCCGCTGCACAACTTCTACGCGATCTACGTGCGCCAGCCCGCCGACCTTCCCGCACCGGACGTCATCAGCAAGGGACTTGCCCAGGCCGGAACGCAATTGATGGAGCTGCGCGCGAGCCCGCTTGTCTCCGACTATGACGGCCCCGTGCTCTTCGATCCGCAGGCAGCCGGCGCGGCCCTCGCGCAAATGCTGCTTCCTTCTTTGTCCGGAGCGCGGCCCCCGCTCTCGATGGTTCCGGCGTTCGATCAACTCATGGACCGCATCGGCGGCCGCAGTGAATGGAGCGGGCGCATCGGCACGCGAGTGCTGCCTCCAACCGTTTCGCTGGCCGATGATCCGTCGTTGACGCAATTTCAGGGGCAGCCGCTGCTGGGCGACTATCAGGTGGACGACGAGGGTGTGAAGGGGCAAAAGGTTCCGCTTGTCCAGGGCGGTATGCTTAGAAACCTGCTGATGTCGCGGCGGCCTGGGCCCGATTTCGAAAACTCGAACGGCCACGCGCGCTCCGCGCTGCTCTCCGATCCGCGACCGCTTCCCAGCAATCTGTTCCTGCAATCGAGCGCCGAGCTCTCGCCCGCGGACTTGGAGAAAAAGTTTCTCGACGCGTGCAAAGAAGACGGCCAGCAGTGGTGCATCGAGATCAAGCAGATGGACAACCCGGCGCTTTCCTCCCTGAGCCAGCAGGATTTCTCCGACTACATCGGTGAGCTTGCGGGCGGCATTTCGAGCGGCGAGCGCCTGCCTTTGATGGTGTATCGCGTCTACGTGGCAGACGGCCGCAAGGAACTTGTTCGCGGCGGCCACATCGACGGGCTGACGTTGCGCTCGATTCGCAATATGGTCGCCGTCGGCAACGATTCCAGCGTCTACACCTACATGCAAAATCCGGCCAACGGATTCGCCGGGACCGCTCTCGGCGCATTTGGAAGCGCGGAAGGCGGCATCCCGAGCACGATCGTCACGCCGTCCCTGCTGCTGGACGAAGTTGATGTCCGCGGATTCCGCGGCGAGCCGCGACGCCTGCCGCTGGTTCCAGCGCCGCCAATGCCGGCGAAGTAGGCCCTCGCACAGTCATTCCAGCGAGTCCGGGTTCGCCTACCGTCACCCGGACTTACCCTCCGGATGAATCGTAAAGAAGCTGATTTCTGGACGGCACAAAAACCGTATCGGCAAATCCGACATGCCCAGTCCGCGGTTCACGTACATCTTCGTTCCGCTCTCCTCATACCAGCCAGCCAGAAATCCCGCGCAATCTTTCGGCAGCCAAAACGGCTTTACAAATGGGATTCGGACCTGCCCGCCGTGCGTGTGCCCCGCGAGGCAGAGGTTTACACGTCCGGCGATCTGATTGAAATACCCCGGCGCATGAAAGAAGGTGATCTTGTACACGTCGGCAGGCACACCTGCAAGTGCGCGACCCAATCGCGGCGTTCCCGAAGAAGGGTCATCCAGGCCGATCAGAACGAAATCGGGGCGAGGAGACGCGTTCTGATTGACCAGCAAATGAACTCCTGCCTTCTCGTAAAACGCCCGCTCGTGATATACGGGAATGTCGTTTTCCCAATTGCCCCGGACCACCCAAACGCCCAACGGCGCGTGCAGCCGCCGGTAAAACTGTTCGCACATGCGGTAGTCTCCGGCCAGATTTCCCAGGCAGTCCCCGGTGACCACGATCAGATCCGGCTTTTCCGTCTCCAGGATTTGCAGGGCGTGCCGTTCGTTGCGGCCCATCCCGTGCGTGTGCAGGTCGCTGAACTGTGCGATTTTCAGGGGCGACGCGACGTTTCCCTGCAGGTCATACTTGGTCACCTGGATTCGGAACGGTTCGACGAAGATGCAGTCGATGCCGGCAGGAATGCTTAACAGAACGAACGCCAGGATTGCAGGCAGTAGCCACTTGGAGCGCCGTGCTTTGCCCGGGTTCGGCGGAACCCGAAGGCCCGTTACTTGATCGGCAGACGAAACGATTGCCCTCCAACATCTTGCGATTTCGCTTCAATTAACTATACAGGTTTGCGCTCCCGTGTGAAAAAGCGGCCGCCCCTGTTTTCCGCAACAGCACTTCCGCGGGTGGAACGGGCGTCCGCCACTCAAGGGTATAATCGCCCGCTGTGACTCAAGCTGCCGAACGCGCGACTCACGAAAAGCGGCTGGCGGCCCTGGCCTCCGTGGGCTCAGCCGTTCTGCTGGTTCTGCTGAAGGTCTTCCTTTCCATCCTCACGCACAGCCTTGGAGTCCTCTCGGAAGCCCTGCACTCGATCCTCGATCTCGTGGCTGCCGTAATCACGTATCTTTCGATTCGAGTCGCCGACAAGCCTGCCGACGCCGAGCACCTCTACGGTCACGGAAAAGTGGAAAGCTTTTCCGCCTTCGTTGAGACGGGACTGCTGCTTCTCACGGCGCTCTACATCATCTGGGAAGCGTTCCAGCGGCTGCTCTTCAACACAGTCGATATCGACCCGAGCGTGCAGGCCATTGCGATTCTGGTGCTGGCCATGGGAATCGACTTCGTGCGCTCTCGCGCGCTGCGCCGGATCGCGAACAAATATCCAAGCGAAGCGCTGGAAGCCGACGCCCTTCACTTTTCCACCGACGTTTGGAGCACCTTCGTCGTAATCCTCGGAATGACGGCCGCATGGATTGGCATGCGGACCGGCGTGAAATGGCTGAGCCGATTCGACGCCGTGGCGGCCCTGGGTGTGGCCGGCGTGATCATCTGGGTCGGTTCGCGGCTGGGGAAGCGCACTGTGGACGCGTTGCTCGACGTGGCCCCGAGCGGGCTCCGCGAACGGATCGTCGGTGCGGTTGACGCCACCGAGGGGGTCCTGCGGAGCGAGCGCGTCCGCGTTCGCCGTTCCGGCCAGCGCTATTTTGTGGACGTCACGATCAGCGTGCCTCGCACCGCGACTCTCGAGCAAGCGCATTCCGCGAGCGATGCCGTCGAGAAACGCATCGGCCAGATTGTCCCGGCGGACGTGGTGGTTCACGTCGAGCCGCGAGCGCCGACGAACGAGCACCTCTTCGAGACCGTGCGCGCCATCGCGCAGCGCCGCGGGCTCTCCGTGCATGAGCTGTCCGCGCACCATCTCGACGGGCGCCTTTTTCTCGAGTTGCACCTGGAAGTCGATGAGAAATCCACGCTACGCGAAGCCCACCACACGGCCACTGAGCTGGAACACGATATCCAGAAGGCCACGGATCCGCATGCGTTCGTCAACATCCATATTGAGCCGCTCGGGCTGCGCGTGCCCGGCGCAAAAGAAGCGAAGGATCTTTCGCGGTCCGTGCAGGAATTCCTCAATTCGCTGCATGGCGATTTTCGCGACTTGGCGAACTGTCACGAGGTTCACGTCCGCACGGTGGAACATAGAATCCTCGTCTCCTGCCACTGCGCCATGGAAGGCAGTCTGCCGATCACGGAGGTGCACGACGTGACGGCCGCGCTCGAGGATCGCGTCAAGGAGCGGTTTCCGCAAATCTTTCGTGTGACGATCCATCCCGAGCCCGTCGAAGAAAGCTGATTGGCGAACTGAAAAACTGCGCCCCCAGCGCAATCACCGCCGGAAAACACTCCAGCACGTAGCGCGGTTCGGGAGTCTCCACGGCATAAGCGAAGAAGAGCGTGCGCACCAGGATGAAAACAGCCGGAAAAAAACACCACGGCCTTCGCCGCGCGACCCACAGTCCTGCAAGCGCCAGCGCGGTATAAATCGTGCTCGCAACGACGAGCGATAGTGTCCCGAGAAAATCCCGGCGGTCGTCTTGCCACGCTTCCTTCACAGGCCAAAGATCGCCCGATATCGGGAGCAGATCGATGCGCGGCGAGAACCACAGAGTCACGCCGCGCAAGAACGGAATCTTGGCGTACGTGCGCAAGGGGTCGCGCGCCGTCCGTTCGCGAGCAATCTCCTCGAATTGCGCGTCCAGTTCGGGGTCCAGAGTCGTGCTCTTGTTGTATTCCGCGAGCAGTTCCACCACTCTCTCGCGCTCCTGAGGCGAATCGAATGCGGAGGAGGGAAGGTCGTCCACCGAAATCGCCTGATCATTCAGCCTCCAATGTGTGTAAAAGACGTCTCTCATCCGCCACAGCCACGTATTGGTCCAGTCGATGAATCCGAACGGAGTATATTCTCCCGGCAATTCGCTATAGCGCGGCGCGAGAAACTGCACCTCATGAAGCGTGCGCCAATTGCGCGCGGCCCAGGGAAGTAGCGGCAGCAGCAGCCCGAGTCCCATCAACGCGCCTGCGCGCACGAGTTTCGTCCAGTCGCGCGGTCTCCACCATTTTGCGAGCAGAACCAGTCCCGCCGCGAAAAGGATCAGCGGAGTTTCCGGCCGCACGAGCGTGCCGAATCCCACGATGATTCCCGCAAGAAACCACCGGTTCGACAGAAATCCCCCGTTCCCGGAGCTCTGGCCCACGCCAACGTCCGTCTCGATCAGGATCAGTATCGCCAGGGCAGTTAGAAACGTTGCGACCGTTTCGGTGATCAAAACTGCGGTGTAGTTCGCCGTGAACGGGCAAAGAGCCGCAAGCCAGAGCGCCGCAATAAAAACGCGTCGGCGAAAGCGGGCAGGGGCCAGCCGGGCGGCGATCAGCGCGATCAGGAAGCAGGTGGCCACGTCCACTACAGCTTGCGCGAACATCACCGCTCTCGGAGAATTGCCCGCAAACGCAAAAATTGCGGCCACGAACGCCGGATATCCTGGCGTTCGCATGTCCACGGGCGTCAGCACTCCATGAATCGGGAAACCGTAGACGCGATTCCTGAGCCAGTTCCAACTCAACTCAATGTAAAATGGTGCATCTCCAGAGTCGGTGACCGGGAACTTCATGATGAAGAACGCTCGTAGGACGAACCCCGCCAGAGCAGCCAGAACCATGTTGATGAGCATCTTAGTAGATGCAATCCCGATCGGCTTGCCGCCCGTCACGCCCTGCTGTGGAGCTTCTCGGCTACCCATTCCGGCGCTGTGAGGAACGATTTCGCGGTACGTATTGCAAATCAGTGAAGTTGTGCATAGGCTCGCGAGGTTGAAGCCGTCTAGCTTGGATTGACTCGTGCCCGAACGCAAGCCCATTTTCTACGACCAGAAGCGCCGTCGCTGGCGGCGAACTCGCCTCATTCTGGAACTCGGAGGCGCGTTCTTCACGCTGGTGCTGATCATCTTTCTGATCGACGTCGGGCGCAATCCCGAGCTTCCGGACATTCTGCGTCCTGACATTCACGCCGGCCTGCATCCGTTCCGCACGCGCCAGAAGAAAAAGCTTGCCTCTGCCGGCCGCAAGCGGAAACTCGCCGCTCTCGGCAAGATTCCTCAGAATTACGATCCGCTGCGTGCGGCCTTTTATGTCGGATACGATCCATACAGCTTCGCCTCGCTCCAGGCGCATTATCGCGACATCGACCTGCTGATCCCCGAAACGCTGCACTCGGTCACGGCCGACGGCACGCTCGACGTGGTCACCCCGGACGGCAAGCTGCATCCCGTTCCGCCGGACGGCCACATCTCGATTGTTCCCGATCCCAAACTCGCTTCCTGGATGGAGA
>Ga0209167_10002189_pt1 | contig 10751 bp, 12 predicted proteins | sample Coa_R1_9_FD_187154 | JGI IMG/M metagenome (GOLD analysis project Ga0209167, IMG submission 187154) | Surface soil microbial communities from Centralia Pennsylvania, which are recovering from an underground coalmine fire - Coalmine... | ecosystem: Environmental > Terrestrial > Soil >...
GAAAAACCGAGATTTTCCGCAAGCGCACTAATCCCTGTTGCTGCGCCCTCATCGTCGCCCGCCAGGAACACGACTCTCCTGCCACCATGTACGGCCGGATCCTGGTCAAGAATGGCGGCGCCCAAATGATTGAAGCCCTTAACCAGTTTTCCACCTGTGAAGGCTTGAGCGATGACCCTCGAAGAAGGCTGTCCTCCCAACTTCTCAGGGGACACACCGTAAGCATTGGTCACATCGACGATGGTTTTTCCCTGCCAGGAGGGCAGCGCCTTTGCGACATCCGGGTGCGATTCAAAACGCACAGCCAAAAAGATAACGTCTGCTTTGACCGCTTCCGCCAGTGTTGTGGGAATGATCTCCGGTCCGATTGTGGCCGCTTCGGATGCAAAGCTTTCCGGGTCGCGCGTGGTTGCAACAGATACTTCGATACCCTTTCGGGCGAACGCCTTGGCAAGGGCCTTGCCGATATTGCCGAAGCCGACAATTGCGTAGCTCACTACTTTGTTTTCTGATTTACTCATTTTGAAAATTATTTTAATTATTTAATGGCACGAGTTCAAACCCGCGCCGGCGTGGGTTCAATTACTTAGCCAAATAGGTCATACCACCATCAACAAGGAGTTCGGCACCCAGCATGAAGGAGGAATCGTCAGAGGCCAGGAAAACTGCTGTTTTACCAATGTCAGATGGTTGCCCAATCCTGCCTGTCGGTATTACACTCGCAAAATGTGTTTTTACCGCTTCAATTTGTTCTGCAGGAACAAACTTTTCAAACGCTGGTGTATCTGTTGTACCTGGTGTTATTACATTCACTCTGATTTTTCTATCTAAAAGGTCGCTTGAAAATCCTTTTGCAAAATAGATCACAGCCGCTTTTGCAGCACCATACAGCGTAAAATTTGCATATGCCCGATGTGCAGCATTCGATCCGATAAGAATAACAGAACCACCATCATTCATATAGGGCAGTGACTTCTGAACGGTGAAGTAGACACTTTTTAAGTTTAAATCCATTGTCTTGTCATAATCGGCTTCGTCAATAGTAACCACGGTTCCTACAGATCCACCACCCGCGTTGGCAACAATCACGTCTATTTTACCAAATTTTTCAGATGCTTCTTTAAACATTCTTTCTAAGTCGGCAAGGTTGGTTACATCGGCATTTATGGCTATAAAATTATCTCCAAGCTGAGCCACAGAACTATCTAAAGTTTCCTGATTTCTGCCCACAATAACTCCTTTAGCACCTTCATTTTTAAATTCCCTGGCAATGCCAAACCCAATGCCACTATTACCACCTGTAATAACTGCTACTTTGTTTTTCAGTCTACTCATTTTAAATTCATTGTATATTTGTTTCACAAAGTTACCTTCGATAGTTTATATTTGTAACCATTACGGTATGTTCTGGTTACTATTGGGTAACTACAAAATTTTAAAAATATGAGAGACGACAACTTTTGCAATTCAAACTGCCCGTTTACGAGGGCTATTGGCACGATTGGTAATAAATGGAAACCGATTATCATAAATGTCATTGGTACCCGCACTATTCGATTTGGCCAGTTAGACGCCATAATACCGCACATATCAAGGAAGGTCCTAACCGAACAGTTAAAAGAGTTGGAAGAAGATGGATTATTGGAAAGATGGGCCTATAAGGAAATTCCGCCAAGGGTAGAATATAAATTGTCGGAAAAAGGCTTAGCTTTTTTGCCCATTTTAGAAAACATAAAAGAATGGAATTTAAAATATGAAATGGTTCAAATAGCCAAAGAGCCTGATTACAAATAGGGTGACCATAAGATCAAAGAATTTGCTCTAATGAGTTCCCCCTATATTTCTAAGCAGGATGAATTAGCATTTCGGAGCAAATAGCTATGCCGGCACACTACTATTTTATAAAACGGTGAATTGCCTGGTTGGCGTTGTCTTGAAATGAAATATTCTTCAAATCAGTGTAAAAAGTGCTCTGATCAACCACTTCCCCTGATAATTTACCCTCTTTGCTTGCATAAAAAACGCCACTTTCATATCGCTCTTCCGAAATGCCATCTACAAAGCGTTTGGCACCTACTTCCAGTTTATGCACCATTCCGCCCATCAATGGGAATACAACAGGCATCATTAAATACTTCAACATAAATTTCATTGCCGGGGGCAAATTATCCGGTGCGTTCGTTCCGGCCGTGTTCCCGGGACTCATAACAACAAATTTGATGTTAGGATATTTCCTTGCCATTGATAGTGTCCACATGGTTGCTGCATACTTAACGTATCCGTATGCCTGCGTTATATCGAACTTATTACCAAAATATGATCCATCCAGAACAGCGGCAAACTCATCTACAGAAGAAGTCTTCATTGAAACTGGTTTCATTCCAAGCATCTTTACTCCCGGCACCGCTTCCGCACTGACTGATAGTACTGCTTTTTTTAGCTTATCAAGTTTTATTAATTCCTCTATTAAAATTACATGACCTAAAATATTCGTAGCAGCTAATTCATTCATACCAGAAGGCGTCATTTTTGCAGCCGTTTTACCAACCATTCCCCCCGCATTTAAAATTATTGCATCAATAGGTTCCTTTATTTTTTCTACTGCTTTTCTTACAGAATTAGCATCCGAAACATCCCCAATAATAATTTCAAAAATCTTTTTCCCCGTTTCCTCCTCAAGGTCTTTTTTTGCTGCCTCGGCTTTCGCCTGATTTCTACAGAAAAGAATTACTTTTTTTGTTTCTTTTTTCAATGCTAACTGTCGGGCAGTCTCTTTCCCAAGCCCAATATTTGCTCCGGTTATTAATATACTTTCGTTCATTTTTTTAACCTTTAATTGAAGTAGTTATATAAGTTATGTGTTTAAAAATCGGGTGAGTTATTTTAATTCGACTATGCAATATTACGAAGTTCGTAATTAATAGCTAAATTTTTTTGCCTTTTATTTTTAAGACACGATTGCGGCAGCCAGTTTACTGATGTGGTTGATCAGTGTATTATGCTCTTTCTCGCTGAAGTGTGAAAGGACTTTTTTTGTCATTGCTTTCTTTCGGGTTAAAAACGCCTTGTAGGATTCCAGACCTTTTTCACCAAGAGTAACTTTCACTACGCGCCTGTCTTCATCAGAGGTATGACGCACCAGGAATTTATTTGCAACGAGTTTATCTGCAATACTTGTAAGCGTGCTTAAAGGCGCCTTTAGATAATCGGCTATCTCGCTCATTTTTACACTTTTATTGTCACCTACAAAAGCTACAATCATTAGTTCCTTTTCATTTATTTCGCCACATATCTTACAGCAATGCTCCGACTCACGTTTTATTGCATTGGTCAGGCTGAACATTGCAGAAATAAACTGGTTCATCTTATCTTCCTTCGCCGACATGGTAAATTATTTTATCTGTGATATTACATGCTGCAAAGCTACGAAGTTCGAAATAAAATAACCAGGTTACTCCTCCTGACGATCGATTTGACAGTCACCTTTCGAATAGGATCTTTTTTACATTATTTTACTATGGAAGACTTTTAGTTTAATTTTCTAAACAGAATCGTCGGCAATCATTCCCACAAAGTCGCCTGAAGAAAACGAAGAGATCTTAGAGTGCGGAATGACAAAATCCATTTGGCTGTATCCAAGTTGCTGACTGGATCCTTTTTTTATGGTTTAAAAAGCTGATGTGAGACCGGAAAAGGAGATACCTGGGACAATAGCCACAATTATTATACATACAAAATGGACAAACACCTAAAGAAAAGTAGTTCCCCTGTTCTCCCGGTATCTGCTCCCCGTATGCTTTTTATAGATAATATCCGCTGGGTTATAATTATGTTAGTTCTCAGTATGCATGCCGCGGTGACCTACAGCAACCAGGGGGGCTGGTATTATTGCGAACCTTCAACCATGAGTCGGACCAGCTTAATCCTGCTTATATTCTATCAGTCTTTTCTCCAGTCTTTTTTCATGGGGTTACTTTTTTTCCTTTCAGGATATTTTGTCCCCAAAGCATATGACAGTAAGGGTAGCGCAAGATTTCTGAAAGACCGCGCTATACGGCTTGGATTGCCAACACTCTTATATGTTTTTATTATTGGCCCTTTGACAGAATATTATGTGTCCTTCTCGTGGCATCCTGACCCTGTTGACAGATCTTTTGTGCGGGAATATACTTACTATCTCACCCGTTTCCGTTTTCTCGGTGGAACCGGCCCTTTATGGTTTTGTGCTGCATTGTTGATCTTTTGCCTGATGTATGTATTATACAGGATCTTATCAAACAGCGTTAGAGCAAAAGATTTGAGCACAAAATTTCCAACAAATACAATGGTTTGTTTTTTCGTAATACTAACCGGTTTTGTTACTTTTTTAGTCCGCATACCATGGCCAAAAGGCAGATCTTTTTTTAATATGCAGTTGGCTTATTTCTCCCAGTATATTCTTTTTTTTGTTGCGGGCATACTTGCCTACCGTGGAAACTGGCTTGTAAAAATCCCTAAAAAATATGGCATTTGCTGGGGAATAGTCAGCGTTGTGGGAGGACCCATCTTATGGATCTCCCTTCTAATTGCGGGCGGGGCCTTCCATGGCACGGGCGATCTTTTCCAGGGAGGATTGTATTGGCAGAGCCTGGGTTTATCCATATGGGAATCAATTGTTGGTGTTGGCATGTCCATTTTCCTGGTTGTACTGTTCAGGGAAAACTTCAATGACCAGGGAAGAATCGCAAAGTTTTTTTCAAACAATGCTTTTGCAGTTTATGTTTTTCATCCGCCTGTATTAATTATGATTGCCCGCCTGATGAATAATTTACATTGGCCTGCGCTGGTTAAATTTCCTTTGCTTACCATCCTGAGTATCACAATAAGTTTTCTTTTGTGCGGGCTTTTGATCCGGAGAGTTCCGTTTTTTAAGCGTATAATGTGATATTTTCTGCCAGTATACAAATGGTATAATGAAAAGTTCAGACATGGATCACCAGGTGGCCATACCGGGCCGATACCCACTCAATCCGTAATGATACCCAGGAACATCTCCACTTTACCCGAAAAGGGGTTACCCGAGGAACGCCGGAACGACACCACCTGGCCCAGATGCCACAGGCAATCTGAAATCGGACCGTTGATCATATTCCAAAAAGGAAGGTTTTTTCCGCCGAATGAAACCTTCAGGTTATCCATATCGATATCGCTGTAGCCGGCAATTATGGTACTGGCTTTTTTAAAGTTTTCGAGGGTGGCTTTTCGCAACTCTCCAAAAGTTTTATACTGGCCCGGTGGAATTTGGTTTCCCCCGAAAACAGCGATGATCATGTTAGACAAAGAGTAGATGTGTTCCAGGGTTTCCTGACTGGTGCGTGCCTCCGGACCTGGCCTGAAGCTCAGATCTATGGGACGCAGCCCTTCCGTAGCCCAATAATAACGAAAGCCCAGTCCGTCTATAAGCCTTGATACCGCAGTCCCGGCACTATAATGGTCTGGTGCAGGAGGAAAAGCGGCATAGGGCAGCGAATCACGCTGAGCCATTGCAGTAAACGATGCTAACACAATAATACAAATGAGTCTTGTTTTCATTATTTAAAGCTAATCCCAGGTTTGATAGTGAAAAATTGTTATCGACAAATATGGTAGTTTTATCGATGTAATTAAAATTGACTGCGACGCATAGCCATCATTTTTCAAAAAGGTTGAAGAAGAATATCGTACGTAGAATTAAACGTCTTTGATATGGTCAACGTATCGGCGAGGTTTGCCGTGACCGTATCTATCTCCCTTCTAAATTTAAAAGAATCCTGCACCACCTCAGGTTCTATTTCATAAAATATATAATTCAGTGCGTCCGGCAGGCAACGTGTTAAAATAGAAGTGTCAACAGAATTCCCGGTTAACCTATACAAAGCACTAAATTCACCATAGGTGGTATTGACCATTACATTCATTGTGTCGTAAGGATTTGATAATACTTTTAAATTTAATTTGAGATAGTTCAATTCCCTCGCCCGCACAATGGCATTATTTAGTTGATGCGAATAATTGAACGGATATTGGGTATGAGCAACATCAACCACATAATTGTTCTGACTGCTGAATCCACCATAAATTACGCTTCCAACCGCCAAAGCATAATCTATACTGTTTCCGGACGCTATATACTTCAGTGAAAAATTCCCGTTGTTATCAGAAACTGTTGAGTCCATCGGGCCAATATCATAGTAAATTCCATAAAATGTTTGATGCGCGCCATACAAATAAATAGTTGCATTTGACAACCTTTTATTTTTGACTGAATCAATAACGAATCCATTTGCTTGTATCAATGTACCCGCAGCCACCTCTTTGTGGCATGATATGAACGTCAAACCCGACAAAAAAACAAGGCAGGATCCAATAAACTTGTTTTTAACGTACATGTTTTTATTAAGTCCTTTTTTATTTCACTTACCAATTTAAGCAATCCCGGCTATTTTATTAAGATCGCTTACACGCTTTAACGTCAATTAAAAAACCACCCAAAAATCAGGTGGTTTAAATATTTTAATTTTGAAATCATGTCCCAAAACCGTCTCTGGACTTGATTTCAACCTTACATGTGACCTTCATCGGGCTGATGTCGAACCATTTTTTAAGTGATTTGAGGCTTCTTGCTGTACATATTGCCTGGTTTTTAAAATTTAATATTCGTCCCTTCCTTCATCCTGAATTCATTCAGAAAATTCCCGTTGGGCGGGTTGAGTATGCCGCTTCCTTTGAATAGAAAATAAGAAGGTCCGTACACCATGGCCCGTCACGCTGGGACCATCCAGAGAAACTTTGTTTACGAAGGCTATTGCCGAAATAGCGGGGATGCCTATTTAAAATTTCATTTCATGCCGTAACCATGATGATAAGTTCTAAAACAATTGCAGTCTGGTAACGATATTTGCATATCGGGAATTTCAGAATTAACAACGGAAATGGTACTTGCCCATAAAAAATTCTATCTCGGCGATCAATGTCTGATCGAAAAAATGGTTATACAAGCACCGTTACGGTTCGCAACTAACTTCCAAAACGAAGCCTGCTTCATCTATTTTGCAGAGGGCGAAACCAAAATTAACTCAGCCGGCGAACAAGCCGCGATTGGCCAGCGGGAATCTGTATTATTGAAATGCGGAACTTATTTCGCAGATTTACTGAGATACGGTAATGCGGACAGATTTGAGATTTTAGTTTTTCATCTGTATCCCGGGATACTTAGAAGAATTTACAAGAATGAAATACCGGGTTTTCTGAAAATGCCGGAAAAATCCGTTTTTAATAAAATTGCAACTGACGAGGTAGTTAAAAAATTTATAGAAAGTCTATATTTCTATTTTGATCATCCGGATCTTATAAGCGATGACTGGCTTGAATTGAAAATAAAGGAACTGGTGCTGTTGCTGATGCGAAGTAAAAATGCGGAATCCGTTGCCAGTCTGTTTTCTGATTTATTTACCCCTCGAAATTTAAATATCAAAGAAGTCGTTAATAACCACCTTTTTTCAAATTTGAGTCTTGATGATTTAGCCGGGTTATGTAATATAAGTTTGTCAACATTCAACCGGACATTTCAAACATTGTTTGGCGACACGCCTGCCAATTACATTAAGATAAAACGATTGGAAAGAGCCAGGGATTTACTTCAAATGAGTTCTTTAACGGTCAGGGAAATTGCCATTCAAACCTGTTTTAACGATATGTCGCACTTTTCCCGGTCATTCCGGGCGAAGTATCGATGTTCACCTTCTGAATACAGGATGTCTCTCAAAAAGTCCAAACCCTGAGTTGACTGAATTATCCTACATTCTGACTGTTATTGTCAAAAGAGAAATGATCGTAACGCTCAACTTTGTTTTCACAACGAAACAAAGTGGCTATGAAATATATAATCGACCGAAACAAATTTGGACCCTGGGCGATCATCACGGGTGCATCTTCAGGCATCGGCAAAGAATTTGCCAGGCAACTTGCCAGAGAGGGATTTAATCTGGTTCTTGTCGCCAGAAGGCTTCTACTGCTGAATCAGCTGGGTGCTGAGCTCTCAAACGAATTTAAAATACTGTATCAAGCCATTGAAGCTGATCTTTCAAAAGAAATAGCGATTAAAAAAATTACTGAAGTAACCGAAGATCTTGAAGTAGGTCTTCTGATCTCCAATGCCGGAACAGGTCATGTCCGGAAATTTTTTTCGGCCGAAGCATCTGATCACAAAGACATCCTACACCTGAATGCAACTTCGCATCTGAGTCTGACGCATCACTTCGGAAAGAAAATGCTGCAGCGAAATAAAGGCGGAATCCTTTTAACCGGAGCCATGGGTGCTACCGACGGTGTTCCTTATATGTCAAATGAAGCTGGAACCAAAGGATATATACAAAGCCTGGGTAAAAGCCTGCATACGGAGCTTAAAGAAACCGGAATACATATAACCGTACTTATAACAAGCCCTACCGAAACAGCCGTTTTCAGAAATCTTGGTTTTACCAGGGAAAATGTTCCCATGCAACCTCTTTCCGTGGAACAGTGTGTATCAGAAGCTCTATCGGCGCTTAGTAAAAATAAGACTACGGTTCTGCCCGGTCTAAAATTCAGAATTATGAACGCATTAATACCCGGTTCACTTTCCAGGGATATCACCGGTAAAATAATGAAAAAAAACAACCATATTATTTAACCCCAAAAACAGCATTCAGTGAATACAGTAAAAAATAAGTTTAAGACGAATGAAATTTTATTTTGGATAACAACGATCGCCATTGCCATCGTTTATTTTGTCACCGGCCTTGGAAATTTGTTACCATTTGCTCATATCTCGCAGGATATGGCACATCTTGGATATCCTGTCTATTTTCTAAAAATACTTGGAGTCTGGAAAATACCGGCAGCCGTAGCAATTGTTATTCCCGGCATCAGGCGTATAAAAGAGTGGGCGTTTGCCGGGATGATGCTGGACCTGTCAGGTGCAGCCTTTTCCCGCTATTTTTCCGGCGATGCCTGGCCCACAATAATAATTCCCGCCGGAATTTTAATTCTTGTAACAGTAAATTATCTGATCAGGCTCACATTAATATATAATAGCAATCGTTAATCGATCAACGTTGCAACTTTCAATGGCCTAAGTGGGTTTAAATTTTAAGGATAAAATATTTTTACCAAAATAATATCAAAATTATTTTGCGTAACTAAATAGTTACTTATATTTGTGTAACATTTTAGTTACCTATTATAAATTGATAAAAAATGTTAAACGCAAATTTTAGCAGCATCCTGACTGCAACCATTAGTCCGGGCGAGGCAATCAAAAGAATAAGCAACATACTCGGGTGGTGGGGAGTCAGTTTTAGCGGCAGCTCCGAAAAGAAAAATGACCGGTTCGTAGTTAAAATGGGTGGCGATTCATTTTTTGATTTTACGGTAGAAGAACTCGTTCCGGATAAAAGAGTTGTCTGGCTGGTCACTGACTGCTACATGCCCTGGTTTTCCGATAAAAAGGAATGGGCAAATTCAAAATTGATTTTCGACCTTTCTGAAAATAAAGGAGCATCCACTGTGCATTTTACGCATAAAGGACTAACGCCTGACCTCGAATGCTATCAGGCATGTGAAACCGGATGGACTCACTGGATCCGGACCAGCTTGCTGTCTTTCCTTACCACCGGAAAAGGCATTTTTAAACAAACCAGGACAAAAATATATACTGTAGAAATGGAGATTGCCAAATCGCCGCATGATGTTTTTAATCATCTCATTGATCTCCGAAAATGGTGGCCGGAAGAATTTGTCGGTGACAACATCAGACTTAATACCGAGTTTGTTTTCAAGACCGGAGAATCGCATGTTTCAAAAAATAAAGTGATAGAATTTGTGCCGGATAAAAGACTGGTATGGTTTACGACAGAAAGCATACGCAAATCAGACAATTTTGACTGGACAGGCACAAAATTCATTTTTGAATTAACGCCTCAGGATGACCATACGCAGCTAAAATTTACTTATGACGGCGTAGTTCTGGAAAACGAATACGACAAACTGGTTCAGATATGTGATCTGACACTAAAAGAGATGTTTTACAACTTTGTAACTGATGGTAAATTACTTCATGCGTAACCTGTAACTGAATTTTAAAACTATCACATATATGGAAAAGAAAAACTTTCGCCGTACGATGACGGTAGAAGCTCCCCCCAGAGAAGTCATGAAAAGGATCAGCCAGGTGAACCGCTGGTGGGCAAAGAATTTTACCGGGAAAGCAGTCAAACCAGATGATGAATTCAGCGTTCGGTTCGGTGACACTTTTGTTGATTTTAAGATCAGTGAATTCATCCCGGATAAGAAAGTAGTCTGGACGGTGACTGATTGTAATCTTCACTGGATCAAAGCCAAAAAAGAGTGGAAAGGTACCGAGGTAGTTTTTGAAATTTCCGAAACGGATAACGCCACCCGGATACGATTTACGCATATTGGTCTGGTTCCCGGTGTGGAATGCTATGAGGACTGCGAAGCCGGGTGGACCGGTCATCTTAAAAAAAGCCTGGTGAAACTGATCAATGAAGGCAAGGGTATGCCGGAGTAATTTTGGTCTCGTTTTGTATAATCATTGCGTGTTGACAGAACAGGTTCATCAGGGTCCTGACTTGCCTTTTGAGTTCATTTAGAAGTCGAAGGCTTTCATTTTCTCCATGAAGGCAAAAAAAAACCACCCTAAGAATTAGGTGGTTTAATTTTCTTTTTCCCAA